>ERZ1048872.76-NODE-76-length-115364-cov-11.212629_pt1 | contig 115364 bp, 105 predicted proteins | sample MGYA00383100_ERZ1048872 | MGnify/ENA primary metagenome ERZ1048872 (study PRJEB29581, sample SAMEA5548370) | metagenome | biome: marine; feature: coastal; material: water | depth 50 m | study: Short-term variability in the microbial, nano- and picoplankton...
AAGCCGCAGCCGTCCTTAGCCGCATGGGATTATCTCTCGACTGCTGGCTTTACCATCCTCAACTCGATGAAGTTGCAGAACTTGCTGACGCCCATCCGGAGCTGACAATCATTCTTAATCATGTTGGCAGCCCGATTTTAGGCGGTCCATATCGAGGTAAACCTAACGAGGTATTTAAGGAGTGGAAGGCCGCTATTACTCGTGTTAGCAAACGTCACAACGTGTTTGTCAAACTCGGTGCCATGCCGATCCGCATGCCGAGCTTTGAGGGTGACCGAAGTTTGCCGCCGGGTTCAGAGGAAGTCGCTGCAGCATGGCGACCCTGGATGGAGACCTGCATCGAAGCCTTTGGTCCTACTCGTGCCATGTATGAGTCAAACTTCCCTGTGCAGAAACGATGGTGCAGCTATCAGGTCTGCTGGAATGCGTTTAAACGAATATCTGCCGGCGCTTCAGTTACTGAAAAGAACGATTTGTTTTATGGCGCAGCCGCGAGGGCATATCGTATCGAAAACTAGCTGTCTTTCGCAGCGACGGAACCGACACGAGCGGGCAGTGGGCCCTGAGCGCTGCCACAGGCATGTAAGGGTCATACCGGGCCTTCTTTTCACCGTGCAGCGATAAAACCTTTGCGTGAGGAAGCATGGGTAGGCAGGTTATAATCTGCGGCGCGGACGCAACTATACGTGAACTAATTGAGAGATTTCGTCCTGAAGCGTTTCGCTGTTGGTGATTCTGGCAAACTTATCTTCGTCAGTCGTGCCGTTGATAAGCCCCAAAAGTACACCGAGCACGGCGCCACGATGCACGTTATCTCCACCGAGATTAGTATTCGCAATGAGCCCCGCCATTAAAGAATCCGCGTACTTGAATGCCAGGTACAAAACGCCTGGCCACGAGTCCGAAATATAACAAGCAGGGGAAAAAATTTGCCCGATCACACCGCGGTCGTTATTCGATATTCCAATCAGTTTCTCTAGGTCAAGCCCTATGCTTGTTTTTGCAAACACCCTTAATATCTCCTGTGCGTCTTGCCCAGGATCACGAAACAAAAGTTGATCGATCAGCGCCGCGTAGCTGCGCACGACGGTGACGAGGGTTTCATCGGGATGCGTTAGCAAAAGGTGATCGTGGCAATGTTGAGAAACGTCTGCCAAGGAAACCCCACGCAAACGGGCCGCAATCACGATGGGCGCAATCGTCACTAAACCGCCTATTGAAGCGGTATCGTGGGTAACCGCACCGCACTTATCTCGTGGCTTACCCGCCTGAAGATTGGCGAAGTACCCGCGATGGTAAGATTCCGCGTACGTATCCGGGTGCTGTGCTGGGTCAGCCGTCATCAGGTTGATATATGCGCCGAGAAAACTATCTGGGCAGTACTGTCCTTCGTGTCTGTTCAGTGTCCGCATCAGCGTCATCGCACAATGGGCATTGAGCGTATTTTCACCCGCTGTCATACGATGGTGGTAATGCTGGTTAGGTACACCCCAATGTTTGCGCTTCCCCTTCAATATTACATCACCAATAATTTCAGGCGAGGCTGTCGTTTTGCGCCTTTTGCTACCCCGGCCGCCTTGACTCGTGGAATGCAGACTCATAATTGATGAAGGGTGATATTCGGGCGCGTTTTCAAAATCGGTTACACCGCCTGGAAACTGACGCTCGATATCCATGATGTTGTAATACCAATGCACCGGCATTGCGAGTGCATCACCAATAAAAAGTGACTTCAAAGCGGCAACCGCTCGTCGTTGGACAAGGTTTTTGTCGTGCATAGGGATTTCCATCGTAATTTTGACTATCGCGGTGTGTTTTTTCGGGCTAGAGATCGGCTTTCGTGGGGGTCGGCTCAGTCGCTCCGCCGCTTTGCCAGTTGCTCAACTGGACTTCTTCAGGGTTATAACCCAACTCTTCGACCCGACTCATCAGTGACTTAAGCGTGGCGTTCGATACAGATTGCTGTCGCGACATTACCCAAACAAAGTCACGCTTTGTTCGACCAACAATCGTATGTTCTCTGTCTGGACTCTGGTACACAACCCGGTAGTCAGCCCGGATAGGCCAAAAAAACTGCATTTCCCAAATGGATTGTCTACTGCTGTCGGGAATAAAGCCCGTCGCGTTCATTGATTTCAGTGGCCCCTTTGGGCCCCCTTTATTGTAAGAAAAAACGGTTTTTATAGTACCGTCGGCGTTAAGGCTATAATTTTCTGTCGGATTAAATGCGTCTCTCTCAAAGTATGTTGGTATGCTAGCTATCACGAACCAACTGCCCATGAAACGCTCTAAATCGAACTGTTCGACAGCGCGCATTGGCTTTTGCTCAGTCGTCGAACAGCCTTGTATGAGGAGCGCCACCATGAGAGTGATGCTCAGTTTCTTGCTTTTGCTGCTAGTCTTGTTCATGAATCTATTACGAAAGCACAATCGATTTGGATTAACGACAGTGGTCCGAATACCGGTCACTAGCGTAGTTTATTGTTACTACTACTCAACTTTTAAAGAGCCCCCGTATGTGCGCCACTAAAACCGAACCTCAAACATACGAAGTTGCACTCTTCCCAATACCTAATCTCGTGGCTTTTCCTGGCACACTGCTTCCTCTTCACATTTTTGAACCGCGGTATCGCCGCATGGTCGACGACTGCGTTGCAAACAACGTGATGATGGGTGTGGGACACACGCAAAAAGAAATAAGACCAGCACCCGCCAACCAAGTTAGAGAGAAAGCGCTAAGCACCAATCAAGCTACTTACCAACCGCATCAAATCTTTTCTGCGGGCGCATGCCAAATCATTGAAACCCTCGACGACGGTCGCCTCCACGTAGTCATCGAAATTAGCAAAAGGCTCTCTCTTGGCGAGGAGGTCCAGACCCTCCCATATCGCATTGTCAAAGCGCAAGAAGTGATTGACAGCGATCGTGATAGTATCGACAACACCGAAAGTGAGATTTTCCAACTCCAGTCTTCCATCAATGGCGCACTAATCAAACTCACCTCACGTGATCACCCCGCCATGGCCGAAACATTTTCACAACAAGATTGGGTTCATCAACTGCCCGACGAATTTTCCTTTCGAGTCTTTCAATTCCTACGCTTCGAACCTGACCTCATGCAGCAAGTTCTCGAAACCTCAAGCATTCTCGAACGCTTGCGCACCATTGACGACCTTCTGAGCAACTCCGCCTAACAACATTTACAGCGACGCCAGATTTTTCAAACAGTATTCACCGCGCGCCAGCGTTGCTTCTTGCATGTCTTTTTCCTGTTTATCCCAATTCCTATAGACCATACCTATCCTCGGATTATTCTGGAACTTTTCCCTATGTCGAGCCATGAAGTGCCAGTACAGTGAATTGAACGGACATGCCTGATCGGTTGTTTTTTCCTTCACGTTGTAGTGGCAAGAACCGCAATAATCACTCATTTTGTTAATGTAATTACCGCTAGCAGAGTAGGGCTTGCTCGCGATAAGGCCGTCATCGGCAAACTGGCTCATCCCTCTCGTGTTTGGCATTTCTACCCACTCTATCGCATCGATGTATATGCCGAGATACCACTCATCCATCTGTTTTGGGTCAATACCTGCCAACAGCCCGAACATACCGGTGACCATCAGTCTTTGAATATGATGCGCGTAAGCAAATTCAAGAGATTGTGTAATCGCTTTCGATACGCAATTCATTTGCGTTTCGCCGTTCCAAAAATATGCTGGCAGATCATTCTCCGCAGCAAGTGCGTTCAATTCCTCGTAACCAGGCATGTTTGCCCAGTAAATCCCTCTGACGAATTCGCGCCAACCCAATATTTGCCTAACAAACCCTTCAACTTGAGAGATATCAATGTTGTCTTGTGCGTGGTAAGCAGCAATCGCGGCGTCTATGACCTCTTTCGGGTGCAACAGCTTTGCATTCATCGAAAACGAAAGCCTTGAATGATAAAGGGACCACGCGTAGTCGCTTTTCCCTGTCATCGCGTCTTGAAAATCTCCAAACCTTGGCAGCCCTGTGGCGCAGAAAAAACTGAGCAACTGCAATGATTGGTCTCGCGTGACAGGCATAGGCAGCTGATTACTGATTCTACCGACCGTTTCTATGTTGTGCCGCTCCAACCTTTGCTGCACCTCTTCAACATTGCTTGTAAACAGCAGCGGCGCTGGAATCTCTGCAAGATCAGATTTTTTCAATTTGCTCCGGTTTGTCGCATCATAATTCCACTGACCGCCTGTAGGCTCATTCGCATCCATCAGCATGTTATGTTGCTTGCGCAATTTCCTGTAGAACTGTTCCATGCGATGCTTCTTTCCCTTCGAGAAATAAGCGGATAACTCGTCGAAAGGAACCATGAAATGTTCAGTGTCACACTCGTGTATTACGATATCTGGCAGCGTCAGCGATCTTAACTGCTCTAGCAACCGATACTCGTCCGGGCGTTGATATTCCAATCTGTCAGGCCCATAGGTTTCTGCTAGTGAACTAGCAATTTGGTCAACAGAGCTCAAGCCAGCGGTGTCGTCTAGCGTAAGGTGAAGTATGTTGTGGCCGGCTTCTTTGAGTGTTGCAGCGAAGGCTTCCATCGCAAGAAAAAATGCATGCACTTTTTGGACGTGATGACGTGCATAAGTTGCTTCTTCAACAACTTCGGCGATCACGTAGAGTGTGTTTTTATCTTTTGTCGTGAACCAGCTATGTTGGTGGTTCAGCTGGTCTCCGAGAATGATGCGAATCGTTTTTATGCTGTCAAAAACGGGTTGCGTAATCAATGAGGGTCACTTGTCGAGGACATTGTATGTGACACCTCAATCCAGTAATCGAGCAATTGGTTGATACGGGCATTCGCCTCAATGGTGTATTCGAAACCTAAGAAAGCACAGCGAGATAGTTCGAAAATCGCTCCAAGCATCTGCTCCTGACTGCTCGTATCTTCCACCATATTCAGTACGCCGGAGAAATACACAAACTCGTCGATCGCACCCTCGTCTCCGAAAAGTTTCAGCAGTGCGTTGAGCGGTTCGATAAACTGCGATTCTACAATGTCTTCAAAGTCCATTATTTATCCTGATGAGGACCTTGTGAAGTTTGGCCCGAGTAAAATAGTTACGATTACATACATTAAGTGGATCATTCCTGAGGCACAGCAACTGTCATCGAACACAACATTCAAGCCTCTATATTCGTCAACACAAGCACGGGATTTTTTCGGCTCAGGGGCCGATCTGTCGACATTTACCACACGCCATTTCTGGTTCAAACTGATCCTGATCGCGAGCACAGCCGTAACATTCATGTTAACTAACGGCCAAGGACAGTATTGTGAACAAAATCGGTGTGAAGCAGCTCGCAGAAAACCGGACGATTATTTCCGAGCTGCAAATTCGGAGCGTTGAAGCGGCGTTGTATACCATGCAAGTTGAGGTTGCTGGCCAGCTTTTCCAATTAACGGATGCAAAGGGTAATGTCCCCATACACCGCAGTGCAGAGGCAGCAAAACGCTTTTGCCAGGGGCTCAACATCAAACAGACGGTACTCGTGCAACAAAGCGCCTACGACGAGATGATCGGCATGCCGGACAAAGATCGCGCCGCACTCGAGATGAAAGTGATCATCGCTAATCCAGCACTCGGTTAAACAGGCGTGAGAACTGGCAAGAACGGGCTTCACCCGTCATCCAACAGTTAGGAGGATAAGCACGATGCAGAAAAGTGAGACGCAAGGCGCAGCATACTGGGTCAAAGCACTCCTAGAGATTCGGACTGACCTAGACCAAAATAACTACAAGCCAGGGCCCTGGCACAAACTGACCAAACTACTCGCTAAAGCACCCGCAGGAGAGAGAGCCGAAGTCAGCGAGCTTGTTAGTGAGGTCAGCAACCTGCTCCACAGCCGAAAATACAAATTCAGGGCCCCATTTCTCGTCGGATATGCAGCGGAGTGGATTATCTTAGTCCTCAGCATTACGTTGATGCAGGCTGATCACTTGTTATTGAGACTCGCCTCTGTGGGTCTACTCGCCTTATGCCTGCAGCCAATGTTGAAAGTCACAGCCGGCTTGTTGCTCGGCGTGCGATATGCTTACGTCTACCTCTGGTATATCGAACCCAGGTTTAAGATGGCTTATGGTACTTACATACAACTTGGACCGGCGAGGCAATGTGCTCTGCACTTCGCTGGATCGCTCGGCACGCCGGCAGCGTTGATGGTCGGTATATTTTTGCTCAACGACAGCTTCTGGCTGCAGGCGCTCTGTTTGGCAGGCTTTTGTGGCGCGCTCGGCTTGCAAATTGGTGCCTTTGTGCTCGTGATGATAGGCGTCCGGAAGGTTGGCTCCTTCCAGCTTACCACCTTGACAACACCGGCCATGCTCGCCGACGTGTATAAGTCCACCAACTCACCTTAATCGAGTCGGGTCCAGCATTCTCTTGCCGAGAGCACCAATCACTGGCTTTTCCATCCTTCTGAACCTTCACGTTGGTTGAATTATTGATCTATCCTTTCGAGAACGGCGTATTCACTGCATGCCAGAAGGTCCCGAAATCAGACTAGCCGCCGATAAACTCGAGCAAGCGTTGCGACATCACGCGATTGAAGCATTCGACTTATCACACCCCTCAATTAGTGACGCCGCCCATGCTTTTCAGGATCATGAGGTATCGGCTATTGAGTGCCGCGGCAAGGCGCTACTGACCCATTTGTCCTCAGGCTATACACTCTATTCTCATAATCAGCTCTACGGTGTTTGGCACGTCACACCGCGAGGCAAGCCCGTTAGGACCAACAGAAACTTGAGGCTTGCAATCCATACCCGAGAGCACAGCGCTTGGCTTTATAGTGCGACAGATATTTCCCTCTGGAAAACCAAGGATATTGAGCAACATCCATTTCTCCAGCGACTGGGCCCCGACGTATTGGCGCCTAGTACTGACGCCGATTTGATCTACGCGATATTACGAGGCAAAACCTGCAGTAACCGGCAACTCGCCTCACTTTATCTCGACCAAGGTTTTGTTGCTGGCCTTGGCAACTACCTTCGCTCTGAAATTCTATTCTTCTCCGGTGTGAACCCGTCAGACAAGCCTAGACATCTCGACGACGCGCAAGCGAGTCTTTTAGCAAACAATACGATTAAAATAAGCCAGCGCAGCTATCGCACCTCTGGCGTAACGCTACCAAAAAAATATCGGCCAGCGATCAGAAAGAAATCGGGCCGAGCTTACGAGCAAAATAGATTTGCGGTTTTCGCGAGAGCCGGCAAACCCTGCCACTTCTGTAAAACACCGGTAGAGAAATCGGTCGCCACGTCAAGACGCATCTATTGGTGCCCAACCTGCCAGCCGAGGCTAGCGTGATCCGCGGACCGGCACCCAATATCATTACCAAGTTGGTGACCGCACTCGCATATGCTGGGACGTTACCGATGTTTGCGTGTGTTTTTTGGATTAACGAAAGCTGGAGTCTGCCTTTATTCAAAGCGTATTCAATGGCGATTCTCGCGTTTCTCACCGGTGCATGGTGGGCTTTCGCTTTAATGAATCAAAGAAAGTTGTCGCAACTCAATATAAGCCTCACCCTGATCTTGAGCAATCTCGTCGTACTTTCCGCTGTCGCCTGTTTCGTTTTAGCCAACGAAGAAACCCTCTTGATGTTCAGCTTTCTGTTTGGCTGTTTGCTTGTGGGCGAGCGAAATTTGGGTGTTTTCCTGCAACAACCGAATTACTACAAAAAGTTAAGACTTGTCGTAACTTCTATCACAATAAGTCTGCAACTCACTGCTTACGGATTAACACGATGAACACGCTTTACTGGTTCACTGACGACCTTCGCGTTGAAGACAACCCCGCGCTGTTCGCCTCATCTGGTGACACTGCGTTAACATGTGTTTATTGCATCGACGACGCTTCTTTCAGGACTGATAGGTTTGGCAATAAACCGATCGGCAGACACCGTTGGCAGTTTCTTTGCGAGACTTTAGGCGACCTAGATCGCGCGTTGTCCGAGCTGGGGCAAACGGTAAATATTCTTAAAGGCGAACCCTTTTCAGCTATCTCGACGCTGCTCGACACGGCACATTTCGACAGAATTATTCGCGCCAAACAGCACACGTTTCGCGGCGACGATCCGTGGCAAAAACTGCAATCAGACTTCCCCGGTGTGCGTTTCGACGAACTCGATGTATCGACACTTTTCAGCAGCGAAGACCTTCGATTCGAGCACACTTTCCCCGGCACGTTCTCCAAGTTCAAAAAGGCTGTAGGGGACCTGCCGTACAGAGTTGTCAAACCCGTTCCTGATCGTCTGCCTGCTTCCACGATAAAACTGGAAAAAGTTCAGCTTGAACCAACGACTAACTCAGGCGTGCTGACCGGTGGCACAAAAGCGGCCGACTTACATTTAGCCAAGTATTTTGGCAGCAAGGCGGCCTCTACATACAAGGAAACCCGCAACAACCTTTCGGGCGAAAATAGCTCAACCGGATTATCCGCCTGGCTTGCTAACGGGTCGCTATCGCCGCTAGGGGCAGTCAGGCATCTTAGACAGTACGAGGCAACACACGGGGCAAATAATTCGACCGGTTGGATCCTTTTCGAACTACTTTGGCGGGAGTTTTTCCGCTGGTACGCTGAGTTCCACGGTGACAAGCTTTATGCATTTGAGGGTGTTATCGGGCGAAGGCCGCTAACCACGTTTTATGGCGAGCGCTTTACAAAGTGGCGAACCGGACAAACTCCTTGGCGAATCGTCAACGCATGCATGAATGAATTAAACGCGACCGGTTTTTTGAGCAACCGCGGTCGACAAATCGCAGCGAGCTGTCTCGTCAATGAGCTGGCGTTGGATTGGCGCTGCGGCGCACAGTATTTCGAAGAAATGCTGGTCGACTATGACCCCTGCAGCAACTTTGGCAACTGGCAATACATCGCTGGCGTGGGCGCGGATCCTCAAGGTGGGCGCCATTTTAATCTCGAAAAACAGGCAGCTACCTGGGATGCAGATTTCGCTTATCGAGATCAATGGGCAAAAAGCGAACCGCCAGCGTCCATTGATTCTTTAGATTATTATGATTGGCCGATTGAAGCTAAGAATAATGGCTCATCGTAAACCTCACTTACCCAGCAAGATTTGCGTCACCTGCCGTCGTCCGTTCGCTTGGCGCAAAAAATGGGCGAAAGATTGGCAACAAGTTAAATACTGCTCCAAGCGATGTCGCGGGCACTCGGACCCAAGCTCACGATAACAAGAACTTGCCGCTCACTTCAGCTAACTTGACAGTTCCCGCGAAAATTTGATCTATTCTTTTCTAAACGTTACCTATACACAACAGGAAAAGACAGATGACCGACAAACCCTACGTTCTAACCACCGCAGATCGCGTCGAGATCCACGAGCTTCCCGGTCGTTATGGTGATGCTATTGATGATCGCAACTGGCTTGGCCTCGATGCAGTGTTTACTGAGGACGCAATTTTCGACCTGACCGGGGTTGGATCACGGGTCTGCAACGGGCTTGACGATATTAAAGCATTTATGGAAACGGAGGCTGCGCATCCACGTACACATATGATGACGAATATTTACGCTGATTCTGACAAAGATGGCATTAGCTTACGCTTTCGCATCGTGGCACTTATCGGCAAAGGCAAAACATCAACGGGCAGTTACTACGACAAAATCGTTAGGACTGAAAATGGATGGCGAACGCAGCATCGTTATGTCTCAAGCCGAAGGCGTGACAAGCGCGAGGCCGAGGTAGATCGAAAAGGTATTTCTCTCTAGATTGCCCGAAAGCAATATTTCTGTCTGCCAAACCACTTAGACGTGCGGCTTAAACAGCGTATTAATATTTCCTGGCTCGGCGAGCGGCTGCGCGGTGTCCATGTTTGTGATTTCTGCTATGTTTTCCATCAAGTCTTCGTAAGTACTGTTTTCATCTAACGCAACCCCGCTGTTTGCAAAGGTTTCAGAACGTAAATAACGCCCACTCAATGCGTGCATTACAGCTCCTGTCGGTGCATTTTCACTTGCAAGATACAAGGCAAGTGGCGTGACAAGATGGGGGTGTGACCCTGGCCGGGGATTGTTAGCATCGATCCCGGTTTCGGTATCCAGTGCTGTCATGCGAGTGTCGGCACCAGGTGAAAGACAATTAACCTTGATACCACGGCCACGGCCTTCCAGAGATAGGACATTCATGAGACCAAGCAAGCCCATTTTTGCAGCGCCGTAAGCGCTTTGACCAAATTGTCCAAATATGCCTGAAACCGATGTCGTCAAAACGATACGACCGTAATTTTTCTCATACATGATTGGCCAAGCCGCATGGGTAACGTACGTGGAACCGAGTAAATGGACCTGAACCACAAGCTGAAAATCTTCTAGTGTCGTGTTCTTAAATGTACGGTTGCGCAGAATGCCAGCGTTGTTTATCAATATGTCCACTGTCCCAAATTCAGCTATCGCCTGTTCAACAATAGCCGCAGCACTGTCTGGCTCACTGACCGAGTCATAATTAGCAACCGCAACGCCACCGTTGGCTCTGATCTCTTGAACCACTGTATCCGCCATCGGACTGCCACCGTCGCCTCGCACATCTGACCCTAAGTCATTAACCAAAACACGGGCACCACGGCGTGCAAACTCAAGCGCGTGTTGGCGACCAATGCCGCCACCCGCACCCGTAACGATAACTACCTTGTTTTCAAAATCCGTCATTCGCAATTGAGTCCATGCATCGAGCCCTCATCGCGCCAGGCTTTAGTAATTTTAAAGTAGGGACGTGAACCCTTTCCGTAAGGCCCGTTCTGAACACTCTTTGGATTGGGTTGGCCTTCATTGTTGTAATAACCGGGCGTGCACATCGCTTGAAATTCCTCGTTATAACGCGATACGGCGATAATTTCGTCAACCCACGCATCTTCAGCTGTCTTGGACACTTCCACCGTCGATATATTTTCTTCTAGGCAACGATTGAGGATGTAACCGATATGACACGCTGTTTCATCCATCGAATGGGGGAAATTAGTCGTAAAGCCTGATTGGGAATTGCTGATGATAAATAGATTAGGGAAGCCGTGGGTATGGACGCCATGTAACGTCCTCATGCCATCAGACCATTTCTGAGACAGGCTAAGATTGTCTTTGCCAATGACATCATATCCGGCACGACGTGTGTAGTCCGTGCCTACCTCAAAACCAGTCGCAAAAATAATGCAATCAACCGGGTACTCCTTGCCATTAGCTACGACGCCATTGGGCGTGATCGAGTCGACGCCTTTGCCGTTAGTATCAACAAGTTGTACGTTGTCTCTATTAAATGTTTGCAGGTAGGCGTCGTGGAAACAGGGTCGCTTGCAAAACTGCCGGTAGTAGGGCTTGAGTGCTTCGGCGGTCGCTGGGTCGGCAACTATCTCTTCCGCTCGCGCACGAATTTGCTCCATTTTTTTAAAATCTGCGAGCTCCATCATTTTGGGCACTTCATCCCAGTTAGTATCTTTGCCGCGATAGTTTGCCATCGAGACGAGATTCCTGATGATCTCAGTCCAGCCATCTTTGACCAGATCTTCCTCAACGATGCCGCCGGAGCAAAGTATGTTGAAGTTTTCCATCCGCGCTTTTTGCCAACCGGGCTTCAAGCTAGCAACCCACTCTGGATCTGTTGGGCGATTTGCTCGGACATCGACGGAGGAGGGTGTGCGCTGAAAAACATAAAGTTCTTTCGCAGACTGCCCTACGTGGGGAACACACTGCACCGCAGTTGCGCCTGTACCAATCACAGCAACACGTTTGTCTTTCAGGTCGGATAGGTTGCCCTCACTTGTACCGCCGGTGTAGGCATAATCCCAGCGGCTTGTGTGGAATGTATGACCTTGGTAGCTATTGATCCCCTTAATACCTGGCAGTTTTGGTCGATTCATTGGACCATTCGACATTACAACAAAGCGGGCACGCATCGCATCGCCACGATTCGTGCGAACAATCCAGCGTTTTACGGATTCGTCCCACTCGAGCTTGCTGACCTCTGTTTGTAAACACGCTCGGTCATATAAGTCATAATGTTTTGCAATATTGCGACAGTGCTGCAGAATTTCAGGCGCGTGGGTGTACTTCTCTTTTGGCACAAAACCAAGCTCTTCAAGTAGCGGTAAATAGATGTAAGATTCGGTGTCGCAGGCCGCACCAGGATAGCGATTCCAGTACCAAGTGCCACCAAAGTCACCACCTTTTTCAATCACGCGGATGTTGTTAATACCCTTTTCGCTGAAACGCGCAGCAGTTATCAGACCACCGAAACCGCCACCAATAATGGCCACATCGATATCATCATTCAATGGCTCTCGCTTGTGCGTCGCATTGACATAAGGGTCTTCAATGTAGTGGCTGAAGTCTCCCGCTACCTCGTTGTATTGTTCACTACCTTCAGGTCGTATTCGCTTGTCTCGTTCAAGTTGATATTTACGGCGCAGTTCATCCGGGTCAAAATCCAGCGCTTCACCATGCTTTTCTGCATTAGACATTTATATTCCTCTTTGATAACGATGACTCTAAACGAACGTCTTCAGCGCCTCTCTTATCTTGTTGGTAACAAACCACATTGGGCGACCTTAATCATGCCGGATAGCCCTGAATTCCTCACTTGTCTGGTGTGGTACCACGTGCGCTTGCATTTCTATTTTCGATCTAATCGCACTTCGGCATATTGTTAGCGTGTTATAAGAATAGTAAAGCACAATGCCTGTAAAAACTAAATCCTGTCTGATCGGCCTATATTAAAGATGAAACCTTACTTCATAGACCTAACCACATTGAATTTTCTCTGTGCAAAATTTTCTCTGACAATCTGCAACCGGTAGCAAAATATCGCCCGGTTGCAGTCGCTCTTCGAAGATCCATCAATCAGTGCTTCAGTTTGCTGCCTGATCTATTTCATCGAACTCAAGAACTCTAGCGTCCGCTCAAATGCGCCATCTTCAGTTGCAACAATCGCAGCATTGAAGTCGGTCACCCCGGCGTCTTCAAAACGCTTGATTTCACCTCGCAAAGTATTCTCATCACCAACGATCGCGATATCAGCAGGACCCTCAGCACCTTCTCGGTCCAACATCGCTCGGTAGCTCGGTAGTTGACCATAGATCACAAGATCTTTCGCAATTTGCTCTCTTGCTTGATCAACGTTGTTCGTCAAAACAATCGGCACGCCGCCCACAATCGTAGCATCTGGTCCAATAGCAGGCGCAATGTGCGAAGCCATGGTTTTTGGACCTACCATCCAAGTATTTGTACCGTCGGCTAACTCACGCGCAATTTTCAACATCACAGGTCCAAGTGCAGCCACGACGACGGGCATTGGAAATGCCTCAGGGATGTCGATCGCCATACCATTAACCTTGTATTCGTCACCAGAAAAGTTAACTGTTTCGCCCCGCGCCAGTGGCATCAATACGCTTAGATACTCACGCATGTGTTTTGCCGGCTTTTCATAAGACATACCGAGCATATTTTCGATAACAACTTGATGGGACAACCCGATTCCCAACGTAAATCGGTTTTGTGTTGCAGCCGCAGTGGTTAGCGCTTGCTGCGCAATAGCGGTCGGATGTCGTGGATAGGTTGGCGTTACTGCAGTGCCCAGACCGATTCGCGGCACTTCTCGACCAATGATGGCGAGCGAAGTGATGGCGTCAAGGCCAAAAATGTTTGCGAGCCAAATATTATCGAGCCCAGCGGCTTCAACCTGCTTTGCAGTATCAATCAAGTCATCCAGCCCTCCCGGGCCAGTAGCGCCAAGCATTGTTCCAATTTTCATAGCGACCTCTCAAAATTATTCGAGTGCGAACTATAACAGGGATTACCCACCTTGACTGAGAATGATCGTCTAAGACTTTATTAGCTGAAGTCACAACATCTTGCGGTGCGTTAACTGTTTCGACTTCTGAGAAACCGCTCGAATACTTCGGCTGAGAGAGGATCCTAGCCGAGTTCGTTGACAGCACGAGACGCCATCGCCATCGCTGTTTTTGCATCGGCACCGGGCGCTGAGTCGCAGTTGGCAATTGTTATTCTGCCGAAAGGCTGGCGGCCTATCTTCGTCGAGTTTCCGGGTCCGGCAAGTGTATAACCATGCGCCCATCGATTGACCGATATGCTGGCGACATCTTTATCAAAGTCGAATTCGTCCTTCGGTAGCATGCCGTTCAGATGACTTCTTATTTCTGACTCATAATCTTCGTAACGCGTGTTCAGCATTCTGTAGCGTGCCTCGCGAAATTGTTCGTCTCTCTCTGCACCAACAGTTTCACCGTAGGGGCAACTAATCATTTGAATGATGCAGGGATCCGCCGGATCTGCGGTAAAATTATAACCGCCAATACTTATCGGGAAATCCATCAAAACAGCCTGATGCATATTACCCGGTGACATTGCCACCCCCATGCCTATCTCTTTAATCGCTCGCCAATTCCTCAATCCGACTGTCGTGTACTGCAACGGGCTCTTGGATTGTAGTTTCAACGCCGAAGACTGTTCTTCTGATAAGCCCGCTACAATGTGCGGAACCATCATATTGTAACAAGCCATCACGACGCCTTTACCCTTCACCCGGTATGACTGATTACCGGCAATATAGGTGACGAGAACTTCATTTGAGCTCTGAGCATCGCCGACATGTCGCACGTTAACAACCGTACTGTTAAGTCTGATTCGCACAGCGCTGTTCGCTTTATCCAACTCGCTATAATTGAATTTAGCCAACACCAATGCTTCTGCATTATCTCCTTCGGCGACAGACGGGATCATCTTCTTTACTAATGCACGGGCAACACCTGCATTGCCATCTGGATAATGATAGATATAGGGATTGTCTTTATCGTATTCGGCCACGGGAGCAAACCCCAGCGCTCCACAACTTTTCGCTGATGCAATAGACATCAATTCAGTCGGCGAACTACCCCAGTCGATACCGGAGTGCCTTGCCATTCTCAGCACACCCGGGTCATCGACGCCGAGCGTGTGCTGCAGATAGTCGAAGTAGGCGTGCGTCGCAATATAATTTTCTACCTCGCCGGGAGGCACTGGGAGCATGTGTAAACCGCCATTTAGCACCCGTAACAGCTGAGCTTTACCTTTTTTACTGAGCGGAGCCTGCTGCGCAGCCTCGGCATTTGATAGCCGCGTTTGCGGTAATCCGTGAACGTAATTTGGATAGTTACAGTAGGGGTGTTTGACGACGGTATCTGCGCCGAAGCTTGCCTTGTTGAAGTAAGTGATGCCGCCTAGATCGTGTTTTCTATAAAAACCTTCGTCGTAAGCTGCGCCGAGACGATCTATGTCGACGCCAATATCCTTGAACAGTTCAAGTATCGTTTGATCCGCGTTATTTGGCTCTACAATCGATTGTGATCCACCATATCCAATAAGCGTCTGCCCATTTATTTTATGTTCATTCCGCTTGGCATGTCCTCCGAAGTCATCATGATTATCAAGGACCAAGACTTTTTTATGCTTACCGTGCTTTTGCTGATAAAAATAAGCCGCTGCCAGTCCACTAAGTCCCCCGCCAACAACGACAAGGTCATAATCCTGCTCAAGTTCAGTCACCGCGCCCCAATCTGAGCGTTGTTGCCAAGCGCGGCTATGCGCATGGTCATTTGATCCTGGATGATTACCCCGCAGGCCTTTTCGCGCAGGAGGATAATAGCTGGGTTCTATGTTAGCCAAAATTTGCTGACCCGCCGCGCCTTTGCCAAACAGGGCGCTTCCTGCAGCGATCAAAGATCCGTTAACAAAATCTCTTCGTTTAATCTTGTCGATCTCTATTCTCCCGATTGATCTTTTTCTCACTTTAGCTCGAAAATCATCATACGGTATTCACATCAAACCTCCACAAACAACGATATTTATACGATTTACCCAACATCCGCTACAGATTCAGCCGCCCCAAGCGACTGAAGCCTCTTATTAGAAAATCTGATATAAAGTGACACATGAGTCTCTTTCCCCAATCGAAAGCGCTCGCTGAACTGGATCGAAAATAATGATGTGCGAGGTCACATAGCGTCATACGATCTCTACAAAAGAAGGAAACCTGCAAACAATGAAACCTGCTGATGATTCTAAATATGCTGGCCTCGGTGACATTTCAACGAAGAGTGATGATGTTGCCCAGTACTACGATGAATGGGCCGGTGAATATAATAAGACCTTGGCAGATTGGCGTTACGAAGCGCCATCACACGTGGCATCCATGCTGACCGCGAAGCTCGCTTTGCACGCGTCGATACTGGACGCTGGTTGCGGCACAGGCTTAAGCGGCAAAGCCTTGACCGAAAAAGGTTTCGCGTCCATCGACGGAATCGATGTCTCTGATCGATCTTTGGAGGTGGCGAGAAAATGTGGTGTATACAACAAGCTCAATGCAATGGATATGCAACAGCTTCCTTTGGACATTCCCGATGACCGCTATGACGGCCTTGCTTGCGTCGGTGTATTGACCTATCTGACCGATAGCTTATTAACACTTCGCGAGTTCTGTCGAGTGACGAAGCCGGGTGGATATGTGGCTATGACTCAGCGCAGCGACTTGTATACTGAACGCGCTTTTCAAGATGTGCTTGATACGCTATCGGAGGAAAAACGCATTACTAACGTCCACGTATCTGAACCGCACCCTTACCTGCCGGATAACAGCGAGTTTGGCGATGAGATTCTTGTGCACTACATTGGATATACCGTCACTTAAGGCACCAATATCGTATTAAGCACGCAGACTAACCTTTGTCGCATTTCATCAAGACGCATTGTGGCGCAGTGACGCATGACAATGTAAGAGAAAAACACGAACGCATCGCAAACGTAGCGGCAAACTGGTGTATTCCACCTATGGTGATACCATGCCAGTGATTCAAGAAAATGTGTGGAAAAGAGGAAACCTGTGTCTGCTGTCAAACCCCTGAATGGCGTTAAAGTAATCGATTTTTCTATGGCCTACGCCGGTCCAATATGCGGCCGCATGCTAGGTGACTGCGGTGCCGATGTTATTAAGATTGAACCCCTAGGTGTTGGTGATGGCGTGCGAGGTGACACTCGGATTTTTACCCATTTTAATGCAGGTAAGCGCGGCATTCAGGTTGATCTTTCTACTGTCGAAGGTCAGCAACTGGCCCTTGGACTGATGGACCAAGCTGACGTGCTGATCGAAAACTATCGACCTGGAATTATGGCGCGGTTTGGACTGGACTATGCTTCGGTGAAGGCGCGCTGTCCTAACCTTGTTTACTGTTCTATATCCGGTTTTGGCCAAACAGGTCCTGCAGCACAACGCGCCGCATATGCGCCAATTGCCCATGCTGCCAGTGGTTATGATGCTGCACATATGGATGCTCAAATTCACACTGACGATTCAACAAAGGTAAGACCTCCTGCGTCTGGCATCATGATCGCAGATATGCTCACTGGCGCTTATGCTTTTGGCGCTGTTCAAACGGCATTACTCGGTCGCGTTAACACAGGCCTAGGTGACTTCATTGATGTCACGATGATGGAGTCAATGATGACGCTAATTCCGGCTCAGCAGCAGGCAGCGCAGATAGCTGATTCACCACCGCGTGGTGGTTTTTTACCCGTGAAGGCTATAGACGGCTACATCATGGCTTGTGTTGTCACGGATAAAAACTTTGCCGGTTTATGTCACGTCATTGAACGCCAAGACTTGCATCAGGATGGGAGGTTTGAACGATTTAATCGCATCAAGAATCTGCATCACCTCGTAGCAGAAATAGAAAAGTGGTCAGCCACGCGCACAGTTGCTGACTGTGAAGCTCAGCTTAACGCGCGAGGTGTGCCATGCTCGCGGTACAATTCTGCAGAGGACCTGTTCAATGATCCGCAGTTGCAGCACCGTGAAACCTTTTCGGTCGCTGAGGATGGGGAGGGCGAATACTTGGTGCAAAACCTGCCGTTTCAACTCGCCTCTCAAGACAAAGCAACTAAGCCTGTCGCGCCTGAGGCCGGACAACACACAGAGAGTGTATTAAGGGACAGCCTCGGCCTTGATATTGAGACGATTTCTGCGTTGCGCAAAAATCAAATTATAAGTTAATCATTGGGTTGAGCTAACCAAAGCAGCAGTTAGCTCAACTCTCCGAAACCGGCTGCTTTCTAGCCTATCTTGACGCCATCAAACGTTCCTTTCTCACGCCACTGCTCGAGAATACGAAAGAACTTGATAGGCCCGCCGCCGTAACCGCTGGTAAAAAAACCGTTGGGGTTCGCCTGTTTACCTTCGTTGTTGTAATAACCCGGCGTACACTCAGCGCGGAATCGCTCGCCAAAACGAGAGGTCCGCTTAACTTCATCCAGCCAACTCTGTTCTCCTTCTGGCGTTGCTTCCACCGTATGCTCACCGCGCGCGCGTACTTCGGCTAATAGGTGAGAGATGTGTTTCGCTTGCTCATTCAACGTGTGAGGCACGTTTACAGTGACAGCTCCTTGCGTGAAACCCAGGAAGAAGCAATTGGGAAATCCATTAGTGGTGAAGCCGTGCAGCGTTTTTAATCCGTCTTCCCACTTGTCACTCAGTTTATTACCCGCTTTACCAGTGACATCATAACCGGCACGACGAGTGTAGCTGGTGCCAACTTCAAAACCAGTCGCAAAAATCAGACAATCCAGTTCGTGTTCAACACCATCGACCACAACACCTTTCTCGGTCACCTGCTCAACGCCTTTACCTTGCGTGTCGATCAAATGCACATTGGGTCGATTGTAGGTCGGCAGATATTCGTCGTGAAAACACGGGCGCTTGCAGAACTGCCGATACCATGGTTTCAGGGCCTCAGCGGTTGTTTCGTCTTTTACAATCTCGTCAACGCGACCACGGACTTCATTCATTTTTTTATAGTCAGCCATTTTCATCAGCTTGCCTTTTTCAGCGCTGGTGAGGCGTCGACCCAGCTTACGGGAGGCTTCTTTCGCGGCGATACCGGTCAGATTTCGGAATATGTCAGTCCAGCCGTCTTGCACCAAGTCCTGTTCTTGATCACCGCCACTGACCAGCACATTGAAATTCTCCATGCGCTCGTACTGCCAACCCGATTGCAGAGATTCAGCCCACGCTGGGTCTGTTTCACGATTGTTACGAACATCAACAGAGGACGGGGTACGCTGGAACACTTTCAGTTCGCCTGACCACTCACCCAAATGCGGGATACACTGCACGCCTGTGGCACCTGTGCCGATTATTCCCACTTTTTTATCTTTTAAGTTTTTAAGACCACCCGTTGAATCTCCGCCCGTGTACTCATAGTCCCAGCGGCTGGTGTGGAACGTGTGACCCTTGAAACTATCGATGCCGGGAATACCTGGCAGCTTAGGTCGGTTTAGCGGGCCATTAGCCATCGCCACGTATCGCGCGCGCATTCTGTCGCCACGATTGGTGCTCACAATCCAATACTCTGCTTCTTCATCCCATGTCATGTCTGTGACTTCAGTCGACATACAGGCGTTTTTGTAAAGGTCGTAGTGCTTAGCGATATTTTGCGTATGCTCCATGATTTCCGGCGCAAACGAGTATTTATTTTTCGGAATGTACTCCAACTCTTCCAACATTGGCAGATAACAGTAGGATTCAACGTCACACATCGCACCCGGATAACGGTTCCAGTACCAGGTACCACCGAAATCACCACCTTTCTCAATAACGCGAATATCTTTAAAGCCTTGCTCACGCAGTCGCCCGCCCAACAGCAAACCGCCAAAGCCACCACCAATAATGACAATCTCAACGGTGTCATTTAACGGCTCGCGTGCTACCTGCTGCTCGTAGGGGTCATCGACATAGTCCGAGAAATCCCCTTGCACCTCAATGTACTGCTCATTGCCGTCATTACGCAGGCGCTTGTCCCGCTCAGCGAGATATTTCGCCTTCAGTTCGTCAGGGTCAAAATCTAGTTCGCCGAGAGTCAGCTTAATTACATCTTCCTGCATCAGAGGGTCCTTCCGTTTCTGTTTTCGTCACGCTATCAACTCATAGCAGACTCGACAGTTCAAGCCTTGTTTGAGCCGTCATCAATCCGGTTTATTATGTCGATGGTGCGCTTTAGCCGCTCTCTCACTGCGCGTCTAGCGCAGAGACAACCGTTTGCCCAACTTATTTCTGAGGATGCGGTTAACGCTGAATAACATCCAGATCACTGGCAGTGAACTGAGGCAAACTGTTGCTCGCCGTCACAACTTTGCAGAGTGACGCTATCCTGTCATTGCCCCAAAATACATGTTTGGCTTCGCCAGACTCAAACACAAAGAAGGGCACTCCAAACACTCCATCAGCCTCGCTTAATCGAGCCATGCTCGAAGTAACGTTGTCGTAAGTTCCCGCGTCGCATGATGCAAGCATCTCCGTTGGGTCTATATTTATAGACTCAGCGATTGAAGCTAAAACATCTTTTTCCATGACATTTTTTGCCAATGAGCCATCGAAGCCGAATCGAGCATTGAACACCGCATCAGCGAAAGTCCAACCTTTGTTCTGGTCTAAAGCATACAAAAATGCGTGGTGGGTCAGCCGCCAGTTTTCAGGAGGCATCTTCAAACCAGCTTTCTCAGCGCTGAAATCAACATCACTCGGGATAGCAAGATTTTCGGCGAAAGCTTTCAAAAGCCCAGTATGCAAGCCTGCTTCCTCTGCTTGTCGCGCTGCGTCGGTGAATACATATGAAAGTTTAAACAGATTATCTGTAGGATTATCCATGTGCCCACCAAAAATAATCTCGGGCCATACCGGAAGTAATTCGACATCAAAGTCGTTAAAAATTGCCAGGCGGCGCATGCGGTAAAACGCGATACCAGCGAAGGGTGAGCGAAACGAAAAGTAGAACTTTATCTTGGGAGTCACGGCTTGTACCTTAATTATTCTCTGATGGTCGTTTTACAATTTTGGTGCTGAATAGGCATCAACGGTTCACGTTATCTCCACTCAACGATGGTTGCCGCCAGCCCGCGCCAACTAACTATGCTCGAATATCGCTTCATCGCTGGTCGCTGCATCCAGGTCAACGCCCTGTTTTGCTAAAAACCGCTTCCGAAGAGGGTAGTAGCCCACAGCGACAACAGACCATATCACCAGACTCCAGATGACTGTGGCAGATAGATCTCTTGATAAAAAGTAGATGCCAACAAACGTAGATAATTCTGAAAATACGAACAAAAACCATATCCAAATAGGTTTCATATTAAACATCGAATTAGCATATCTTTCAGGATACCGTGTGTGAATACGCGTCAAAGCCCAGTAGACAAATATAGAGGGTAGACTCGCGGAAATTGTTGCAGCCCGCGCGATATCTCCGATGTCTAACCCGACAATGAGGGGGATCACTCCTACGGCCATCATAATGACGAGAATGAAGTAGGGTGCACCAAACCTGTTTAATCGACCAAAGCTTTCGGGAATCAGCTGGTCCCAGCTGGCGACAATAAAAGTCCGTGGCAGTTGTATGAACTGGGAATTTAATGTCGTGCATATCGCAAGCCCAGCGCCACCAACAAGGAAATAGGTCATTGCCCAGCCTGGCAAAAACTGCTGTCCGGCAACAGTAAGGGGCTTGTTCATCATCTCTTGCCAGGGCACGACACCAACACTGGCCAACGCTACAAATGCATATAGGACAGCAACAACAATGGTTGCTGATGTCATTACAATGGGAATAACACGTCTCGGGTTCTTCATTTCGCCACTGAGACCAACAATCATGTAAGCACCGCCAGTGGCAAATTTGAGCAAAAAAACTGCCGTTACAAACCCGATGATCCCCTCGGGCAACCATGGTTGAAGCAGGTCGCCTTCAATTGCGGGCATCGCGAAACCGGCATATAACGCAAGCGCCGACACCAATATCGCTACCAGAACAACCTGAACTTTAGCGGCGAGTTGTAATCCGAACAAATTAGCAATAAAGATCAGGACGATTACAAATATACCCCATTGATTAACTGTTAGTATTGGAAATAGCGGATTTAGATAAAGACCGAAAGAACTTCCGTAAAGACTCAATGACACGCTCGCTAAGAGTATCAAAAACAGCACGATAGACCCTGTCCAGCCACCGCTGAGTCTCGAACACCAAGTATAGTAAGCGCCCACGGCGGGTAAGACGCTACCTGCCATCATAATGAGGGTTGTCACAATCAGCACGAGCACGGCAGACAACAGGTAAGCGAATATCACCGAGGGTCCAGTCATGCCAATCGCAATACCGGTTAGAGCAATAACGCCAGCGCCGATGATTTGACCAATGGCAATGAAAAACACATCCCAACCTGACAGCACTTGTTCCAGCGAATTTTTACTCAACTCAATCCATCTCCCAACAGATTAAAGCGGTTAGACTGTGGCACTTTTAACTTCCCAGCACTTCGCTTGGAGATCCAAGTGATCATTGATGTCGTCGCACCAGAAAAATAAAAGACAAATCCAATATTCCGTGTGCATGGCTTTCGATCCTCTTTTCCTCAATTCACTTTCTAGCCGCTAATACTATCTGTTAGGACCACGCTCCATCGGATACGGTTGCCAACGCTCAAGAGTGACTCTTGGCAAAACAGTCGGATTTACAGCACTCATCGGCCATTTTCCTTTCATGACCAATGCGACCTCGCGCGCAGCACGGCGACGGGTTTCTATGCGCATGCGACTTGTCGCGCTTGCTGAATGTGGCGTAATGATGACGTTGTCCATACCAATCAGAGGATTATCTGGATCGGGCGGTTCCTTCTCTAGCACGTCCAAACCAGCGGCGGCGATCTGCCCCGTCTGCAGTGCATGCGCCATGGCTTTCTCATCAATGACGGGACCTCGACCACAATTAATAATACAAGCCGAGTCTTTCATCGTTTCGAACTCCGAGGTACTCAGCATATGGTGCGAGTCTTCGTTTAGACCTGGATGCACTGAGATATAGTCTGATCGTTCAAGCAACTCCTGATAGGATACGGGCTCAACACCCTCGCCGGTCATCTTTAGTTCAGAAACATAAGGGTCATAGGCAATGACATTCAGACCAAACGGCTTTGCGCGACGCGCTACGGCACGCGCAACATTACCAAATGAAATCAGACCGAGCGTTTGTCCCCAGATCCTCGGAATATCATTAAAGACCGGCCGCCCTTTGTACCAACGCCCCTCAGCCACCATTTTGTCCATGAGTTTCACTCGGCGATAACATCCAAGTAACAACATCATCGTGTGATCAGCTACTTCCTCTATAAATATATCAGGGACATTGGTCACCACAATTCCGGCATCAGTCGCGGCATCTACATCAACCATATCGACCCCAACGCTTCCAACACCAATGATGGCACACTGCTCAAGCGCATGAATGACATCCGGGGTAAACCGCATGCCCCATGAGGTTAAAATGCCATCCGCATTTTTTGCCAGTCTCAGAAAACCCTCCGTATCGCTGGTATCTGCTTCAACGAGCGTCGCAACGTTACCTAGCTCTTCCAGCTCTAGCGCACACTTTTCCGCGAATGGCACGTCTCTCTTGGCGATGCCTGGCAGGGCAACCACCACACTTTTCTTATTGCTCATCAAACTTACCCCTCTTGCTGCTCAGCTTGAAAATATCGCGTTACCAACGATCAACGCACACATAGACGCGCGGACTTTCGTTATTTAGCGCGCCAAACTTTCTTGTTCAATGAACCAAACATTTCCGACAATTCGACACGCATAGGAGTGATTCTTACTGGTAAGAAATTCGGGTCTTCAGGCCCAGTAGAGCCGAATTGTGTTAGGTCGTAGTCAATCGCATCCCATGCGTGCTTTTTTGTCGCCTCGTCGCTAATTAACTCAGCCGTGCCTCTGACCATGACATGTATAAAATCCGGCGGTGCAACTTGGTATTGGATATCAACACTCGAATTTTGTCTCAATTGCTGGGCTTTGGGGGACGTCGGCCCGGTCGCAAACCAAAGCACATCACCCTCCCATGTTGGATGTACAATTCTCACCCGTGGTTCGTCATCCGCAATGGTAGCGACGGCACACCACACGGCTTTTTTACATGCTTCGTCCACTGCGCTGAAAAAATCTTCTTTTTCTGATTCGCTTACCTTTGCCATGTTGATCCCCTACTCAGCTGAATGTGTTTTTAGAATTGTGTAAAAGTATCATAAATTCTTTGGAGGCCTATATTCCGTATGCGCTTTCTCACGCGTTTTTAGCCGCTGCAGCGGGCCCTTCAAAGGACTTTAACTCCTCGTACCAACCTGAGCCTTTAATTTTCATCGGGATACTGCCAAATTTTTCTCCGGTTTCAAGATGCCGCTTGCGGCCTTTCCAAGCGTTTAAGTCGCTCTGCCATTCATTTAAAACGCGCTCCGCTTCTTCGTAGGACGGCGCATCAACCTCATACAAAGACAGATAGGCCGAGCGTGTTTCGAGGTTTAGATGCGGACCTGCGAGTTTAAAAACCCGGCCCTGAACAAAATTAGGGCAGTTGGTTGTGTCTTCGATGTGCTGCTCGATAAACCATTCGTCAAACGCAGCCTGATGTTCTTCAGCTAGAGGCTCGCATAGCCCGATTAAGACAAATTTCGGCATTGGGTGCTCCCCGTTCAATTGAACCACTACCATAGACCAGTCTTTCTTGAAATTGCAAAACTACCTGTTAACCTGAAATCCTAGCCATCGCTTGAGACAACAAATACATTCGCGATAGCGCTAATAGACGTAACTTAAAGTTTAATTGGTTAGATAATCTGGAGATTCTAGTTATGGCAGCAGTCCCTGAAAAGACCCCTTCTCACCTACGAGGCAATGGCCGACCAGTCACAGAGGAACTTTCGCTGGCTGACTTAAAAGTCAACGGCACAATACCCAAAGGACTGAACGGCCGATACGTAAGAACAGGCCCTAATCCAATTACAGGTACCAGCACCCATCCATTTTTAGGTGATGGCATGTTACACGGTGTACGACTGCGAGACGGCAAAGCTGAGTGGTACCGGAACCGATACGTACAAACCCCGTTTATCAAGGACCCTTCAGTCGATGTGCTTGATCTTTCGGTGATGATGGATATGAAGTCCTCCAAAGCAAACACCCATGTGCTTGGGCATGCAGGTAAGATTCTGGTGCTTGAGGAAGGACACTTTCCTTACGTCGTTGATGGCGAACTTGATACCGTAGGTCCAACAGACTTTGACGGCGCGCTAACAGGCTCATTCACAGCCCATCCGAAAATTTGCCCAACTACGGGAGAGATGCTCGCATTTGGCTATTCCGCGGTCGAACCCTACCTGCGTTATTTAAGGGTTTCAGCTGATGGCAAACTGGTACAGACAGAGAATATCACCGTCGGTGGCCCTACGATGATGCATGATTTTAATATCACGCAGAACCACGTCATATTTATGGACCTACCCGCCGTGTTCAATATGGAATTAGCAATGACAGGTGAAATGCCGATTCGTTGGGATGAGAGTTATCCCGCAAGGCTCGGTGTCATGCCGCGTAATGGCAATGACACACAGGTCAGGTGGTTCGATATTAACCCATGCTATGTGTTCCACCCCTTGAACTCCTATGAAGATGGAGACAAGATTATTCTCGACGTTGCGCGATTCAGTCACATGTGGAAAGCCTCTACCATGGACTTCCCACCGCCAGCACTGTGGCGCTGGACGATCGATACAGTGTCGGGCAAGGTCCATGAGGAACAGATTGATGATCGTCCTGCAGAATTCCCGCGTGTCGCAGATAGCGTTATCGGCATGAAACACAGGTATGGCTACCTCGCAGCCATGTCACAGTCCAATGATCCAAGTGACGCCTCGGGCGCCATCTTGAAATACGATCGCGAAACGGGCGTGAGATCAGACATCGAGTTTGGTCGAGGCCGAACGGGTGGCGAGCCGGTATTTGTCCCCGCCGAAAATACCAATGCTGAAGATGATGGATATCTGATGACCTACGTCTATGACGCAAGCAGTGACAGTAGCAGCTTTATTATTATGGACGCCGCGTCCATGGATAGCACCCCTGTCGCGTCGATAGATTTACCGCGAATTCCTGGTGGTTTTCATGGTAGCTGGATAGACGCCTCTGTCGCGAACTAACTGGCAAGATGGTTACCAACACTTTACGTATTATGCTGTTAGTTTTTTAACGTAAACTCAATGTGTAATTCTTTTAACGAACGCAATAAAAAATGTGGATGAATATCGAAGTTGTTTTTACCCTCAGAAAAATTTAGGGAATCAACTTCTTCGGTTAACACCTTAAACCCCCACCATAGCTCACGACGGGCAAGCGGCGCTCCAAGACAATGGTGAGCACCTGATCCAAATGCCAGGTGCGTTGCTGGCTTGACTCTATTAAGGTCAAGCTTTTCAGGTGCGTCAAAACGCCTTTCATCTCGATTTGCCGAAGCATAGCGAACCGCAATTACTGCACCTGCCGGCAGCTTTACTCCCGCAATCTCTACATCATCCGTTGCCATTCTTAACAAGCACTGCACCGGAGATTCCAGTCTCAACACTTCTTCCACAAATGTTCGAAGATACTTGTCAGGATCCGACTTCAGTTGCCGCCAGGTTTCAGGTTGTTCTGCCAATAATTTAACACCCGCCGAGAGCGCATTAGTGGTCGTTTCGCTACCTCCGACAAAGGTGTCTGCCATCATTTCAGCATGCAGTTCGTTGTCAGTGAGCGTCCTTCCCCATTCAGGGATCTCCCGATTAACCAGTTCGGATAGTAATGTGTCATCGGGTGTTTCCCTCAGTCTTTCGAATATCGGCTGAAAATAATGCTGCGCCTCTATCTCCTTGTCTACAGTTGCGATTTCTTCGTCTTCAGATAGCATCATACTGATACGCTTAAAAAAAGCATCGGTCCAGGATTTGATGCGCCAAAGATCAGCGGTGTCAGCTCCCATTTGCCTAACAATTATTGACAGGGGTAAAGGAACAGCAAAATCACGCACCCATTCGCAACGACCTACATCTCTAAAACTCGCAAAAAGATCTCGCGCGGTGCTTTCAACAAAGGGATCAAGCTGATTAATTCGCGCGGGTCTAAAAGCTTCATTAAACATTGCGCGCATCTGTTTATGATTGGGTTCGTCTCGGCTAATCAGTGTGGGTCCGGGCAACCATCCTTTCTCCTGAAATCGGCTATTAACTTTCAACTGTCGCTCGGAGGGTGCTCGACCACGAACGTTTCCTGAAAAGAGTTCGTGGTTCGACAACACAAAGCGAACATCTTCATAACGACTGACATGATAAATACCTGTGGTCGCGTCTTGGTATACAGGATCATCATCCCTTAGCGCCTTGTACTGCTCATAGGGGCATTTCTGTATTTCAGGGTCATAAAAATTAATAGGCTGCATAAGTTATTTACCGTAAAGCGGACTTTGTTCTGGAGGAAGGAGCGATAACTTTTCCAAAAGGTTACCGGCAACTGGGATGCCAACAATGTAAACCATTCGCTCTTCAACCTTACCTTCAGCATGGATTGCTCCAGCGGGTATCTGAAGTTTATCGCCCGCGCAAAGCTGAACACGTTCGCCCTTTTCGTTTAGCACGTAGCTACTGCCTTCCATTACATAGCCACAGTTGTCCAAGTCGTGCCAGTGCGGGGGCAACTCCTCCATCCGCTCCGATACGTAGACTGTTGGCCAAAGATCAAGCTTCTTAATGTCGTCCAAAACCTCGTCTTTCGATGAGTGAAAGTTTTTGATCACCCGCATTGGACCTGGTTCAAGTGCCATCGTGGACTCCTTTTTTATCTTTCCATAGTATTTCTAGACTCGCGCCTATTTGTCAATGGCAGGGTTAGAGCAAGCAGCAAACGTCAAGAAGAAAACGGGGAAACGGTTGTCGTGCTGTTCTGTTACAATCGGCCCCCACTTTTAGACGTAGCGGCTTGATCGATCTATTTTTTAGTCGCTAACCCGAAAACGGAGTACCGGCGTGAAATCTACATATACCGTGGCGATTGTAACTGCAATCATCCTTACCACTTGGCTGATATCCGGGCAAATCGAGGCTCCGGAGACGCCTGATAAAGCAGACACTTCGCGCACTGAGAGTCTCAGCAGAGTCCAGACGCGTATCAGCGCAGCGATACCTTTTGTCGTTCAGATTCGTGCTGCCGGCGAAACAGAAGCCAAGAGGATCGTCAAGGTGCGTGCGGAATCTAGCGGCCGTGTTATTTCTTTGCCGGTCGAAAAAGGCGTACGAGTGAACGAGGGAGACCTTCTTTGCAAATTGGCCCTTGATGACAGAAAAATTAAACTTGAGAAAGCAAAATCCCAACTGCGTCATGCAAAATTGGAGCATCAAGGTTTAAAAAAGCTCAGCCAACAAGGCTTCCAAGCCGAAGTGCAAATGGCCGCGGCTGAAGTCAATCTAATAAACGCGCGGGCACATCTTAAGTTGCAGGAACTCAATATGGCCCATAGGAACATCATCGCGCCGTTCGATGGCTTAGTGCAGTCACGCCCAGTCAACACTGGCGATTTCCTACAACAAGGTCAAGTCTGTGCAGACGTGCTTGATCCTGACCCTATGCTAGTGGTTGCACATGTCACCCAGCAGGAACTGGGGGAACTTACACTGACCGGTGCGGCGGATGTTCGCATTGGCGATCGGGCAATTCGGCGCGGGTCGGTTTCTTTTATCAGTCATGCTGCGGATCCAGTGACCCGAACCTATCGTGTTGAAGTTGAAGTGCCAAATAGCGATTATTCTGTTCGTGACGGGCTTTCCGCTGAATTAATTCTTACGCAAGGCTCAGTTATGGCCCACAACGTCTCTCCTGCTTCTCTATCTTTGAGCGACACTGGCGCCATTGGAGCGAAGATCGTTAACGATGATGATGTCGTCGAATTCATTGAGGTAGAAATTGTTAGCGATACCGCCGATGGTGTTTGGTTAACGGGTCTGCCTTCAAGCGCAAGACTCATTACAGTTGGTCAGGAGCTGGTTTTTCCGGGTCAACGTGTCAGCGCTGTATCTGAAACAACCCTGGCAACGGGAGTTTAATGATGCAAGGCGTTATCGAAGCGATAATCAGACATCCTCGCACAACTATCAGCGTGTTAACTATGCTGGTGCTCGCGGGTATCTTTGCCAGGGCATCTATAACCGTGGAAGCAGACCCCGATATTACGATTCCTTTGGTCATGGTTACGATTCCACACATCGGCATTTCTCCAGAGGACGCAGATAGACTCATTGTGCGACCCGTAGAATCAGAGGTTCGCTCCCTTGAAGGCATTGAGGAGGTCAATGCCTACGCTCGAGAGGGTATGGCCACGATCGCCCTGATGTTTGATATTGACTTCGATCCAGACATCGCAATCGCCGAGGTTAGAGCCGCTGTCGATCGTGCCCGGGCTGAACTGCCTTCTACCTCTGAAGAACCGATAATCAGAGCAATCACCATGTCAGACAGTCCCGTTATCGCCGTGAGTTTAGCAAGTGATACCGTTTCAGAGCGCGTGTTATATCAAAAGGCAGTGGCGTTGAAATACGCTTTAGAATCGATACCGGCGGTCACTGAAGCGCGTCTTTCTGGACATCGGGAAGAACTTTTGGAAGCAATAATCGATCCCGTAAAACTAGAACATTACAAAATATCGCAGCAAGATCTTTTTACCACGATCCGTAACAACAACTCTTTAATCGCCGCAGGAGCCATGGATACAGGTCAGGGCCGCTTTGCAATCAAGGTACCAGGATTAATTGAGGATCGGGACGATGTGTATAGCTTGCCGATTAAATCAAGCGGTGAAACGGTCATCACACTGGACAAGGTGGCATCGATTAGGCGCACTTTTAAAGACAGAGATGCTTTCACCGCGATCAATGGTCTGCCCTCAATTACAGTCGAGGTACTTCGCCGACCCGGCGAGAACGTGATCGATTTAAATGCGGCAGTCAGAACACTTACCGCGGAGGTCACCAAAGACTATCCAAGTGAAATCTCAGTCATCTTCAGCCAAGACCAATCACCTTTTGCTAAGCAGCAAGTGACCGAACTCCAAGGGAATATCGTTACTGCGATGGCGCTTGTCATGATCCTTGTTGTCGCGGCATTGGGTTGGCGCTCCGGTTTACTGGTGGGTGCAGCAGTGCCCACATCTTTTCTCTTTGCTATCACCGCCATTTACGCCTTTGGCTTGTCATTCAACTTTATGGTGATGTTCGGCATGCTTCTAGGTCTTGGTATGTTGATTGATGGCGCTATCGTCGTCATTGAATATGCAGACAGAAAAATGTCTGAAGGTATGGAGAAAAAACTCGCCTATATCGCCGCTGCAAGGCGCATGTTCTGGCCTGTGCTCGCCTCGACATCGACTACGCTGGCAGCATTCGTGCCACTCTTTTTCTGGCCGGGCACCTCTGGTCAATTCATGCTGTACTTGCCAATTACCGTATTCGCTGTGTTGTTTGGCTCGCTACTTTATGCGTTGTTTTTCGGCCCGACGTTAGGCGGGCTGTTCGGCAAAGCGGGCAGCGCTGATGCTAAATCACTCGAACAGCTCCGCATACTGGAGCACGGTGACGTGCTGACGTTAAAAGGACTCACCGGCGTTTATGCCCGTTTTTTACGCTGGTTGCTGAACTATCCAGTCATTATTCTCACGCTTACCTTCTGTTCATTGTTCATGATATTCAAAGTTTATGGAAACTACGGCGCAGGGTTTATTTACTTCACCTCAACGGACCCAACCTTCGGCCGCGTCAGCATCAGCGCTCGCGGAAACTATTCCAAGTCCGAGCTACAAAACATCGTCACTACATCTGAGGCGACATTAATGCCCCTAAGCGGTGTCGAAACCTTCTTCACGTCAACGGGTCGCGGGCAACAGGTGAGTTTCTTTGGCGGTAGTGGGCCAGCAGATCAAATTGGTACGATATTCTTGGACATGGAACACGCACGTGAGGCTGGTACCACGGGCAACGAGGTGCTTGAGCTGGCGCGCGAAAAATTAGCGCCGATCGCAGGTATTCAATACGAAATAGTCGAACAGGAATATGGTCCACCCACGGGCAAAGACATCCAAATTCAGGTTTCTTCCAAGTTCCGACAGGATCTTGAACCCACAATCAAAACGATTAGGCGTCATCTAAACGAAATGGATGATTTACGTGACGTGGAAGATACCAGAGTATTGCCTGGTATCGAATGGGAACTTGCGGTCGATCGTGCCAAAGCTGCGCTGTTTAATGTCAATGTCAATGAGGTAGGCGCGGCTGTCCAACTTGTCACTAACGGCCTGTACCTAGGTGAATATCGGCCGGATGACGCTGAGGAAGAGGTTGAAATTCGACTACGTTACCCCCTCGAAGAACGCAATATGGATTCATTAGACCAGTTACGAGTGACAACGCCAACAGGCTCTGTGCCCGTGAGTAATTTCGTTGAACGGCGTGCAAAAAACAAATTGGACTCTATCGAGCGAGTTGATGGTGAGTACATCATGACAATTCGGGCCAACGTTAAACCCGGCATCGTCGCAGATAACAAGGTCATCGAGTTGCAGGAAATAATTCAAAAATCAGCGTTTGACCCGCGTATAAAAGTTATTTTTCGTGGCGCCACGGAGGAGCAAACCGAGTCACTTGAATTCATTGGCTTCGCTTTTTTTATGTCTTTGTTGTTGATGTTTATTTTGTTGGTCGCACAGTTCAATAGCTTTTATCAAGCCTCTCTTATTCTCTCAGCGGTCGTCATGTCTACCGCAGGTGTATTACTTGGCCTCTTAACATTTAATCAAACATTTAGTGTCATACTTACGGGTATCGGCATCGTCGCTTTGGCGGGTATCGTCGTAAATAACAATATTATTTTAATAGACACTTACAATGAGCTTCGCCGCGCTGGAATAGAGGTTGTTGACGCTGTTGTGAAAACTGGCGCCCAGCGATTACGTCCTGTCTTTCTTACGACAACAACAACCATATTGGGTCTTCTACCCCTTGCGACTAATGTCAGCGTTGACATTATCAATCGGAACATTGTCTATGGCGGGCAAGTATCGGCCTACTGGGTGAAACTGGCCAGCAGCATCGTCTACGGCTTAACCTTTGCAACAGTGCTGACTCTAGTTGTCACACCACTAATGTTGGTGCTGCCAGAACACTTTCGTGCTTTTAGGCAGGAAATTAAGGATAAGAAAACGAATTGGTTTCCGCGCGGTCAAACGCAAACCTAAGGCGGCCAACCACTTGGAGGCACAACGATGAAAGGCGGTTTGCCGCGATAGTTTGTTACAACAGTTTGGTCCTCGACAAAAAGAGGGCTGGCTAACGATCTGCAGCAAGCGCAACCAGCACCTGACGCTTTTTCTCACCAGCATAACTGCGCCGCCCGTGCATGGTGCGGTGATTGTCGACTAAAGCAATATCACCATCCTGCCAGCATAAATCAAAAGTAAACTCGTCGGTCAGACCTGCAATATAGTCTAACTGGGCGACTTTAACCTCAGACCCGTCACCAAATGTAATAGCACTCTTTGGATTTTGTTTCACGCCTTGCCAACCCTCGTATGCGGCAATCAGCTGATTATAAAAAGCTTTCTCTCCTGTCGGCAGCACTTTGACTGCAGGTAACCTGGGAGTTGTCGCTTCCAGTGTGTTATCGGTACGCCAATGCCATGTATAGCCGAGTATTTTCAGTTTTTCCTCTGCGTCGGATTTATCTTCAACGCTGAGCGTACTTTTCCAGCTGCGCCCTTGGCCTGAATTTGGATCATTTTGATCTGGCATGATTGTCGTATATTTAACGCCCTTTTCTTCAAATTCAGCCGCCCACTCTGGTTTTTCGTTGGCTAGCTTCTGGAATAGCTGATCAGATCGACACAGAGGCGTAGCACCGCCCGTTTCTGCCGCGGTCTGACAATAAAAAAATAATTTCGATGGAGAAACCGGTGTCTGCGCCATCTCATGATGCAAAAAGATTTCAACTTCAGGTGGCGCTTCATTGGCAGTAAAAACGCGCTCGGTAAAATTGATTCGTACTGCGTTCGACAGAGATTCGGCGTAGGTAAAATCTGGATAACTAAATGCTGCAGAAAAAGCGTCAAATCCTTCGGCAGAACTAACCGGAAAACCTCTGAACAGAACGGCGCCGGACACGTTCAGTGCTTGTTCGATTGCTTCCTTATGGGATTCGACCCAAGTCGCCACATCATAATCAGGCGCAGAATCAAAAATAACAATACGTGGGAAAGCCTCTCCGTCGTACAACAATTGTTCAGGGACCGAAATACAATTCAATTTACTCACTAACTTTTCCTTAAGGTTGCAAGCATCAGATGCTTTATTACAGTGCTAGTCGTAGATAGGATAAAAGGTGTTAAAAGCCTCTTCACAGAAGTGCCCTGGATCGTTGAAGCGCCGATTGATATTTAGGGATGATATTTCCAGCATCTCATCATCAGACAACTCGAAATTAAATATATCGAGATTTTCTCTCATTCGGTCCGCTCTAATCGACTTTGGAATCACCGACGTACCGCGCTGTATGCCCCAACGCAAAACAACTTGCGCCGGTGTTTTTGCCACATTGACGGCAATACGTTTAACAACCTCGGACTCCAAAACGGATTCAGCGTTATCCGCCATGTCCATCTCAAGGTAGGACGCGGCGCCAAGAGGAGAAAAAGTCGTCACGTTTATTTTGTATTGTTTCGCTAACCTAATCAGGCGCTCCTGCGTTAGGTAGGGGTGAGACTCAATTTGTAGCACGTCCGGTTTATGTTTCGCATAACTCATTAAATCGTGGATGAGCCCACTCGAGTAATTGCAGACACCAATGTTACGAACTAGGCCTTGCTCATGAAGATTTTCCATGGCGGCCCAGGTTTCACTTAAGGGAACATTCGATAGCTGCATTGCAGGTGATTGTGCTTCAGGATCAAACAGCCACTCTGGAGGATACCTCGTTTCAAACGGCACAAATTCCAGCGCAATAGGAAAATGGATCAGATACAGATCTAGATAATCCAGCTGAAGATCCGCCAATGTTCTCGCTAGTGCAGGCGCGACGTCTTTTTCAGCGTGATAGGTGTTCCACAACTTAGAGGTAATCCAAAGGTCTTCGCGACCACATAAACCATCATTCAAGGCTTTCTTGATACCCTCACCGACCTCTTTTTCATTGCCGTAATCGCAGGCACTATCTAAATGACGATACCCCGACTTAATCGCTTCATATACTACGCTGGCGCAATCATCCGAGGAGATTTTCCATAGCCCGAAGCCCACCTTTGGTATGTCAATATTCATTCGTTACTTGTCCGTAGTTCCATTTTATTAGACGCATAGAATAACATCCGAATGAAAGCGCTGCCCTCGTTTATATCACGCTATTAACATTTTCAGTTTGATTCTATAATCAAACCTTTCATATCCTGAGAGAACCATGAATAAAATCGGTGACGGTCAAAAAGCTCGCAGTTTTGCGACCCAACGCGCTTTGATGCATACGGCAGAGCAGCTGATCGCTGAAAAGGGTATACAAAACGTTACCAAGCGAGAAATCACTAAAGCTGCGGGTCAAAAAAATGAATCAGTTCTTCAGTATCACTTTAAAAATCTTGAGGGTCTGATTAGTGCAATTATCAAAGCCAGGTCTGTTCAGACGCAAGAGAAACGTGCCGAACTACTCGACCAACTACTGAGTGAAACAGCGGAACCTACCTTGCGAGATATCTGCAAGTTAATGATACTGCCTTCCTATCTGCTCGCAAAAGCAGATCTCGGCTATTCTCGGTACATCCGCGCTTTCAGTCTCGAAACCGCGATTACATCCGATTCGGCCTATTTGCTCATTAGAAATAAGGGCGCTGGCGGGGAAAGTGGAAGAGAAACTGCGAGATTACTCCGAAATATGTTACTCCACTTAGACGAAAGCGCCTATGAGCGCCGCATCGATAGCGCTATAAGATTCGTGTCTATTTCGATGAACCACCAGGCTCGCGCACCAAAGGCTTTCAAAGCAGCTGATGCCGAACTCTTTATCAACAGTCTCATTGACGCGTTACATGGCTTATTGAATGCGCCAGTTTCTGATGAAACCCTCGCATGGGTAAAGTCATTTGCTTCTAAGAAGTAACACTTTGTGAAAATCTGGCTAACTTTACAGTCGTTTTACATCAGCGCTTTTAAAAATCTAACAATAGCGCTATTTGTTCCCTCAGGATCTTCTTGCTGAACCCAATGGCCCATTCCTGGTAGCAGCGTAATTTCTCTTAGATCAGACATCACCGGATTCATCATCGTGCGCAGAGCCTGCTCATTCGCGCCTTGTATTACCTGATCGGCAGCGCCGGATAAGAACGCAGAGGGAATTTTAATGACAGGATCTTGGTCTTTCATGAAAGCCCAGTTAGCATCAAAGTTTCGATAATAGTTTACGCCACCACGAAATCCTGACCTCGTAAACTCATCAACATAATAATCCAGGTCAGCCTGACTTAACCAATCGGGCCGTTCAACAGGTTGACCTATTCTTCCAATCCAGCCACCCGCCGAGCGGGCAGGATCAGTGATCGTAGGCGGGTGCCGTACGGTATCTGGCGAGGTATACAACATCGACAAAAAAGATCGTGGATCACTATCGTATTCGGCTTCCGCTACCCCGCCCGCCTCGTTGTGGTAGAGGATGTAGAAAAACTGATCGCCCATTGCTTTTCGCCACCCTGTCGTGGGTGCTTCGGCGCCAACTCCCCCATAGGGCACGCTCATGCCCATCACACCTGTGAAGCGCTCCGGATAAAGCAATGCTGCATTCCATACAACCATCGAACCCCAGTCATGTCCCAGCAGCGCCGCTTGCTCTTCGCCAAAAGCGTCTAACAAACCAATCAAATCAGCAACGAGAATATCGATTCTATAATCAGCTGCGGCGACAGGTGAACTCGTATTACCATAGCCTCGCATATCTGGCGCAATGACATGATAGCCGCTTTCGGCTAGCCCACTGATTTGATGGCGCCAGGAATACCATGACTCAGGCCAGCCATGAACTAACAATACCAGTGGGCCTACGCCAGCTTCTGCGACCCGCATTTGTATGCCGTTCGTTTCGATCATTGAAAACGTGATATCTGCCATTTGTTTTCCTTTACCAGCCTAAAGTCGATGTACCTGAACAGGTAAATTAGTGATGCCTCTGACGAAGCTGGAAAGCAGCCGTTCAGGCTCGCCTACTACTTCTACCATCCGGATTCTCTTCAAAATTTCTTCCCATACAATTCTAAGTTGCATTTCAGCCAACCGATTACCCATGCACCGATGGATGCCGAAGCCAAAGGACAGGTGGTGCCTGGCTCTTGATCGATCAATAATAAAATCATCGGGACGATCAATAACATCTTCGTCACGATTACCCGAGACATACCACATCAACACCTGATCGCCTTTTTTAATTTGCTTGTCTCTAATGACGATATCTTCATTCGCCGTTCTCCGCATATAGGGCAGCGGTGTCTGCCAACGAATTATTTCCGGCACCATATTCGTAATCAATGAGGGGTCTGCTCGCAACTTGTCATACTCGTCTGGATTTTGGTTCAGCGCGATCACGCCCGCACTCATCGAATTACGGGTTGTGTCATTTCCACCGACGATGAGCAAAATCAAATTGCCTAAAAACTCATAAGGTGCCATATTTTTGGTCTCTTCACCGTGAGCCAGCATTGAGATCAAATCCGAGCCTGGCTCATCAGCATCCACGCGCTCGTTCCATAATCGCGTAAAGTAAGCCAAACACTCTAATAACTCTTCACGGCGTTGATCGGCTGTATCGACAATCCCCGTCCCGGGTGGTGCGGTGGCAACATCAGACCAACGCGTTAACTTGCTGCGGTCTTCAAAAGGGAAATCAAATAACGTTGCCAACATTTGCGTTGTGAGTTCAATTGAAACGCGCTCAACCCAGTTAAAGGTCTCACCTTCTGGCAATCCGTCAAGCACCTTACAGGTGCGCTCGCGGATAATTGATTCCATCTTTGCCAAGTTGGGGGGAGCAACAACTCCACTGACCGTCGCCCGTTGCAGGTCATGTTTGGGTGGGTCCATTGAAATGAAGCTATTAAAACTGAGTTCGTCAGCGCTGGGTTCCAAATCAATTTGCGGACCTAGAGCAATGCCCCGAGCCGAGGAGAAAAGCTCATGATTTTTGTCCACAAACATAATGTCTTCGAATTTTGTCAAAGACCAATACCTACCTATGCCGGGCGCTTCATTAAGATGCACGGGGTCTTCTTCACGCAGTCGCTTAAAATGGTCCCAATGGATGTCTTGCTGAAACAATCTACCATCAACAACGTTAATTTGTTCGATCGGCACTGAGTAGGGATCGGTGATGACCGGTGGTGCATCGTCTCGGAGGAAAGGATTTCCAAATCTTGCAAGTGCTACTGTCTGATTTTTCGTTTGCTCGCTCATAGCGCTGTCTACACTGGATAAAACAGACAATTACAGTAGCAGATTAATGGACACCCCAAAAGGTTTTGGCATAAAGTCCTTGTTACAGCCCCACTTGGAACATCGACTGGCTATGGACACAGAACAACACCTCGCAGAAATACAGGCACAGGGTTTTACCATCATCCCAGATGCCATCGAACTTGATCTCATCGATAGCCTGAACAACGCGTTACTCGAAATTGAAACGCAACAAAAGATTGCCCCTGGTAAAAATGCCTTTGAAGGGCACCGTACAATACGGGTTTACAATTTGTTGGCACAGCAAAAAATTTTTCAGCGCATTCCCACTCACGACCTGCTGCTTCCTATTGTCGAAAGTGTGCTTGACGAGGGGTGTCTAGTATCGTCTCTTTCGTCCATTGCAATTGAACCCGGCGAGATTGCTCAACCAATTCATGTTGACGACGCGCTTTACAATTTTCCACGACCTCATCAGCCGCTGGTTTGCAACTCGATGTGGGCGCTCACCGACTTTACGGAAGAGAATGGCGCAACTCGCATAATTCCGGGTAGTCACAAACGCACCGTCAAACCTCACTATACAAACGAATATGAAACCGTTCCTGCAACGATGACGAAAGGCAGCTTGTTAATCTGGAATGGCAGTCTTTGGCACGGAGGCGGTGCAAATCAGTCACAGGAAAGGAGAGTCGGCATTGCGATGAATTACTGTGCAGGCTACCTCCGCCAGCAGGAGAACCAGCAACTGGGTATTTCATTAAAAAAAGCGGCAACTTTTTCTGACCGACTGTTACAACTGACAGGCTTTGGCACCTATAAAGGTCTCGTTGGACATATTAACAAGCAAAGCCCAACACAAGTTTTGCTCGATCGAGATGATCATTTCATTAACGTGTGGGACAAAATTGGCTAACCGGCTATCGCTTGGTCTACAACCTCTCTCGCTATGCCAACAATTGACGCTCGCCATTCATCCGAGTCAGGGTAGAAAGCATCCATCATCATGCCTTTAATTTGCGCTGCCTCGGGCGAAGTTGGGCTACCGTAACGGTGCAACCACTGATCTGCGACTAGCGCCAAAATGACATCTCGGCCCGCCACGGTGCCAAACTCCAGCCCGGCACCAACAATTGCAGGATACGTTTTTTGCAATCCGCTTATCATCGAACCCGCGACCGCAGCCGAGTGGGAGTCTCCGGACAGCATACTTTTTACCCGATCACCCCAAAGTTCAGCACTTCGCCGATATGCTTGTGATGCCGGATTGTAGTCCACAATACATTCAGCGGTACCAAAAGGCCCCAACGCCGTGTGAATGTCGATCCAGATAATCTCTCCCGCATTCTGTAGGTAGGTAGCAGCAACCTGACGAATCGTCAGATTCGACCAGGCAGGCTCCAAACCGCCGTAGAACATACCGCCGGGAAATTCATACTGGCCGCTCGACAGTGCATTCTGATACCACTCCAGACCCTTGCTTTTGACAAATTCGCGTACCTTTGCCATCAGAGATTCGTCTTGGTCGGCACTCCAGCTTTTGAGTTCAAAAATGTCTGCTATTTCACGATATCCAACATTTTCAGGCAATTGCTCGAAAGAAATGAAATTTCTGTTGAGATCAATGTTGGATTCATTCGTCCTTCGCTGCCAAGCGAAGCCATAAGGGTTTACACCATGCACCATAAGCAAACGAGTACCCTTAGGTAGGCGTGCGCAAACCTCCTCGTGGAGCAATAGAGATTGAATACCCGAACCTGTGTAACCTTCAACACCGTGAGTTCCTGAGGAGATGACAACTACCCGCTGCGCATCTTCGGGTCCAAAGCAACCAACATCCATGAAAACATCTCCATCAGGACCCAGTTCTGGATGCTTGATTGACGCTAACTCGCCACCACAGTCCCGGCAGGCCTTTACAAAATGTTCCCTTGCTTGTTGGTAGGTTCTAAAAAAATGCTCATGCATATCGGCTTCTCCAAGCGGCAAAGACATTGGGTAATATCGCCCATTTAAAACGAACAGAAAGAAGCATTGCAACTGTCTTTGCATCTGGTTAGCCTGCCAGATATCGCTCAACCTGAAGGGCGTGGTTAACCCTCTAACTTAAGTTAGACTGGCAGACAGGAAACTTTTACGTTTAAGGCAAGCTGACAACCATTAAACTTGGACTAAACAAGGATTTTCACAACTCGAGCAACCAACACAGTACAGACCCAAATTATTTAACATCTGACCGGATTAAACCAATTGGAGAAACGATCATGACGCTATTTGTTCTTGGTACTATTATTTTTTTTGGTGTGCACTTCCTTCCATCGACGCCGCTCAAATCCGTCATGATAGACAGACTTGGCGAAATGGGATTTAAAGGACTGTTTAGTCTTTGCGCTGCTTTGGGACTTGGCCTGCTTATCTACGGATTTAGCCTGACCACGTTTCAACCACTATTCGACCCATTTGTTTGGGGGAGGAGCGCGGCAATTTTAATCATGCCGGTTGCAATTATTCTTATCTGCGCAGCTCAGATGCCTAACAATTTGAAAAACTTCGTTCGACACCCGATGTTAGCAGGCTTAATTTTGTGGGGCTTGTCTCACATGGTTGCGAATGGGGATCTGGCCAGTACGATCTTGTTTAGCAGTTTCGTACTATTTTCTATCATCAATATTTTGCTTGTAAACGCCCGTAACGCCTACGTTGCGCCAGCGCCGGTTAGCAAATTTTGGGATCTCGGCGTGGTCGTGATCGGTCTATTGCTTTACGTTGTACTATTTCAGTTTCACGGTTTATTTTCCGGCATACCACTGAAGTAAGCGCATCGCTATCGTTCGCCAGATCTATGGAAACAGGATGCTCGGATCATTCTGCTTCCATGGTTTGTACTTCACCATTACTGAAACAAACAATTCATCAGCGATCAATTCACCTAACCATTCTTTTAAGGCCGGATAGGGCGCCCGTGCAAACCACTGCGCGTCCACCATAGAAAACTGGCGAACAAAAGGGAAAATCGCCACGTCTGCGTAGGACATACTGGCTGAAAATAGATATTTTTGATGCTTCAGTTTCTGTTCTAGCTTCTCAAGATATTCATGACAGCGGGAGCGATAGTCGGCTTGGGTGAATTCTGGATACCTGTCAGCATATTTATAGCGATCAAGTTCCGGCTTAAATGAAACATCGTTTTCTTCAACAAGGCTCGCCATTTCAATCAACACATCGGCTGGATAAGCTTTCCAACCAGCCGGATCGGAAATCGACAAGACCCAATCTATAATGTCAATGCTTTGTTCCAACACATCTCCATCACCGCGAAGCACCACTGGCACAGTTCCCTTCGGCGAAATTTGCAACAACTCTGGCGGCTTATTCTTTAGCACGACCTCACGCAGCTGCACCTTGACGCCCGATACAGCAATCGCCATTCGGGTTCGTATCGCGTAGGGGCAACGTCGAAAACTGTAAAGAATTGGTACGTCATTCATTTCTTTAATATACCACGGGACTGCAAACGATTTTTTACTGCGTCTGAGCAACACTTACTACGCGTTAGTTTGCTCCGGCGTCATTTTTCACCATCAGCTGATTATTTTCATTTGCTCATTGTTCAGGTTCAAAGATGGTTCAGAATATCATCGCCGGCAAAAATCGATCCGTGCCCCGGATAGACCGTTTGAGGCTTCAATCTCCTTAGTTTTTCAACCGATCTACGCATTGCAGCCGGGTTATCATAGATTGCCGGGTGAACTAGACGTCCCTTACTGCCACTGCCTAACAGCGTGTCACCCGTGATCAGGCTCGCTGTCGGGTGATGGAAAAGACATATACTGTCCCAACTGTGACCTGGCGTATGGACTACCTCCCAGTTGGGGAATCCGTCGAGTTTCGCCTTATCAACCAATCTAAGTTTTGGTAGCACGAATCTCTGTGCCGCCGGTTCATCGAGATGATGATTGTGTATGTGCTCGTAACGCTGGTTGCGTTCTTTGTTCATATACATATTTCTTGATCTCGAACGAAAAGCTTCACCAAACGCCGTTGCAATCTTGACCATTGGACCTATTGGGTTGCGATAAAATTTTAGTGTGGGGCGTTTCGAGGCATGTGGTATCGCGGCTATCGCGTGACAAGCTTTAGCGAGCGGTATCACTCCTCCGATATGATCGGGATCGTCATGCGTACAAACAACGAGTGCTACTGATGAGACTTCGCGCTTTAACACCCGCACGATGTAATCGAGTACAAAACCATCACATCGCATCGCAACATCCGCGACCAATAGCTTGCCGTGTTCTTCAATCACGTAGGTGTTGGAAAAACGTGTCTTAACTAAATGTATGTTCATTAATTGAGGAAGTTCAAACTTAATGTCAAAGAGAATTGGCGAGTCGCAGCGAGTAGCGCAGTCTAACAGTGATTTCATTCAGCTGGTATCCTGAGCGTTGTTACGACGCAAATATCGCTGATTTAATCTATACTCAGCGACTAACTTCCCCAAGTACGCAACAACAAATAACTTTTGTGAAAGGAGTTCTAATGATCAATCTCGACCGAGAAGGCGACGTATTTATTCTTAGCATGGACGATGGAGAAAACCGCTGGAATACTACATTTGTCCGTGAATTTGCGGCGGCGTTGGATGAAGCAGAGGCCTCAACCGGTCCCGCAGCACTGGTCACCTCCTCAACGACAGAAAAATTCTTTTCTAACGGTCTTGATCTGGAATGGCGCGCCTCCGAAGGTGAGCATAGGGGTGGCGATAGAGAAGCTTTCGGCAAGGAATTTATGGCATTGATGGGTCGTATTATCACATTTCCAATGCCAACATTAGCCGCGGTCAATGGGCATGCCTTCGGCGCGGGTTTTATGTGCGCGCTCTGTCATGATATTCGTTTCGTGAGAAGCGACAGAGGGTTCATGTGCGCAAACGAGGTCGAGATTGGTATGGTTATCCCTAATCCTGAGCTCGCACTGTTTCGGCACAAACTGCCCATGAATACCTTCTTTGAAACGGTGCAACTTGCACGACGTTGGACCGGAAATGATGCCGTAGTTGCCGGCGTGGCGCAAAAAAGCGAGCCTCTCGATACTCTACTTGAATCATCGATTAAACGCGCTTCAGAGCTTGCACGCCTTGGTGCGAATCGAAAAGTCTACGGCAAACTGAAGCAATCAATCTACGGAGAAAATGCAGCGATCAATCAGCCTCACGGACCCGCATACATGCTCAGTAACCCTGCAGAATTCCACTAGTTGCTACAACAAGCATATTAGCCCTTTAGCCTGAGCTGATGCTTAAGCCGTGGCTCGTGGCTTCAGTGATTTTTCAGATTTTAAATGTTATCGCCTAGTGTAGGCCTATTACAGATATCTGAATCATTTGACCACTTGAGTAAAAGAGCGCTATTTGGCGGCGCTCTTTTCTCTTCAGCTAAATAACCTTTAAAGTTTTCTGATTCCCTCCGCGGACTTCGTTAGCCTGCGTTTATCCCGCTTTATCTATATCGTTAGCAATCCAGAATGACCACATCTATCTGGCCCCATTTGATTATCTACACATATTGCAGAGTCAATCGAACACCGAGTTGACTTACGTCAAGGTTTGTTGGCATCGACAGGTCTACCGTAAGTGGCTGAATATTCCGAGGGAGAAACCTTATGAGTGCTGTGGAAACGACAGAAGACAAAGATCAGGTTCGCGAGAATTTGATAGACGCCTACAAAGCAGTCACGGACATCAGTTGGAATTTTGACTACGAGTCGAGCATACCAAAAATGCAAGACCTCTATACTCGGGCTAAAAATAATCAGTGGAACGCTGATGATTTGGACTGGGATATCGTCATCGATCCTTCAAACCCGATAATGAGTAGAGACAGTACTCAATATTCTGAGATGCCTTTTTTTAAGCGGTTATCTCAAAGCCAACAAGAAACATTTACAGCGCACTCCACCGCACAAATGCTGTCGCAGTTTCTTCATGGTGAGCAGGGAGCAACCCTAACCGCCGCGACCATCACTCACGGCGTACCTGACATGAAAGCCAAATATTACGCTGCCACTCAGACCATGGATGAGGCACGGCACGTTGAGGTTTACGATCGTTATGTCAACAAAATTGCAATCCACTATCCGATTAACCCGTGGCTTAAAAGCCTAATTGACGTGACACTGCAAACTGAAAATTATAAAAAAATAATGATCGGTATGAACATGATTGTTGAGGGGCTTGCGCTCGGGGCGTTTAACAACATGTATCGTCAAACAGATGAACCGCTTTTAAAGTCTATCACTTTTAACGTTATGCGTGATGAGTCTAGGCATGTCTCATTTGGGCATACCTACCTCACGCCAATCGTCGCTAAAATGCACCCTGATGATGTCGAAGACCTGGCACAGTTTGCGTTCGACGGCGTCAATATTTTGATTCAAGGTCAGACTGATATGACTGACGGGTTTCTTAAGGTGTTAGAGGTCAGCGGGATTGAACCTAGTGATTTTGCAGCAGGCATGAAAGAAGCGGCGGCACTCGGGCTTGTTAACAAACTTCCACCGGGACAAGTACATTCTCTTAACGATCTGATGATACCAGCGCTAGTTCGTGCCGGGTTAGTGACCCCACGCACCAAGAAATTATTTGAAGAAGCCGGCGTTCCCGTCAATGAAAACCTGACTATTCTTAATGCGATGGAAGACGCAAAATCCGATCAGAATGTGCTGAACGAAGAGGGCGCTTCTTATTAGAGGCGCTTTTCAAGCAACGCTAGGGGCAGGTTAATTTGAGTTTTATCGAATCAAAAGCCGTTCAGTTACTGAACGACCTGCCCGAAGCATTACTGATCACGACCGTCACTGGCAAAATCGTATTTTTTAATCATTCTGCCGCGATCCAATCTGGTTTTACTGACGAAGAGATGATTGGCGACCACGTGTCCCGCTTGTTGCCCCAGTCGCATCGACGCAAGGTAGATGTTATCACCTGGTTTGGACGTTGGGCTGATAACCCCGATCCTGAGCAACTTCGATATCTGACGCTCGATGGCGTGCGAAAAAGCGGTGAGCCGCGGCGGTATCAGGTCAGAGTTTCTCGTAGTAAAGAACAGGGAGAAATCTACTTCGTCATTGTGTTGCGCGACGTAACTGAGGAACAGGAACAAACAGCTGCGCTGAGACACTCACAGCTCATCGCGAATCGAATCATTGCGATAGGGGAAGACGCAGTATTAAGTATAGACCAAGACTCGAACATCTGTTTCTGGAACCAGAAAGCTGAACAGCTTTTTGGCTACACGGAGAAAGAAGCGATGGGAGCCAATGTGAATATGCTACTGCCTGAACACACCCGTGACGTTCACACTAAAAGTATTCAGACATTCGGTAGCGGCAAGGCGCCCTCGCGTTTTATGGGTGAAAGAGGAGAGATTACTGGCCTGCACAAGTCAGGAAAGATCATCCCGCTTGAGGCTTCAATTACAAAAACATATGTTGGTGACAGTTTAATCCTGAGTGCACAAGTCCGAGATATCTCCCAAAGGAGAAAAATCGAAGCTGACCTGGCAGAAAGGGAAGCAAGATTCGGCGCTGTTTTCAATCATGCGGTTGAAGCCATCGCTTTGCTCGACAACGAAGGGCGCGTACTCGAAATAAACGAAGCCGCGCGAGAAATGTTGCCTTTAGACGAACCCGTTATCAACCTGCCTCTCTGGCAACTACCCTGGTGGCGGCAATCAAATGCCAGCAACCAAGCTGAGTCACGGGAAAAGCTGCGCAGTAATTGCCAGCAAGCCATGTTAGGCGATACCGTCCACACGAGAACAAGTTTTGATGCAGGAACTCATTTACTTGATCTTGATTTTTCTTTGACGCCGGTTTCCGACAGCAACAATCAGGTACTGTATTTGATCGCGGAAGCTAGGAAATTAGTTGGTTCATAACTTCAATGGCAAAAATAATATATGTTGAGCACAACGGTACCGAACATGAGGTACAAATACCGAACGGTCAATCTTTAATGGATGGTGCAGTCGCGCGGATGGTGCCGGGTATCGAGGGAGACTGCGGTGGATTGTGCGCCTGCGCGACCTGTCATATTTACGTCCCAGAAGAATGGGAAAGTAGGTGTGGGGTACCTGAGGAGCTGGAGCAAAACATTCTGGATTTTGCGTTCGACGTTCAGCCAAACAGCCGACTTTCATGTCAGATTAAAGTATCAGAAACACTGGACGGTATTCGCGTACTTATGCCGGAAAGACAGTATTAGTGCAGCATATTTTTACCTGCGCACTTCACTTGCGCCGAAATATTTACGTTGGCGCAACCCAGTTCCCTGAGATGGATCAACATCGCAATGCTCTCGCCGCTCATTGATCGAGCAAATTTTCACTCGGATGCATGTTATTTCAAGCTGCAGGCTTTCGCGGAGCGTCAAGTAAACACTTCGCTTGAACTCTCCGATCACTTCCAGAATGCAAATCGTTTCTTGCTCTATCAGCGCTCGTGTTGTCTGACGCCTGACTCAACGGGTGGCCTATTAGGACAATAGCAACCGGTAAGCAGGGTTATCAGTCTCTTCCCAGAATCGATACCCAATGTCTCGCAATTCTCGGCGTAACGACACCATTTCATCATCGGCAGCCTGGACACCGACCAGAACCCGCGCCCATGCTGACCCGTGATTTCGATAGTGGAACATCGAGATATTGTGCCGGCTGCCAATTCCCGTCAAAAACCGCAGGAGCGCACCCGGGCGTTCGGGAAACTCAAAACGAAAGAGTCGTTCATTCTCAAGACCGACGCTACGTCCCCCAACCATGTGCCTAATATGCAGGACCGCCACTTCATTTTCGGACAGGTCTACGAAGGTATACTTTTGGCCCAGTTTTTCTAGCAACGCCTGTTTATCAGCGGCGTCAGCATTCGTTTGAACACCAACCAGCACCTGCGCACGGTTATTGTCAGCGTACCGATAGTTAAACTCAGTAATGCTACGCTTTCCAATCGCATGACAAAACTTCCTAAAACTTCCGGGTTGCTCCGGGATAGTTACGCACAACAGAATTTCTCTTCTTTCACCTATTTCAGTTCTTTCTGATATGTGTCGGAGGCGATCAAAATTAACGTTTGCTCCGCTAACCACGGCGACACACTGCTGTCCTGTCGGCTGTTCAGCTCGCTCAAGATACTGCTTCATGCCCGCAATGCCGAGTGCACCAGACGGTTCGGAAATCGTACGAGTGTCTTCAAAAATATCTTTGATGGCGGCACAAATCTCATCGGTACTTACCCTGATGACTTCATCGACACAATCTTTTGCGAGTTTGAAATTCTCTTTTCCAACCTGAAGCGTTGCCGTGCCATCGGCAAATTGATCAAGCTCATCAGGATCAAGCCTCACCCGCTTGCCCGCATCAAGCGCTGCCCACATGCTTGCAGCACCCTCTGATTCAACGCCAATAATTTTTACCTCGGGTCTTAAATACTTTATGTAAGTCCCCACGCCACAAATCAACCCACCACCACCGACCGGAAGAAAAATTGCGTCGATGTTTCCTGTCTGCTGCCTGAGGATTTCCATACCTATCGTACCCTGTCCGGCAATGACCTCCGGGTCGTCAAATGGATGCACATAGGTGTACCCTCGAGCCTCACATAGCTCAGCGGCATGTGCCGCGGCCTGATCGTAACTTTCGCCAAATAAGATAACCCTGGCACCCCAACGTTGAACCGCCTCGACCTTAATTGAGGGCGTATTCTTACCCATCACGATGACGGCACGCGTATCTAGTTTCTGTGCGGCCATTGCAACGCCCTGTGCGTGATTACCTGCTGACGCGGTGATAACACCTTTCTTACGTGATGCAGCATCTAACTGACGAATCTTGTTGTAGGCACCTCTTAGCTTGAAACTGAATACAGGCTGCAGGTCCTCACGCTTCAACAAAACCTGACTATTGAGCCTTGTTGAGAGAACCTTTGCCTCATCCATAGGGCTTTGAATCGCAACATCGTACACGTCTGCTTCCAGAATCTTTTTAATGTACTTATTTTGCATAACATCACCGTCTCAAAAAATACGCATACTATTTTAGGGTTAAAGAGCTTTCTCGCTCGACAGTATAAGCCCGCTGGCACAAAATGGCTGCTACTCTTGTCGTTCGCTATTTCAATAAACTTTTTTCGCTGGAATGATGCGCCAAATACCGAGGCACAACAAATGACACCAACGCAAGACGATCTCAAGCTACAGGTCGGAAAAGCTGCAGTCGATTATATCGACAAACACCTCACTAACGACGCGATTGTAGGTGTAGGTACTGGCTCTACAGCCAATTTTTTTATTGATGCATTGGCAAAAGTAAAGCACAAGTTTGATGGCGCAGTCGCCAGCTCTACCACGTCTGCTGATAGATTGAAGGCCCATGGCATTCGAGTTTTCGACCTCAACGCGATAAAAGATATGACGTTTTATGTTGATGGTGCAGATGAAGCCGATTCTTCAAGACAACTAATCAAGGGCGGTGGTGGTGCACTCACCCGAGAGAAAATTGTTGCTTCCGTCGCTACCAAGTTTATTTGCATCGTCGATAGTTCCAAGATGGTAAACCGGTTAGGCAAGTTTCCAGTGCCGCTGGAAGTAATACCGATGGCTAGATCCGCTGTGGCCCGAGAGATAGTCAAACAAGGAGGGCAACCTGTTCTGCGAGAAAATTTTGTCACAGACAACGGTAATATTATTCTCGATGTTCACGGCTTCAAGATTGACACCGAAAATGCCAGATCACTGGAAGCCAGGCTTAATAATATTACCGGCGTGATCACCAACGGTATTTTCGCCCTGCGACCCGCAGATGTGCTACTGATTAGCTCAGCAGCCGGCACCACATGCGAAGAGTAGACCCATCATGGACCTTGAGTCTATCTCAGGTCACCACTCGCGTATTGAGCGGCAATTTTTTCTAATGATATCGGCTTGATACTCGAAGCATGTCCAGCCGTGCCAAATGCCTCATAGCGGGCGACCACTATGCTTTTCATTGCCTTTATTGACTCAGCGAGATATTTCCTTGGATCAAACTCTGAACGGTTACCGTCCAAAAATCGGCGGATAGAACCGGTAGATGCCAAACGCAAGTCTGTATCGATGTTGATTTTTCGCACGCCGTGCTTGATGCCTTCCTGAATTTCTGTCACCGGTACACCGTAGGTTTCAGGAATCTCGCCGCCAAATTCGTTGATCACCGCTAGCCAATCCTGAGGCACACTGGATGAACCATGCATCACTAAATGCGTGTTGGGTATTCGCGCGTGAATTGCTTTTACCTGATCTATCGCCAACACATCGCCCGTCGGTGGGCGAGTAAACTTGTATGCACCGTGACTGGTGCCAATAGCGATTGCCAGCGCATCGACTTTTGTCTGTTCAACAAAGTCTGCTGCCTGTTCTGGGTCAGTTAACATCTGGTCCATTGATAATTTACCTTCAGCGCCGACGCCATCTTCCTCACCCGCTTCTCCGGTTTCTAGTGAACCCAGACACCCAAGCTCACCTTCCACAGTCACGCCACAAGCGTGAGCCATTTCTGTTGTCCGCCTGGTCACTTCAACATTGTATTCATAACTCGCCGGTGTCTTTTGATCTTCCATCAAAGAGCCATCCATCATCACAGAAGAGAATCCCATCTGAATAGACTGCTGACAGGAAGAGGGAGAAGCACCGTGATCTTGGTGCATGACAACCGGGATATCAGGAAATTCCTCTATCGCAGCAAGAATCATATGACGGAGGAAGTTGGATCCTGCATATTTACGCGCCCCAGCAGAGGCCTGAACAATCACCGGGCTGTTGGTTTCTTCAGCCCCTTCCATGATCGCTCGCATCTGCTCAAGGTTATTTACATTAAATGCGGGTACGCCGTATTGGTTTTCAGCGGCGTGGTCCAGCAACTGTCTCATACTTACTAATGCCATGATTTTTCTCCTTGCCATGACCAACACGGTGATCACGATTTCTTTCATCACTTAAAAAAGTTGATTGACACCCGCCACTGCAAGTACCAAACGATGTTTGTCGATTTTTTGGGGCTAACTTGCTTCCCTAAACCTTTTTTGAAGCACTGCTACAGCAGGTAATTCCTTGCCTTCCACGAATTCAAGGAATGCGCCGCCGCCAGTGGAAATATAGCTTACCCGTTCGCCGACGCCGTATTTATCAATCGCTGCCAGCGTGTCGCCACCACCGGCAATCGAGAAACCCTGATTATTGGCGATGTCTCTTGAAAGCTGTTCAGTGCCGCCAGCAAATGCATCCACCTCGAAGACCCCGACGGGGCCATTCCAGATAATCGTACCGGCATTTTTTAGAATTTCACTTATCGCATCTCTGCTGCGTGAGCCAATGTCCAGTACCATCTCATCCTGTTGAATATCGTCAGCGGATTTTTCGATGGCGCCACTTACGTCGTCGAGTCCTTTCGCCACAACAACATCTACTGGTATCGGGATGTTTACCTTCTCCAGTAAAGCGCGGGACGTATCAAGCAGATCCATTTCACACAGTGACTTGCCTACCTCCACGCCAGTTGCCGCAAGAAAAGTATTTGCGATGCCGCCGCCAACAACAAGGTTATCTACCTTTTCAGCAAGCGCATCTAGTACTTCAAGCTTGGTCGAAACCTTACTACCTCCCACCACCGCAACTACCGGTCTAGCCGGGTTCGCTAGCGCGAGTTCAAGGGCATTGAGCTCTGCCAGTAACAGAGGGCCCGCGCACGCGATCGGCGCGAATTGTGCAACGCCTTCCGTTGTCGCCTGGGCCCTGTGAGCGGTGCCGAATGCATCCATTACAAACACATCGCATAGTCCGGCTAGCCGCTTAGCCAGTTCGGAATCGTTACTTTTCTCACCTTCGTTGATACGTACATTTTCGAATAAGTGGAGAGTGCCACCCGCTAACTCGGGTGCAAAAGAATCATCGAGATAATTTCCGACTAACTTGACCTTCGTGTCAGCACCTAGCGCCTTTTCCAGATAGTCAGCAACCGGAGCCATGCTCATTTCCGGTTGTTCTGATATCGGCATACCCTCTTTAGGACGACCGAGGTGGGACATCACCATGACAATGGCACCTGCAGATAAGGCATATTTGATCGTCGGCAATGCCGCTCTTATCCTTGCATCGCTGGTTACTTGACCATTTTTTACAGGCACGTTCAGGTCCTCTCGAATCAGCACCCGTTTACCTTTAATATCCAGCGTCTTGAAATCGAGAACCGACATTAGCGGCCCATCTCTTTGACACGTTTAACAATATTTTCCGCTGTAAAGCCAAAGTGTTCCAGTACGTCGCGCCCTGGTCCGCTTTCACCAAAACCAGACATCCCGAGCACATCACCATCGAGACCAACCCACTTTCGCCAGTAATCGCCATGACTTGTTTCAACGGCTAATCGCTTGCGACACGCACCCGGCAGCACACTTTCTTGATACTCGCTTGACTGCAGCGCGAAGGTATCAGCACTTGGCATGGATACAACCCGGACCGCAATATTTTCATTCTGAAGGATTTCAAAAGCCTCGATTGCTAGCGCGACCTCAGAACCCGTTGCGAGAATAATGACATCGGGGGCATCTGTGCTATCCCTGAGGATATAGGCGCCTTTACCTACTTGTTCTAAGAGCGCTTTGTCTCTTTCGATATAAGGTAGACTCTGCCTAGAAAATATCAGAGAAGTTGGCGCTGTCTTTCTCTCTATAGCTGCTTGCCATGCAACAACGGTTTCAACGGTGTCACAGGGTCGCCATACAGACATATTTGGCGTCGTACGAAGACTCGTTAATTGCTCAATGGCCTGGTGGGTCGGACCGTCCTCTCCCTGTCCGATCGAATCATGGGTATAGACGTGAATATTCCTGATACCCATCAGTGCCGACATTCTGACAGCGTTCCTCGCGTATTCCATAAAAATAAGAAAAGTTCCGGTAAAGGGGAGCAGGCCACCGTGAAGCGCCATACCATTCGCCATCGCCGTCATACCAAATTCACGCACGCCATAATAAATGTAATTTCCGTCCGCATCATCGGACGTCACCGCTTTCATATCCGGCCAGCTGGTAAGATTGGAACCCGACAAGTCCGCAGAACCACCGGTCAATTCAGGCATAAGCTTTGCCAGCTCAGCGATCACTTTTGCTGAGGCCTGACGAGATGCCATCGATTCTGCCTTCTCATAAACTTCATCTAGCAGCACCTTCATTGACTGATCAAAACCGTTGGGTAATTCGGCCGACATTCGGCGATCAAATTCCGCAGCAAGTTCAGGAAAATGCTTTTGATACTCAGCAAAAATTTGTTGCCAATGTGCTTCAGCATCAGCACCCTTATCCTTGCAATCAAACCCATCATAAACATCGGCTGGGATATCAAAAGGTTCATGGCTCCAGCCTAGTTTCTCTCTTGCACCCGCTATTTCTTCCGTGCCTAGCGGTGCGCCATGACTGCCTGCAGTCCCCGCCTTATTTGGCGCGCCGTAGCCGATTTCAGTCTTGCAACAAATGAGCGTTGGTTGGTCAGGGTTGGCGCGTGCAGCCGCGAGCGCAGCGGCAACAGCCGAGTGATCGTGGCCGTCAACTGCGGGGATGACTTGCCAGCCATAGGCTTCAAACCGTTTTGGCGTATCGTCAGCAAACCAGCCTTCAACAGATCCATCGATAGAGATGCCATTGTCATCGTAAACACAAATCAGCTTGCCAAGCCCCAGGGTGCCTGCTAGCGACGCGACCTCGTGAGAAATGCCCTCCATCAGACAGCCGTCTCCGGCAAATACATAAGTATCGTGATCAACGATATTAAGTGCTTGGCCATCTATAGATCGGTTGAAGTGCGCAGACAACATTTTCTCCGCTAGCGCCATACCGACTGCGTTTGCTAACCCCTGACCAAGCGGTCCAGTTGTTGTCTCAACACCGGGCGTGTAACCGTACTCCGGGTGTCCGGGCGTTTTCGAGCCAAGTTGGCGAAAATTCTTCAACTCTTCGATCGAGAGATCGTATCCTGTCAGGTGAAGCAGGGCGTAGATCAACATTGACCCATGGCCATTCGAGAGCACGAACCTGTCCCTGTTTTGCCAGTCCGGATTTTGCGGATTATGTCTCAGAAACTGAGTCCACAATACTTCCGCGATGTCTGCCATGCCCATGGGGGCGCCTGGGTGTCCACTTTTCGCTTTCTCGACGGCATCCATCGTAAGGGCGCGAATAGCATTTGAACGATTTTGTTGAGCACTCATGATGGTCAGCCTGACAGAAAAATTAGGTCGCTATTTTCTACTAGCGGGGAGGTGACATCAACAGATGAAAGCAACCCGACGGTTATTTATTTTATAATTTCTGTGCGCCACGAATTTTATGACTCTCAACTCACGCCAACACTGTATGAGGGGCAATAACGTTGATCATGAGCTATTATCACTCCTGAACTATGTCAAATTACACTGAGCCACTCTACAATTTAGCGCTTTCACACTAGACCGCTGAAACACCAACAATAATCGAACAACAGGTAAAGATTACCCATGTCAATAAATAGAACATTTACTTCAGAATCCGTCTCCGAAGGCCATCCAGATAAAATGGCCGACCAGATTTCAGATGCAATTCTTGATGCGATCCTCACTGAGGACAAGGAAGCTCGCGTCGCCTGCGAAACCATGGTTAAGACTGGAATGGTGATTATTGCAGGGGAAATCACCACAAGTGCCTGGATTGATCTGGAAGAGCTCTGTCGTGACGTTATCCTCGATATTGGCTACAACAGTTCTGACGTCGGGTTTGACGGCGCCTCGTGCGCGATTATTAACGCCATCGGTAAACAGTCTCCTGATATTGCAATGGGTGTTGATGACAGTGCAAATCACGAACAGGGCGCTGGCGATCAGGGTCTGATGTTTGGCTATGCCAGCAATGAGACCGACGTGCTCATGCCCGCGCCCATTACCTACTCTCACCTGCTTGTAAAACAGCAGGCAGAGGTGCGTAGAGCCGGCAAACTGGACTTTTTACGACCAGATGCAAAAAGCCAGATTTCTTTCAAGTACGACGAAAACGGTCAGCCTACTTCTATTGACGCAGTTGTGCTTTCTACTCAGCATGACCCTTCCGTTTCTCTCGAAGATCTGCGCGCTGGCGTGATGGAGGAGATAATCAAGCCCGTGCTGCCAGACAATTGGCTACACGCCGACACTAAGTATCACATTAACCCAACGGGTAACTTTGTAATTGGCGGCCCCGTCGGTGACTGCGGACTTACTGGTAGAAAGATTATCGTCGATACCTACGGTGGCATGGCCCGCCATGGCGGTGGCGCCTTCTCTGGAAAAGACCCGTCAAAAGTCGACCGAAGCGCAGCTTACGCCGGCCGGTATGTTGCTAAAAATATTGTAGCTGCCGGGCTTGCCGATCGATGTGAGATACAGATTTCCTATGCTATCGGCGTTGCAGAGCCGACTTCAATTAGCATCAACACCTTTGGTACCGGCAAGCTGTCCGACGAAAAAATTGAAGGCCTTATTGCCGAACACTTTGATCTACGACCCAAAGGCCTTATTGCCATGTTGGACCTCAAGCGACCAATCTACAGGGACACGGCAGCTTACGGCCACTTCGGCAGGGAAGAACCCAACTTTACTTGGGAAAAGACCGACAAAGCCGACGTCTTGGCCAAAGCGCTTTAGCATTAGATCCGGGCATATAACGTGACGTTACAATCAACCTTCAAAAAGCAATTCAGCTGTGAGTTTTCAGCCCCAAAGTCCGAGGAGGCCAGCGCCAAGCTCTTGGCTGCACATGACCGCCTTGCAACGCTTAAGCCAGAGTATTTCTCGGTAACCTACGGTGCCGGTGGCTCGACGAAAGATGGCACCAAGCAAGCTGTTCTCGATATCAGAGCCAAAGGTGCAGATGTGGCACCCCACCTGTCCTTTGGTGGCGACAGTGCCGACAAGATTGAAGCATTGCTGGACGAATACAAAAGTGCTGATGTGACTCGCGTGGTCGCACTCCGGGGTGATATGCCTTCCGGCACGGGTGGTTCAGTAAACCTGACCTATGCCAATGAGCTGGTTGAGTTTATTCGGCAGAAAACCGGAGACCACTTTCATATAGAGGTCGCCGCTTACCCTGAAGTTCATCCGGATTCTCGCAGCGTCGAGTCTGACCTGAACTTTTTTAAAGCCAAAGTCGACGCGGGGGCAGACAGCGCCATCACTCAGTATTTTTATAACGGAGCTGCCTACTTCAACTTTATCGATGCCTGCGAAAAAAAGGGCATATCAATACCAATTGTCCCTGGCATTATGCCTATATCGAATTTTCAAACCTTGATACGCTTTTCAGACATGTGTGGCGCAGACATTCCGCGTTGGATCCGAAAAAACTTGGAGTATTATCAAGACGATAAAGAAAGCCTAAAATCATTTGGGCATGATGTGGTCCAGCAACTTTGTGAGGACCTTTTAAACGGCGGCGCACCAGGTTTACATTTTTATACGTTGAATCAAACTAAACCTACGATCAAATTGTGGAACAACCTTGGGTTGTAGGTCAGCCAAATGCGCCTTTCTCGTTTTTATATTGAACAGGAGTTATCAGTAAACCAGAGCCACACCCTGGGCACCGACCTCACCCACTACCTTCGCAATGTCCTACGACTAAAACCCGGCGACAAGATCGTACTCTTCAATGGCTACGGTGGAGAGTACCTTGCACGGATTGAGACGATCGGCAAAAAAGAAGTCACTGTATTTACTATTCAATTCGAACCCTTGAGCCGTGAATCTGAACTAGCACTTTGCCTTGGCATCAGTATTGTCAAGCGCGATGCAATGGACGCGATCATTCAAAAATCGACTGAATTAGGTGTGCGTGAGATCCAACCGCTGATTGCGGATCTCACGACCGTCTCGGCAAAAGCCATCAAACAAAGGACGGCACATTGGCGAGCAATTGCGATTAGCGCTTGCGAGCAGTGCGGCCGCAACAAGCTGCCAACAGTGCATGACCCCATCGCGACTCAAGATTGGATTCCGCATCAAACACTGGGACTTAAACTGGCAATGGACCCATCGGGCGACTATTCCCTCATGGATCCATATTATGGTGAGGATGCAACCGTTACACCTGAGCGTATATCCGTGCTTATCGGTCCTGAAGGTGGCCTGAGCGATGATGAGCTAAAACTCGCCGAGCACCATGGATATCTGACAACACGCCTTGGTAAACGAATACTCCGTGCCGATACTGCACCAATCGTTGTGCTTTCGATTCTTCAGGCCAGATTTGGTGATTACTCTTCGTCGTCAGAGGCCACTCGGCATATTTCTGACTCAATGTAATCCAGATTAGGAATCGCCAGCACCTCAGCACCGTAACAGACCTTCATTGATTCCGTGAGTTCGACCGTCTCCACCGACTCCGTGAGTTCGGTCGGGTGAATATGAACAAGTCTAGGTAGCGACTGCGCGACTAGCGCAAAATACTGAATATTTCCTGTCTGCCTTGGTGCACGAATGACGACTAAGCTGGCCGATGAAACTGACACCAGTGAAAAGCTGGCACGTTCTACGGTTAACATCTCGAAGGACACAACAGGCACCTGAACACCGCGCCAAGCCAGAAAACCAAGAAACCAATCGACGGTACCCTGCACTCTCTGCAGAGGTTCATAGGGAATGATTTCTGCCACCGTCGCATTGGGTACGAGGATGTTACTCTTATGCAGCGGGACCCAAAAAGTCGGCAGATCGTTGAGTTTCTCGCTCATTCTGAATCCTGTTTCTTAACCTGAACGAGCACTTCTTCGATCGTGCTCATCAAACCAGCTTCCTGAAACGGTTTACCTAGGTAAGCATTAACACCCAACTCAAGTGCCTGCTGCTGATGCTTTTCACCCGAACGTGAGGTGATCATGATGATCGGCAGATTTTTCAATCGCTCGTCTCTGCGGACCGACCTGAGCACTTCAAAGCCATCCATTTTGGGCATTTCAATATCAAGCAAGACAATGTCAGGGTGGACGTTCTGTAACTGCTCGACTGCCTCAAGACCGTCTTTGGCCGTCGTTACCTTCCAACCCCGTCTTTCCATGAGACGAGACGTCACTTTACGGACAGTGACTGAATCATCAACAATCATGACGGTTTTTGTGCCAGTCTCGCTAGGCAAAGGATCATCGCTGGCATATTGCTCGGTAAGCGCATCCGCGTTCCGCACAAGCGCAAGCACATCAAGAATCACCACAACGCTACCATCGCCCAAAACCGTCGCACCCGAAATGCCAGCGACCTTATCAAACTGACGGCCTAACGCCTTTACCACAACTTCTCGAGACCCAATCACCTTATCAACCTGCAGCGCTATCGAGAGTTCACCGCTGCGAGCGAGAATTACGGGTAGCGGTGACATTTGACCTTCAAGGGAGGGGTTGTCAGATCTAGCAAGTAGCCGACCCATATAAGTGAGTCGATAAGGCTGACCTGCATACTCAAACATTGGTGCATCGGGCTGATAATAGGCTTCCAACTCGTATGGGCTCACGCGAACAATGCCTTCTATCGTATTGAGGGGCACAGCATAAGTTTCTTCTTTCACAACAACCATCAGCGCGCGATTGATGGAGACTGTAAATGGAATTCTAATAGAAAATTCGGTGCCTACGCCCAGCTTTGAATCGATATGGAGCGAACCACCTAGTTGCTTAATCTCGCTGTTTACAACATCCATGCCAACGCCGCGACCAGAAATCTGGGTGAGTTTTTCGGCGGTACTAAAGCCAGCACCCACAATGAATTGCATAGCTTCTTGATCGGTCACCTGCTCCACCGAATTAATCAAGCCTCGTTCTACCGCTTTCCTTTTTACAGCCCCTACATCTATACCGGCCCCATCGTCACTGACGGTCATCACAACGTAACCGCCTTCACGCGACAGTCGCAGACTGATCTTACCGGTTTCAGGCTTGTTGGCGGCTATTCGATCTTTTCGGGACTCAATGCCGTGGTCGATCGCGTTACGCAGCATATGCTCAAGGGGTGCAACAATGCGCTCTAGCACGCTTCTGTCGAGTTCACCCTCGATGTTGAACGCATCAAATTTGACAGACTTGCCAACCTCTACACTGATTTGTCTAACATTTCGCCTTAGTCTTGGAATAAGCCGTGCAAAAGATACCATGCGTGTTCTTGTCAGACCTTCCTGCAATTCGCTGCTCAGTCTTGCTTGTTGATGCAACAAGGTTTCTGCATCACGACTTTTGTCCAGCAGGGTATCTTTCAGGTCCATCATATCGGACGAGCCTTCGCTCAAAGAGCGGGAGATTTCCTGCAGCATCGTGTAGCGATCAAGCTCGAGCTCATCAAACCCGGCATCGGCATCTTTCGAGTGACTTCGGAAAACGGTCTCACGCGACTCCGCTTCTATTTCCAACCTGCGCACTTGTTCTCTGATTCGAACAATGGTTTCTTCCATCTCTTCGAGAGACTCACCAAAGTCTGTAATCTGTTGCTCAACACGCCCCCTAGTAATACTGGTTTCACCGGCAAGGCTGACCAGCTCATCCAATAGATCTGCAGAAACACGCACCATCTCCTGGCTTGGCACCAACGGTCTCTCGGCTGCCTCAACGTTAGACGCCGGAGATGGGTCGGTCGTAGACACATCTTGAGATTGGGCAGGGCTAGCTGAATGATTCACCGATACAGTTTCATCCGTCTCAGCGCTGCCTTCCGACGCCCTTCTATAAATTGCGATTTGACGTGTTATTTCATCTTGATGGCGATTGAGTGATGCAAAAAAATCGTCATCTAATTCAACCGGATTCTGTTGTACACCGGTCAAGAAAGTTTCTAAATAATGCGCGTTATCGCCAAGACTGTTCAATCCTGCTAATCTCGCGCCGCCTTTAAGTGTGTGCAAATACCGAAGCAAGTTATTCAAGTAGGTGTGATCGTTTGTCGCGCCGCTCCAATCCAGAATACTTTGATCAATGGACTCGAGCAGCGCTAACGCCTCTTCGATGAATATCGGGAGAATTTCGAAATCAATATCGTCTGCCGATAGACGACCAGCCGTTGTCTCTTGGCTACTTGCAGCCCCCGAATCAGCATTATCAGAGACCACTACCATGTCTGGTATCGATGTCTCTGACCAAGTGGAATCTAAACCAACCAAGATTTTCGCCTGCTGCATTGCCGACATTTCTTGTTCCGTTGCTGTGCCTTCTGCATAGCGAGCATAAATGCCGATTCTGCGGGTTATCTCATCCTGTCTGTCGTTCACTCGCACAAAGAAGTGCTCATCGAACGTTTTTCGCTGCGTTCGCAAACTCATCAAATCTGTCTCAAAATTATGCGCGTACTCACCGAGACTGTTCAGCCCGGCAATTCTTGCGCCTCCTTTCATGGTGTGCAGCAACCGCAGGATGTTATCCAGATGGGAAATTTCAGTCGTGTTCTCGCTCCATTCGAGAATGCTCTGATCAATGCCCTCGATCAAATCTTCAGCTTCCTCAAGAAACAGCGCAAGTACGTCTAGGTCAATGTCATCTGCTGGGAGGTTTACCATCCCTGGATTTGCACTCGATTCGGTATTCTCCATACTTGGTTCGGCTACAATATCTTCACTCTCTTGCCCTCTTTCCAGAGCGGCAAAGTCGATAGCATAGAGGGCTTGTACAACTTCCGGAGCAGGACTCACTTGCTGACTCGCAGCAATGCAATCGAGCATAAGAATTAATTGCTCATGAGCGTCAAGCAGTAATGATCGCGTTTCGTCATTGGGACGGGACGAGAGGTTTTCGTGGGCAACCAGTAAAGCTGTGGCCATTTCCTCCACAAACACTTGCTTAAGCCTAGATGCCTGCGCTCGAACATTTTCCAACTCTAGAACAACCTCACTTAACTGGCTTGCACTCCAGCCCTCAATGATTTCTTGCGGTTTGTTGAGTACCTGTATTTCCTCAAAATCGAACGAGGACAATGCGTCTGGCATGTCAAGTTCAGCAATTTCCGAAAGCCTGAATAGCAACTCATCTACCCCATGCATCTCAAACCTGAGTTCGTTCAGGTTAAGCAAGCACTCTTCCAGTAATTCAACCGTCTTATTGACGTACCAGAAGTATTCCGTCGACACGTTGGCGGAGATCATGAATAGATCGCTCGACCACTTTTCCATCGGTGCTGCTAGGCGAGCAATCGAGGTAACGCCAGCAACACCTGCACTTCCTTTAAGAGTGTGGAAAGCTTCAATGACATCGGGTGTGAGGGCTCCTTCTCCGACAGCGAATGCCTTAATAATGGCAACCTTTTCACTGGCCTCGGCAACAAATATTTCATCGAGTGCCGGGTCCCACTCAAGATCAACTTCTCTTTTTCTTTCAATCGGTGCGCTATGGCTGTCTTCGTGTTTTTCAAATAGCGAGACGCTATCTGTCGCGATCCCTGTTTGGCCGGTAGCCATCGCCTGAGCCTTGGCTATCAGCTCATCAACCTGATACGTCTCGTGACGACCCTGCCTGAGAGCTTCGATGCCCTCAGAAACACTGTTAGCAACAACGGCAAGGAAACCTGAGAGATCAGAATTTGCTGCGACGATTTTATCGATTACCCGGGTAAGCATGTTTTCAATTGACCCGGAGAGTTCACCCAACTCAATTGCACCCACGATGCGAGCGCTGCCCTTGAGAGTATGAAACAGGCGCCTTATTCCGATCAGGGACTCTTCTTCGGGCGAGCTGTTTCGCCAGCGGAGTAAATATTCGTTGATACCATTAAGAATTTCGTCCGCTTCCTCGATGAAAACACTTAATATTTCATCATCGACCGAATCGCTTTCACCCCGTGTCTCTGTTTCAAGATGAGAGCCTTCAGCGATCACTTCTAAAGAGCCTTCAGCGATCACTTCTAAAGAGCCTTCAGCGGGTAATTCAGCAAGCGCTTTTTTGCGGTTCTGAGCCGAGCCCGCTTCGGCATCTATCTGAACAGCACTATCGACCGCATATCCCAACCTTACAGCGGCTGCCTCTGCAACCTCCAACATCTGTAGATAGGGCTCTTTGGCACTCTCTAGTAGACGTTCAAGAAAGTAATCTACACTGGTAATTGCATCCGCAAGGTCGTCCATTTGCGACAATTCGGGCCGACTTTGCTTTTCGATGAGCTCTCTTTCTATGAAAGCTGCTGCGGCTTTAAGAATGTCGCCTGATCGTTGTTGACTAATCACACTTAAACCACCAGCGAGGCTTCGGAGATTTTCGGGCACAGATAGGATCTTTGATAAGTCAAACTCAGAGGACACAAACCCAATCACTTGGTCTTTGGAGAGCCCAAGGGTGTTTCGTGTTTCTCGAATAACCGATGCCATTGCTTCATTAAGATCACCGAAATTATCTCTTCTGCCTCTCTCTTCATCTTCACCCATCACCTGAGCAAGCGCGGATCCAACCTCAAGAAAGGCTTTTGCCATTTCCAAAAGCTGGTTTTCGGAGGGACCCTGCGCATCGCTTTCGAGCTGTTTAATTATCTCTACCTGACCAAGTAACACGGTCTGCTCATCAGTCATGTCGATCACAGTTAGCGTGCTTGCGATTTGTTCTAGCGAAGGTATCAACTGATATAGTTCAGCAGCATCTTGACTCGACGATCGAACGAACAAATCCAACTTGTCGGTAATACTGCGTAGCTCCTCGACAATGATTTTTGAAACTGTTGACAGGGTTTCGTTATCAGGACCAAAGTTGATATCCTCAGTCTCCGGGTTAGCGATATGCTGCACAGAGAAAAGCGATTTAACGGCAGCAATTCTCGGCGTTTCTGCATTGGCGCCATTAACAAGGGCTAAAAGTTCGTTCCCGAGTTCCGCGGAAACTTCACCCAGAGATTTCGTCCCCCGGGTTGCAAGATCTTTCAATTCCGCATCGATGCGCTTAAATTTGTCGGCAGTGCTTGCATCCATTTTTATGGCGCCAACACTGACGCCCTCTACCACCGCAAGTGAAAGTCTGAATAGGTTACCCTTGGCTGACACGCCGCACATCTTTACCAGCATGGAAAACGCCTTACCCATTAATTTGAGATTTTCACGTGGTTGCTGCTTTTTGAGCAGAGCTACTAGCGCTTGTTGGTATCTGTGTCGTATCTTACGTGCCGTTTGATGGCTCTTTTGTTTTTCAAAGCGTGTTGTTATTTCTGCCGCGGGTTTTACCTCCAACTGACGCGCCGGTTCAGTGTGCTTGGCAACATTCGTTTTATCTGTCTTAGCTTCTCCTCTGGCAACGCGCAGATTGTTTACTACAGATATCACGAAGTCAGATGAGTCTCTTTGTTCTGTCTGAATTCTATCGAGATAGCTTGGCATCTGCAGAATCGTCTGCATGAGAATCTCTTGTGCTCTCAGCTCGTCAGGGATTTCGCCGTCCACCAGACCCTGAGCAAGTTGCTCCATCTCAGCGGCAACTTGAATAGGTCCTTCGAGTTCAACCATCTTGAGCGTACTGTGTGCCTGGTGAATCGACGTCAAGCAAGAGAGCATGCTGCTCGTATCTGCCGGCGTTGCAGCAACAGTTTCCAATGCATGTTGTGCTCGCTCGAGCGTTAAAGTGATTTCGCCTTTAATCCAATCAAGGGCTACATAATCTTGCGTGGCGCTCATGTCACTCCCAGTTCAACTCGCGATTTCACTACAATTTTCTCCGTCTAAATAATCAGGTGCGTTCAGACGACTAATCGGGCAATTTAAATCCGGTGACAGATTGACGGAGGTCATCTGTCATATTTGCAAGATTACCGACAGCAGTGGCAGTAGAACCCGTACCCGCGGTCGTCTGAAAGGTAATTTCTTGTATACTTTTCATTGTATTAGAAATCTTGCCAGCAGAAGCTGCCTGTTGCCGTGCAGCATCAGAAATGTCTTCGATGATGTCTGCCAACGATTTTGATACGTCTTCGATTTCACCAAGAGAGATACCAGCATCCTGCGCAAGACGCGTCCCACGGACCACCTCAGATGTCGTTGTCTCCATTGAAGTGACAGCCTCATGAGTATCACTTTGAATTGTTTTTACCAACGCAGAAATTTGTTTTGCTGCAGCGCCGGAGCGCTCAGCAAGCCTTTGTACTTCATCCGCAACCACAGCAAATCCCTTACCCGCATCACCGGCCATTGAGGCCTGAATAGCAGCGTTCAAAGAAAGAATGTTGGTCTGATCAGCAATGTCATTAATCAGAGATACAATGTCGCCAATTTCCTGCGAACTCTCGCCTAGCCGTTTCATTCTTTTCGCCGTTTCTTGGATTTGACCCCTTATCTTGTCCATGCCACCGATTGTATTTTGCACGGCTATTGCGCCATTGCCGGCTATTTCAACGGATCTTTCAGCGACGGATGAGGACTCCGCGGCGTTGTAGGAAACACGATCAATAGAAACCGCCATTTCATTCACAGCTTCAGATACCGAGGTTATCTCATTGGCTTGCCTTTCTGATGCGGTAGACAGTTCTCCAACAGAATTTTTAGTTTGATTTGCAGCGGTTGAAACTTCCGCTGAAGTCTCGTTAATTTTCGAAACAAGCTCTCGCATTTGATCGATAGAGAAATTTATCGAATCAGCAATCGCGCCAGTAAAGCTTTCTGTGACCGTAGCCTGAACTCTGAGATCTCCGTCAGCAAGATCAGCCAGCTCATCTAACAACTGAAGGATAGCTGCTTGGTTTTGCTCATTTTGCTGTGCGGTTTCTCCAACATATCTATTGGCTTCTAAATAAATTAACAAACATATGATCGCTAATATGATTAAGGCCGCGATTGCACACCCAAGACCGACCATCGGAGATTTGATACCTGTGCCACGTATAGATTCGTAGCTAGAAACCAGAGAACCGAACAGATCTTGCGCATCACCGGAGCTTTGAAAAACTGACTCTGCAGATTTTTTTAATTCTGCGACATGAGCTGACCTTGCCGTAATCTCGACCATCCGTGTTGTGACGGATCTAAATAGTTCATCGATACTGCTAAGGCTCGCCTGAACATCTACATTAGTAGAAGCGGTTAAAAGCAGCTCTCTATCTCCGTTAGCAATGCCTTCTAACACCCTGGTAAAGGTTCCACTGTCACGAGAGAAGCTATCAGATAGCGCTTTGGTAACACCGAGCTCGGTCATTTTATCTACGGAGCGGGACATTCGCTCTATTAGTTGCGTTTGACGTTGTGCTAACGCAACTTGGTTAGCTGGCGTATTAGCAAGTAGCATTGCTGCGACGATCTTATTGTTGTCCTGCTGTATAACGGACATCGTAATCGCCAGATCGCCTGAAATATCCCGTAATGAAACGATTGCATCACGGTTGTTCAAAATAACGTCAATTTGCTTTCTGGTTTCACTCCATAAAGCACTCGCTCGGTCGAGTTGGGTCTTTATCGCCGCTGGCGATGCTGGCAGGTCCAACATCTGGTTACCGTTGATAAGATATCCCAGAATCGCGTCTATGTTGCTCCTATTTTCTGCCAACACACCGAAGATAGCAGTCTGACCTTGAGCCGCCGCCTTGCTGTTCTTGGCGACTTCCTGTGAGAGTGTCCTGAGTTCATTTGCATAACCAAGATATGCACTTGTTGTTCTGGCCTCCTTCGCAACAAGATAGTAATTAACACCGGCACCACCCACCAATAATGCGACCAAAAAAGCCAATCCAAGAATCGTCGGTGTAATCAGCGCATTTCCGTTTACTTTCCTTCTCTCAACCATATTTTGATTCTCAAGTTCCTTGTCATGCTTCCGATGCTAATTGTTCGAGGCTTGGATCTGCGGCCAATTTTGACAAACTCAAAACTGGCCATGCCTGTCCTGCGACGAAATACCCACCATCCAGATAGGGACTAAATATCTCATCGATCGCTGCTACGTCTCCTCGAAAGGCATCGCTCGGAAAGTGCTGCATGCCCAGTGATTCGTCAATCATAAATCCGAAGTATTGTTCCTCGTCTTCAACCGCTAGGATTCTGCGCTGCGCGGCCGGTATTAAGGAGCCTTGGCCGAAAAATGCGGCTAGATCAATAATCGCCATCAGCCTTCCTCGGACATTCGCGATACCGGTAACAAAAGGTTTTACTCCCGGCAGTCGGGTCTGAGTAGGTAATCGCATCAACTCGCTCACCTCACTCATGGGGACAACGAACCTCTGCCCAAGCAAGTTGAAACCAAGGCCTTTCCAATGGGTTTGAGCGTTTTCCCGAGACGGTAAATCATCCGCAACTTCCTGACTTCGATTTGCCATACCAACCAACAACGAAAAAGGGCTCGTATCACTCATCGACCATTACGCTTTTTATGACCGCTGCCAAACTTTCTTCATCCACGGGTTTCGTGACATAACCGCTAGCGCCTTGCCGCTGCCCCCAGACCTTGTCTGTCTCTTGATCTTTACTGCTTACGATGATGACCGGAATATGGCTGGTATCAGCACCACGGCAAAGTTCCCTAGTTGCGTGAAATCCGTTCATATCTGGCATCACAATATCCATCAGCACAACGTCAGGTTGCTCTGCACCGGCGAGCACAACGCCATCACGGCCGTTTACTGCGGTAATCACCTCAAAACTTAGGTCTTCGAGCATTTCCTTTAGCCGATAAACTTCTGTGGGCGAATCGTCAACGACGAGCACTTTACTCATTTCACCTTCCAACTAACTTGCTGAACCAACGTGATCACGAATCGCCGTCAGCAATTCTTCTTTACTGAACGGCTTTGTTAGGTACTGATCTGAACCCACTATTCGACCCTTCGCACGATCAAACAACCCATCTTTGCTGGAAAGCATAATGACAGGGGTATGTTTGAACACGCTATTGTTCTTGATGAGCGCACAGGTTTGATAGCCGTCGAGTCTGGGCATCATAATATCAACGAATATAATTGCAGGTTGGTTATCAGCTATTTTCGCCAAGGCGTCAAAACCATCAACGGCAGTCACAACATCACAACCGACTTTAGCGAGCAATGTTTCTGCCGTGCGGCGAATCGTCTTGCTGTCATCAATGACCATCACTTTGATGTCCCGAAAATCGTCTTCCATACCCTTTGCCTTCCGCTTACCGACCAGCTATAAAAATTTGAAAATTACATTTCATATCGGTAATTTACACGCTTTTTTTAACACAGTTGTTGAACCCATTCCATAAGTACCAAGCGGCTTAGGGAATTTTGCTACAAAGCTGGCACAAGTGGTTTACAATTGAATTCGTGCCACTCACAAGACTGCCTTTTCAACGCTAAAGGTCGCTTGCTGCTTAAATTAAACCAGTATGAGGAATCGTCGTTTTGAGTTTTAATCTTGCCGTACTGATGGATCCGCTAGAGGCCATCAACCCAAAAAAGGATAGCACTCTTGCTATGATGTTGGCGGCCCAATCAAAGGGATGGAACATCTATTTTTTGCAACAATCCGATTTGTTTATTCAAGAAGGTGTCGTTTTAGGTAATTTCAAACAGCTGGCGCTGACCGAGGCCCTTGTAGACTGGTACAGCATTACAAATGAGCATACCGCAGCACTGGCAACTATGGATGCTGTCCTCATGCGTAAAGAACCCCCTTTTGATATGGAGTTCATTTACACAACTTATTTGCTCGAAATGGCGGAAAAAGAAGGACTGAACATTCTCAACCGTCCCGGCAGCATTCGCGACTGTAACGAGAAGCTCTACGCATTGCAGTTTCCTCAATGTTGCCCGCCTCATATGGTTTCGCGCGACCCTGATTTGCTGAAAGCGTTCCACAGGGAACACGAAGACGTGATTTTCAAGCCGCTCGATGGCATGGGAGGGTCATCAATCTTTCGCGTGGCCGGAAGCGACCCAAATCTGAATGTCATCATTGAGACGCTGACAGACCATGGCAAGCAACAAATCATGGCGCAGAAATTTATCCCTGAAATCGTCGACGGCGACACACGTATATTACTGATCAATGGAGAACCGGTACCATTCGGTTTAGCTCGAATACCCGCAAAGGGTGAGACCCGTGGGAACCTCGCAGCCGGCGGCACAGGTGTGACGCGCCCGTTGAATGATCGAGACAGGTGGATTTGTGAACAAATTGGCCCTGATCTCAAAGCGCGTGGCCTTTACTTTGTTGGCATCGATGTCATTGGCGACTACTTAACCGAGATAAACGTCACTTGCCCCACCTGCATTAGGGAGATCAGTAAGGCCCACGATATCGATATCGCCGGTGATTACGTAGACTTTATCGAGGGTATCTGTCGCTAATGACGGCGATGAGCCCCACCATCACCCCGGCGGATCGATTAAGTTTTACCTTCTTTTTGGCGGGAGCACTCCACGTCGCAATCATTCTCGGAGTGACCTTCACTTACTTGGATAGATCTTCTTCGACTCACACGATGGAGGTGACACTCGCACAACACCGCAGTAACAACCAACCTGAGAAAGCTGATTTTCTTGCACAGTTCAACCAACAGGGCAGCGGTACCCTAGAAGAGAAAGCACTTACCACGACCACAACAAAAGCTGAATTTTTCGACACGGTAGTTCGCGAGACAATGCCTGTAGAGGAAGCGCAAACCAGGGCTAAAGCCGTCGAAAAAAGACAAACTGTGATCACCACCAATAAAGCGGATCTGAAAGCTGTTACGCAAACCAATCCTGTCGAGCGCAGCGATAATGATAGTAAAGACAACACGACCAAAACGCTTCTCCAGCGATCAATGGAAATTGCGAGCCTCGAGGCGCGCCTCGACAAACAACGTCAGGTTTACGCAAAAAGACCCCGTATAAAAAGGTTGACGAGTCTGTCGACTAAATCCAGCGCAGATGCCTACTACCTGAACTCCTGGCGACGAAAGATCGAAAAAATCGGTAATTTGAATTACCCTCGTCAAGCAAGCAGGCAAAATTTGTTTGGCAGTCTCAGGCTCATGGTTGCCATTAGACCAGATGGCAGCTTGAAGGAGGTCAAACTGTTGGAAACCTCAGGACATCAAGTATTGGACGACGCCGCCATTCATATTGTGCGGCTTGCTGCACCGTTTGCTCCTTTTCCCGATGAACTCAGGCAAACAACTGATGTGCTCGAGGTTATTCGCACCTGGCAGTTTCGCAAAAACAGTTCGCTTCGCAGCTATTAAAAGGATAGGACCTATGATGGAAAAAAACGCGGAGGAACCGGAAGAGCGTGATCAGTATTTCGAAAACCACTTGCTCGTGTCACTCTCACGACTCTCCGGAGATTACTTTCACAATACAGTCACACTTATACTACAGCACAACGCCGAGGGTGCATTTGGACTGGTGCTAAATCAACCGCTGGATGCTGAACTCGACGGACTGATTGAGAACATGCCGGCTGACATTGATGCCCTGATTCTCGAAGGAGGTCCTGTCGAACAAACCCGGCTATTTTTTCTCCATTCCGATGAAAAGTCCTACGCCGGAAGTCTAGACACAGGCCTAGGCGTGATTTTGTCTTCTTCCGATGAACTAATTTCAGATCTTAGAGCCCGAATGATCCCTGAAAACATCTTATCGGTACTCGGTTATGCCGGCTGGGGGCCGGGGCAATTAGAAAATGAATTAATAGAAGATGCTTGGCTTATCACACCAGCAACAAAGGAAATCATCTTTGAAACCGCGCCTACGGATATGGCTGAAAAAGCAGCGGCGTTGTTGGGGATCGATTTGAACCTATACCATTCCACAACACCGCAAAGTTAAGCTATGGCATCGCAAGACGTTATCATGGGTTTCGACTACGGCACCCGAAAAATCGGCATCGCTGTCGGCCAGCTGATCACCAAGACAGCCAACCCGATTGCTATTATTGCTGCCCGAGACGGCATTCCTGACTGGGCTGAGATTGAAAAGCTAATCGCGGAATGGCAGCCGTCTCAGCTGATTGTTGGTCTTCCACTCAATATGGACCAAACTGAAAGTGAAATGTCTCGAAGGGCCCTCAAGTTTGCCCGCCGATTGACCGGCAGGTTCAATATCCCGCATCACACAATTGATGAAAGGCTGACAAGCAGAGCAGCAAGAGCATTTCATGAGTCGCAGCCGCACGCTCAACGGAGCGCCGGACGTCGTTCCGAGGAACCTATCGACGATATTGCCGCTCAAATTATCTTAGAATCCTGGCTTAAAATGCAGTAAGTTGCGCTGTCGCACCAGCAGAAGACAGCGCTAAAAACACTTCAATGGTTAGTCGCCAAACTGCACAATAATTATTTGTAAGCTATTGTGCAGTTGAGCAAGGCGTCGATACTAGTTCAATCCCTCGTCACTTTCCTCGAGTGAGAACCCCTGAATGTTGCCCGATGTTTCTGCAGGTGCACTGCCCGCTAGCTTAATCATCAGGCGCAAATCATTTGCCGAATCTGCCGACGCGAGTGCAGCATCGTAGGTAATGTCTCCCGCGGTATACAGCTGGAAGAGCGCTTGATCAAAGGTCTGCATACCCTGTTCCGTTGATTTAGACATCACTTCTTTGAGGGTATGTACCTCACCTTTGCGGATCAAATCAGAGACCAAGGGCGTATTTAGCATGATTTCAATTGCCGCCCTACGACCCTTTCCATCGGGCGTAGGAATCAATTGCTGCGCAACCATACCGCGCAAGTTTAACGATAAATCCATCCAAACCTGTGCGTGACGATCCGCAGGAAAAAAGTTGATAATCCGGTCCAATGCCTGATTAGCATTATTTGCGTGAAGCGTCGCGAGACACAGGTGTCCAGTTTCGGCAAAAGTGACGGCGTAGTCCATCGTCTCTGCACTACGAATTTCACCAATCATAATTACATCGGGCGCCTGTCTCAGGGTGTTCTTAAGTGCAACATCAAAGCTTGGCGTGTCAACGCCCACTTCTCTTTGCGTGACCATACAGCCCCTATGCTCGTGAATAAATTCGATAGGATCTTCGATGGTGATAATGTGCCCTTTACTATTAGCATTGCGATGACCGATCATCGCGGCTAACGAGGTCGACTTACCCGTTCCGGTTGCGCCGACAAAAATAATCAGACCTCGCTTTGACATGGCAAGCTGTTTGGTGATGTCCGGTAACAGCAGATCGTCACAGGTAGGGATGTGGGTCTCAATTCTCCGAAGTACCATACCGGCCTGATTACGTTGATAAAAAGCGCTTACCCGAAACCGGCCTACGACTGGCGAATGAATCGCGTAATTGCATTCATGTTCTGACTCAAATTCCTCTACCTGAGCCTCATTCATCGTGCTGTGCACCAGTTCCCGGGCTTGCTCAGGTGTCAGTGGTGTTTTCGACATGGGCATCATGCGACCACTGACTTTTATCGAAGGAGGCAAACCCGCGGTAATGAACAAATCGGAGGCACCCTGTTCAACAACAACTTTAAGCAATTTATCAAAATCTATCATGGTTCGAATGTTCTCATCCTGAGTACAAATCAGCCCAACTAGCTACGTTGTGCATGATTAATGTTGCACTTATTTGAAGTCGTCTGGAATTTTAGCTTTCTCCGCCGCGGCTTCCCGGGTGATCAAGTTTCGATCAAGCAAGCCTCTCAGGCATTGATCTAGCGTCTGCATGCCCAGTTTTCCACCGGTCTGGATGGCTGAGTACATCTGTGCAACTTTATCTTCCCGAATCAGGTTTCTGATCGCTGGTGTGCAAAGCATGAGTTCGTGAGCAGCAATCCGACCTCCGCCGATTTTCTTTAGTAGGGTTTGTGATACGACCGCAGCAAGAGATTCTGAGAGCATCGAACGGACCATCGACTTTTCTGATGCAGGAAATACATCGATGATTCTGTCGATCGTCTTTGCAGCCGATGAAGTGTGAAGCGTACCAAACACCATGTGGCCAGTTTCTGCCGCCTCAAGTGCTAACCGGATCGTTTCCAGATCTCTCATTTCGCCCACAAGAATGATATCTGGATCTTCCCGCAGGGCCGAGCGAAGCGCTTCATTGAAGCCCAGCGTATCTCTGTGGACTTCTCTTTGGTTGATCAGACACTTCTTACTGTCGTGCACAAATTCGATGGGGTCTTCCACGGTTAGAATATGTTGGTAACGGCTATCATTGATATAGTCCATCATCGCTGCCAGCGTTGTACTCTTGCCAGAGCCTGTCGGTCCGGTGACAGTAATTAAACCTCTCGGGGTCTCAGAGATATCCTTAAATACCTGCCCCATACCAAGATCATCCATACTAAGCACTTTTGAGGGAATTGTTCTAAATACAGCACCAGCACCTCTATTCTGGTTGAACGCATTGACTCTGAACCTGGCAATACCCGGCACCTCAAACGAAAAGTCGCACTCGAAGAACTCTTCGTAATCCTTACGCTGCTTGTCATTCATGATTTCGTAAATCAGAGCGTGAACTTCCTTGTGATCAAGCGCAGGTAAATTGATCCGGCGTATATCCCCATCCACTCGAATCATCGGCGGTAATCCCGCAGAAAGGTGCAGGTCGGATGCGCCCTGTTTTTCACTGAATGCTAATAGTTCTGTAATATCCATTGAGAATTGCCTTTAACTAGGAAATATTGATGGTGCGCATGTTACCCTTCTATTATTAACGTTCTGTTGGATTCAACAGATTCTACCGTCAGATTGCAGGCTCACGTTCTATCCAAAGCTAACCGACCTAAACCGAATGGTATTTTCACCAACAATCTCCGTGAAGCAAACATTACACCATACTCTGACCCATAGCCTAAAGCGCAGATTTTCGTAGTCGGCTGCGCTAATCAAAGTATTTATTATGAACCAGAAAAGTATCAAGCCTTCAGAAGTAAACATTCAGACTAGCCTGGAGCAGGTCAAGCTTAGAATGAAGTCCGCTTGCGAGAAGTTTGACCGTAATCCAGCCGATGTTTCTTTACTCGCCGTGAGCAAAACTAAACCAGTCAGCATGATATCGTCTGCGATTGCAGCAGACCAAATCGACTTTGGTGAAAACTATCTACAAGATGCGCTGACCAAGATCGAGGCGCTCAACAGTCAAACCGCGCCAATCAAACCTATTTGGCATTACATTGGTGCAATCCAGTCGAACAAAACGAGAGCAATAGCGGAGCACTTTGACTGGGTTCACACCGTTTCGAGCGCCAAGATTGCTAAACGCCTAAGTGATCAACGACCTGCAGACATGCCGCCTATCAATATTCTGCTGCAGGTCAATATTGATGCCGAGCCGACAAAATCTGGCGTCCAACCCCAACAGCTGATCGAGCTGATACTGGCTATTGTAAAACTTCCTGGCATTCAGCTCAGAGGTCTGATGGCAATTCCAGCACCGGCTGCTGAATTTGAATCGCAGCGTGCGCCTTTTAAAGCGCTCAGAATTCTAAGGGAGCAGTGCGCGGCTGAGCTCGGCGAAGAACTGCAGCATTTTGATCAATTATCGATGGGCATGACAAGCGACCTCGAGGCGGCGATCGCCGAGGGTGCAACTTGGCTACGTATCGGTACCGCAATTTTTGGTGAGAGAAACTGAGGAAGAAAACAATGCAAAATAAAGTCGCATTTCTAGGGGCGGGTAACATCGCGAAAGCCATTATGGGTGGCATGCTTAAACAAGGCATGTCCCCCTCTAGCCTGTTTGCTGCAGACCCAAGCCAAAGCCAGATCGCATCGCTCGCACAGGGGATCGAAGGTTTCTCTGACAACCTCGCGGCAATTAAACAAGCCGATATTGTCGTTCTGGCAGTTAAACCTAACACCATCGCCGAACTCTGCGTATCACTCGCGCCAGCCATTGAGGACCGCTTGGTGATCTCCGTTGCAGCAGGTATTCAAAGCGACACACTTCAGGCTGGTTTGGGCGCATCGGTGCCTATCATTCGTTGCATGCCAAACACGCCGGCACTCGTTCAAGCCGGCATGACAGGTTTGTTCGCAACATCGAATGTGACTGACGCACAAAAACTAAGTGCTGAACACATCCTGTCAGCTATCGGCCTATTCGAGTGGTTTACTCGCGAAGAAGATTTGGACGCCGTTACAGCAGTTTCCGGTAGCGGACCCGCCTACTTTTTTCTAGTGATTGAGGCAATGGAGGCCGCTGCGGTCGAGCTGGGCCTGACAGCCGAAGTTGCACATCAGCTGGTCACACAAACAGCGCTTGGCGCTGCCTTGATGGCGCGTGATGCCGCGGACCCAGTGTCAACACTCCGCAACAATGTGACCTCACCCGGAGGCACTACGGCTGCGGCGATTAATTCGCTTACTGAGGACCAAATTCCAGCAATCTTTGCCCGCGCGATGGCGTCAGCGCACAAACGTTCAATTGAGTTGGCAAATGAATGAGCTTCTCGCCCCTTTACGGCGTATCTTGTAATATTGTGTTTCCAAACCTGTGGATACCGCCCGCAACCGTCGTTTGCTGTACCACGAGAATTTATAAGGGATAGAAATGGGACAAAATTTAGCCAGTGCAGGTATTTACCTCATTCAAACTTTTATCGGCTTGTATGTGCTGATGATTATGATCCGATTTCTGATGCAGATATCCCGGGTCGATTATTACAACCCGATTTGCCAAGGTATCGTTAAAATTACAGATCCCGCAATCCGCCCGTTCAGAACGCTACTGCCGACAATACGCGGTGTGGATTTTGCTTCCCTGACCGTCGCGTTCATTGTTCAGCTGATTGGTGTTGTACTGATCATGCTGCTTTCTGGCAATCCGCTTATTCATCCCGTGTATTTTGGTTGGGTTGCGATTGGCTTGTTTTCAATGATCTTTAATATCTACTTCTTTGCGCTGATCATCATGGTGATATCTAGCTGGATCGCGCCGTATTCCAGTCATCCGGCGCTCATGCTCGTTCACCAGATTACAGACCCGGTTTGTACGCCTGCCAGAAAACTTCTACCACCGATGGGCGGATTAGACTTATCGATCATTCTTGTGTTCGCGGCACTACACATTATTGACGAGATACTCGTCATTAAACCGATCGCTATGTCACTGCGGATACCGGCGGGTCTGATTCTTGGACTGCCTTAAATTTTATCCCGTAAGCAACAGCGTTAGCGGCATACCGAGAAGCTGATATTGATGAGATCACCCGTTTTTACCATCACATTTATCATCCTTTGCCATCTTTCGATGATACCGGCAACGCACGCCGAGCAGTTTGTGCACTGGCAGGGCTTTGATATCCATTACAACACCTTCAGCAGCTTGTTGATTCCGCCGGAGGTCGCCAAGGCCCATGAGATATCGCGTTCCAAGTACAGCATCGTAACCAATGTTTCAATTGTGCAGGACGGCAAACCTACGACAGCGAATGTCACCGGGCAATCTCTGAACTTGATAGGGCAACTCACCCAGCTCGAATTCGTTGAGGTCAATGAAAGCACCGGTATCTACTACCTTGCCAATCAAGTTGTCGATGAAAAAGACACTCTAAGATTTTCCATCAGGGTTAAGCCTTCCGGCTCAGAGGAAACGTACAATCTCAATTACAACCGAGAGTATTATTAAGATCGGTCCTACACTAAATCACCCCTAGGAAACATTCGCTATGGACGTCGTTCTTGCTAGCAATAACGCGCATAAAGTAGAAGAGCTAAAACAAAACCTTCCCGCAGATTTCACTATTGTGACCATGGCTGAACTTAATATTGAAAGTCCCGAAGAAACGGGCACGACATTCGTTGAAAACGCCATCATCAAAGCGAGGTATGCCGCGGAGCAAAGCGGTTTGGCGGCAATCGCTGATGATTCAGGACTGGAAGTTGACTACTTAAACGGTGCGCCAGGTATTTATTCTTCGCGGTTCGCGGGTGTCAATGCCACCGATGATCAAAACAACATTAAGCTTTTAGAAGCACTTAGGGGCGTACCTGCCGACCAGCGCATGGCACGATTTCGTAGCATTATCGTGATGCTCAGGCACAAGGCTGATCCAACCCCGGTCATCGCAACAGGGACATGGGAAGGGCAAATTCTTACAAGCCCAAGAGGAGCACAGGGCTTCGGATATGATCCAATATTTTTCGTGCCCGGGTTGAACCGGGGCGCTGCAGAGCTGAGCCAAGACGAGAAAAACGACCATAGCCATCGCGGGCTCGCATTAAAGCAGCTAAACCTCATTCTGGCTCAGAGTTAGATGAAGGAAAACTACTCGCTCTATGTCCACTTTCCTTGGTGCGTGCGAAAGTGCCCCTATTGCGACTTCAACTCTCACGAGAAACCCGACGGTATCCCTGAGCAGGATTACATACGGGCATTACTCGCTGACCTTGACGAAGACCTGAACAAAACCTTTGTCGCATCAAACACTATTGAGCTAGGCTCTATTTTTATGGGAGGCGGGACACCAAGCCTTTTCTCTGCCGAAGGGATCAATTATCTGCTTGATCAAATTAGGCAACGGGTCGACTTTTCCGAGAACATAGAAGTGACGATGGAAGTGAATCCGGGTAGCATTTCTCAGGAAGCTCACGAGAACGCCCCATTCAAATCGCTCGTTTCAAAAAAACACCAGACCGAGCTGTTGGCGGCTGAAAAACTAGCGGGTTTCCGAGATGCAGGCGTAAACCGTCTCAGCCTCGGCGTTCAGTCGTTTGATGCTTCACAGCTACGCCGACTTGGTAGGATACACTCGCCTGAAAGTGCAATTCGTACCTATGAGCTCGCCAGAGCTGCAAATTTTCGTAATATTAACATCGACCTTATGCACGGATTGCCAAACCAGAACCTGACTCAAGCAATGAGTGACCTGCAAGCTGCTATTGATCTTAAACCCGAACACATTTCTTGGTATCAACTGACCATCGAGCCCAACACCGTTTTCTACAAACACCCACCACGTCTTCCTGACGAGGATGCTCTTTGGCAAATTTATGAAGCCGGTCTCTCCACGCTAGCCAAAAACGATTTTCTTAGGTACGAGGTCTCCGCGTTCAGTCGCCCGGGCTATCAAAGCGAGCATAACCTCAATTACTGGTCTTTTGGTAACTACCTTGGAATAGGTGCAGGCGCGCACGGTAAATATCGGCAGGGACAAGCGTTTTATCGCAGCACCAAGACGCGTCTACCGACAGATTACCTAAAAGGTCATCACCCAAAGTACAAACAAGTACCTGCCGACGATCTCTTGCTAGAGTATCTGATGAACACAATGAGGCTGGTAAGCGGATTTAGCTATCAGCAGTTTGAGGAGAATACGGGGCTCAGCAGAGACGTCCTTAGATCGTTCACTGAAAAAGCGAAGGCAAGGTCGATGGTGATTGAAAATAGTAATGGCCTACAACCGTCGCCGCAGGGTTTGCAGTTTCTAAATGACCTTCTGTTGCTAGCCTAAATACCACTTTTCTTTTTAGTTAGCGTATTTGTAGGCCAGATCTGTCACGACATGTCCGAGCCGCAGTCCCCTTTTCTCGTACTTTGTTAACACGCGTTCAGGCGCAGCGCATTTTTCGAACGCTGACGTGCGCGCCATCAACTCAGCAATGTCATCAGCGTAGGGCTCCCAGTCGGTCGCGATATGAAGTAACCCGCCGGGTTTCAGTTTCGCTTGGATCAACTCAACGAAAGCGCTGGTGATAAGTCGGCGCTTATGGTGCTTCTTTTTGTGCCAAGGGTCGGGAAAGAAAATTTGCACCTTGTCCAGAACATTGTCAGATAACCCGTATTTTAATACGTTGACCGAATCCGCCTTAAAAAATCTGACATTCTTAAGACCTTCTCGATGGACAAGGCTCAGCAGATGTCCTACTCCCGGTCTATGCACCTCTACGCCGATGAAATTTATGTCCGGTGATTGCATTGCCATTTCGAACAGCGAGTCGCCCATGCCAAAGCCGATTTCTAAGACAACAGGTTGCTCGGTTAAAAATGGCAGGTTCTTGTCAATTGGTTTGCTTTGTGGAGTCAGGTCTTCCGCCAAATCAAAACCGTAGATTGGCCAATAATCCTCGAGCGCTTTGGTCTGACCCGGCGTGATACGCCCGTCACGAATAACAAAGCTTCGAATCTCTCTCTTATAAGGCTTATCTGTTTTTCTAGGCTTTTTGCCGTCCATTTTTTATTCTCTTTTTCTTAAAGCCAGGTTATCGCATGTCATCGGACGCTGTTTGGCGCTCGCCAGATGCCAATAGCTAGCAAGGCCCAAGCCAATAAAAGTAACACGCCGCCGATGGGTGTTACCGGCCCAAACCAATGCACTCCGGTCAACGCTAAAAGATAAAGACTACCTGAGAACAAAACGATGCCGACCGTAAAACTATAGCAGGAGAATGTTAACTGAGGATTTTGTCCGCGAACCTCGATGACGAGGAGGGTGATTAACAATGCAAGTGAATGTGCCATTTGATATTGCACGCCGGTTTTAAATGCCGCCAACATCTTGGGCTCTAGGATACTGCTCAGCGCATGAGCACCGAAAGCGCCGCATGCGACGCTGCACAATCCACTGACCGCCGCAAAAATGTAAAAGAATTTAATCATTGGAGCAGGGCACAATCTTTGTTGGAGCGGGTCTTCGTGAATCGCCTCTCAGCAACGAAGACTGCCAATCATCGATGCTCGAAAATTTAAGCTTGAATTTGATTACGCAGTTTCTTTATCGCGTTTTGTTCAAGCTGGCGTACTCTTTCTGCTGATATGCCAAATCGACTTGCTAATTCGTGTAGGGTCATTTTGTCGTCACGCAGCCAACGGCTTTCCACAATTTCTTGCGCGCGCTGATCTAGTTGTGAAAATGCTTCACGTAATTTCTTTTGCTCAGAATCGGCGTGATCTTGGTTTTCAGTAATCAGCGCCGGGTCTAGTGCGGGGTCATGCAGATAGTGAGCAGGAGAGTAAGCTTCTTCGTCATCCTCTGCAGATCCGTCGAAGGCATCGTCTTGCGCTGCCAATCTTCCTTCCATCAGTCGCACGTGATTAGGCTCGACTCCAAGTTCTTGGGCGATGTGATTCACCTCTTGCTCGTTCATCCAGCCAAGTCTTTTTTTGCTACTTCGTAGATTAAAGAACAATTTTCTCTGGGCTTTTGTCGTGGCAACTTTGACGATGCGCCAGTTTTTCAGGATGAACTCATGCATTTCTGCTTTTATCCAATGCACGGCAAAAGAAACAAGCCTAACGCCGAATTCTGGATTATAGCGTTTCACTGCTTTCATCAGCCCGACGTTACCTTCCTGTATCAGGTCCGCTTCTGACAGCCCGTAACCAGAGTAGGATTTTGCAACATAGACCACAAAGCGCAGGTGTGACATGACGAGTCGTCGTGCGCCGTCTAGATCTGCGTCGTAGTACAGTTTTTCTGCCAGTTCTCTTTCCTCTTCCACGCTAAGCAGTGGAATCGTATTTACCGCCTGTATGTATGCCTCCAGATTAGCACCTGGTGACATAAGATCGACTGGCTGAATATTAGTACTCATTGATGACCTTTTATTTTCGGGAGCGCAGTCTAGCACTCATTACCTAAGACTGCCATTTTCCATTAGCCAATTATACGAGCGTCGAGGCGTTTCGAGTGCAAATTTAGCAATAAGTTTTGTTACCCGCGCTAATATCCGCCATATTTTTTCATTTAACGGGCTTCCGCGGTATGTAAATGCTTACTAACCGCTAGCCTCGCACCAACAACGCCCAGCAGTCCGCCGCAGAGAAGCAGGGTAAAAGTGTCTACAATGCTAGGCCCAGTGAGCCCAAAAGCATTGCCATAAGAGGTCATCAGTCGCTCTATTGGACCCGCTAGGAACAGAAAACTAACCTCAATGAGCAGCCAAGCCATCACGGCCCCACCTGCACCGTACCAAAACCCGAGATACAAAAAAGGTCGTCGGACGAAGCTGTCTGTTCCTCCAACCAGCTTCACTACTTCAATTTCTGCACGGCGATTTTCAATCGCCAACCTGATCGTATTGCCAATTGATAAAAGTACACCCAAGCCAAGAAATACACTGAGGGCAATGGCAAAGCGTTCTCCAAAAGCGACCAACGCCTGCAACCGCTCGATCCATTCCAGATCAGAATCGACCGACTCTATCCTGTTATCTGCTTCCAATCGGGCAACTAAAAGGTTTAATTCGGCGGCGTGCTCAGTCGCGGGCGCCAATTCAATCACAGCCGGTAATGGATTTTTGCCGATACTCGCGATGACATTGGCTAGACCAGACTGAGCCTGAAATTCATCGAGCGCCTGCTGTGCAGAGATGTAATTGGTCGTTAAAACCTCGCGCTCATCCATAAGTGTCACCGCTAACGCCCTACCATCGCTCACACTCACTTGTTCTGTCAGATAAACGCTAACCCGTGGTTGACCATCCCAATCGCCACCAAGTTCATTCAAGTTACCCAGCAGTAAATACAAAATCGCGGGTAACGCCATAGCAATGCCTATCACTAGCCAAGTCATCAGACTTGTCACCCAGGCCTCAAGCAGCTGACTCAGGCTATCCCGGGCGATGCCGCGATGATGGCGAAACCAAGATTGAAATTTATCCGTCAAACTGCGGGATGATGGACTTGCGCTTGCGCCGGACGACATCTAACTTTCACCTTCAGACAATCGACCCTGCCTGAGTATAAGCTCACGCTTGCCCATACGCGCGACCAAGTCCAAGTCATGAGTCGCAATCAGAATGGTCACGCCAACTTGATTAAACTGATCAAAAAGATTCATTGTTTCCCGCGACAACTCCGGGTCAAGGTTACCTGTAGGCTCATCAGCCAATAAAATCGTGGGGCGATTAACCACTGCCCGCGCAATGCCCACTCTCTGCTGCTCACCACCCGACAACGCGACCGGGTATTGCTTTTCTTTATTGCTAAGTCCCAATTTACCGAGTGCCGCGCGAACGCGTCGGCCCACCTCTCTAGGCTGATAGCCAGCAATGGTGAGCGGAAGCGCGACGTTATCAAAAACCGTACGATCAAATAGCAATTGGTGATTTTGGAACACGACACCAACATTACGGCGGATATAAGGCACCTGCTTAGCACTGATACGATTCAGATTAGTTCCGTTGACGATCACCTGTCCCTGACTCGCCCGCTCCATGACAATGATCAACTTCATTAGCGTGCTTTTACCCGCACCCGAATGCCCGGTCAGAAAAGCCATTTCACCGGAGGGCATTTCAAAATTCACTCGCGACAAGGCTTCCTTACCGCCTTCATATCTTTTACTTACCTGATCAAATCTAATCACAACGTCTGAGAACCTATGTCTACACCGTCAAATATTGCGTCGACGTATTCCTCAGCATTAAATGGCCTAAGGTCATCGATCTTTTCGCCGACGCCAATAAATCGGATAGGAATGTTGAATTCTCGCGCAATATTGAAGACAACCCCACCTCTGGCGCTGCCATCGAGCTTAGTGACCGAAAGACCGGTTACATTGACGACCTGCAAAAACTCGTTAGCCTGAGACAATGCATTCTGACCGGTTGTAGAATCAAGCACTAGCATCACTTCATGAGGCGCATCGGTATCAAGTTTACCCATGACTCGTCTGATCTTGCTCAGTTCTTCCATTAGATTCTTTTTGTTTTGCAATCTGCCGGCAGTATCAGCAATCAACACATCAACTTTTCTGGCGCGAGCCGATTCAAGCGCATCAAAAATCACAGAAGCACTATCTGAGCCAGTCGCCTGCGCGACCACTGGCACATCATTACGTTCACCCCATACTTTTAATTGCTCTACCGCGGCGGCACGGTAAGTATCGCCCGCAGCCAACATGACAGTTTTACCTTCGGACTGAAAACGTTTTGCCAGCTTCCCCACCGTGGTGGTCTTGCCAGCCCCGTTAACACCTACCATGAGAATCACAAAAGGTTTGTGATCCGCCGGATTATCAAAGGTAGGAATCGTTAGCTCGATATCTACCCCTTGCAATAAAGTTGTCAGCTCCTGCTTCAAGGTTGTATACAACGCTTGTGCATGCCCCAATTCCTTGCGCGCAACTTTTTTTGCAAGATTCGCCATGACATCTTCTGTAGCCTGAACACCAACATCAGAGGTCAGCAGCAACGTTTCAATTTCTTCCAGCAAATCTTCATCGATGACCTTTTCACCGAGAAATACCCGGCCCATGCCTTCGCTAAACTTGTTCTGGGTCTTGGATAGGCCCGCCTTTATCCTCGAGAAAAAACCCGATTTGCCTTTTTTTGCATCATCTGCAACATTGTCTTTCATTACGGTTATTACCTGGTTTGTATCAAGCCTCGATACCGATTCCATTGACGCGGCACGAAAACGACTTCTGAAATGAACTCATCCATTTATTCTATGCGAATTATCGGCGGAAAGTGGCGTGGCCGCAAAATATCTTTCGCGCCGCACGATGAAATCCGGCCCACGCCCAGCAGAATCAGGGAAACACTGTTCAACTGGCTGCAGGGGTATATTCATGGCGCCAATTGTCTTGAACTTTATGCCGGCAGCGGTGTGCTAAGTTTCGAATCTTTATCGCGAGGGGCTAGTTCAGTTACGCTAGTAGAGCATTCAAGCCTCGTGCATTCGCACCTAGTAAATGAATTAAAACATATCACCGACGCATCGGACGCATTTCAGTGCTACAACACATCTGCTGCGGCATGGGTGCAGCAGCCTCACAACAGCCCTTTTCAGATTATCTATTTAGATCCACCCTTCGCTGGCGCAGAGCTCAGCAAGATATTGCCACTTATTGTTGACCAGGGTTTACTATCGGCGGACGGGCTTATCTACGTCGAAAGCCCCACGATGATAATCCCTGCTGCGCTGCCAGCATCACTCGAAATTTTCAAACAAAAAAAAGCCGGAAAAGTGCATTATTGCCTGTGCCGGTTCAGCCATCAGCCCAATATTCAATGATTTTCAGATAATACCAAGGCATCTAATCATGGGTGTATCCGAAATTAAGCTCATGTATGATTCATTTTCCTAAATCAATGTACCCGACGACCAATGAGAACTGTACTTTATCCAGGCACCTTTAATCCGATACACAACGGCCATGCCGACCTCGTTGAGAGAGCAGCGAAAATTTTTGGCAGAGTCGTTCTTGGGATCGCTACCAGTCCGCATAAGAGTCCAGGTGAATTGACCGTAAGGATCGATCTTGCCAAAGAGGCACTCGCTCATGTCAAAGATGTTGATGTCATTGGCTTCAACACACTGACGGTTGATTTTGCCAAGGAAATAGATGCAGAGATTATCCTGAAAGGTATTCGAACCTTCACGGACTTTGAATATGAATTCCAGATGCTGAACATGAATCGCGCGTTAAAACCTGGATTGGAAACAGTGTTTCTTGCACCATCTGAAGAGTTCTCTTATATCTCTTCTACGTTAGTCAGACAGATCGCCGGCTATGGTGGAGATGTTTCGCAATTTGTTCATCCCGCGGTTGCTAAAGCGCTGGCTGACGGAACCATTTAGTGGGTCAAGTCTGACAACGCGTGCAAAATACCGTTGTTCTTTGGCCCAAGCGGATCTCTTTTAACGCTCTGCCGCAACTGAAGCAATCCTCACCACCACGCCCATAAACATTGAGTGATTGTTTGAAGTAACCCGGTGAGCCGTCTTCTCGCACGAAATCTTTCAGCGAGGTGCCGCCGGCTTCGATCGCTTCAGACAATACTTGCTTTACAGCCCCCACCAGTCTCAAATAACGCGCTCTTGACGGTTTGCCAGCAGGAATATCCGGCCTGATGCCAGCCATGTGCAACGCTTCATTTGCATATATATTGCCAACGCCCACAACTACTCGGCCATCCATCAGAAAAGACTTCAATAGTGTTTTCTTCGAGCGACTGGTGTCATAGAGGTAATCCGTATCAAACTTTGTAGAAAGAGGTTCAGGTCCAAGGTTCTGCAACAACGCGTGTTTATACTCCTCATTCAACCAGAAAATTGAACCGAATCGCCGAGGATCGTGATAACGCAGCGTTCGCCCGTTTTGTAGCACAAAATCAACATGATCATGGGCCGCGGCGACAGTGTTCGAGTCAATTATTCGAAGCGAGCCAGACATTCCAAGGTGAATCATGACCTGTCCTTGCGCGGTGTTGACCAACAAGTATTTCGCCCTTCTTTCGACCCCTAGAATGACTTGCCCTGACAACATCTGAGCTAACTCGGGTGAGATCTCCCATCTCAACTTTGGTTGTCTCACGATCACCGAAGCAACCCGCTGACCAATCAAATGTGGCTCAATTCCCCGGCGGGTGGTTTCAACCTCTGGTAGTTCAGGCATAAGTCAAATTGCTTCTGGGTGATTAGTGCGTCAAGTGTATACAGACGGGGTTGCTTCCACCACACTGCCGCTATACCGTGCTTCTACTTTTTTGATTAGGATCGAAGTAAATCGACATGAGCAGCAAGTCTTCGCCCATACTCGGCATTGATACCGGCGGCACTTTTACTGATTTTGTCTATCTAGACCAATCAGCGGGCAAACACCAGGTACGGGTTCACAAAGTACTTTCGACGCCTCATGCACCGGATGAGGCGATCTTGCAGGGAATCGAAGAAATGGCGTTGACGGAGTCAGTCAGCGTCGGCGACATTCTTATTATTCATGGAACAACAGTTGCCACCAACGCCGCACTTGAGGGCAAGGGCGTCCGCACCGCATATATTACCAATAAGGGACTGGCAGACGTTCTAACAATCGGCAGGCAAACCAGAGAGAAGCTTTATGATCTTACACCGGATTCACCGAAGGTTCGCTTTGAGCCATCACTGAACCTAGAAGTCGATGCGAGAATTGACGCAGCGGGGCGGGTAGTCACGCCGCTAACACTCACGGCGCTGGAACAGTTGGAACGTGATGTAGACCGCCTTAAACCACAAGCAATCGCAATAAACCTATTATTTTCCTATCTTGATCCCGCTGATGAATTGAAAATAGAAGCGTTGTTTCAGGAACAATACTTCGTTTCGCGCTCATCTTTTGTATTACCAGAGATCAACGAGTTCGAACGAGGTATTTCAACTTGGGTGAACAGCTGGATTGGACCTTTAATCAGGGACTATCTTAACGCTCTACAGCGCCGACTAGCGCCGGCACCGCTCGCGATTATGCAATCCTCAGGACACACCGTAGCGAGTCACCTTGCAGCAGTGCGCGCGGTAAACCTGCTACTCTCGGGGCCTGCCGGCGGACTAGCCGCCGCCATGCATATTGGCAAAAGCATAGAACAAACAAATCTGATGACCTTCGATATGGGAGGCACCTCTACCGACGTTGCTCTGCTTGAACACAAGATCAGGTTGACTAACCAAGGCAAGGTCGCGGGCTTTCCGATCTCGGTTCCCATGGCAGATATCCACACAATTGGCGCTGGCGGTGGTTCTATTGTCAGCATCGATAGCGGTGGTTTGTTAAAAGTTGGACCCGAATCGTCAGGCGCAAGTCCGGGACCCGCCTGCTATGGCCAAGGTGGCACCGCGCCTACGGTAACCGATGCGAACCTTATCCTCGGGCGAATCAGCCAGACGGCTTTCCTCGGCGGTCGTATGATGCTAGATATTCAGGCTTCCTTTGATGCTTTGGCACCGCTAGCAACGCAATTCAACATGGGGGTGTCAGAACTCGCTGAGGGCATTGTAAGACTGGCCAACGAACACATGGCTCAAGCGCTTCGAGTTATCTCAATTCAGCAGGGTTTTGATCCAAGGGAATTTTCGCTCATGTGTTTCGGCGGTGCAGGCGGACTCCACGTCTGTGAATTAGCCGAGGCTCTCGAGATTCCCGAGGCGATCGTGCCACAAAACAGCGGCATTTTATCAGCGCAGGGAATGGTGACATCCGAGCCTGGCAGGGAATTGGTGCTAACCTGGCGCTGCCTTATCGACAAACTAGAGGCATCCACGCTTGAAACTCGCATTGAAAACCTGATTGAACAAGCCCGAACAGAACTAGCCGCAGAGGGCATCACAGATATCCGATCAAATACGAGTTTAGATTTACGCTATCTCGGACAATCACATACATTAAATATCCAATACAGCACAATTGAAGAGGCCATCATTTGCTTCCACAATGAACATGAAAAGCAATATGGTCATCGTACCGAGGTCGATATTGAGCTGCTAAATATACGACTGAGCGTGGTTGGGCTTCAGACAGCAAGGCAACTGCCTTCAATGCCCGCCGCCAAGGGCACCGGCAAGGTATATCGTGGAGACCCAGAAACCAATGCTCCTGTTCCGGAACAAAAAACGTTAGTGACCATTCATCGCCGTCAACTGGGCGCTTCGGATGCGCTTTTCGGACCCATTTTAGTTCTGGAGGATCACGCAACAACGTTTATTAAGGCGGGTTGGCAAGGGATAGTCGACTTACAGGGGAATATTCGATTGTCTCGGAGTATTGATGCGCCAAAACGTAAAAGCCCCCGAGTTTGAAGTCGAGGGCTATCACAATCTGCTTACCGGAATGCCGCTATTTGATCTTCGATTCCTTGTAAGTCACGTGCTTGCGCACGACCGGGTCAAACTTCTTTATTTCCATTTTATCCGGCATTGTTCGCTTATTTTTTGTCGTCGTGTAGTAATGTCCTGTGCCTGCAGAGGAGACCAGCTTAATCTTATCTCTCATAGTGTTTACTCCTAGATTTTTTGACCAGCTGTACGCATTTCTGCCACAACAACTTCAATGCCTTTCTTATCGATAATTCTCATACCCTTCGCGGATACTCTCAGTTTCACAAAACGGTTCTCGCTTTCAAGCCAGAACTTATGGTCGTGGATGTTGGGTACAAACCGACGACGCGTTTTATTGTTCGCGTGGGAAACGTTGTTTCCAGCTACCGGGCGCTTACCTGTTACTTGACATACCTTGGACATGACGTCGTCCTTCTATTCTCGTTTATTCGTTTCTTTGACAGGTGCCCTGCCAATCGGATCAGCTCTTCCGCAACCCATGGATACTAATCTCTGACCAGGCTGCCTACCGAGAGCCGTGCTTTATACCAGAACCCCTTTTTGTTTTCAAACGATTTACGATATTGACGTTGATCAAAGGCGGTTTCCCCAGCCCTCGACATAAGTGATTTTGACCCCTATGACGTCATTTCACCGCTCCTAAAGCAACCCTCTTTCGGCAAACGATAATACTTCCTTGTCGCCAACGATCATGTGGTCTAACACGCGAACATCGACTAATAACAATGCAGATTTCAACCTGTCAGTGATCCTTTGGTCTGCCTGACTAGGTTCAGCAACGCCCGAGGGATGATTGTGCGCAAATATTACCGCCGCCGCGTTATGTTTTAGCGCGTGTTTCACCACTTCTCTAGGATGAACGCTCGCGCCATCTATTGTGCCAAAAAAAAGCTCCTCATATTTGATCAGGCGATGCTGGTTGTCCATAAAAAGACAGGCAAATACTTCGCGGGCATATCCTCTTAACTTACTTTTCAAAAATCGGCGCGTGGTTCCCGGGTCTGTTATCGCCTCACCACGTTCGAAACCTGCCTGTAAATATCTCTCGGTAAGCTCAAGGGCGGCATGGAGCTGGGCAAATTTTGCTTCACCAATGCCATAGGCACCTATCAACGTCTGCTTATCAGCTTCCAGCAGACCTCGAACACCTTGAAATTCGTTCAACAAGTCCCTGGCCAAATACATCACCGGCTTCGATCTCGTACCGGTGCGGAGAAATATCGCCAGCAGTTCTGCGTCTGACAGCGATGCGGCACCAAAGCTGAGCAATTTTTCTCTCGGCCGTCCTTCTATCGGCCATTCTGTTATTGCCATATCACAATCACCTTCTCACTAAGTATTAAACCGCACCCAAGGGGCATAAAAATGCTATCTTTAAACTGTTACAGCGTTACAACCACTCGCCATTCCTGTCTGCGAGGAACTGCTCATATGCAATGATTTGGCGCCATAATTCGGCCGGCAAATGATATTAAACAGTGTATCGAGCCCCGCATGCCTGTCTGCCAGATGAACCTGAATTTAAGTGTGAGATAATCACCCGACTCGATGCAGGAAACATCACAGCCGCGGTGGCTGATAGTTGCCACTTTGATAAGGCTACATTTAAGTAATACACAGCGATGAAAACTAATATGGATAATAAACTTCAAGTTAAACTTTTAGACGAGTCGATAGGCAAGGAAATCCCCATGCCTGCTTATGCCACTTCGGGTTCAGCGGGCATGGATTTGCGTGCCTGCATTCCTGAGCCAGCCACGCTGAAGCCGGGTGATTGTCAGCTGATTCCCACTGGACTCGCTATTTATATCGAAGACCCAGGTTACGCCGCGTTGATCTTACCAAGATCCGGTCTGGGTCATAAACATGGCATCGTACTTGGCAATCTCGTCGGGTTGATTGATTCCGATTATCAGGGAGAGCTGATGATTTCTTGCTGGAATCGCGGTGAAACTGAATTTACTATTGAACGCGGGGATAGGATTGCCCAGCTCGTACTGGTCCCCGTTGCACAAATGACTTTCTCTATCGTCGAGGATTTTGAAGAATCCATCAGAGGTGGCGACGGTTTTGGTTCGTCAGGTACCAGCTAAAAAGGGAATTGAGTGAATAATTTACACGAACTTTTTAAGTTCAGTAAAACCCAACTTGTTTGTGTTCTCCTGGGGTTCGTGTTGTGCACACTCGCATCTGTGTTCTTCCTACAATCGAGCATCAATGAAGATTATCAGCAGCGGCTAGCTGATCTCGCAGCCGACAATTTGCAACGCCGCTTGAATCAGAAACTAAATGACTTGCTCGCTCAGACAAACAGCGTCGCGACGAGTATGCGTCTCAGTCAACTCATGAGCGATAGTGACGTCGCAGCGCGTGCGCTTGAAGAAGCGAGATTACAAGAAACGATTCCCGACGCAGTGAGGGTCAGACTAATCCGACTCAATGAAGCCAAAGTAGAGCGGGAGGCGATTCCTCCTTTCACTTTTACTTCCCTTGATCTTGTAAATCGCGTTGAAACCAACGAAAAAGTATTTCCCGAAGCCGTGAACGTTAATGGCCGCTGGCTTATCAGCGTCACCGCACCTATTATCTCGCCGTTAGATACGAGGATTAGAGGCACATTATTCATTTATCTAGAGGCCACCGCCCTTGGAGATATTTTTGGCGATGAGCTTCAAGGTGAAGTTACGATTCACCAAACCTTTGGCAATTCAGAACCCACTGCGATACTGAGTCGAGGTGTCGGTGAGTCCGACCTCATATTGCAAAGGTCGCTGGATAATCCACATTGGAGTATCAGTTATAAACCTAACGTTGAACTCATGGATCAGCCCATTGGCAGCGCTTATCTTTATCTACTTCCAGGACTACTTTTTTTGTCGATCGCGATGGTCGGTATCATCATTGGTGCCCGCAAATCCATGTCACTAGTCGAAGCGGACACGGCACTGCTACAACTACAAATGGACGATATATCAGCCGGCACGTTTAAGCCTAAAAATAGCTATGGTCTGCATGCCTTCCTCGCGCTTGATACCTCACTGGTCAAAATTGGCAGACGAGACAACATGCCCACAACGGTCACAACGCTAGACGTTGATCTCAGCTCACTAACTCGCGAGCAGGAAACGGTCCCAGTTTCAACTATGGCGAAAGGGCAGACGGAAACGGAAGAGCTCAGAGCAGTTGAGAGAGAGATTGCGCTCACAGAGGAAAGTAAAGTCAACGAATGCGCCGAAATTCGCAGCGAACCATCGGCTGAGAACGGGCTTGCAACAATCTTTCGAGCCTACGATATCAGAGGCATTGTAGACCAGACGCTGACAACTGAAGTGATTCGAAAAATCGGCCAAGCGATTGGGTCTGAAGCCAAGGAACTTGGGGAGCGAACTCTGATCGTCGGCGCTGACGGTCGGCTGTCTAGCCCTGCCATATTAAATACGCTTATTGACGGCATTCTCACAACAGGGACAGACGTCCATAGCATCGGTGCAGTACCAACCCCGCTAGTATACTTTGCGACTAACACCCTTGAGACTCAAAGCGGTATCGCGGTTACAGGTAGTCACAATCCCCCTGACTATAATGGATTCAAAATCGTTCTCCAGGGGCGAACTCTGATTTCAGAGGACATCCAAAAACTCTACCAGCGCATCATTAATGAAGATTTCCAATCCGGTGAGGGCCAGTTAACAGAAAGCGACATTCGTGCAGACTATATCAATACGATTGCTGACGATGTTGTCGTTGCGCAATCTCTCAGAGTCGTTGTTGACTGCGGCAATGGCATTGCAGGCGACATCGCACCTGACTTACTCAGCGCGTTAGGCTGCGAAGTTTTACCGCTCTACTGTGAAGTCGATGGCAACTTTCCCAATCACCACCCCGATCCGACAATTCCCGCGAATCTCGAAGATCTCATTATCACAGTCAAATCGAATGACGCTGATCTCGGTATTGCGCTCGATGGTGACGGCGATCGACTTGTTGCCGTCACCCATAATGGGGAGATTATATCGCCGGACCGGCTACTTATGTTATTTGCTAAAGACGTGGTATCGAGGAATCCAGGTTCGGATGTTGTCTATGACGTTAAATGCACTCGCCACCTCAACAGTGTTATTAGCGGCTTTGGTGGCAGACCGATAATTTGTCGCAGCGGTCACTCCTATCTGAAGGAAAAAATTCAAGAAACCGGTGCAGTGCTCGGTGGCGAACTATCGGGCCATATTTGCTTTAGCGAGCGCTGGTATGGGTTCGATGACGGGCTGTATTCCGCAGCAAGACTACTGGAAATTGTTGGCGCGCACACAGAGAATCTGCAAGACTTACTTAGCGAGTTTCCTGTTAGCATCTCAACTCCTGAAATTCAGATGTTTGTTTCTGAAGCAGAGAAATTTGATATCATTGATCGATTCAATCAGCTGGCAGATTTCGAGGGTGGCACCCTAAACAATATCGACGGCGTTCGTATTGATTTTTCGGATGGTTGGGGTCTTGTTCGGGCTTCAAACACAAACCCGTATCTTACTTTGAGATTTGAAGCAGATGACGCTGAAAGCCTTGAGCGGATAAAGAACGAGTTCAGGCAAAAACTTAAGGTGATTGATGGGTCTCTGGAGTTCTAGCGCTCATGTCGTTTGCCTATTTTCACCTTTTACTTATTGGTAGATAAAAATGTCTCTTTCACGTGATGATGCAACTAACGTCGCTCAGGTCCTTACTGAAGCGCTGCCCTATATTCAAAGGTTTACCGACAAAACCATCGTCATAAAATATGGTGGCAACGCGATGGTTGACGAGGCACTTAAACGAAATTTTGCCCAAGATATCGTCATGATGAAGCTGGTCGGCATGAATCCGGTTGTTGTTCACGGGGGCGGTCCTCAAATAGGCAAGGTGCTCGAAGAGTTGAACATTGAGTCCCGTTTCGTGGATGGCATGAGAATCACTGATAGCAAAACGATGGATGTTGTTCAGATGGTGCTAGGCGGTTTAGTCAATCAGGACATCGTTAGCCTGATTAATCAAAACGGCGGCCAAGCCGTAGGGCTTACCGGAAAAGACGCTTCATTGATAAAAGCAAAGAAAATGATGATAGAACGTGCCTCGGCAGATTTAAAAGCACCGGAGATCCTCGATATCGGCCACGTTGGTGAAGTGGTGGATGTTAATCAACACATTATCGATATTTGTGTTTCATCCGATGTGATTCCTGTCATCGCACCGATTGGATATGGTGACGACAACGAGACCTACAACATCAATGCCGATCTTGTGGCTGGCAAAATAGCTGAAGCACTTAATGCTGAAAAGCTAATCCTGCTGACTAACGTGCCAGGCCTCGAAGACAAGGAAGGCAACCTGCTCACAGGGCTGTCTGCAGAGGACGTTGATAACCTTATCGACGATGGCACGATTACGGGCGGTATGTTGCCGAAAATCGAATGTGCACTTAGCGCCGTCAAAAACGGTGTGAGTACCTCCCAAATCATCGATGGAAGGATTCCACACGCCGTGCTGCTGGAATTATTGACTGATGAAGGGATTGGTACGCTGATTTCAAAGAGTGCACAGTCGTAAACAAATCACTAGAATAGTATCCGCGAGTTACAGCACAAAAAACAGGACCACAATCAAAATGCTTGAACCGACTCCGAAAGTTTCTAGGCGAGATCAGATACTTCAATCACTAGCAGAAATGCTCGAGCAAACACCCGGTGGGCGAATTACAACGTCCGGCCTCGCAAAGCACGTGGGTGTTTCCGAAGCTGCACTTTATCGCCACTTCCCAAGTAAAGCGAAAATGTTCGAAGGTTTGATAGAGTTTATCGAGGAAACCATATTTTCTCGAATTTCGCTGATTCTGAAAGAAGAGAGCAGAGCAGAACCACGCTGTCGCCAGATTCTTAACCTACTGTTAACCTTTTCCGAACGAAACCCTGGCATTACCCGAATACTGACGGGCGATCCACTATCCGGAGAAACTGACCGTCTGCGAATTAGAGTCGCACAATTTTTTGAGCGGCTAGAAACACAGCTTAAACAGCTACTAAGAGAAGCCGAGCTTCGAGAGGGTATCGCACCAAAACTTGACATCGCTGTTGCTGCTAATTTGATGCTCGTGACTGTAGAGGGTCGGATCAGCCAATTTGTCCGGAGTGATTTCCGCCGGCAACCAACTGAAAGTTGGGATCCTCAATGGCGGGCGTTGAGCATTATTCTTTTTTGAGTCTAGTGCTTCGCTGCTGGCAGCAGGCATGGTCTCGACGCTAACCTTCCGGAGCACTATAGAGCTGTTTGACCCGTTGCAGATCGGCGGCAAATGATTTTTCTAGCACTTTGAGCTCATTTCTCTTTTCAACGATTTCACTTTTCGTTGTTTTGATGCGGATCTCAACATTTTGAATTCGATTAAGCGGATCCTTGGGGATTGTGCCACCGGCCCTTTCAATGTCCGCAAGCGTCGACTCAAGGTTTCGCTTCTGACTTTCCAGTCGTTGGAGATTTCCCTGACTGGTTCTGATGAAATTGTTGATGCTCGTCATTTTTGTGTCTCTGGCACGAATGACATCTTCTGGCGTGCTGTAAATACGCAACAAATTTTGATCGGCTATCTTTTGTTCACGTTCCACTTTTTCCTTTTTTTGCTGCGCGGCCAGCAGCCTGTCCCGTTCTCGAATTTCCTCCTGAGTCAATGCTCGAGCTACTACTTCCAACACCCTGCCATCGAGGCTCAGGATCGTGTAGCCATCTTTCACATATCGTGCGGGTACATGACTATCCAGCACGATCACGCCATCTTCGTTGAGGTATTTGTAGAGTTCCGCTTTCGCGTTGCCGATAGATAAAGCGAGCAGTAAAAATGCGCTACAACCCGTTACGATACTTTTGAACCGTTTTGCCGCAGGGCTTGAAGGCAAACGAACAAACGCGGCGAGTCCTGGCTGCTCTGCTGATCTCGTAGCACTTGCTTTATTTGCCAAAACTCTCATCTGCATCATCATTCATAGTGCTTTTGCAAAGGGGGCTGCCATCACAGTGAACTGACACTAATTACCGACACCGTATTGCGATCTATAGGCTGAAATAAGTTCCAACTCTCTGACATAGCCACCACTTTGTTTCAAAAATGCCACGATGTGTTCCAACTTAACGACGCTCACAACGGAAAGACCATAGTCTCGCTCGACTTCCTGAATCGCTGACATCTCGCCCTTACCCTTTTCTTGCCGATCGATTGCAATCAGAACACCCTGCGCAATCGCCGACGAGCTCGCAATGATATCCATCACCTCCCGGATCGCGGTGCCGGCAGTGATGACATCATCAACAATGACAGTTCGACCTTTTAACTCAGCACCAACCAGCAAACCGCCTTCGCCGTGGGTTTTGCTTTCTTTACGGTTAAATACATAAGGCACATCGATGTTATGTTCCGTTGCCAACGCGATCCCTGTTGCAGCAGCCAACGGTATTCCTTTGTAAGCAGGACCAAACAACAAATCATAATCCATACCGGAAGCAACAAGCGCCTGGGCGTAAAACTTACCCAGCTGGCTGAGTGCCTTGCCAGTGTTGAAATTGCCTGCGTTAAAGAAATAAGGGCTTGTTCGCCCCGATTTCAATTGGAATTCGCCGAATTTGAGCACGCCCTGATCGAGCGCAAATTCCAAAAACTCTGCCTGATAATCTTCTATCATCTAAACTCCGACGCTCGCTTTCTGGAGCTCGAGTAATTCACGAATGCCTTTTTCACCTAGACCCAGCATTTCATCAAGCTCTTCTCGGCTAAATGGGTTGCCTTCCGCTGTTCCCTGAATCTCAATGAAGCGACCATCTTCAGACATCACAACATTCATATCAGTTTCAGCTTTTGAATCTTCAGTGTACTCAAGGTCAAGTACCGGTGTGTCATTAACGACACCGACGGACACAGCACCCACCCATTGCTTAAACGGGTTTTTCTTGAGTTTTAATCCCGCAACAGCATCGTAAAGCGCAATACAAGCACCTGTTATCGAGGCTGTTCTGGTACCGCCGTCAGCCTGTATTACGTCGCAATCCAACCTAATTGTATATTCACCCAATGCCTTCATGTCGACACAGTTTCGAAGTGAACGTCCGATCAAACGTTGTATTTCGACCGTTCGCCCACCCTGTTTACCCTTTGCCGCTTCTCGATCCATTCGTGTATTGGTAGATCGCGGTAACATGCCATATTCGGAGGTTATCCATCCTTGCCCCTTACCTCGAAGAAAGGAGGGCACACCAGCGTCAACGCTCGCTGTACATATCACTTTAGTATCTCCGAACGAGATCAGCACTGAACCCTCAGCATGCCGGGTAAATCCTCGTTCTATTTTGATCGGACGCAGCGCATCGTTGCTTCTGCCGTTGGGGCGTTGACTTGTTTGGGAACCCATTTTCTCTCCTTCGGTTTAAAACTCCATTATACTGTGCATCGGTTACTTTAATCCGAAATTTTATCAGCCCAAAATTCGCCCGCATGGGTTAGCTTCAGGAACAGACGCAATGACGAAAAGTATGACGGCTTTTGCCCGCAGTGAATCGGGACATATTTCTTGGGAACTCAGATCGGTCAATCATCGCTATCTGGAAGTTGGGTTTAAAATACCCGATGCATTTCGATCCCTGGAAATGGGTCTTCGAAATAAGCTCAAAATAATGCTCAGCAGAGGGAAAATAGACTGCCAACTGCGCATCGGTCAATCTCAGGCTTCGGACGCCGGCCTTGCTATCGATGAAAAGCTACTAGAGGATCTCAACGGCGCGCTGGCTGCTATCATCCCTAAAATTCAGACAGTAGCACCTGTAAACCCGCTAGAACTACTTAAATGGCCGGGTCTGCTCACTGAGCAGACCGAAGACGAAGCGACCATCAAAGAAACTATCGTTGAGCTCTTCGATCAAGCCTTGACCCAGCTTATTGAAATGAGAACGTCAGAGGGTACCGAGCTGAGGAAAATTGTTCTCGAAAAACTTGCAGATCTTGAATCTATCGTCGAGCAGGCTGCAACCGAAGCGCCGATTATCAGTGCGCGACAGCGAGACAAGATGATTGCCAGGCTGAATGATCTGCAAATTGATGCAGATCCCGGTCGAATAGAGCAGGAGCTGGTCATTATGGCTCAAAAATCCGACGTTGCGGAAGAACTGGATCGACTCAATACGCACATCGAAGAGGTCAGCACGACATTAGATAGCGACGATGCCGTAGGACGCCGGCTTGACTTTCTTATGCAGGAACTGAATCGAGAGGCAAATACATTGTCGTCAAAGGCAGTTGCCACCAACACAACAATACAGGCGGTCGAGCTTAAGGTAGCAATAGAGCAAATGCGCGAACAGATACAGAATATTGAATAGAATGCACAATGTAATGTGCTGCACACACCAGTTAGTCAACGCAAAATACGACAGGTCGGAAGAGAAAACCAGTGACTGAAATCGAATCTCAGGGCAATTTGTTTGTTGTAGCCGCGCCGTCGGGCGCAGGCAAAACCAGTCTCGTTAAAGCACTTATCGAGTCATCCAACAATATTGAAGTGGCTATTTCGCACACCACACGCGCGAAGAGAAAAGGTGAGTCAGACGGCGTCAATTACTATTTTGTTAGCCAAGCCGAATTTCGAGCGCTACAGCAGCAAGCGGGTTTCGCCGAATTTGCAGAGGTATTTGGTAACTACTACGGCACAAGCAGATCTGAAATTGAGCGAATTACCAGCAACGGGCGAGATATTGTCCTTGAAATTGATTGGCAAGGCGCAGATCAGATTCGATCAAAAATAATGGATGCCCGTACCATTTTTATTCTACCGCCTTCCATGCGCGAGCTCAGCAATCGTCTCCACGGCAGAGGGCAAGATGATCAAGACACGATTTCTGCCCGAATGGCGGAAGCCATCGACGAGATATCGCACTATCGTGAGTTCGACTATATCGTGATCAACGATAATTTCGAGGTTGCGCTCTCAGACATGAAACGCCTTGTTCGAGGCGAGGGCGAAGATCTCCGTCTGGATGCTTGCCAAGAAAAGCTTAAACCTTTGCTCAATGGCCTATTACCCTCAACATAGCCGCTCGTACTAGCCGTTTATTGCCATTTGTTTTACGCATTCAATGTCGGTAAACTGCGCGGTTCTGAGTGGCTGGGCCCCAATTTGATGCTGGCCTAAACACCCCGATGAACTTTCTTTAATGTCTTTCGTTCGAAATTTGAGAATCGCGCTCTTGCCAAATGAGCGGCAGCCGTCGTCAGTCAGCGGCTTCAATTCGAAGAAAAAGGAGCAAATATAATGGCACGAGTCACCGTAGAAGATTGTCTGGAAAATGTAGACAACCGTTTTGAACTGGTTATGGTTTCCAGCAAAAGGGCACGACAGATCGCAACTGAGGGCAAAGAGCCCATGGTCGCCATTGAAAATGACAAGCCAACAGTTCTTGCGCTCCGAGAAATCGCCGAGGGTTTAGTAAGCGCGGATATCCTCACCGAAAAGGTAGCAGAAGAACCCGATTTAATGGCACTCACCGCCGTAGCACAAGATGAATTCGAGCGGCCAGCTGACCCCGAATTCTAATTTCGTTTCACGACCCCGCTAATTCGTAAATCCCTCTATCCGTCTATGGATTAGAAGACCAGACATCGGCTATGCTTGCAGCCGATGTCTAACTTTTTTCGAACCAGTTTCTTACCCGACCAACGCCCCGATTTTCGGAGCGCTCAATGCTGACCATTGACGCTCTCACTGTGGAACTTGGCGAATACCTCGAACCCGACCAGATCGAGCAGGTTCGACAAGCTTACCTGTTCGCCGAAAAAGCGCACAAGGATCAAACTCGTCGTTCCGGCGAGCCTTATATCACTCACCCTCTGTCCGTTGCGGGCATTCTTTCCGAAATGCACATGGATCACCAGTGCTTAATGGCCGCACTGCTACATGACGTTATAGAAGACACGGGGGTTCTGAAACACACTATTGGTAAAGAATTCGGCGAAGACGTGGCACACCTGGTGGATGGCGTCAGCAAGCTCAGTAATATTTTCCAAAGCAGGGCAGAAGCTCAGGCCGAGAATTTTCAAAAAATGACCCTCGCCATGGCCAAAGATATCAGAGTCATCATGATCAAGTTGGCAGACAGGTTGCATAATATGCGCACCCTCGATCACCTCAACTCGGAGAAACAAAGAAGAATCGCGAAAGAAACCCTGGAGATTTATGCCCCAATCGCCAACCGGTTAGGCATGAACAACATCAGAGTAGAATTCGAGGAAAGAGGATTCCGGGCACTGTATCCGCTGCGATCAAGCATGATCGAGAAAGCTGTTAGAAAAGCCAGAGGCAACAGGCGCGAATACGTCAACACTATCTTAACCGCTTTGCAGTCAACCTTAGATCGGGGTGAGATCGAAGCCGAGGTTTTTGGTCGAGAAAAACACCTCTATAGCATTTACGACAAAATGCGAAGCAAGCGGCGGTCATTTGCTGAAATCATGGATGTTTATGCATTCCGCATTATCGTAGATTCAGTCGATACCTGTTATCGAGTGCTTGGCATTGTGCACAATCTTTACAAACCAGTCGCGGGCAGATTCAAAGACTACGTGGCAATTCCAAAGGCAAACGGCTATCAATCACTGCATACAACGCTGTTTGGCTTACACGCACTGCCTATCGAAATACAAATTCGAACCCGCGATATGGAAATGGTCGCCAACAATGGTATCGCAGGTCACTGGTTGTACAAGTCCAACGAGGAGTCTGCCAGCGGTAGCCATCAACGGGCCCGGGAATGGATGAAGGACCTGCTCGAACTTCAACAGAGTGCGGGAAATTCGCTTGAATTCATCGAAAACGTCAAGATCGACCTTTTCCCTGATGAAGTTTATTTATTTTCACCGCGCGGGCAGATTTATGACCTCGCTCAAGGGTCAACTGCTGTAGATTTCGCGTACGCAGTGCATACCGATATCGGTAACACCTGTGTGGCCTGCAGAATTGATCGCAGACTAGCGCCCTTAAGTGCGACACTGGAAAGCGGTCAGACTGTTGAAATTATTACCGCACCGGGTGCGCAACCTAATCCAGCTTGGCTAAGCTTCGTTGTCACTGGCAAGGCACGCGCCAGTATTCGACACGCACTCAAGAACCAACAGAGAAATGAATCGGTTATCCTTGGGCGCAGACTGTTAGACAGGTCTCTACAAGCGCATGACCTTAACCTAAAGGATGTTTCATCCACCGTGATGAACACAATGCTTGAGGAAAAGAACTTCGATAGTCTGGATGACCTGCTCGAGGCTATTGGCCTCGGCAACCTGATGGCCTACGTCGTCGTAAGGCGGTTGACCTCGAACCCTGATGTTTCCGGCGAAGTTGCAACACTTGGTCCACTGGCGATTATGGGAACCGAGGGCATGGTTGTTTCTTATGCAAAGTGCTGCAAGCCAATAAAAGGCGATCCAATTATCGGCCATATTAGTGCGGGGCGAGGTATTGTTATTCACACCGATACCTGCAAAAACATGGTCGAAGTTCGGGAAAAACCTGAGGAGGCTATGGATGTGCGCTGGGATCCAGAAGTTGATCAGGAGTTCTCGGTTGAACTCAAGGTTGAACTCGAACACGAGCGTGGAATTATTGCTGTATTGGCTTCTACAATTACTAACACAGATGCCAATATCGAGCGCATTAATTTGATCGAGAAAGACGCAAGACTGGGTACCGTTAATATTGTATTAACAGTCAAGGACCGGATCCACCTTGCTCATGTCATCAAGAGGATACGACTGATTAAGGGCATCAACAAAATCCTCAGAACAAAGAATCAGGAACGAGAGAAAATTTTATGACCAAGAAATTTATTACCACCACTCAGGCGCCGGCTGCCATCGGCGTCTACTCACAGGCGGTTGTATCGGGCGATACACTTTATATTAGTGGTCAAATTCCTTTGCTTCCGGATTCGATGGAAATTGTTTCTGATAACATCGACGATCAGATCGAACAGGTTTTCGACAATCTAACAGCCATTTGCACAGAGGCCGGCGCAAAACTGGACGACGCAATTAAATTTAATGTCTACCTGACCGATCTTGCTCACTTTCCCAAGGTAAACACTACGATGGAACAGCGACTTGCTGCGCCTTATCCGGCGCGTGCGGTCGTTGAGGTCAGCGCATTGCCTAAAGGGGTTCAGGTGGAAGTCGATGCGATCGTAGATCTTTCCTGAGTAAATGGCTGCGCGCTCACTTGATCAGTCCTCAGTTGCCTCTCTAAAAGGCGTAGGACCTGCGCTTGAAGAGAAACTTCATCGGCTCAACATCAACAGCGTTGCTGATCTCATTTTTCATCTTCCGCTTCGCTACGAAGACCGCACTAAGGTCACCCCCATTGGTGCGGTACAGCCAGGTCAAACGGTTGTACTGGAGGGTGATATTGTTGCTTGCGACGTGGCATTTGGCAGACGCCGCAGCCTACTTGCCTACCTACAAGATGACACAGGCAAGATTGCGCTGCGTTTTTTCCACTTCTCGAATGCTCAAAAAGAAGCTTTAAAGAACGCGTCTACCCTGCGCTGTTTTGGTGAAGCACGCCGTGGCGCTGCAGGTCTCGAGATTTATCACCCCGAGTATCAGACCGCTAATTTACTCCCCCTTGAGACAACACTGACTCCGGTTTACCCCCTCACCGAAGGGCTTGGCCAGAACAAACTCAGAAGCCTACTCAACCAAATACTTCAGCGCATTGAAGATGGATCTTCTCTCAAAGACTACGTCGCCGGTCACACCAAATTTTCCTTACCGTTGGCTGATGCCCTGAAATACGTGCATTCTCCTCCGCCAGACGCCGACCTTGAAAAGCTAGACAATGGTACCCATCCCGCCCAACAGAGACTAGCATTTGAGGAGCTGCTCGCTCACCAGATCAGTATGCGGTTTATTCGACAAGAGATCTCTAGGCAAAGCGCAGTGTCTTTTAAACCGCCCGCTGCGCAATGTGCAGCATTGCGACAAGGCCTTGCGTTTGAACTCACCAATGCGCAACAGAAGGTTCACTTAGAGATCGCTGAGGATCTCGCAAAATTTTCACCCATGCTGCGTCTGGTTCAAGGCGATGTTGGTTCTGGCAAAACAGTTGTCGCTGCGCTTGCTGCACTACAAGCCATCGAAAACAATGTTCAGGTTGGCATTATGGCGCCCACTGAGATTTTAGCTGAGCAACATCTTGTCAATTTCACAGGATGGCTCGAGCCGTTGGGTGTATCGATCGCTTGGCTGTCTTCAAAAGTGAAAGGTAAGCAGCGTACTGAAACTGTTAGGCAGATCGCTGAGGGCGAGGCAAAAGTCATCATTGGCACTCACGCACTGTTTCAAAAAGATGTTATTTATCACCACCTTGGTTTAGTTATTATTGATGAACAACATCGATTTGGTGTGCAACAACGGATGGCTTTCCGAGAAAAAGGCGGGGCTAGCGCTACCGTTCCTCATCAGTTGGTGATGACAGCGACTCCGATACCTCGGACGCTGACCATGAGCATGTACGCGGATATGGATTGCTCTGTTATTGATGAATTACCGCCTGGTCGAACACCCGTCACGACATACGTCATGCCCGACAGCAAACGTGAGGAAGTGATCAAACGAATCGCAATTGCTTGCAAAGGTGGGGCTCAGGCTTATTGGGTTTGCACCTTGATTGAAGAATCTGAGGTGCTGGATTGTCAAGCCGCAGAGGTCACCGCTGCAGAACTCGCGGCACTTCTGCCTGATATTCGCGTAGGTTTAGTCCACGGTCGACTCAAAGCAGATGAGAAGTCAGAGGTTATGGATCGCTTCAAGGCAGGAAAGATTGACCTGCTGGTCGCGACGACTGTAATAGAAGTTGGTGTGGATGTGCCCAACGCTAGCTTGATGGTCATTGAAAACCCCGAGCGACTGGGCCTCGCCCAACTACATCAGTTAAGGGGCAGAATCGGCCGAGGGAAGGCCGTCAGCCATTGCCTGTTGCTTTACCATCCGCCGCTCGGGCAGCTAAGCAAACAGCGTTTAAATGTTATGCGAGAGAGCCATGATGGCTTTTATATCGCAGAGCAGGATTTATTCATCAGAGGGCCAGGCGAAGTATTTGGCAGTCGGCAATCAGGCAGTATCGAGTTTCGGGTGGCAGACCTCTTGCGCGATCAGCACATGCTCGAAGATATTAAGGAAGTTTCCGATTTGCTTGTAACTAGGCACAAAGAGTCAGCTCTTGCGCTCATGGAGCGCTGGCTCACAGATCCAACTCAAACGGGACAGGTCTGATAACGCCTGAGCAACCGGCGTAAGACTAGATCTGCCTATCAGGCCAACTCTTAAGCAATCTGGTCCCGAGTCTTTCGACCTTCAAAGACGGCCATATCGAACTTATCTTCGCTTCGCGCAACAACAGCTGATACAGCGGCGTCTCCAGTGACATTCACCGATGTTCTCATCATATCGAGTAACCGGTCGACACCGATGATAAGTGCAATTCCCTCTACCGGTAATCCAACCTGCTGCAACACTAACGCCAGCATGATCAGACCAACGCCCGGAACACCTGCGGTGCCAATTGATGCGAGTGTTGCAGTGAGTATGACCATCAAGTAGTCGCTGAACGTCATATCGATGTTAAAGGCTGAGGCAATAAAGACCGTCGCAACACCCTGCATAATGGCTGTGCCGTCCATGTTGATCGTCGCACCAAGCGGAACCGTGAACGAGGCTATCTCGTTTTTGACGCCAACTTTGTGCTCCACTGTCTCAAGTGTGATGGGCAAGGTCGCGTTGCTTGAAGAAGTACTAAACCCATATGCCATCACCGGCGCCATGCGCTTAAAGAACGTTATCGGATTCAGGTTTGCCAAGAAGCGAACGGTCAATCCATAAGTAAACACAAAGTGCAGCAACAACACGCCGGCCACGGTAAAGAAGTACACAATTAATTCAGAAATCGCCGTGAATCCCATCCTTGAGAACAGGCTAATCAGCAAACAAAATACCCCATAGGGCGCAACCGACATCAACATCATGACCATCATCATGATCACTTCATTCCAGTCATTGAGATGTTCTCTAATGCGTTCGCCGACCTCGCCACATTTTGATATTGCTACGCCCACCAATATGGCAAAGACAATCACCTGTAACATATTGCCTTCAGCCATCGCTTTAAGCGGGTTTGATGGAAAAATGTTAATAATGACCTGTTTGAGTGAGGGACTTTCCTTTGCAACAAACTCGGTATCGGTCGTCCGGTCCATCCCTGCGCCCGGATCGACGATCGTGGCAATGGTCAATGCGAGGGTGATCGCCATCGCTGTGGTGAATAAATATAGGCCTAGGGTTTTTAACCCGATTCTTCCCATGCTTCCGCCACTACCAAGACTGCTAGCACCGCAGGCTAGAGAAACAAAGACAAGAGGAACAACGAGCAGCTTGAGGCTGATGATAAAAATCTTGCCGCCAATATCGAGTGCGCCGTCAACCACTAGCAACCAAAACAATCCGTCTTCTGCCGGTGAAAGCGCGTGAATCACAGAACCGAGCAATATTCCCGCGATCATTCCTATAACAATGTTTCGAGTCAGCTTGCTGTGATCCATCTCATGCCCCTGTTCTTATATTAAAACGTTTCTTAGTAGGTTGTTTATGACGAACGTTTTCCTGAGAGACCTGACTTAGTGGCAATGTCAGGATTTACATCTCTTCCATTTCAAAATCTTCTTTGCTTACCCCACATTCAGGGCAACACCAGTCCTCAGGAATGTCTTCCCATTTTGTGCCGGGTGCTATGCCCTCTGACTCCAGACCTTCTGCTTCATCGTAGACGAACCCACACACAATACACTGCCATTTTTTCATACTTAGAACACACCTCTGTTTTTGATTTATCAGCTTTCGGTCATCGCCCGGTTGCGGCGAGAGATAAGCAACGTATACTAACTTATTTGCTGACACGCTGTCACAGTCTGGTCCTGCATAAAACAGGGCCTGTTAACTATTACCTGAGCGAGCTCGGACGTTGCGATTACCCCCGATTAGCACCTTGTTTCGCAACTTAAGTCGGCTTTGGCTTGCTTTCGTTGTTGCAGATTCTTCAAAGATACGACAATTTCAACGGCAGCGATTGCCAAAGCTGCCTCACTTGCTGAAGCTTGCCAGACTCGATCGCCCTATCGGTATTTATCTCCTTCTGTGGCCTACTTTCTGGGGCCTCTGGATCGCCAGTGAAGGTTTCCCAAGTGTTCATCTATTTTTAGTTTTTTTCTTGGGTGTCGTACTCACCCGCTCAGCCGGCTGTGTCATTAATGATATCGCAGACCGGGGCTTCGACGGCCACGTGAAGCGAACGGTCAATCGTCCGCTGGTCACCGGTGAACTGGCAATTAGCGACGCATTTGTCTTTTTGTTTATGCTCTTGTTCCCCGCTTTAGTTCTGGTGTTAACGACGAACCTTCTGACCTTGGGTCTGGCCGTCATTGCCGCCCTAATCGCAGCGGTTTACCCACTGATGAAGCGATATACCTATTTGCCGCAGGCAGTGCTTGGTCTGGCATTCTCCATGGGTATTCCCATGGGCTTTTCTGCGGTGACCGGCGAGATACCTCAGATCGCTTGGCTGCTGGTTGTTGCAAACGTCATCTGGACCGTCGCCTACGATACCCAATATGCCATGGTTGACCGTGATGATGACCTCAAGCTCGGGTTGAAGTCCTCCGCTATCTTGTTTGGGGATCTCGACAAGCTCATTATCGGTGTTCTCCAAATATCTTTTGTATGGATCATGATCATGGTCGCGCAAAGGCTCTCTCTTGGATTTACCTTCTATATCGGCATAACAGCCGCCTCGGCTTTGCTGGTCTATCAACAATATCTCATCAAAGATCGAGCGCGCGATCCTTGTTTTGCTGCATTCCTGAATAACCACTGGGTTGGTCTCAGCATATTTGTCGGTATTTTTCTTCACTACGCGCTTTTTGCATCTTGAGACTGACCAGATCAGCAAACTGTTTCCGCTGCCATTTACTCGCGATGAGGGCAGGTTATTTTCACACCGGTTATGTTGTTGAGAAATTAATGGAGCTAGCGGCGTAAAGTAGCCGAGCGAAATCCTATTTTGGCCGCGTCAATCGGTTGGAGTATACTTTCCGCACACGTTTTCAGTGCATGATCAATGCTAAAAACCCTTATTGCTCTCACGGACAAAATCACCGGCTTTATTGGCAATCTGGTTGCACCGATGTCTTTTATGATGATGCTGCTAACCTGCATCGTTGTTATTGCCAGATATTTTTTTAACCTGGGCTTAATACCGCTGGTGGAAACTGTCATTTATCTCCATGGTATTGTTTTCATGCTAGGCATTCCGTACGCCTTGAAAGAACAATCTCATGTCCGTGTCGATATCATCTATTCGCGACTGAGTACGCGGCATCGCGCGTTAATTGATTTGTTAGGTACAGTAATATTTCTTTTACCCCTTAGTTTGTTTCTCATCTGGTCCAGCCTCGATTACGTTAATCTTTCTTGGAGTATGCAGGAAGGTAGCCCAGAACCTGGGGGATTACCGGGTGTCTACTTATTAAAAACGCTTATACCGGTGATGGCAGGGTTGCTTCTCCTTCAAGGGCTATCAGAGTTTTTGCGAGCGCTGCTTGAAGTACTGAAACCTACCGCTGTGACGGAGCACCTTTAACTGATGGCTGAATACGCTTCGCTGATCATGTTTGCTGTCGTTTTTGTCTGCTTGCTACTTGGATACCCTGTTGCTTTAACACTCGGTGGTACCGCGCTCATCGCCGCTGGTGTCGGCATTATGACAAATACTTTCGAGCCAACTTTCCTGTTTGCAACGCCTAATCGACTCTTTGGCATCATCACGAACCAAACTTTGATAGCCGTACCTCTTTTTGTGCTGATGGGCGTGATTCTGGAACAATCAAAAATTGCAGAACGGCTTTTGACAACGATGAGTAAACCATTCGGTGCTATGCCAGGCGGACTCGGTATCGCGGTCACATTGGTCGGCATGTTGATGGCTGCTAGCACCGGTATTGTAGGTGCGACTGTCGTGACCATGAGTCTCATGTCACTGCCTTCAATGCTAAAAGCGGATTACGATCCCGCATTAGCAACCGGCACAATTTGCGCCACTGGCACCCTTGGACAGATTATTCCGCCTTCTATTGCGCTTGTATTGCTTGGTGACGTCCTTTCCAATGCTTATCAACAGGCTCAGCTCAGTCTCGGAATCTTTAACCCTAAAACCATATCTGTTGGTGACTTATTTGCCGGCGCCGTGCTACCCGGGCTTGGTTTGGTACTGTTCTACCTGATCTATCTCTTCGTCGTTGCAAGAATCACACCCAATCGTGCCCCGGCTGTTACTGCAGAAGAAAAATTCGATCTTCTTGAGGTTGTCACAAGTCTCGTTTCACCTCTCATTCTTATTTTCGCTGTTCTTGGCTCAATTCTGACCGGCATTGCGACGCCTACAGAGGCGGCTGCGGTGGGCGCAATGGGCGCAATGCTGCTTGCCTTACTGGCGAGATCAATGACGATGCAAGCTGCACTCGAGGTCGCACGTTCAACGACGCGCACTACAGCAATGGTGTTTTTCATTCTAATTGGCGCATCGGTTTTTTCATTAGTCTTTCGGGGATATGGCGGCGATGCACTGATACAAGGGTTATTCGAGCAAATGCCAGGCGGACTGGTTGGTGCTACCTTCATTGTCATGCTGGTTATCTTTTTACTCGGTTTTATTCTCGATTTTATCGAAATAACCTTTGTTGTTGTGCCCATTGTTGGTCCTGTTCTTCTCGCAATGGGCCTCGATCCGATTTGGTTGGGCGTGATGATCGCAATCAACCTGCAAACCAGCTTTTTGACACCACCTTTTGGCTTTGCCCTGTTTTACCTGAGGGGCGTTGCGCCAGACACGATAAAAACCACCGATATCTATCGAGGGGTGATTCCTTTCATCGTTATGCAATTATTGATGATGTTGCTACTGATATTTTTGCCTGAGCTCGCCACGTGGTTACCTCAAGTCATTTTTTCCAGAGCCTGACTCATGCATGCTTTGTGCGTGAAGCATCAGTGATACCTTTAACGACAGTGCTATACTAAAGCAGCGGGATTTGACAAGGGTGTTATCACCATTGTGCGCAGGGAGAGCCAAAGTCGTGACCGAACATGAAACGCTCATTGCATGTCATGAATGTGACGCTGTATTCGTACGACAAAACATACCCGTCGGGGCTCGTGCGAATTGCACACGTTGTGGCAATTCTCTCTATAGGAATATCAAAAACTCTATTTCAAAGAGCCTAGCGCTTTACCTTTCCGCCTTTGTATTACTAATCATTGCAAATGTTTATCCATTCCTCTCAATGCGAACGACGGGGCTTGAACAAGTAGGCCTGATTTACAGCGGCGGCTTGGCCCTCTATGAATTCGGTATGGGTGAACTGGGGCTTGTCGTTGTATTAACCAGCATCATATTTCCAGTTTTGTCGATTCTTGGCATGCTATATCTGTTGATACCTCATGCACTGGGCTATCTACCATTGTTTCACCAGCAGGTTTTCCAGATTGTAAAAGTTGCTGAGCCCTGGAGTCTGCTGGCAGTCTTTATGTTGGGCACGTTGGTTGCTGTCGTTAAGCTACAAAGTTTAGCTACCGTCATTCCAGGCTTGGGCTTGGTTGCCTTTTGCTTCATGCTGGTGATCTATTCCGCAGCACGAGCCTCCTTCGATCCTGAGAGGTTCTGGTCACTCTCGCTGGTAAAACAGGCAACCACGCGCGAGGTTTCTCCCGATAGCGCGATCACCAATTGTCATACATGTGGTCTAGTGAGGCCTTTCTCGACGCATACACACGACTGTGCACGCTGTGGCGCCTCAGTGCACTATCGAAAAAAAGATAGTGCTCAGCGAACTTGGGCTTATCTTTTTGCTGCTTCGATGATGCTCATTCCGGCAAACCTTTTACCAATCATGAACGTTAAGGTTCTGGGATCAGGCCAGCCAGACACAATCATGAGTGGCGTTATTAGACTCATCGAGTCTGGTTTGTGGGGCCTGGCCCTGATCGTGCTAATTGCCAGCGTCGTTGTACCTGCACTTAAACTGACCGCAATCAGCTTTTTACTGTATTCCGTTCGTAAGAAATCTGGATGGCGGCCAAGGGATCGCACTTTGCTTTATCGTGTGACTCACGTCGTCGGTGCCTGGTCAATGGTTGATGTTTTCTTGGTGGGCCTCTTAGCCGGACTGGTTAAACTTGGGTTAATTGCTACAATCGAACCTGGGCTTGGTGCCACATTCTTTTGTGCCGCGGTTGTCTTAACGATTTTTGCGGCGAATAATTTTGACTCCAGATTGATCTGGGACCATGCTCAAGCAGAAACAACGGTAGAACAAGACTCGACGCATAACAAAAGACTTAAAACAATATTGTGAGCGAACACGACACTCCCGAAGTAAGCCTTAAAGCCGGTATCTCCATCGTTTGGCTGATTCCATTGGTCACTGCGATCGTTGGCATATGGCTAGTCGCCCGAACCGTGCTTGAACAAGTTCCTACCGCAACGATTACCTTCAAAACCGCACAGGGTATCGAGGCGGGCAAAACACGCATCAAATATAAAAGTGTTGATATTGGCATTATTGAAGAAATCCAATTCGGTCCTGACTTCGAGCATGTGGTGCTTACCGCGACGTTCAACGAGGGCATGGAGGAGTTTCTACGCCGAAACACGCGTTTCTGGGTTGTCAGACCACAACTGAGTATAAGAGGCGCCTCTAGGCTAGATACACTGATATCTGGCTCTCATATTGAAATAGATCCGGGCCCAGGAGCACCACAGTACAACTTTGTCGGCCTCGAAGAGATTCCCCTAATAACGACCGATGACGCCGGCACCCAGATAACACTGGTTGCTGATAACCTTGGGTCTCTTGCGCCGGGTTCCCCGGTCTACTATCAGGGCTTACTCGCCGGAGAAGTGTTAGGACACGAATTAGGAAACGATGCCGAGAGTATTTTTATTCACGCATTTATCCGTGATCCTTTTGACCAACTGGTTAAAGGGAATAGCCGTTTCTGGAACGTCAGCGGTATCGATATCTCGCTTAACGCTAACGGACTTGAACTAAAAACTGCGTCACTGCAAGCCTTAATGTTTGGCGGCATATCTTTCGAAACGCCCCAAACATTGGAGCGCGGCAGCGCTGATATCGCTAACCTCGTGTTTACGCTCTACCCCGATCACGATGTCATCGAGGAACAGGCCTTCACTCGGAAGCAGCAGTTTGTCATGTATTTTGACAGTTCAGTACGCGGACTCAGCACGGGAGCACCGCTGGAATTCAAAGGCATTCGCATCGGGACAGTACTGGATGTCAGACTGGAGTTTGTGAGCAAACTGACTTCGTTCCGTATCCCTGTTTTGGTCGAAATAGAACCTGACCGAATCATTGACCGTGATACAGAAGGCAGCGTTTCGCCACTCGAAACGCTACAAACGCTCATTGATCAGGGGCTGAGGGCAAGGCTTGCAACGGGTAGTTTGTTGACCGGCCAGCTTTATGTCGAACTCAACATGTATCCCGGCACCGAAGCTAACTATCAAGCCGATATTGAATCGCCATACCCTGAGCTGCCTACTATTCCCGGTGCATTAGAGGCTATGACCGAGTCAATTCAAGCCTTTGCTAGCAAGTTGGAAACAATTGACGTAGAGGAAATTGGCAATGATGTGCTGGGTATTCTAAAGGGAACGAACGATCTGCTTAACAAACCAAAATCAGAAGCGACGGTAACAGACCTTCAGGAAACGATCCGCTCACTTAAAGGCATATTGCTTCGCGTAGAAGATGCCAATGTCGATGAAACAATCGCTTCTGCAAACAAGGTTCTACTGAGTGTGGACGAAACCCTTACGCTAATTGATGGCGTATTGAACCCTGATTCGCCGTTACACTATAACGCGATCAGGGTGATCGAGGAACTAGAGGGAACAGCGAGGTCAGTCCGATCTCTCATCGAGTTGTTAGAGCGTCAACCACAATCCCTGTTATTTGGTCGTGGCAAACTAGAGGACGAAGGGGTCAATACAAATGATTAAGTTTTACTTCATATTTTTGATTTATTTGTTGTTCTCTGGTTGCTCGTCAGTTTCTGAGCAAACGGTAAAATACTACATTATTAATCCGGTTGAACAGCAACCTTTAATTTCAGCAGACGATTCCTTACCGTTAAATGTGCGAGTGCTCGATCTGCGAATACCACAATATCTTGAGCATTTTCAGATAGCCCGAAGAACCGGACAACAGCAAATCGCCTTTTCAGATAATCACCAGTGGGGTGAAAACCTCAGCAAAAACCTCGTCCGTACGCTAGCACGCAACTTAAGCAGACAGTTAGATAGCCCATCAGTTTTTACGCCATCGATAAGGTCAAGTTTGAAACCTGACTTTACTATCACGGTTTTCATAGATCAGTTTGAGCAGGATTCAGAGGGAAACGTTCAACTTGCCGCACGCTATCAGATTTCCAGTCTCGAGGAAAAAAGTACTCTGTCAATGCGAGTCTTTGAACAAAGTCTCAGCAATGATCAGCAACGCAGCTACGCGAGTATGGTCGCAACGATGGAGGCTCTATTTAACAACTTATGTATGGAAATCTCTGACTCTCTGATCACTATCAGGAACCATCGAGGGTGAAACTCTGGCGTCTCGCAACAGTCATATGCTTGTTAAGCATCTACGGTCCTTTTCACGCTCAAGCTAAGGCGGCCGTCGATTTTGATACAGCCACGGGCAGGGATCTCATGCAGGCTGTTTATGACCAACACCTACGATATCCATATATCTACGAAGAGATATCGATGGTTACCCATGATCGCAAAGGAAACAAGGAAACTAAATCACTGCGTTTCTTTTCCAGAGCTGAAGCGATTAACAATGTCAAAATGCTCTTGCTCTTCGATTCTCCTCAAGAAATTGAAGGCGTCGCTTTTCTAGCAAGGCGCAGCGAAGATGGTGCATTGAAGTCAGAACTACATTTACCTGCCTTTGAGCAGTCAATGATCCACAACAGTGACGATGATGAGGGTCAAAATTTTTTAGGTACTGATTTCAGTATAGAAAATCTCATCGGCGAAGATCTCAACAAATACTTTTACACGAGACAACGTGACACGGTCTTAGATAACGCTTATTACTATGTTGTTGATGTTTTTCATGCTAACAGCGACAAAGATGAGCGTAAATATTTGCTGCGCCGCCACTATCTTTTGCGAGACAACTTGTTTATCGCGCGAACAGACTATTTCGATTCCATTGGCCGCTTGCGAAAAAGACAATCAGCTCATGACCTTGTGCAGGTCACAAGTAATGTATGGAATGCCAATATGCGGTTGATGGAGGATTTTTTACTAGAGAGTAAAACACTCGTTAAAGTAAACCGTCGCATCCACTCAGCAGACTATGTACCGGAAAAGGTCTTTTCATCTGAGTGGTTATTCGAGAATGGTGAGCAACATTTGGTTCCAGACTTAGACCTTGAAATGGATTTAGAGTCGGACGAACACAGTCCCTCCGAGCAAGCTAACATTAACTTGACCCTCGCTGAAATTCCCGCAGAGGAGGTGTTGCCATGATAGCTGCAATATTTAGAATCGGCGCTCGTCACCAGCCTGCCACTCTGCTTATCGTTACGCTATTAACTTTTGCCCTCGGCAGCGGCTTATCTAAGTTAAATATAGATACAAGCTTCGACAGCCTCATTCCCCATGATGACCCAAATCGACTGGTGTACCAGCAGGTCATGGACGAGTTTGGTTCTGACAATAAGACAATTATTTACGTCGAAGATGAAGAACTCTGGACGCCTTCAAAACTAGCGACACTTGAGTCTATCCATATCGCACTAAAGCAGATCCCTGAGGTCAATCGCGTCGAGGGACTGTTTAGCTCAAGAACGATAAAAGGTTCCCGAGTCGATGGTAAATCAACCATCAAGACCGAATCCGTTATCGAAAGCCTGCCGGAAACAGCGCTAGCGGCCCAAGCCGCACGACTCCGCGCCTTGAGTAACCCTCTGTATATCGGCAATCTTTTCTCAGAGAACGGCAATGTTACGGCGATTATCGTGACGCTCGAAGACGAGCTGGAAAACCACAAGCTTGATATTGGAGCAAATGCCTACAGGACAATTGAGAAATTATTAGGTCAACACCAGGCTGAATTCACCCAACTATTTCAAGTGGGACCGCCTCGTATTAATGCTGAAATTCGTGACAATTTGACCGGAGACTTTCAGCTCCTTGGTCCGCTCTCGGCCTTCGTGTTGGTTATATCAATACTTGCATTTATGCGCAGCGGGTTAGCAGCCGCTGTCCCAGTGATTACCTCAACGTTAACCATCGTCTGGACCTTTGGAATTTTAGGATGGCTGGGAATACCGCTAAATATGTTAAGCGCCATGATTCCATCACTCATTATTGTGATCGGATCAACCGAAGATACGCATATGATGGCGGCCTATTTCAGAGGTCTACACACTAGCCTCAACGAAATAAAACACAAAGAAAATGAACCACAGCGCTTGGCGCTAGCTTACATGGCAAAGCATACGGGGCTACCTCTAATCCTCACAGTGCTAACGACAACACTTGGCTTTGCCAGCAACCTCTTTAGTTCGATCGGTTTAATTCAGGATTTCGCAATCGCTTCAACCCTAGCTATCGTTATCAACGGTATGGTGACTATACTTGTGGTTCCATTACTACTTTCCCGGTTCGGATATAAAGATTTTGGTTCAAGAACGCAGAGTGAATCAATATACGAAAACAGTTTGCCGGCAAAAATCATCCGAGCCTTCAGAATTTCCCAAGATAATTATCCGTTATATACGCTTGGTTTCACTGCCATTCTTTGCGCATTCTTTACAATACAGGCTTCCAAGCTTTATGTAACGAACGACCCAATGTCCTATTTCCCTCAGGATAATCTATTAGTCCAAGAGACGCAGCGCATCCACGAGGAACTAGCTGGGGTTAAGGTGTTCTTTGTAACGCTAGAGGCCGAAGCCGAAAATGCGTTTCTGGAGCCGGAGAATCTACGTAAGCTTGAGAGCATTCAGGCGTTCATGAAAAAGCAGGGGGTATTTGATTCCACACTATCCGTAGCTGATCACCTTAAATATGTAAACGGTGAATTTCAGGGCAGGTTCGGTGAACGATCACTGCCGAAGACGCGAGAAATGGTTGCTCAGTACTTATTATTTTTCCATCGAACCGATCTCGAGCCATACGTAAGCCACGACTATCGATTTGCTAACATTGTTGTGCGCCATAACGTTAATGACTCGAACACACTGAATCAGTACATTGAAGAATTAGAGTCCGCCGTACAACAAATTGCTGGTATCAGCATAAAAACACACGTCATCGGTGAAAACCTCATGATTAATCAGGCTGCAGAAAGTTTGATGACGTCTCAGGTTAAGGCGCTTGGGCTTCTACTTTTACTGATTTTTATCATCATGTCGGTAATGTTCACATCACTAAAAGGCGGCGCAATAGCACTGATACCTTCAGCGATTCCCATTATATTAATGTTCGGCATCATGGGGTTTCTCGGGATTCCACTTAACCCAGGCACTGCGATGGTTGCCGTCATTGCCGTTGGTATCGCTATCGACGGCACTATTCATCTGTTAGCAAGGTATAATGAAATTTGTCGCTCGACCTCTGACTATAAGCTCGCAGTAAAAATGTCAGTGCAAGAAGTCGCCACACCGCTTATTGTTTCAAGCCTCGCGCTGTCATTTGGGTTTGGCATTTTATTATTTTCAAATTTTACGGTCGTTGCACAGTTTGGCGCGCTTGCTGCCGCGACGATGCTCATCTCGATATTCGCAAACTTACTCATAACACCCATTATTATGGAACGCGTGCGCCTCGTGGGTTTGTACCAGATAATCGCGATGAACGTCGATGAGAATGTACTCGATGAAAGCCCTCTTTTTCGGGGTATGACACGTTATCAACGTAAAAAAGCCATCCTCATTTCAGAGATACATGAATTTCAACCTGGAGAAAAGCTAGTAGAACAAGATACCATCGGGCGCAGCATGTACATGATTCTGGAAGGAGAGGCGGCTGTCATTCGCAGAGACAACGATCGTGAGCGAAAAATCGCCTCTCTCAACGCCGGGGAAGTTTTTGGCGAAATAGGATACATCAGAGCGATCGAGCGAACCGCAGACGTTACGGCTACTTCAGCCGTTGCGGCGCTAAAATTTGATTACGAACGAATGCAGAAAGACCTTAAGTTTTTCCCCAATATCATTGCGCAGCTCAACTTTAATATCAGTGCGATTCTTGGTGAAAGGCTTGCTGACGTGCTTGAAGAGGAACATCAGCAAACCTAGCGTTACATCGACTGAAAACTTTTATTCACTTCAATTCAGCACGGGAATTGATATAGGCGCGCTCAGAAATCTCGTGGTAATCCTCGACCCCCGCCTTGAAGTTGATGTATGACTCATAAATTCTTCTTTCAAGCGGATCTTCGGTCGGCAGCTCACTCACCACAATATCTGAGATTTTCTTTAATTCCCGCAACACTTCATCAGGAATTTTTCTCACCTCTACCTGATGTACATTAACTAGTTCTTCAAGCGCAGCATTGTTCTTGGCGGTATAGAGTGCCAGCATATCCTCATTGGTTACACGACTTGCGATTCTGACTATCTCCTGTAAATCTGGCGGAAGCGTGTCAAAAGCCGCTTTATTAATAATCGTTTCGAGTGTCGGCCCCGGTTCCTGCCAACCCGGATAGTAATAGTACTTCGCCACCTGATGTAATCCGAACGCCAGATCATTATAAGGGCCAACCCATTCCGTTGCGTCGATCACCCCGGTTTGTAGACTCGTAAAAATTTCTCCCCCCGGCAGGGTGATCGCTGTTCCACCAGCACGCTGGAATACTTCACCGCCAAGCCCAGGTATTCGCATCTTAATACCACGTAAGTCATCCATGGAATTCAGTTCTTTATTGAACCAACCGGCCATTTGAACACCGGTGTTACCTGCAGGCGTGGGTACTAGGTCATATCGTGCATATAGCTCTTCCCAAAGTGCTAGACCGCCACCCTGATATAGCCAAGCGTTCATTTCCTGGGCTGTGAGACCAAATGGCACCGTCGTGAATAACTGTGCGATAGGCACCTTGCCTTTCCAGTAATACGCCGCACCATGGCCCATTTCGACATTTCCCAGCGATACTGCATCAAAAACGCCTAATGCAGGTACGATTTCGTTGGCGCCAAACACGGTTATTTTTAAACGTCCCGCGCTCATTGTCTCAACCCGTTCGGCAAGCAATTCCGGCGCTATACCGAGCCCTGGTAGATTTTTCGGCCACGTTGTTACCATGCGCCACTTAAACGTTTGTTGCTTCTGCACTGCAGCGCTGCCGTCGCTATTACTCGCTACTTCACCGCCACCACAAGCAGCTAGCAAACCAACAAGTACTACCAGTAAAGTTTTGCTAAAAAGTGCTGTTTTCATGAATCTACCTAAAAATTGTAATTATCATTATTGTTCGGACACGTCGCTGGCACTAAAGCGGCTGCAGGTTCGCATATGCCAACATCAGCCACTTGCTGCCTTCACGACCAAAGTTTACTTGAACCCGTGCTTGCTTGCCGTCGCCTTCATAGTTCAAAACCACGCCCTCGCCAAACTTGTTATGAACAACCTGCTGACCCAGTTTAAAGTCAGTGCCGTCGACAGAGGCACCGGCCATGGCTGATGGTCGCAAGCCACGAGAGGAGATACCGGTGGTTGAAAACGAGGTCTGCGCTGGTCTGGTAACCGACGTTTGGGCGCGAACCTCCTGCATCAATTCTTTTGGTATCTCGTTAACAAAACGTGAAACACGGTTATAGGTTTCCGCACCGTTAATTCTTCGTGATTCCGCATAGGTAAGGTAGAGCTGCTTCATCGCACGGGTAATACCGACGTAGCAGAGCCTACGTTCTTCTTCCAGTCGACCAGGCTCTTCGACTGACCGACCGTGGGGAAACAAACCTTCTTCCATACCTGCCAAAAATACGAGTGGAAACTCTAAACCCTTTGCGCTGTGTAAGGTCATCATCTGAACGCAATCATCATTCGCATTACCTTGACCCTCACCCGCTTCAAGGGCTGCATGATTGAGAAACTCATCCAGTATCGTTAATGGCACGGCGTCAGCTTCATCGTTGAATACCGAATCTTCTTCCGGATCAAACGTCCTTGCGGCAGTAATTAATTCTTCTAGATTCTCTAACCGAGCCTGACCACGTTCGCCTCTTTCTTTCTCGTAGTAGTCTTTTAGTCCAGATTTATCTATCACAATCTCACACAGTGTTACTAGATCAGCATCAGTTGTCGCATCATCTATTTCAGCTATTAGCTCTAGAAAACCATTAACGGCATTTTTAACTCTTCCCTTACTGGTTGGATTTTCAACTAATTGCTTCGCGGCACGCCACATAGATATGTTGTTATCTCTGGCTTGCTGTCGAATCTCATTGACAGTTCTGTCGCCAATTCCTCGGGTCGGTGTGTTGACGACTCGCTCGAAAGCCGCATCAGCATCCCTGTTAGATAACAATCTTAGGTAAGCCAGCACATGACGAATTTCCATTCGCTCGAAGAACCGTTGACCGCCATAAATTCGGTAAGGAATCTGCGATCGAAGCATTGCTTCCTCGAGCACTCGGGACTGCGCATTAGACCGATAGAGTATGGCAGCTTCTTTGTAGCTATTACCTTGGGCTAGCCAATCTTTGATTCTGGACACAATATAGCGAGCCTCATCTACCTCATTGAATGCACTGTAGAGGTTAAGAAGGTCGCCATCGCCTTGATCTGTCCATAGCTCTTTGCCCAGACGATCCGCATTACCATCTATTAAACCATTAGCCGCTTTTAGAATGGCGCCAGTCGATCGGTAATTTTGCTCTAGTCGAATAGTTCGACTGTTTGGAAAGTCCGTAGAAAACTTTTGAATATTTTCTATTTTCGCTCCACGCCAACCATAGATAGATTGATCGTCATCGCCGACCACCAGCATGTTGTCCTGATTTCCAGCCAACACCCGAAGCCATGCATACTGAATCGAATTGGTATCTTGAAATTCATCCACCAAAAGGTGACTAAATCGACGTTGATAATGCTGCAGCAAGGCAGGATTGTTTAACCAGAGTTCATGTGCTCGTAACAACAGCTCGGCAAAATCAACCATACCACCCCGTTCACAAGCCTCTTCGTATGCTCTGTAGATATCAAGATGGGTTTTGGTATACAAATCACCATAATCTTCTATGTGTTGTGGTCTAAG
>ERZ1048872.79-NODE-79-length-113046-cov-11.616191_pt1 | contig 113046 bp, 111 predicted proteins | sample MGYA00383100_ERZ1048872 | MGnify/ENA primary metagenome ERZ1048872 (study PRJEB29581, sample SAMEA5548370) | metagenome | biome: marine; feature: coastal; material: water | depth 50 m | study: Short-term variability in the microbial, nano- and picoplankton...
TCGCCAATGTCGATACCGATCAAATCATCCCAAAACAGTTTTTACAAAAAACTGAACGTGTCGGCTTTGGCAAGCACTTATTTCACGACAGCCGGTACCTAGATCATAGCGGTAACGAAGCAAACCCTGACTTTATTTTAAATAAAGTCGAATACCAAAATGCTAGCATTTTATTAGCGCGTGAAAACTTTGGTTGTGGCTCAAGTCGAGAGCATGCGCCATGGGCATTAGAAGAATATGGTTTTAAGGTAATCATAGCGCCAAGCTTTGCTGATATTTTTTACGGTAACTGTATCAACATTGGTTTATTACCCATTAAGTTAAGTGAAGATGAAATTGAGCAATTATTTGCTCAAGCTGATGATGCTAAACTTAACCTTAAAGTTGATTTACCCAACAACAAGGTTAGTTTTATAAACGCTGAAGGTGAACAAATTATCTTTAATTTTAGCTTAAGTAAATTTCAGCAATACAGCCTTGAAAATGGCGTTGATAGTGTTGGCTGGACTTTAGCTAAGCTTGATAAAATTGAAGCGTTTGAAGCAAAGATGCCAAGCTGGCAGTAGACTCTAAACTAGCAATTAATTAGTTGCTAGTTGCTAAGTACTCGCAACCTTTGTTGCCCACGTCTGCTTTACCAATTACTCAACGCTGGTAAACTAAATTTTTCGCCGCGATAAGCTAGAATAACTTGTTGCGGTAAAATTTTATCTATACTTAAGCCATCAGCAACGATATCACCTTCGTAACGATCACGACCGTTAACATTAACCCAACCTTGCCCATCTGAAGCGTAAATATGTTGCTCAAATTTCAAGCTGGGAATACCCTTTTGCACCCACGCTGGCATTTGTGTTAAAGGCTTTATATCGGTGACTTCAGCTTGCGTTTGCGCAACTTCAGTTTGGCTGGCGTCTGAACCTTTAGTGTCATCAATAGCTGCTTGAAAACGGGCTAGTAAATCATCAGATACCCCATCAACAGCTTCCACTTGATAGTTTTCTTTTTGCAAAAATTCTGAGTTTTGTGCTAATTCTACTGCTGCTTGTTGGGGTTTTACTGGCTGGATGCTTGTTTTCTGGTTAGAGGCTGGCGGTTGTGCTGAGACTACTTTTTGCGCTATAACAACTTCAGGTGCTGGAGTGCTTTGTTGCTGCGCAGTAGCTTCTTTCATTGGCAAAATTTCTTCTGCAGCTACAACAGTTTCAGGCTGACTTGGTAAGGTTACCGGTTTAACCACCAGCTCTTCTTGTTGCTTAGAGCTCGGAACTTGTAATTGATGGTCTTGTTTTTGCCCTAACCAAAAACCTGAAAATAATACTAAAATTAACGTGCTAGCCGCCACCGCCAGTTTGGCACTTTTATGTTGCCACCAAACAGTTTGTTCAAGTTCATCTCCTAAGGCTTGGCTTGCCGCTTTATAAACTATTTTTTTATCTACCACTGCATTATTTGAATTATAGGCCTCCATCAAAGCACTATGGCAGATCAAGTTAATAAGCCTTGGAATACCTTGTGACAATTTATGGATAGCCGCTAGAGCGCCTTTATTAAAAAGCGCTCGATGACAATCAGCCACTGACAACCTATGCTTGATATACGAAGCAAGCTCTTGTTGATTTAAAGGTAATAAATGGTAACGAGCGGTAATGCGTTGCGCTAATTGTCGTAAATCACGGCGTTTTAATAACTGCTGCAACTCAGGTTGGCCAATTAAAATAACTTGCAGTAGTTTTTTGGTGTTGGTTTCTAAATTAGTTAATAAACGAAGTTGCTCTAAAACCTCGGCTTCTAAATGCTGCGCCTCATCAATGATCAATAAGGTATTGATATCATTCGCATGGTTTTTTAATAATTTTTCAGAAATTTTATCGGTGAGGGTTTTTAATGTTGCACCTGTTTTACGGTAACGTATCTTTAGTTGATCACAAATCGTTGCCAATAACTCTTGACTTGATAAGGTTGGATTCAATATAAAAGCTAACTGAGTACTTTCAGGCAAGTCTGCCATTAAGCAGCGACTTACCGTTGTTTTTCCAGTCCCTACTTCGCCAGTAAGTAATACAAAGCCGCCATTGCCCTCTAAACCAGAGCTACCTAGGCCATAGTTCAAATGTGTTAACGCTTCCCGATGCCTATCACTCATAAATAAGTATTTAGGATTGGGCGCGATAGAAAAAGGTAACTCACTTAACGAAAAGAAATTTGTGTACATAAAAGTTTATCGACTAATAAAAGTTTCTAAAGAGTAAAATATAGCCATTTCTTCACGTTTAATGAGCAGTCATTGAGTAAGTCACTTGTACGGATTCTTATACTACAATCATGAGATCTTCAATTAAGACACTATGAGGATGAAACAGCTAAATAGCTTAGATAAAATTAACCTTTTGGCGGAACTATGTCTACGAATATTATGGTAAACTTTAGCTAATTATTCATCTATTTTGGCAGTTTTCTTGGGCACTAACATCACCACTATTGCAAATAACACTGAACTTGATGTTTATCTGGTCGGTGGCGCAGTACGAGATCAATTATTAAATAGAGCCGTTAAAGATCACGACTATTTGGTCGTTGGTGCTAGCGTAGAGCAAATGCTGTCACTGGGGTTTACCCAAGTAGGCAAAGACTTCCCTGTTTTTTTGCACCCAAAAACCAAAGATGAGTACGCCCTAGCCCGCACAGAACGCAAGCAAGGGCAAGGTTACAAGGGGTTTAGTTGTTATGCTGAGCCTGATGTGACTATAGAGCAAGACCTACTACGACGTGATCTAACCGTTAACGCTATGGCAATGAATAGTGATGGAGAAATTATTGATCCCTACCATGGTCAACAAGACTTAGAAAATCGAATATTGCGCCATGTTAGTGATGCTTTCATTGAAGACCCATTAAGAGTATTACGTGTTGCACGTTTCGCTGCTCGTTATCATAACTATGGCTTTACTATAGCGCCTGAAACGTTAGCGTTAATGACTAGAATCAGTGTGAGTGGTGAGTTATCAGCGCTGAGTGCAGAACGCATTTGGCAAGAAATTCAACGTGCACTATCTGAAGAAATAAGTGTGGGTGATGATGCTGAACACGCAAACCCAGAAGTTTTTTTTCAAGTATTGCATCAATGCCAGGCACTAAAAGAGATTTGGCCTGACCTAGATGCTTTATGGGGAGTTCCTAATCCAGCACAATGGCACCCTGAAATTTGTAGCGGCGACCATACCATGATGGTATTACAACAATCGGTTTTACTCACTCAAAATAATAATAACAAAACGGCTATCCGCTTTGCTGCTTTATGCCACGATCTTGGCAAAGGTTTAACTGAAATTGAACATTTTCCAAGCCATCGCGGTCATGAAAAAGCGGGGTTACCCTTAGTTGAAAAAATTGCCAAACAACTGAAAGTGCCTATTTATTGCAAACAATTAGCTTTGAAAGTATGCGAACATCACTTGCATTGCCACAAGGCATTTCAGCTAAAACCTAGCACTCTGTTAAAAATTTTTAATCAGCTTGATGTCTGGCGTAAACCACAAGAATTTGATGACTTTCTTATCGCCTGTAAAAGTGACTTTCTTGGTCGCCTTGGTTTTGAAAACCGCCCATACCCACAAAAGCAATATTTAAAAGATGCTATGCTTGCCGCTGCTAAGGAAAATGCAAAAACCTTTGTTGAACAAGGGTTAAAAGGCATAGCTATAAAAGAAGCAATGGCAAAAGCGCGCTTAAATGCTATTAAAAAAGTTAAAGAAGAATATCAAATAAGCTAGTACATATTACTTACAAAAATCAAGCTCGCAACAATAAAGCCCTTAATAAATCATCACTGCACTTGGGCTTAAAATAGACAAAATACCTAAGCGTTCAAAGTCACAATACTCTATTGCTGAGGCTAAAATATCTTCATCGAGTGATAATTGCGCTAATTGTTGCTCAGTGATAAACGATGAAAAATTTGCTGACTTGTCGATGAGCTGGCTAGTCATTAGCCTTTTAGAAAGATAAAGTAATTGTGAGTCAATATTTACTTGTTCAAAATTATCTTCATTCTGATTACGTATTGGGGTAATCAAACTATAAGGTAGTTGCCATAATTTCAATAGCTCAGCACCGCACTCAGCATAAGTAAAGCCGAGAGCTTCCTGTTGTTTTTGCCAAGAATTTATTTCGTCACTTTGACAAAGGGTAATTTTTTCAGGCGAAACTTGCTGCACAATGAGTTCACCCAAGTTATACAGTAAGCCTAAGATAAATAGACGCTCTGCATTAGCTAGCTTTAAATGGCAGCCTAAGTATTTAATAAGTAGCGCACAATCAACACTTTTTTCCCAAAAGCATTCTAGATAATTTTTATCCGCCGTGACCGATTTAAATGCTTGCGTAGAAAAGTAGGCTATAACAAGGTTATAAACTTCAGTGATGCCTAATACTAAGACCGCTTTTGAAATAGTATCGATTTTGCCTGGATAATTAAAGAAGGAGCTATTGGCTAACTTTAAGATATTACCCGCTAGAGCAGGATCAATTAGAATCACCTCACTAATATCATCAATTGTCGATGACTCATCATCTATTAGCTCTTTTATTCGAAGAAAAGAGTCCGATAAAACAAATAGCTCACTAGCTTGCTCAGCGTAGTCAATTGCATTCATAACTTGTTATCCAATAGCATAAAATAAGCAGTACTCATGTAAACTTAGCACAATTTTACTAAAACATTACCTGATAAATTAATATTCAACACTTATTTGATAAGAAGTAAATTTTCGCATATTAATCACCCCTTGTTCAAAAATTAGATATTGACCTTTAATCCCCAGTAATATGCCTGACACTATCGGTGTTTTATCAAAATTAAAGGAGCTAATTTTAGTTAAATATTGGCTAACAGGGTAATTTATCTCTACAACTTTTTCATCCAATAACTGCACAGCATCATCACCAAACTTCAAGGCAACATCGGCTAAACGCTGTTCAATTTGCGGCACTAATATATTAGCTTGCCCCTTTAAATCTATAGGTTCATTACTACCTTTAAGCATAGCGCGCCAATTGGTTTTATCACTGATAAATTCAGCTAAGGCGGTTTCAACTAAACCTGACTGTAAGCGAGTACTTACTTTAAAAATAGGCAATGCTTGAGTTGCCCCTTGATCAATCCAACGAGTAGGAATTTGTGTGTGCCGAGTAATTCCTACTTTTAAAGCCGAGGTGTTAGATAAATAAACATAGTGATCAACCATGCAATGCTGTTCGCCCCATTGTGGCTCTCGACAAGTACCTAAATGGTGATGACAAGTTTCAGGTTTCATGATGCACATATCGCATTGTGCCAACTTGGTCATACAAGGGTAACAAAAGCCTTGGGAGTAACTTTTCTTAGTGGTTTTCCCACAATGCTTACACGCTATTTTATGATGGAAGTGTAGCGTTAATGTTTTGCCTATTAATGGATTTAAAGCAATGCTTTGCTGCTCGGTGTTCTCATTAATAGCAGCTAAAGGAAGCTGGTATTGAACCACATTATTATTATCTAGTTGGGCTATTAATTTTTCTACTGCGCCTATGGCTGAAATTGGCATGTATGCTCTCTATTATTTTACGATATATTATTATTTAAAATTTAATTTTTTGTCGTGTCTGCTTAACTGTTTTTCTATTGGCTTTACCCGTTAACCGTCGCTGAATAGAGCCTTTGGTTGGTTTTGTTGCCCGTCGTTTTTTTTGCACCACCATCACAGATAAAATCAATTCTTTTAAGCGCTTTAGGGCATCATCTTTGTTCAATTCTTGGGTTCGAAAAGATTGTGCCTTAATAACAATGACGCCGTCTTTTGAAATGCGAGTATCTTTACTTGCCAGCAATTTTTCTTTATAAATGGCAGGTAGTGACGAACGATTTATATCAAAACGCAAATGAATAGCAGTAGCAACTTTATTCACTCGTTGCCCACCATTCCCCATAGCACGGATAGCACTGAGCTCTATTTCCCAATCAGCTAGGCTAACGTTATTTGATATCTCTAACACTTTTATTTACCATGATGATTTAGTTAATTTCTTATTAATAATGACGACAAACAAGCCTTGGTATGTATATTTATTACGTTGTAATGACAATAGCCTTTACGCTGGCATCACTACTAATATAGAACGACGATTACATCAACATAATCATACCAAGCTTGGTGCTAAGTATACTAGAGCAAAACGACCTGTCACACTTGCCTTTATTGAAATAGCAGCGGATAAAAGCACCGCAAGCAAAAAAGAATATCAATTAAGAAAGCTACCCAAAATACAGAAAGAGCGCTTAGTGAGCGCTTACCAAAGCCACAAAGATCACCTTTAGAGGTCTGCTCTGTTTATTATATCGCGTTTTATTTCGATTTATCCTTTAATCGCTGTTAGAATGGCGCGTTTTGTAAAAATGAAGTGATAATCCATGTCGGAAGAAGTTATGTCTAAAGAAACTATGTTTATTGAGCAATATTGTCCTATAGAAAGTGAGAAAATTAGCTTTACTCGTCAGCAAGGCAGTGACTTTGCTAAACAAGTAGCCGATGATTTTAATCCGCTACACGATATTGAGGCTAAACGCTTTTGTGTACCTGGAGATTTATTATTTTCGGTGATCATTGCTAAGGCTGGTTTACATAAAGAAATGAGCTTTAACTTCTCAGGCATGGTAAATGACGGTGTCACACTTACTTTTCCCAATGAAATCAGTGAACGTTTTGATGTTAATGATGATAATGATAAAGCTTATTTATCAGTGGAAGCGTGTGGCGAAAAAACTCACTGTCCGTCATTAATCAATGCGTTAACCAAGGCCTATGTGGATTTTTCGGGTCATACTTTTCCCGGTATTTTAGTAAAATTAATGATAGAAAATAATGTCATGATAAATCCTGCCCGTCCTATGGTGATGTATCAAAGCATGGAGATCAACCTAGAGCGCCTAGATATTAAAACCCTTTCTCTTCAACTTGCCCAAACAAGTTTATCTATTGAAGGTAAACGTGGCGATGCATGGTTAGAATTTGATTTAATTAGCGAAGATGAAGTCGTTGGTCACGGTAAAAAACACATGTTACTCAGTGGCTTGCGAGAATACTGCCAAGATAATATCGATGGCATGGTTGACCAATACAAAAACAGTAAAGCAAATTACAATTCAGTAGCGAAGAGTTAATTACAAAAGACTTAGAAACTCGACTGTTACTTACTCTTCACTTCCTTGACTATACACTTGCTCAAAATCTGCCCGCTGTGTTTGCTTATCTTCACTGCAAAAAGCAAACACTTGTAAATTTTTAGGTCGATGACATCGTGTTGGTTGTTGATAAAAAGCCAACCACGCACGCTTTTTATCTCCATGGTATTTTGATTTAACCACAATAGCATTATTGGTTTTAAATGGTGTGCCGGCATTAATGTTCTTAGCATCAGCACGTTTTAATGCAGTGCTATAGCTGACCTTATTACTTTTGCTATTCTTTTTAGTTTTTTTGCTCTTTTTATCTCGGCTATTTTCACATTGCCACCATTTATCACGTGCCTTATCTTCTTTAGCTCGTAAACTTACCCCTCGTTTAACTGAATAGCCATGTCGTTGCATTGCTTGTATATTTTGTAGTTTTTGTAATAACGGTTTACAGCGCTTTTTGGCCTGCGAAATCGGCGAGACAATAGAAAACACCACAATGAAAAATAGCCACTTGAGTTGAAGCATATATTCGATCCTTGAATAGTACCAATTGGTATAATTTGTTTGAGGAGAAACGTCCGTATCAGTTACAAGCATAGTCTATTTTTAGACTATGCTTGTAACTAATCACACAAAACATGGATGTTATTAATGAAATTACTCAATATTGCCTCTTTAATATTATTTTTACTTTGCGCTCAAGTATCCGCCGCCCATATCAATCAAGAAAAACCAGCTATTCAACAGGCTAAAACCTATAAAACGGTTGAAGATATTAGTCAATATTGGCTTTCTGAAAAGCTTGACGGCATACGAGGGTATTGGAATGGCAAACAACTATTAACTCGTCAAGGCAACCTTATTCATAGCCCAAAGTGGTTTACCAAAAATTGGCCAACGACAAGCATTGACGGAGAATTATGGATGGCTAGAGCGCAATTTCAACCGACACTTTCTTGTATTAGTAAGATAAATATTGATGAGGATTGTTGGAAAAAAGTACGTTTTATGATTTTTGACTTACCCAAGCATGGCGGTATTTTTACCACACGGATAAAAGCCATGGCGCAATTAGTCAAGAAAACAAATTCACCTTACTTCGCCATGATCAAACAGTTCAAGCTAAATAATACCGAGCAACTGGAAAGCAAACTTAATAGTATTATTACACGCAAGGGTGAGGGGCTAATGTTACACCGTGGCAGTGCTTTTTATCATGCAGGTAGAACGGCAAACATTATGAAGCTAAAAAAGTATCAAGACGCCGAAGCAAGGGTTATTGCCCACATTAGTGGTAAGGGTAAATACACAGGAAAGTTAGGGGCAATAAAGGTAGTCATGCCAAACAGTATCGCTTTTAAAATAGGCTCAGGGTTTAGCGATGAAGAGCGAGCAAACCCACCCGCCTTAGGGAGCATTATTACTTATAAATATAATGGCAAAACCCAAGCGGGTATACCAAGGTTTGCTCGATTTTTTAGGCTACGAAATGAAAAGCTAGAAACCCTAGCTACTCAGGACTAGGTTGGTATCTAAAAACTAGCGCTTTAAGTCCCTTGCCTGCATGGGCCTCTTTAAAAACTTCTGGATTTGCAATACGTTGTTCAAACACACAATCAGGGCACTCACGGGCCACTTCATCTTTTAAAAATTGCTCATCTAAATCAGGCGAGTTTAAACATAACAGTAACTTAGTCCCAGCCTTCATCCATTGAGGAATACGGCGAATAATTTTAGCGTAATCACGCTCAATATTGACACTCCCTTTTTGAAACGAGGGCGGATCACAAATTAGTAAATCATACTTGCCATACTTTTTTATCCGACTATTGGATTTAAAAATATCAACCCCTTCAAAAACAACTTGCTTGCCGTCTTTTTTTGCTAGCTTGTTTAATTGGTGGTTCTCACGCCCTTTACTTAATGATGATTTACTTAAATCAATATTCACTACCTGATCAGCTCCGCCAGCCGTCGCAGCAACCGAGAAAGCGCAAGTATAAGCAAACAAGTTCAGGACATTTTTGGCTTTTGCCTGTTGAAAAACCCAAGATCGCCCCTTAGCCATATCTAAAAACAAGCCACTATTTTGCGCTTTGCCAAACTCAATATGATAAGACAAGCCATTTTCAGTGACGACAGTATGGTCAATACTTTCACCTAACAGCACCTGAGTAGGCGCAAATTTTTCATATCGACGCTGTACTTGAACACTATGACAATCACTTACTAATACTTGTAACGCCTTAGCTTGTGCTAATAACCAATCATCATCCACCTCTTTATATAAGGTAATTAGAATAACCGGTGACAACCAGTCAACATTCACATGAGGTAAGTTGTCATAGGCGTGTCCTCGACCGTGAAAGAGCCGTTGACAATCAGTAAAGTTGGTAGCAGTAATGTGTTCAATCATAGCGGGAAGTATTATTAATAGGTAAGAAAAAGCCGAGCAATAATACCATTGCTCGGCTTGGTGTTTCAAAGTGTTTGTGGTGTTAATCTGTAACGTTAAAAACCAAAAATGCTAACAGCAAAGAATTTCTGCGCCAAAGTATTAACAAAAATAACCAACACAATAGCTGGGATGAAAGTACTTAATGAAAAGTTAATATATTTCTCAATCCAAGAGCCAATATAGTTATCATTGCCTATGCTTAAATGCTCAGACAAGTTCTTTTTCTTCCAACGATAACTCACAAAAACACACAGCAAAAAGCCGTTAAGCGGTAAAATAGTGTCATAGAAAACATCATAAATAATATCAAAGAAAGACTTAGTGCTGCCTGCGTACGAGGTGAACTCTGTGAAGAAAGTTACCATACCAAAAGAAAGCGTAGCAAAGACAGTTAAAACACCCGCTGTCATTAATAAAATAGAAAGTGCTTTTTTACGACTGTGTTTTTTCTCGGTGACCAAATAAGAAACGGGTACTTCCATAATGGACACTAAAGATGTGATTGCCGCAAAAAATACTAAGATAAAGAAAAAAGCAGCTACAGCGCTAGCACCAAAATAACCGATCGACGTTTGCAGAGCTAAAAATATTTTCGGTAAGAAAGTGAATATTAATGATACTGAGCTATCACTTAATTCACTTGGGTTAACATTGGGATTAAATGAAAATACTGCGGGTAAAATCATTAAACCGGCAACAAAAGCGACGCCAGTATCAGTGATTGCTACCAATTTGGCCGAGTTTGGAATATTGGTTTTATTATCAATATATGAGCCATAAGTGATTAAAATACCCATACCTAGTGACAGTGAGAAAAATGCTTGAGATAGCGCGCCATTAACAACACTTGGCGTTATTTTACTTACATCGGGTATTAAGAAAAACTTCACACCTGCCATAGCATTATCAAGGCTGAGTACAAAGATAACCATGATGATCAGCATAACAAACAAAGCTGGCATTAAGGTTTTAGCAGCTTTTTCAATACCATCTTTAACACCAGCAACCAAAATAAAATTCACAATAGCAGCAACAACCGCCATAGCCACAAACAAGTATGCGCTATTAATAAATTCGCCAAAACCGGCGCCGCTAGCGAGATAATCTAAGTTACCAGATAAGGTTAAAACGATATAACCAAAAATCCACACAGTAATAACCATATAAAAAACAGCGATCATAAAGGGGGTTAATACCCCCAATAAACCAGCCGCTCCCCATAAAGAACTACGGCCACTTAATGTTTTATAGGCGCCAACAGGCTCTTTGGCTGTTTTTCGACCAACAGCCATTTCAGCAATCATAACAGGAAGGCAAATTAAAAAGACAAACAGTGCATACAAAAGCAGAAATGCACCACCACCATTCTTAGCGGCATTTACCGGGAAGCCAACTAAGTTACCAATGCCTACAGCAGAGCCTGCCGCGGCGAGAATAAAACCAATACGGGAGCTGAAATGCTCTCTAGATGCGCTCATAAACTTCCTTCACTTATACTTATTATAATTTTATTTGTCATTTTATGACTTTTTAATAACTATTCACTCCACTGTGAGGGAGCAGTCAAAACGTAAGCCTCTTGTACGAAACCTAGTGCATTAACCCCAAAATCCTCAATAAAAACACCTCGAGGATAGTAGTAGGTGAATATTTTTATTCTTTTAGAACCGCTTGATGCTAGCAAGCTTTACTAGTCTTGTCTTCTTTAAATACCGTATAAAAAAACTACGAGGTGTATAGTATTTTGTCCACTTCACTTTTAATCTGTATTATTTCTTACCTAGAAAACAGCTTTGGATTCATCACAGTTAATATACTTGCGGCGTCATTATCCGCAATTTCAGTGACTTGCTCAATATCCTCTTTGCTCAGCTTTAAGCTTTTACATAAAGACTCATCGATGAGTTCTTCATAGTCAAATTCATCACCGTGGCTCTCGAGTAAGGCAAGCCTTGAAGCCAAGTTTAAAACTTTCACATCTTGATTAATTTGATAACTTTGTGCCTGATTAAAATGACGAATAGGAATGATAATTTTCTCTGGCAATTGCCATATCTTAAGTAATTCAGCAGAAATATCGGTGTAAGTAAAGCCTAATGCTAAATCTTGTAAAGCCCAAGGTAAGTTATCTCGACTGTATTTTTCACATCGCTGAGCCACTTCTGGGGTTATTTTTGCCACTAACAACTCACCAAAATTTTGCAACAAGCCCGCTACAAACAAGCGTTCGATATCTTTTATGCCCGCTTTAATGGCCAAGTTTTTGGTCACTAAACCACAATAAATACTCATACGCCAAAAACGTTTTAAGTTGATAGCTTGGTTTTCAAAGTGCTTAAATGCCGATGCTGCTACATCCACTAACATCATATTATATATAGCTTGTGTACCAATAATGGTAACCGCACGTGAAATGGTGCTTATTTCACCGGGAAAACGATATATAGCGCTATTGGCTATTTGCAATAATCGAGAGGTCATAGAAGGATCAACACTAATAACATCAGCAAAATCACTGATCGCTGAATTGTCATCCTCCATCAAAGCTTTCACCTTAAAACAGGCGTCAGGCAAAGCAAAAGAGCCATTAGCTTGCAGAGCATATTCATGTGCATTCATTGTTAATTCCTCTTTAGTCAAATGGTACACCTGCATCTTCTTTAATATGCTCAGTGACCATATAAGTATGGGTTTGTGATATTGCTGGTAAGCCGCCAACTTTTTCCAAAATCAAACGATAACTTTCAATATTGGCAAAGCGTATTTTAAGTAAATAATCATAGCCACCTGCGACCAAATTACATTCAACTATTTCCTTTATTTTTACCACTTCCACTTTAAATAACTTAAAAACATCCGCAGTGGTTCTGTCTAAGGTCACCTGGATATAGGCGGTCATGCCGTAATTAAGCTTGCTGGCATTTAAATAGGCGCCATAACGTTTTATATAGCCTTCTGTTTCTAGGCGTTTAACTCTATCTAAACATGGGCTAGCACTTAAGTGAACTCTCTGGGCTAACTCAACATTAGTAATCCGACCATCAGCTTGTAGCGTTTTTAAAATGGTCATATCAATACGATCTAAGGGTTTTTCTTTGTTTATCATCTTAAATGCAATTTTTTATACAGGTATAACTCAATAATGCCATAGGCCTGATAAATAGTTAATACATACAGCTGTAGAAAATGAGTAACTTATGCCGATGGGGTTAAACAAGCTATGGCTATATTTGTTATAGGCTGCCATTTTTTTAATTATAAAAAAGGCGAAACCAAACAGTTTCGCCTTTTAGATAACTATAAATTGTATTTTATACCCAAGCCACTTCAAGATTCGAGTTTCAGCTGAACCCTACATCTTGAGATAGCTTGGGTATATATTAATCTTCCTCTTCAACCAAGGTCATCAAGGAAGTGTTACCACCCGATGCTGTGGTATCAATACTAATAGTTTTTTCTGTTAATAAACGCTGAATTAAGTTGTCAAAATATTCGGAGGTAATAACAGGTAAAATAGCTCCTTGACGTTCGGATAGTTTTTCACTCATGTAATGTTTACGATCACAGTTACTATCAACTACCACACCTGCTAATGTAGGGTTGGCAAGCATAGTTTCTAAATGACAAAGTTTAGCGACTTGCAATACACCTTCCTCTGCGCCGGTTGCCAAAAACTTTTCTCTAAATGCTAGTGCTTCTTGATAAAATAAATCAGACACAACTGTAACCACAGTATTGCCTGTTGCTAATGCTGTCACTAGTGACATAACCCAGAAGTGAAAACTGACCTTCTCGTCGGCAAAACAAATCACACTACCTCTATTTTCTAAATAAAGAATATTCGACTCACCTGTTGGTCCTGGTAATTCTTTTGGCTTTCTCATGCGCTTTTCAATATTGATTAATTGATCACGAGCCGCCACTAACGTGCGATTTAAGTCATCGGCTAAGTCTTCAACAATTTCAACATGAGCAATTTTAGCAAGCAACTGGCGAACACAAGAAATACGGGTATTAAGCTCAGTTAAACGCCAGCCTTTCTCGGCATCATCAGCTTTCTTCATTAGCTTATCAGCTTCTCTTTGAGCTTGAAGATCACCCGCTAAGGCAACCACTTGTGACGCTAAAATACTAAATTTCTCTTCATCTGGGGTCGCTTTTTCACTCACTAAACGAGTTAAGTAGTTTGGACCACCTGCTTTGGGTCCTGTACCTGATAAGCCTCGGCCACCAAAAGGTTGCACACCAACAATTGCGCCAATCATATTTCTATTAATATAAATATTGCCCGCTCGTGAAAGCTTAGCGAGCTCAATAGCTCGGTGTTCAATACGCGTATGAATACCCATGGTTAAGCCAAAACCAGTACCATTAATTCTTTCAATAACTTGCTCAATTTCATTACCTTTAAAACGAACAATATGTACGCAAGGACCAAACACTTCTTTAGTCAAGACACTAATATCATTGATTTCATACAAGCGCGGTGCGAAAAAGAAATGACCATCGACATCTGATACTTCACTACCAAGCTCACATTGATATAACAGCTTGCCATTAGTTTTCATGTAATCCGCATGAGCATTAAGGGCATCAAGGGCTTTTTGATCGATTACCGGACCCACATCTGTGCTTAATTTTGCTGGATTGCCAATGTGCAACTCAGCCAAAGCTCCTTTAAGCATGGTAATCACATTATCGGCAATATCTTCTTGTAAGAATAATACTCGCAGTGCCGAGCAGCGTTGTCCTGCAGATTGAAAACCTGATGAAATAACATCATCCACCACTTGCTCAGGCAAAGCGGTAGAATCAACAATCATACAGTTTTGCCCACCCGTTTCAGCAATGAGCGGTACTTGATCACCACCGCGCTCAGCTAAAGTTTGAGAGATACTTGTGCCTGTCTCGGTAGAGCCGGTAAACATTACTGCTGCCACTCGTTCATCAGGTACTATAGTACTGCCTACAGCACTACCGCGAGCAATAACAACTTGAACAACGTTTTCCGGTAAGCCTACTGATTTCATTAGTTCAATAGTGCGTAGAGCAATAAGACCCGTTTGCTCTGCAGGCTTTGCTAACACTGTGTTACCAGTAGCGATTGCAGCTGCTACTTGCCCTAAAAATATCGCTAGAGGGAAATTCCACGGGCTAATACAAAGTACAACGCCACGTGCTTGCAAACGTTCATCACTATTGACTTCAATGGCTCGAGCAGCGTAATAGCGGCAAAAGTCAACCGCCTCACGCACTTCATCAATACCATCTTGTGCAACTTTACCTGCTTCTTTAATACAAAGCGCTATGAGCTCATCTCTATGGCGCTCTAAAATATCAGCTATACGACAAAGTAATGCAGCCCGTTCACTCACTGGGATTTGTGACCATGATTTAAAGGCAACTTGCGCCTTATCAATCATCGCCAACATATCTTCTTTACTATGGTGATGGTGGAAACCGATGATCTCGCAATGGTTTGCAGGATTATTAACTGTATTGGCATCATCAGGCACATCATTTTTATTACGCAATTTATCAACAAACCAATTGTCTAAGGCTATTTTTAATTGGCTAATTTCATTAATGTCGGTTAGGTCTAAGCCGCTAGAATTATCACGACTTACAATAACAGTATTATCATTTTGCTTAATTTCATTTCGGTACAAATCAAGCGGCATAACTATTTGGCTATTGTATTTATCATTTAAGCGTTGTGTTTTTTCAACAGGATCTTCAAGTAGTGATTCAACCGGTTGAGATTCATCAACAATAGCATTAACAAAAGACGAATTAGCGCCATTCTCTAACAAGCGTCGTACCAAATAAGCCAACAAGTCTTCGTGATGGCCCACAGGGGCATAAATACGACACTGTATCCCCTCTTGCGAGACAATTTGATCATACAAAGAGTCACCCATACCATGTAAGCATTGGAACTCAAAACCTTCTTTATCTTCCCCGGATAATTCAACAATAGTAGCTGCAGAGTAGGCATTATGTGTAGCAAACTGTGGATATATGCTGTCTCTGTAATCCAATAATTTATTGGCGCAGGCATGGTAAGAAACATCTGTCGAAGACTTACGAGTAAACACTGGAAAATGGCTCATTCCATCTTGTTGAGCATTTTTAATTTCAGTATCCCAGTAGGCACCTTTTACCAAACGTACCATCATTTTACGATTGGTACGCAGCGTTAATTCACGCAACCAGTCGACAACAAAAATAGCGCGTTTTTGGTAAGCTTGTAGGGCGATACCAAAACCTTGCCAATCGCCTAAATCTGTATCTGTAAATACTGCTTCAATAATATCTAAAGAAATATCTAAACGCTCAGACTCTTCAGCATCAACCGTTAAACCAATATTATATTGTTTAGCTTGTAAGCACAGCGCCTTTAATTTAGGGACAATTTCAGTCATAACACGCGACTTATGGGTAAACTCATAACGTGGATGAATCGCGGAAAGTTTGACTGAAATACCAGGTACACGTCGGGGATCATTTTTACCTGAGTTTTGTGCAACCTGACCGATAGCGTCTATGGCATCTTGATAAGATTTCAAATAGCACTGTGCATCACTCATGGTGCGAGCGCCTTCACCTAACATATCATAAGAGTAAACATAACCTTGCTGCTCTTTTTCGGCTGCTCGCGTTGTAGCATCAGCAATGGTTTCACCCATCACAAACTGTTTGCCCATAATTTTCATGGCATAGTTCATTGATTTTCGAATAACAGGCTCGCCTAAACGGCCGATAGTCTTTTTCAATAAACCAAATTTATCTTGTTTGCGTTTATCCGCATAATTAACCATAGAGCCGGTGATCAACAGTCCCCATGACGAAGCATTAACAAATAAAGACTCACTTGAGCCTAAATGTGAACTCCATTGACCTTGAGATATTTTGTCACGAATGAGTACCTCTTGAGTATGTTTATCAGGAACACGTAATAACGCTTCTGCTAAACACATCAACACTACGCCTTCTTCACTAGACAGTGAATATTCATTTAACAATGCATCAATAGCTCCATTACCTTCTTGATCTTGGCGAATTTGCAATACCATTCTGCGGGCACGTTCCCAAGCGCGACTTCGGGCACTAACGTTTACTTCAGCAAAGGGCAATATATGATCAACAGCAACATTTTCATCAATACGATAAAATTCACGGATTTTCTGACGAATTGGACAATCAGTTGTTAGCGAACCAGTAAAAAGCATAGGTAATCCTCAAAACAATTCAAGATGGAATTAGTATAGTTAATTTATCTCTATTCACCTCACATTGAGGGCGTTGTCATGATGTAAATTCTCACTGGAGATTTCATGATGATGACAACGGCTAAATAGAAATATTTATTTTTTAATTAATTATTTTCGAGGGTATTTTAAATTTATAACAACAGAATGTGCTGGTTAATTTCATAATTTAACAGATAATAATACGGAAAATACGATATTATCGATATGATATACTGACAATAGGTTTAATTTAATAAAGCTCTTACTTCGATAGTTCAGACCATCATAGAAAGCATCGCTCATTCTTAATGCAAAGAATGGGACATCGAAGGGTAATAAGTTTAGATAAAATGGCAGGAGGTTAACAAAAAAGTAGCAGAGCTGGGAGTGAATAATAATAGCTATACCCAGCTCTATGAGTGTCATGTTAACTATCAGTCAACATGAATGCGAGTAATATCAGCGCCCAATGCTTGTAGTTTATCTTCAATACGAAGGTAACCTCGGTCAATATGATAAATACGATCAACTTGGGTAGGGGTTTTAGCAACAAGGCCTGCAATCACTAAGCTTGCCGAAGCGCGTAAATCAGTTGCCATAACCTGTGCACCATTAAGAGAATCCACACCTTTAACAATGGCTGTATTTCCTTCTAGCGCAATATCTGCTCCCATACGTTGTAACTCTGGCACATGCATAAAACGATTTTCAAAAATGGTTTCAATCACTGTTGCAGTGCCCTGAGCTAATACATTCATAGTCATAAACTGAGCTTGCATATCGGTTGGAAATGCAGGGTGCGGCGCTGTTTTAACATTTACCGCTTTTGGCTGCTCGGTCATTTCGAGTTCAATCCATTCCTGACCATCACTGTCAGCCCCCGTTGTTATTTGGGCACCTGCTTCAGTTAATTTTGACAGCACGGCTTCTAACGAGCTTGGATCGGTATTTAAACACTTAACTTTGCCTTGGGTTACCGCTGCAGCAACTAAGAAAGTACCCGTCTCAATTCTGTCTGGCATCACAGAGTATTCACTGCCTTTTAGCTCTTTAACCCCTTCAATAGTTAAGGTATCAGTACCAGCCCCTGAAATTTTTGCCCCCATACTAATTAAGCAATTTGCAAGATCAACAATCTCAGGCTCTCTAGCGGCATTTTCGATAACCGTTGTGCCATCAGCTAAAGCAGCAGCCATCATTAAATTTTCTGTACCTGTAACACTAACAATATCCATAAAGATATTGGCACCTTCAAGACGACCTTGCTTATTAGCAATAATATAGCCATTTTCAACGTCTATATCGGCTGCCATTAACTTTAAGCCTTGAATATGTAGGTTTACCGGACGGGCTCCAATAGCGCAGCCTCCAGGCAAAGACACTTCAGCATGTCCCATACGGGCAAGTAAAGGACCTAACACCAAAATAGAAGCACGCATGGTTTTAACAAGATCATAAGGTGCACAACACTCAGTAATAGTGCTGGCATCTATACGCAATTGATTATCGCTTAACCACTGAGTTTTAGCACCTAACTGGCCTAATAATTTAACCGTGGTTAGAATGTCGTTTAATTGTGGGACATTATTAAAAACAACTGGGGTTTTCGATAATAGTGCTGACATTAGAATAGGCAGGGCGGCGTTTTTCGCCCCAGAAATAGTAACTTCACCATGTAGTGGCTTGCCACCAATAACTTTAAATGCGTCCAAAATAGCTTACTTTCTTAAATTTGATTAATGGGGAGGGAACTGCTCATATTGCGACCCTATACGTGAATACGACCAGTATTACATTAATTGGTTCAATGAGCAGCTTTTTTCTTGGCTTAACGTGTTCAGCACCCAAACCACTTCATGATGCGAGTTTGGGCATAATAACAAATGAGTTACATATTAAACAATTTATCCCGCTGCCACTGGGCTTTGGTGAATGTTTTCACCGTCACAGCATGAATACGGCCATCTTTAATGGCATCGGCTAAAGGCGCAAAAATAACTTGTTGACGTTTAACTCGAGATAAATCCGCAAACATATCTGCTACGGCAACAACACTGCATTGTGAACCATCAAATTTAACCTGTAACTCATCAAGGGATAATGCATCATTTAAAAGTTTTTCTATATCTTTTACTTCCAAGAGTTTTTCCTCAGTTGCTAGCTGGTGTAGAACGTTTACTTAGGTAAAAAACCTTCGACACCGCTTAATTTTATTAAATTATCTAACTTTGTTGGTAAATTTGCAAAGCGTAATTGACAATTAGTTCGCTGTGCTTGTTCTAGCATATAAAACAGCCAAGCCAGTCCGGCCGTGTCCACTTTGCTCACCTGCTGTAAATCAACTAAAGCACGTGTTTGTAATAGCAAGGAGTTAACCGTTTTTTTAGGCATTTGCGTTAACGTATGACGAGTTAACTCACCCTTAAGGAATATTGTACTTTGCTCAAGGCTTACACTAATATCTGCCACAAGTTAGCCTGCTTTATTTTTTAAGTCAGTGGCTTTAGACACTTTTTCTTGCGTTGCTTTCTTTTTAAAAACAATAGCTCGATTACTTTTCTTTGTAAGCATCTCTGTTACGTAAGGTAGTCCTTTTTGACGGATAATACTACTTAACTCAGCTTGTTTACTATCAAGAAGACTGACACCTTCAGCAACCATATCAAAGGCTTTCCACTCATTGGTTTTACGATTTTTTCTAACCTTAAATGAAACATCAATATCATCTCGACCTGACATCAACACTATCGTATTAACTGCTACTATTTTTTTATCCTTAAAGCTTTTAGCTGGAGCAAATTCAACTTCTTGGTTGTCATATAGCGTAAAAACTTGCGCATATGAAGTCACTAAATACTCACGAAACACTGGTACAAAAGCACGACGTTCGGCATCAGTAGTTTTCTTTAAGTGTTTACCAATCACTTTAAAAGCGGAGTATTTATAATTGATATAAGGCATCAATTCTTCACGAACAATATCTTTAAGTAAATTTGGATTAGCTTTAATGGCTTGTTCTTCATCAGCAAAGCGTTTAAAGGTTTTTCCTGCCACTTTTTTGATCATCAGATAGGGATCTTTTTTATCGACATATATACGGGGAGCATTAGTAGACAGTTGTGTTTTAGCTGCGGGCAAACTAGCTGATTGTGCTTGCTCAAATGCAAAAACATTGGCGCTGAATAAGCCTGCTAAACATAATGTTGCTTTAAAAAAACTCACCGTCTTGTTGTTCATCATTTTCATTACTCGTCACTACTTCCTTGGCTAAATAAAAATTGTCCTATCAACTCTTCTAAGACTAAAGCTGGTTTTGTATCTTCAATGTAATCACCCGGCTGAAGAATTTCAAGAGAGTCATCCATAAAGCCAGGTTGCAGTCCAATATATTGTTCACCTAAAAGCCCAGCCGTTAAAATAGCCACTGAAGTTGCTTCTGAAAAATTACTATATTCTTTATATATTTTTAGGGTAACAATAGGCGTGTAATCTTCTTCATCCAATGAAATATCACTGACACGACCGACAACAACACCGCCGACTTTAATGGGAGAGCGAACTTTTAAACCACCAATATTATCGAATTTAGCCAGTAGGTTATAACTTTCTCCACCACCTGAAATCCCTGTGTTAGCAACTTTTAGTGATAACATGAGTAAAGCTACAATACCAAGTGCAACAAAGAAACCAACCATTAATTCTACTTTTTTTGACATCATGTCTTTCACCAAACGCCTTTTAAATTTTTTTGAAACTAATTATTTATCAATTAACAAGTGTGATAAGAAACCGCCTTCGCTCTATCTTGTAAACATAAGCGCGGTTAAGATGAAATCTAATGCTAAAACTAGTAACGATGATTGTACCACAGTCCCAGTTGTTGCCCGAGAAATACCTTCTGAGGTTGGCTCACAATCATAACCTTTGTATACGGCAATCCAAGTAACAACAAAAGCAAAAACCACACTTTTAATAATACCATTAACAATATCTTTATTAAAATCGACTTGATCTTGCATAACTGACCAAAAAGTACCGCCATCAACACCCAGCCAATCGACACCAACAAGGTGCGCCCCTAGAATTCCTACCATAGAAAAAATAGCCGCTAACAAAGGTAGGCTGATAAAACCCGCCCAAAATCGTGGTGCTATAACGCGGCGCAACGGATCAACCGCCATCATTTCTAAACTAGATAGTTGCTCTGTCGCTTTCATTAAACCAATTTCAGCCGTTAAAGCAGAGCCTGCACGTCCTGCAAATAATAGTGCCGCGACAACAGGGCCTAATTCACGAAGCAACGACAGCGCCACCATAGGGCCTAAACTTGCCTCTGCGCCATAACCAACTAAAATAGTATAGCCTTGCAGCGCCAATACCATGCCAATAAAAGCACCTGAAACAACTATAATAAGTAACGACATGACACCAACACTGTATAGTTGTGTCAATAATAGTGGTAAACCTTTCCTTGGACTTGGTGCATGAAATAATGCGGAAAATAAGATAATAACAGCACGACCTAAGCCGTTAATAAGGGCTAATGTATTTCTACCCAACAAGTGCAACTGCTGCATTATTTTCCACCTTTCGCTAAGTTAACACCGACATCAATGGTTGAACCATTAACAAGCTCTTGCTGGTAGCTTGGCGCAGGAAAATGAAATGGCACTGGCCCGTCTGCTTGGCCTAGTACAAATTGTTTAACTAATGAAGATTCGTCTTGCCCTATTTGCGCAGGCGTACCTTGACCAATAATTTTTTGTTCCGCAACAATATAGATATAATCAGCAATACTCATTACCTCAGGAACATCATGAGATACCACTACTGAGGTTAACCCTAAAGCATCACTTAATGAGCGAATTAATCGTACAATAACCCCCATAGAAATAGGATCTTGTCCTGCAAAAGGTTCATCATATAAAATTAATTCCGGGTCAAGAGCAATAGCGCGAGCTAAAGCGACACGTCTAGCCATGCCGCCAGAAAGTTCACTCGGTTGAAGATTTTTTGCGCCACGTAATCCTACCGCCTCAAGCTTCATCAATACTATTTTTTCAATAATAGCTTCGGGGATCTTGCTATGCTCACGAATGGGAAAAGCGATATTTTCATAAACACTCATATCCGTAAATAAAGCACCACTTTGAAATAACATACTCATGCTCTTTCGCGTTTCATATAAATCTTTACGAGAAAGTTTAGGTATATCTTTACCAGCAAATAAAATTTGGCCGCTTTCAGGACGTATTTGACCACCTATCAAACGCAACAAAGTAGTTTTACCAATACCGCTTGGTCCCATGATGGCCGTTACTTTTCCTTTAGGGATCGACAAACTAATATCATCATAAATAACGCGCTCACCGCGTTTGAAGGTTAGATTGTTTATTTCAACTAAATTGTCAGAACTTGCTCTTGTAGCCATAGGTTAACGTCAATGTTACTTGTGAGTTATTTTTAGCAGGGGACTCACTTTCTTGGATAAAGCAGATTTTACCTGAGACAAAATAATTGTTCACTAAAAAAGTCATCAATTGGCTGACAAAAAATGTTAGAAAATGTTAGAAAATGTAAAAGAAACAGATTTTAGCTTTTTCATTTCAATCTCATGGCTGAAAATAACACAAACGAGAATTATTTTGCTGCTAATCGCATTATTTACTTTTTTTTTAGCTCTCAACGGGCGACAATTTAGCATCTCAAAGTTGGAGTTGTAAATGTTAGAACACGTAGGTATTTTATTGGTTGCCCTAACCACACTCGTTTGGAGTGCGGATAAATTTGTCTTTGGCGCATCTTCATTAGCTAGAAATTTAGGGGTTTCCCCGATGATTATCGGTTTAACCATAGTCGCAATGGGATCATCGGCACCAGAAATGATGGTAGCTGCCGCGGCCTCTATGCAAGGTAACCCTGATACGGCAATAGGAAATGCCATTGGCTCTAACATTACCAATATTGCTCTCGTGCTCGGCTTTACGGTACTGGTAAAACCGCTAGTCGTTTCCTCTTCAACCATTAAACAAGAGCTACCACTGTTGCTCATATTGACCCTATTTGCTTACTGGATACTTGCTGATAATTTCTTTAGCCTTTCAGAAGGCATGATTTTAATGATAGGTTTTTTTAGCTTTATTTCTATTTTATTAATTAAGGCATTAAAACAACGCAAAAATAATACCCTTGACGATCCAATGATTATTGAAGCTGAGCAAGAGTTACCGGAAGCAACCAGCACAATAAAATCAGTTTTTTGGCTAATTACGGGGATCACTTTGTTAGTGCTAAGTGCTAATTTTCTTGTTGATTCGGCTATTCTTATTGCTAAAGCATATGGTATTAGTGACTTGGTTATTGGCTTAACCATTATAGCCATAGGAACAAGTTTGCCAGAGTTAGCGGCAAGCATTGCTAGCATGCTGAAAAAAGAGGATGACTTAGCCATGGGTAACATTGTTGGCTCAAATATATTTAATATATTAGCAGTACTTCCTTTTGCTGGTATCATTGCGCCTGGCGCAACAAACCCAGAAGCATCATTACGTGATGCCCCGGTGATGATTGCCATTACTGGTTTACTATTTCTATTATGTTTTAGTCGAAAGTCAGGCTACTTTAGACTTACCCGAACAAAAGGCGCATTATTAGTGATATGCTTTATTGCTTATCAAGTACTACTGTTTAACCAAACGACCATTAACTAAATACAAACAACTTAAAGCACAAGCATGAAGAACTTTAAAGAACTTGCCAAAAACGTCATAAACATTGAACAACAAGCAATCACAGAGTTATTACAATATATTGACGATAGCTTTGAATATGCCTGCCAATTAATGTTTAACTGCCAAGGGCGCGTTATCGTTATTGGTATGGGCAAATCTGGTCACATTGGTGGTAAAATTTCCGCGACCTTAGCCAGCACAGGTACGCCAGCATTTTTTGTTCATCCTGGGGAAGCAAGTCATGGCGATTTAGGCATGATCACCAAAGATGATGTTGTGCTAACTATTTCTAATTCCGGCGAAACGAGTGAAGTTCTCGCCATCATTCCTGTCATCAAACGCATTGGCGCTAAGCTTATTTCGATGACGGGTAATACCGAATCTACCTTAGCTAAATTAGCCGACACCCATGTCTGTATCAAGGTGTCAACCGAAGCTTGCCCGCTTGGGTTAGCGCCAACTTCAAGTACCACAGCAACATTAGTGATGGGAGATGCCCTTGCTGTTGCTCTGCTCAATGCCCGCGGATTTACCGCCGATGATTTTGCTTTATCACACCCAGGCGGTAGTTTAGGTAAACGTTTATTATTGCGTTTAAGCGATATCATGCATCAAGGCGAGCGTCTACCTGTGGTAAACGAGAAAGCCCAAATCAAAGAGGCTTTAATAGAAATGTCTCTCAAGGGCTTAGGTATGACAGCGGTTATAAATGATGAAGATAAACTTGTTGGTTTATTTACCGATGGTGACTTACGTCGCATTTTAGATTTAAAAATTGATATTCACCAAGATTGTATTGCCACTGTGATGACAAAATCCCCCAGTGTTGCTCAAGCTGATATGCTAGCAGCACAAGCATTAAATATCATGGAAGATAAAAAAATTAATGGCTTAATTATCGTCAATGAAAACCAACAGCCTATTGGTGCAATGAATATGCATGATTTGCTTAAATCAGGAGTACTGTAATGGAATCGAGTTCAGCAATAGTAACAAACACTTTATATGGTGATGTTTCTCAAAGCATACTTAATCAAGCTAAGCAGATAAAACTATTAGTCTGTGACGTCGATGGTGTTTTTTCAGATGGTCGAATTTATTTAGGTAACGACGGTGAAGAATTAAAAGCTTTTCATACCAAAGATGGTTTTGGCATAAAAGCGCTTGGCAGCAGTGGTGTAGATGTTGCCATTATAACAGGCAGACGCTCCGCAATTGTTGCCAACCGCATGTCAGCATTAAATGTTAAGCACATAGTACAAGGGCAAGAAGATAAACTCCCTGCCCTTATTGAGCTGAGCAAGCAACTTGGTTTATCAGCAAATGAAATAGCCTATATTGGAGATGATATTCCTGACTTAGCCTGCATTTTACACGTTGGTTTAGGTATTGCTGTGCAAGATGCTCACCCTAGCGTGTTAGCCAAAGCTGATTATAAAACCTTTGTACGAGGTGGCTTTGGCGCCGTTAGAGAAGTCTGTGATCTTATTATGCAGTGCCAAGGTACTCTTGATAGCGCATCAGGCGCGAGTATATGATTTTATGACACGATTGCACGCGCTAGCTCTGCTAGTATTATTTTTAGGTGCCATGGCCTACGGTATTATTGAGTGGCGTAGCTCGCAAGCATTACCTGGCGAAGATATTGATCATGATCTAACACCTGACTTTATTGCTGAAGCACTAAAAAGTGATATCTACACCGAAACGGGCCAGCTATCTCATGCTATAGTTGCCGATAGAATGGAGCATTATGCCAAACTTGAAGTTACCCACTTTGAGTTACCAAATTATACTTTACACCCAAAAAGTAGTGGTTCACCATGGCAACTTAGTGCAAAAGAAGCGACACTATACAAAAACAATCGGGTAATTTTAAATCATCGAGTCTATTTAAAAGCAACCGATGAAAGCAGCCTGATACAGGAAATTCATTGTAAGTATTTAGAATTGGATTTAAATACCAATATAATTAGTTCAGAACAAACCGTGATGGTACAAGGAAAAGACTTCACTATGTATGGTTCAGGTTTAATCATTGACTTAAACACTAAGCAAATGACATTAACCGAACATGTGCGCACTATTTATAAAAAAACCGAGAGCTAACTTGAGTTAGCTCCTGATAGATAAGTAACATTGTGAAAAAATTTATGACAAAAATTAGCCCAATAAATATCTCTTTAGCCCGTATTAAATCTATTGGGGTTAGCCTATTACTAGCAAGTAGCCTTATAGGTTTTGTTGACTCTGTACAAGCAGCAAAAAAAGATCTTTCCCAAGAAATAACCATTAAATCTAAACGTCAATCCGCTGATTTAAAAAATAAAATCGCTAGTTACCTTGATGAGGTTAGCATCCGACAAGGCTCAATTGCTATCACTGCCGATATTGTACAAGTATTTAGTAAAACCAATGCTAATACAGGTGAAAAGCTAGACACCTACCTCGCAAAAGGCAAACCAGCACTTTTCCAACAGCAATTAGAAGACGGTAGCTTAATTAGCTTACAAGCTGATGAAATAAAATATCAACCTAACCGTAATATCATTACGATTTCTGGCAATGCCGAGGTTAAACAAGCAGGCAGCAAGGTAAGTGGTGAAACAATCACCTATAATACCCTAAGCGAAAAGCTAGAAGCAGAAAGTAGCAGTGATAACTCAGTCACCACCATTTTACAACCCGCACAAATTAAAGCTCAACAAGAAAAAAATAACGCAAGCAAAAATGACAGTGACAATAATGACTAACAAAACTGATAACCCAACGTCTAACATGGACAAATCAACCCTAGTTGCTAAAGGCTTATCCAAATCATATAAGAGCAGACAAGTCGTTAAGAGTGTTAGCCTTAGTGTCAGTACCGGACAAATTGTTGGTTTACTCGGTCCAAATGGTGCGGGTAAAACCACATCCTTTTACATGATTGTTGGCTTAGTGCCAAACGACGATGGTCAAATTATTTTAAATGATAATGATGTTACCCTTGCCCCCATGCATGAAAGAGCAAGATGCGGTATTGGTTACTTACCCCAAGAGGCTTCTATTTTTAGAAAGCTCACCGTCACCGAAAATATTATGGCTATTTTGCAAACCAGAAAAAACCTTGATGAGGAACAAAAGCAAGAAAAGCTTGAGCACTTGCTAGAAGAGTTTAATATTTGCCATATTCAAGACAACTTAGGCATGAGCTTGTCTGGTGGCGAAAGAAGACGTGTAGAAATAGCCCGTGCCCTCGCCGCTGAACCTCAATTTATTTTACTGGACGAGCCTTTTGCTGGTGTAGATCCTATCTCGGTGGGGGATATCAAAAAAATAATTATTCATCTAAAAGAACGTGGCATTGGTATCTTAATAACAGATCATAACGTGAGAGAAACCTTAGATGTTTGTGAACATGCTTATATAGTTAGCCATGGCGAAATTATCGCTCAAGGTGATTCGGATCAAATACTTGCCAATCAAAAGGTCAGAGATGTATACCTTGGTGAGCAATTCACGCTATAGTTACTAACATAAAGTAATACTTAAGCTATAATCAGAAAAAAGCAACAGGATAATAACAAAACTAAATGCGTCCATCACTGCAACTCCGAATAGGACAACAACTTACTATGACGCCGCAACTGCAACAAGCGATCAAGCTTTTGCAGTTATCGACGCTAGAGCTTCAGCAAGAAATTCAAGAAGTCCTTGAAAGTAATCCGCTGCTTGAAGTTAATGAAAACGCTCCTACCGATGCAAACGAAAATAGCGAAAGTAATAATACTGAACAGTTAGAAGACGCTTTCTCAGCCAGTACCAGCACAGAGCAAGCCGTGAATGATGGCAGTGAAGAGGCAAGTGCTACCATTGATGAAATTAGCACTACAGAAGCCATGGAAAAAAGCGATATTCCCGAAGAGTTAAACATCGATACCACTTGGGAAGAAAGTTATAGTGCCGGTGTATCTAACACGGGTGCAATTAGCAGCCCTTCAGAAGATTATACTTATCAAGGCGAAACCTCCGACTCCATTCAAGATCACTTATTATGGCAAATGGAATTAACACCCTTTTCAGAAACGGATAGAGCCGTAGCTGTCGCCATTATCGAAGCCGTTGATGATGCCGGCTATTTAACCGTATCTTGTGACGATATTTTAGAAAGCGTTGGTATTGAAAACCTAGAGCTTGATGAAGTAGCAGCAGTATTAAAGCGCATTAATGTTTTTGACCCGATAGGCGTTGCCGCTCGCTCAATTGCTGACTGTTTACTCATTCAATTAAATCAATTTGATGAAAGTACCCCTTACTTAAAAGAAAGTAAGCACATCATCAATGAGCACATTGACTTACTAGGTAACCGTGATTATCGCCAGCTAATGCGTAAAACTAAGCTTAAAGAAGCTCAACTTCGCGAAGTAATGCGATTAATTCAAACGCTTAATCCTCGTCCTGGTGATGCAGTGATTAAAGGGGATGACCAATACGTCATCCCTGATGTCTCGGTCGAGAAAAAAAATGGTCGTTGGATTGTTGAGTTGAATCCAGATACGGCACCTAAGCTATCCATTAATCAGCAATATGCTGCTATGACCAAAACCACAAAATCTTCCAGTGATGATGGACAGTTTATCCGTTCTAACTTACAAGAAGCCAAGTGGTTTATCAAAAGCTTAGAGTCACGCAATGATACGCTATTGAAAGTATCTAACTGTATTGTTCAACGTCAACAAGGCTTTTTAGAGTATGGTGCAGAGGCCATGCGCCCGATGGTTTTAAACGACATTGCCGAAGCTGTCGATATGCATGAGTCAACTATTTCACGTGTTACTACACAAAAATACATGCATACACCAAGAGGTATTTTTGAGCTCAAATATTTCTTTTCCAGCCATGTTAGTACTGAAAATGGTGGTGAATGTTCATCAACAGCAATTCGCTCTTTAATTAAAAAACTCATTTTAGCGGAAACACCTGCAAAGCCGCTAAGTGATAGTAAAATGGCCGATTTATTGGCCGAGCAGGGAATTAACGTTGCCAGACGGACGATAGCCAAGTATCGAGAATCCTTGTCTATTCCACCGTCTAATCAACGTAAGAGTTTATTGTAAAACCTAACTTATTAAGGAACATGCTTATGCAAATTAATCTTACTGGCCACCATGTAGAAGTTACCGCCTCTTTACGCGATTATGTCGACACTAAATTTGCCAAGCTAGAACGACATTTTGATCATATCAATAATGTTTATGTCGTACTAACGGTAGAAAGATTAGACCAAAAAGCTGAAGCAACAGTACACTTAAATGGTAGTGAAGTTCACGCCTCAGCAGTCAATGCTGATATGTATGCCTCTATCGATACCTTAGTCGATAAGTTAGATCGTCAAGTACTCAAATATAAAGGCAAAATTTCCAACCACTAAACTTCTTTCAAAGTATTATGACCCTACAAGAAATTTTAACGCTGGACTGCACTGAATGTGCAGTACCAGCTAGTAGTAAAAAACGCGTCCTTGAAAAACTTTGCAAACTTGTCGCCAATGAAATCGGCGAGGCTGATAGCAGTGCTCTGTTAGAAAGTTTACTCAATAGAGAAAAAATGGGCAGCACAGGCATTGGCAATGGCATCGCTATACCTCATGGTAAATTAGTAGATACCAATAAAGCTGTTGCAGTAGTACTCACCACAGAGCAAGCCATTAATTTTGATGCCATAGATAATAGGCCTGTTGATATATTTATTTGTCTATTCGTTCCCCAAGATCATACCCAAGCACATTTAGAAACATTGCAAAGTATTGCTAAGTTATTCAGTGAACGAAAAATAGCAAAGCAAGTGCGAAAGTGTACTAATAAGCAAGACTTATTTAACCTTATACAACAAACTCATTAAGTGACGAGTACACAGTAGGAAGTTGCAAATACCGCAATACTTGAAACTATCGGCTCGTGACACGGAAACAAAGACTTATGAAACTTATAATTGTTAGTGGTCGCTCAGGCTCTGGTAAATCAGTTGCTTTAAGAGTATTAGAAGATTTAGGTTATTACTGTGTTGATAATATTCCGGTTAACTTGCTGCCCGCATTAACTCATACAGTTATTAATGACTATGAAACTGTCGCCGTTAGCTTAGATGTGCGTAACCTACCTAATGATCCTACAGATATCCCTGAAATTATTGATTATTTACCCAATGCGGTAGAAGTCACCACGTTATTTTTAGATGCGGATGATAAGGATTTAATACGCCGCTTTAGCGAAACTCGTCGTTTACATCCGTTAATTAAAGAAAATATCCCCTTAGATCAGGCTATTGCATTAGAAAAGAAGTTATTAACGCCCATCTCAACTCGCGCTGATTTATACATTAACACTAGCCAATTAAGTCCACACCAGTTGGCTGACTTAGTAAGAGAACGTATTTTAGGTAAGAAAACTGGTGCTATGGTATTAGTCTTTGAATCCTTTGGCTTTAAACATGGCATCCCTGCCGATGCTGATTATGTTTTCGATGCACGGTTTTTACCAAACCCACATTGGGAGACCGAGCTAAAAGCGCATACGGGTCTAGAGCAGCCTGTTAAAGATTTTCTTGCCAGTCAACCCATAGTCACCAAGTTTATTTGGCAAATAAATAGCTTTATGATGACTTGGCTCCCACACCTAGAGCGTAATAACCGTAGTTATGTCACCATAGCAATAGGCTGTACAGGCGGTAAGCATAGATCAGTTTATATCGCTGAACTGCTGGCTAGCAACTTTAGAAAAGAGCAAAAAGATGTGCAAACCCATCACAGAGACATCGAAAAAACCAAAAAGTAGATAATAACTTTAATATGAATACGCTTATGACCAATGTTTCTAGAGAACTCACCATAGTAAACAAGCTAGGTTTACATGCCCGTGCAGCGAGTAAACTAGCCCAGCTTTGTCAAAATTTTTCTGCCAAAATCATCCTAGAATTAGAAGATAAAAGCGCCGATGCCAGCAGTATTATGGCAATTATGCTGCTAGCTGGCGGCCAAGGAAAAATAGTCAAGGTTACCGCTCAAGGTGAGGATGCTAAGCAAGCCTTAGCTGAAATTAGCCAGCTTATTTCTGATAAGTTTGATGAATCAGAATGATTTAAAATCAGTTTACTTCTGATTGACACCTCAACTTTATATCTAGCACTGTTTAGGCGGCAAGCATCACAAGACTAGTAACTTTGTTTATCAGCAGCAACGCAAGTGTTAGCGAGAGCAAAACGGCTTGTAGAGATTTTCACTGTTGCTGCTTTCTCGAGAAAAACAAATATTGCAAATTAACTTAGCTCAACAAGCAACCCCGTTGTTATGTGTTTTTTATTGCCTGAAAATTACTCCCAAAATAAAAATGCTGCTAAAACCACTGAGTTACGATAAACTTAAGTGGTAAATCATCTTCGAAATATTCTCAAAAATAATAAATAACAGACCTAACCGCTATGCCAGAACTATCAGATCAGGAAGATATTCAACAAAGGCTACATCAAGTTAATGAAGCGCTTGGTGATGGCATGTTTGTTTATGTGCGTAAGCTTTTACAAGAGCTTCCTGCCTATGATTTAGCGCTCATTCTCGAATCTTCACCGCCAAAAAACCGCTTAGTTTTATGGCAACTTATTGATGCTGACTTCCATGGTGAAGTACTAGAAGAGCTTAATGAAGAAGTTCGAAAAGGCATTCTTAAGGGTATGCGTCCTGAAAAGCTTGCGGCTGCAGCCGAAGGCATGGATGTTGATGATATTGCCGAAGTTTTACGTACCCTACCTGATAGAGATTACCAAGAAGTTCTTAACTCGATGGACTCACAGGATAGAAGCCGCATAGAAGCAGCACTATCCTTTGAGGAAGATACCGCTGGCGGTATCATGAATACCGATACTATTACCATACGTCCAGACATGACTGTTGATGTAGTATTACGCTACCTACGCTTAAAAGCTGAATTGCCAGAAGCAACCGATTCTTTCTATGTGGTTGATCGTAATAATCGCTTTATTGGTGCTGTATCTTTAGCGACCATAGTTACCGCTAAACCTGACGTGATTATTTCTAGCCTCATTGACGCTGACGTAGAAGCGGTAAATGCTGATATGGATGAACAAGACGTTGCGCAACTATTTGAGCGTCATGACTGGTTTTCAGCACCCGTTGTTGATGAAGCCGGACACCTTCTGGGTCGTATCACTATAGATGATGTTATCGATATCATTCGTGAAGATGCCGAGCACTCCATGATGAGTATGGCGGGTTTAGATGACGAAGCTGATACTTTCGCGCCAGTGATGAAAAGTACTAAACAACGTTCACTATGGTTAGGGGTTAACCTTATTACCGCGCTATTAGCCGTAGCAGTGACTAGCCTCTTTGAAGGGATATTTCAGCAGCTAGCCATTTTGGCGGTGTTAAACTCACTAGTACCAAGTATGGGCGGCATTGCTGGTAATCAAACACTCACACTAGTTATACGTGGTATGGCGCTTGGTCATGTTGGTGACAGCAATGCTAGAGCACTGTTAACGAAAGAAATTGCCATTGGTTTTCTTAACGGGATCATTTGGGCGTTGATCATTGCCAGCTTCGTGGCTATTTGGAAACAAGATTTAGCTTTAGCGGGGGTCATTGCCTTTGCTATGTTAATGAATATGACCGCCGCAGGCTTAGCTGGGGTGGCCATTCCACTATTATTGAAACGGTTAAATATTGATCCTGCTCTTGCAGGGGGAGTCATTATTACCACAGTCACCGATGTAGTCGGTATTTTCGCCTTTTTAGGCACTGCTACCCTGTTACTTACCTAACAAAACAGTTAGTTACGAGCAAGAGAGGTATCGAGTTGCGAAGTGCCCTACTATCGGCAACTTGTTTTCGTTACTGGTAACAAACAACCCGCAACTTTCTTTACTGCCCCGCCACTTGCATTTCATCAACAAGTATCGAGCCGGTTCGAATACTGCCGTGCATATCAATATCAGAGCCAACAGCGACAATACCTTTAAACATGTCTTGTAGTTTTCCTGCTATGGTAATTTCACTGACAGGATAGGCTATTTCACCGTTTTCCACCCAAAAGCCAGCAGCGCCACGAGAATAGTCGCCATTAACCACATTAACTCCTTGGCCCATAAGTTCAGTGACTAACAAGCCTGTCCCTAAGGTTTTTAACATAGCATCAAAATCACCACTATGCTGACCATTTTTAGTATTAACCAACCAATTATGTATGCCGCCTGCATGGCCAGTGGTGGTCAATCCTAATTTACGCGCTGAGTAGCTAGTTAATAAATAACTTTGCAATGCGCCGTCAATGATAATATCTCTATCCGTTGTTGCCACGCCTTCACTATCAAAGGAGCTACTGGCTAATGCTTTAAGAATATGCGGGCGCTCTTGGATGGCTAAGAACTCAGGAAAAACCTCTTTTCCTAAAGCATCTAATAAAAAGGAAGACTTTCGATATAAGTTACCACCGCTGATAGCGGCGATAAAGTGGCCCCAAATAGTATTGGCTATATCAGCACGAAACAGTACCGGCACCTTCATGGTCGATAATTTTTGCGGGTTCAAACGAGAGATAACCTCGCTAGCTGCCTTCTTACCTATGCTAATACCGCTTTCCAGCAATGAAAAATCACGATTTACATCATAAGCATAATCTCGCTGCATATTATCATCACTGCCCGCAATAACGACACAACTCAAGCTATGGCGTGAGCTAGGGTAAGCGGCTATTTGACCATGACTATTACCATAGACTTTAAACCCTGAAAAACAATCTAAACTTGCGCCATCTGAGTTGGTAATACGCTTATCACTTTCTAAGGCGCTTTGCTCACAAGCTTTGGCGATATGTATTGCTTGCTCAGTCGTTAAGGCTTTGGGGTGATACAAATCCAAATCTTTACTTTCCATTGCTAATAACGCTTTATCCGCTAAACCCGAACAATCATCAACCGAGGTATACTTAGCAATATTAACCGCGGCTTCTACCGCTTGTGATAAGGCTTTTTCAGATAAGTCTGCCGTGGATGCACTGCCTTTTCTACCTTGCTGGTAAACCGTAATTCCCAAAGCACCATCGTTGGTAAATTCAACATTTTCAACTTCCCCTAAACGCGTACCAACACTTAAACCTTGTTGTCTACTCATAGCGACTTCTGCGCCATCAGCACCTAAGGATTTGGCAAGTTCAAGTACTTTAGTGACGCGATCTTTTACTTCATCCATTTGTTCTATTAATGGCTCGGTAGTTTTATTAGTTGTGGTCATATCTCTATCTATTTAGGCTTTTGAATACCAACTTTACCGCAATTTGCGTATAATGGGGTTAGTATTGATTAAATTTGACTTGTAGTAACCACTATTATGCCCCACTCTGACAACGATATCGACGACTTAGCATCAGAAATAGAATTAAAAAGTAAAACCGAAATAAAAAAAGAAATGCATCAACTGCAAGACTTCGCGCAGTCTTTGGTGGAAATGTCTAAACATCAGCGTAGCCTCATCCCCTTAAGTGAAGATCTTAAAGATGCGATGGTGGTTGCCGATAAAATTAAAAATAAGCACGAAGCGCTACGCCGTCATATTCGTCATATTGCCAAAATATTACTGGAAACGGATCTTGCTCCTATCCATCAAGCTATTGATGTGATGGCAAATAAGCATCAACAAGCGACAGCTAAATTTGAACGTTTAGAAAGTTTACGAGATCAATTGATTGAACAAGGTAATGAAGCCATTGAAGCTTTATTAGTTGAGTTTGAACAAATGGAGCGACAAAAATTAAAACAATTAGTGCGCCATGCCGCTAAAGAGAAAAAAGCAGAGAAGCTAGGTAAGCATTATAGAAATTTATTTGCTTACCTAAAAGAATATAGCTAAAAGAGCATAGCTAAAAATGTAGGGCGGAATTTATTCCGCCCTGTCGGATTAAAATCCAACCTATCTTATTGCGTACCACCAATAGTCATTTCATCAACTTTTAAGGTCGGCTGACCAACACCAACAGGGACGCTTTGACCATCTTTACCACACACACCAACACCTGCATCCAGTTTTAAGTCATTACCCACCATAGAAACATTCTTCATCGCTTCAGGACCACTGCCTATTAAAGTTGCTCCTTTTACTGGCGTAGTTATTTCACCATCTTCAATAAGGTAAGCTTCTGAGCTGGTAAAAACAAACTTTCCAGAGGTGATATCCACTTGGCCGCCAGCAAAGTTTGGCGCATAAATGCCTTTTTTCACTGATTTGATAATATCTTCTGGGCTAGACTCTCCCGCAAGCATATAAGTATTGGTCATGCGTGGCATAGGCAGATGCGCATAAGACTCGCGTCGGCCATTACCCGTTGGCTTAACACCCATTAAGCTAGCATTATGTTTATCTTGCATGTAGCCTTGTAAAATGCCTTTTTCAATCAATACATTGTACTGACCAGGTGTGCCTTCATCGTCAATGCTCAGCGAGCCACGACGATTCGCCAAAGTACCATCATCAACAATAGTGCATAATTCTGAGCAGACTTTGCTGCCAATTTTACCTGAAAAAGTTGATGAACCTTTACGGTTAAAGTCACCCTCTAGACCATGCCCTACCGCTTCATGTAGTAATACTCCCGGCCAACCAGCACCTAGTACTACTGGAAAAGTCCCCGCAGGTGCTTCTACCGCAACGAGATTAACCAATGCCTGACGTACGGCTTCTTCGGCAAAAGTTAAATAGCGCGCTTTACCTTGTTCTATTTCAAAAAAATAACTGTAATCTGTTCTCGCGCCACCACCAGCACTAGCACGTTCACGTTTACCGTTCTCTTCAACTAACACAGAGCAATTAAGTCGTACTAATGGGCGAATATCTGTGCCATAAGTGCCATCACTTGCAGCCACTAAGATTTTTTCATACACACCCGATAAGCTGACAATCACTTGAGAAACACGACTATCTACTTGTCTTGCATGAGCTTCAACCTCATGTAATAAGGTAATTTTTTGCTCTTGAGTTAAGCTGCCAAGCGGCTCAATGGCTTGATAAATTTTTATCGGTGCTTGACGTTTAAACGCATGAACATTTGCACCTTGGCCACTATCGGCAATGCCTTTTGCAGCATCCGCAGCTTGTTGTAATGCCAGAGGAGAAATATCATCAGAATAAGCAAAACCTGTCTTTTCGCCAGAGATTGCTCGTACACCAACGCCACGCTCCATATTGTAGGAGCCTTCTTTCACTATGCCATCTTCTAACATCCAAGATTCATGTTGGCTGGACTGAAAATATAAATCAGCAAAGTCGACTTGTCGTCCCATCATGCTATTTAGGGTGCTTGATAAAATAGCATCATCTATGTGGCTATCGGCTAATAAGGCTTGTTCAACTTTGTTCATTTATAACTCGGTTTTTAATTGGATATTAAAGCATGCTTAAGCGGCATGCTTGCTCTAATTTTTTTAATCTCTTTTGGGTCAAAGTCACTACTAATAGCGCCTTCCCCTTCCTCAAGACAAGCTAAGATTTCCCCCCACGGGCTAATTATCATAGAGTGCCCCCAGGTTTCTCGGCCATTTTCATGGACTCCTTCTTGTCCAGCAGCAACGATATACACTTGATTTTCAATCGCTCGGGCTTGTAATAATGTTTGCCAATGCGCTTTACCCGTCACGCGTGTAAAAGCACTGGGGACAGAAATGATACCTGCGCCCAAGGCAGTTAGTGTTTGATAAAGGGCAGGAAAGCGAATATCAAAACAGACGCTTAAACCAATATTAGCCAGCGGTGTGTTGACTAAGCAAGGTTTACTCCCTGCTTGTGTATAACGAGATTCACAATAATTCTTTTCGTTATCCTTAACGTTAACATCAAACAAATGAATTTTATCATACTGGCCTAATATCTCACCACTGGGACTGAAAATACAGCTAGTATTGGTAAATTTATTACCCTGCTCTGTTAATAATGGGATGGTGCCAGCAACAAGGTAAACTTGATATTGCTTGGCTAATTCACTTAATTTTAATTGCAGTGTGCTAATAAGGCCTTTTTGTGATTGCACGCTTTCTTTAGCCAGTTGTAGTTGTGCCTTATCCGAAACACCAAAAAACAAACAGCATTCAGGTAAAACAACAAGATGTTCATCACTGCACTCACCTGCGGTTAATTGTTCAAGCTGCGTTGAAATTGCTTGGATATTTTCTGCTACGCTTGGCTTAGCATTGAGTTGAATTGCGCTGAGTTTAACCATTATTTAGCTCATTAGGTAAGTCATTGAAGTTTTTATTTGTTTTGTAGTGCTTTAGTGATTGCGGCTTAGTACCATTGTCTTGTTGCTCTTTATTTTTACTGCTATTGTCTTTTTCACCATTGTCGACAAATTCTGGCGGCGTTGAGCGACCGACACTGATATCACGGCTTTTACGATTTACTTCTTTAAAGTTTGGCTCATCAAGACTACCGGTTAATTCAAAATTAAACTCAGAAACAACTTGCGAAGTAATGACTTGATCTATAGCTACACCGGCTAAAAATAACACCGGGTTAGTTGTCGCTATCCAAGCAAGCACAGGTAAACTCGATGTCAGGTTTGGTTTGTAGGTCATCTTATAGTCAAGTGTATCTGTCACAAAGCTTGTATTCCCCTTGATATAGAGATTACCCGCAGTACCATTCATGCGAGTATTGTCTGTATATAACACTCCATCTTTGATGTGATAATCACCCTTGATATCACTATAAAACATACCGTCGCTGAAAATATCACGAAAGTCTAAGGTTAATTTTCTTACCAATGATTCAAGACTGAGTACAGAAAATATTCTGGCTTTATCACTCACTTGTGCCAGATAGCCGTCATCTACTTTGCCACTAAAGTCGCCATTAAAGTGCTCGATTGCAAACTCATGGGGACCACCTTGCCAATTTAAATCAAACTCCACAGTCCCGCCGCTATCACGAATTATCGAACCATAACCCAACTGTTCAAGCTCATATTCAATATTTTTAATGTTTAAATTACCATGAATATCCGTAGTAGAGCCTTGAGCATGTTGTTGCCATTGACCAGAAAGGGTAAAGTCGGCCTGCTCACGTTTGGCGCTAAAGTGATCGATATTAATAACATTTTCACTCTTACGTGACAAAGAAAAATTGACCTCCCCTAAGTCCAATTTATCAACTTGACAGCGATCACAATGTAAATTTATTTTAGGAATATTGGCAAATATAGCTTGTTCATTAAGCGAAACATCCACCTCACCCTCTGACGAGGATTGAGTATTTTCATCCAGGGTTTTCTTGGCTGAAAAATGAATAAAGTCAGCATTAACATCAATCCCTTGCGTTAACCAATCAGGGTAAAACTTAACACGGCTACGTGTTTCTTTAGCATTAAGCTGTAACAACCACCAATTGGTTTTATCTAAAAAATTAAAAGAAACATTATTAAGTTGTTGGCCAAATATAGCTAACTGAGTTAACGTGCCACGAATACGCTCAGGTTTAGAAAACAAGCTCGGCGAGTTTTGTGCTACCCCATCATTGTGTTTATCATCACCAACACTGCTTACAGACTCAATAATATCACTGATCAAGGGCTGCCAATGGCTAAAATCCGCTTGCGCTAATTTAGTGGTGATATGAAAGCCATCCATAGGTAATAGCATTTTTTCATCACCTAACACTAAATGCGAACGTTCAAAATGCTGGCTTTCATGCGCAAGTACACCAAAAAAACTTAATTGCTCACCGTAATTAGCATTGATGGTTGATTCATCTAATTGCCCACTAACCTTCACTGTTAGAGGTACTTTCTGGCCTTGTGCTTTTTTGTAAGGTGTAGGTAAATGTATAAGCGCCTGCTCTAACTCACTATCAATTTTAAAATCATAGGAAAAGCCACCGCTGTGGTGCTGATGCAATGATAACTCCCCTTGCCATTGCACTTGCCCAGCCGAATATTTTTTTAATAGTGGCGTAACATGCTGTTGCCAGACCTCCTGTTGCCAGTTGGCTGTTATAGCAATATCAGTACCATAGTACTCTGCTTTGTTTTCAGCTGTTATATCGAGTGCTAATGCCATATCCAACCAAGTTAATGATAACTTTTCAGTAGTTATTTTATCATTAGCAAAACTTAGCTGACCGTTCACTTTTGCAAAGTCCATACGAGGTTGTTGCAAAGCAACTTGATTATCAGAAAAGTTGATTATGCCACTGGCTAATACTTTTTCTGTTGCCTTCAAGGGTAAATTTAAATGAAACTCTCCCTGAATATCACCGCTAACTTGTAACTGAGTCAAGACAGCGCCAACACTATCTTTTAATGGGCTATTCAGCATTAAATCTGTGACTAAATCTGCTGATGATGGTTTAATAAGAGTATCAACCGTTAATAGTTGTTCATTACCTAAACTGTCTATAGCCGCTTGTACACCACTGACATCAAGACCAACCAAACTCCCCCCACGACCAGTGATTAACATACTGTTATTGGTAAAATTTAAGTTTGCGGCAAAATCGGTAATAACAGGCCATTCGTCATCAAAGCTAAATACCGCTTGTTCAAGCTCGGCATCAACAACAAAAATCCCGCTATGATCAGTAAAAGGAAAGCGTGATAAAGGCCCATTCACTAGCACTTGTGCTTGCTTAATTTGACCTGAGACTATTGACCTATTCAGGTAACTAACTAAATCAGCACTCATTGTGGTTAAAGGGAAGTAATGTCCTGCTTTACTAGCATCGCCCTCAGTAATAGAAGCTAACAATGACATTGTTGTTTCACTGTCTGCTCCTCCATTTAGGGCTAAATCCGCATTCATCGATAGTTCAGGGGAAACTACATCAATATTATCAACCAGTAATTGCCAGCCACTGTTATTTTTAGCATTAGCAAAAAAACTCAGTTCGACATTAGCCTTAAGTGAGTGATAAACAATGGGAGCAATAAAAAGTTGTTTAAAATCTAATTCCCCTTGTGTGGCGGACAAATCAAGGTGTAAGGAATTTTCAGTAAAACTTAGCTGTCCAGATAAGTTTTCTACGCCAGGGATACCTTGGCTATATTGTGTCGAGGTTTCACTAAAACTTGCTAAAGCTTGAGTGTTTACAGCTGATTTTTTGAAGTATATATCCTGAGCTTTGCCAGTAATATTTAACTGAGATAATAATTCTCGTTTTTTTTGTTCACTGATAAATAATGGCGATACTTGGCTGATCAAAGCTAAATCAAAAGCCGATAAGTAAACAGAGAAGTCCGCTGAATTTTTATTCATTTGAACAATGTATTCTTGTTCATCCTGTTGATTAAATTGCATTAATAACGGCGTACTAAAAACTTTAAAACTACCGGGAGACTTCCCCTTTACCAGCAATAACTGCCCTTCGCTTAAAGTTAGGCTATGTTGGCCCTTTTTATCCTGCCAACTGACATGATTCTTATGCAAAACAACTTGTAAACGATCTACCTTGCCGTTATCAATTTTCAACCAAGTAGAAAAACCGATATCCGCCTTAGTTTTATCGTTATCTAATGCTAAAACACTATCGAGCCAAGGCGTAATATCAAGGTGATTACCTTCTAGATACATTAATCCTTTTAGTTCATCAACTGAATCACCTTTAACATCTATTTTCAAATGTAAATTGTTTGAACTTAACTCATCAACAATGATACTGCCTTGAGCCTGATGGCGACTGCCTTGGTTATTCCAGTGCAAATTACTAATATGAAAATTACGTTCGAGATCTTGATTGTAAATAGTAATATGGCTATTGCGCAGTGAAAATTGATTTAGCCGGTTTAAGAAAATAGCCGAAACTTGCTCAAAACCACTGAAAGTATCAACGTCTGTGCTACTCTCTTGAAGTGTTCGCTCGGCAGGTTTCTCTTTACTCCATCCCTCTTGAGACAGCTTAAGCTTTGCTCCATCTAAGATTAAATTACTTGAGACCAGACGCTGCTGGCTAATGGATGACCAAAAATCTATTTGTAGTTCAAGGCTTTCTATATAGATATAAGCATCGTCATTATCAACCAATACAACTTGCTTGCTAACTATGGTGGGGCCCCAGCTTTGCCAGCTCATACCTAAGCCACCAATGACTACATTGAGTTGATTGCTGTCATTAATATAGTCTTGGAAGTCTTCTCGGTAGTGTTCAACATAGGGTAAAAACAAACGAAATGCGCTGTTCAATACCGCTAACAATACCAACAAAATAGCCAGTATTTTATATATACGGTTTAACCAACGGTTTGATACGCTTGTAACAGACATTAATAATTACATTCCTAAACATGCAGTTGTTACACTACATCATCACCACATCAAATTGCTCTTGCGAGTACATAGCTTCTGTTTTTACTTTTATTGACTTACCAATAAATACTTCCACTTCAGCAAGGTTGTGAAATTCATCATTGACTAAAAAGTCACTCACTGCAGAAGACGCGTAAACAATAAACTTATCGGCATCATGAGCACGATTTACCCTAACAATTTCACGTAGTATTTCAAAGCAAACGGTTTCAACCGTTTTTAAATTACCTCGCCCCGTACAAACAGGACACTCATCACATAAAACATGCTCTAAACTTTCCCTAGTCCGTTTACGGGTCATTTCCACCAAACCAAGCGAAGAAAAGCCGTGGACACTATGTTTAACATGATCTTTTGACATGGCCATTTCTAGACTGCTCAATACACGGCGCTTATGATCATCGTTATGCATGTCAATAAAATCAACAATGATAATACCGCCTAGGTTTCTCAACCGTAGTTGGCGAGCAATAGCTTGGGTTGCTTCAATATTAGTACTAAAAATAGTGTCTTCTAAATTACGGTGACCAACAAAAGCACCGGTATTAATATCAATAGTGGTCATGGCTTCAGTTTGATCAATAATCAAGTAACCACCTGACTTTAACTCTATTTTACGGTGCAATGCTCGCTGAATTTCTAGCTCTGCTGAAAACAAATCAAAAATGGGTCGCTCACCTGGGTAATACTCCATGACGTTCGTCAACTCAGGCACAAACTCTTCACTAAAAACTTTCAGTTGCTCATAGGTTAGCTTAGAGTCAATACGAATACGTTCAAACTCCATACCCACAAAGTCTCTCAATACCCGCAAAGACAGTGATAAATCTTGATACAAAGGCATTTTAACTTGTTTACGTTGCTTGCGCTCTTGTACTTTTTTCCATACACGACGTAAAAATGTCGCATCATGCTGTAACTCTTGCTCGCAAGCCCCTTCGCCAGCAGTGCGTACAATATAGCCCTGTTGTTCATCACAATAAGGACTGATGATATTTTTTAAACGCTTGCGCTCTTCAACATCTTCAATGCGTTGTGAAATGCCGGCATGGCTGGCATGAGGCATGAGCACAAGATAGCGAGAAGCAATGGTAATATCAGTGGTTAAGCGAGCCCCTTTTGAGCCAAGGGGATCTTTCACCACTTGCACCATAATATGCTGACCTTCATGCACTAAAGAGCGAATATCAGGTACTTGCTCGGTTTCCTCTTTCAAAATAAGTTTAGAGTTAATATCTGATGCATGTAAAAAAGCGGCTTTATCTAAGTTGATATCTACAAAAGCTGCTTGCATACCTGGTAATACTCGGATCACTTTACCTAAGTAAATATTACCGACTATGCCCCGTTTTGCTTCACGCTCTATATGCACCTCTTGTAAGGAGCCATTTTCGATTAGAGCAACGCGTGTCTCGCTCGGGGTAACATTAATTAATAACTCACTACTCATTTTATTTTTGATCCTTGCCGGTTTACTCAAAAGTATGATGGTTTTATTATTCGCCGCTCATTGACTCGTTGCTCTCAATGTTTTGAATACTTGTTGGTAAACCAAGTTTAGCTAGCATTTGTGATGTTTCATATAAAGGTAAGCCAACAACGGCAGAATAACTGCCATTAATGCTAGTGACAAATTGTCCCCCGATACCTTGAATGGCATAAGAGCCGGCCTTGTCACAGGGTTCACCTGTTTGCCAATAACGCTGAATTTCTGCTGTCGTCAATGATTTGAAGTTTACTTGCGTTGTAATTAGCTTCTTAACAACAATATTAGCACCTACCACAGCAATACTGGTTAATACTTGGTGACTTTTACCACTTAATTGCCTCAAGGTTGCAAGGCATTGTTTTTCATCCGCGGGTTTACCTAATATCTGGCCATCATTAACCACGCAAGTATCGGCACCTAGCACTAAGGTGTCAGCTTGCTTTTGTACTGGCAGTTGCTCAAATATGGCTTGCGCTTTTTGTACCGCTAGGCGTAAAACATAATCACTCGGTTTTTCATCAAAATTTGCCGTTTCATCAATGTCTGCCACTAAGGTAGAAAAATGATAACCTAACTGATTTAACAGTGCTTGTCGTCGAGGTGATTGAGAGGCAAGTACAAGTTTTTTCATGACAATTGATCCAGGTATATGTTTATTTAATAGAAAAATGTCGACGGACTTTACGCAGCAACAAAAACATCCAAGGCCATAGAATAATTGAAGTGATCACTGGATATAAATAACTAGTCAGAAAAGCAACATCAATTAAAAATCGTTGTAACCAAAAAACCACTAAATGATACATAGCAGCCAAAACACCGGTAATTAACGCTTGTTGCCAAACAGAGAAGTTTCTAATTTTTTGGAAACTCTCAGCAACGATATAAATTGCTACCGCCATTGCTGCCGCATGAACGCCTAATACCGAGCCAAGTAGCACATCCAGTAAAAATCCCATAATCCATGCGGTAATAATATTAACATGACTAGGTAGTGCCATTGTCCAATAGATTAAGACAATCAGTACCCAGTCAGGACGAAATGCATCAACACTTAATGGCAGCGGCATAATCGTTGCCATTAATGTAATTAACAGGGTAAAAATAATAATAATGCCATTATGAGCAAACATTATTGTACCGCCTTTTTCTTCGATGGCGCTTTAGAGGACGTTGCCCCATCACTTTGTTGTTTTCTAGGGGCAAAAATACTTTGGGGCTTACTCTCAGAGAGTAAAAGTAAATAACGTAAACGATCAATCTGTGCTATTGGCGCGCTGTAAACACTGACAAACTCTCGCGATTCATCTTGGCTAACAAAAGCAACAGTGGCAACAGGATAACCTTCAGGGTACTTACCGCCTAAACCAGAGCTCACCAACAAATCTCCCATTTGTACATCAGCACTGTGAGGAACAAAATTATGGGTTAGCCTATCAATTCGACCACTGCCAGTTGCCAATAATCGTAAACCATTGCGTTCAACCCTTACCGGTACTGCATGTGAAATATCCGTGATTAAAATAACCCGCGAACTAGTTTGCCCAACATGTAATATTTGTCCAACAATACCTTGGGCATCAAGTACTGGCTGCCCTTCATAAACACCGTCATTGGCGCCACGATTAATAACCACTTGATGGGTATAAGGATCGCTGTCTACTGAAAGCACTTCAGCCACCATTTTTTGAATATTACTGCGCAAAGGTGACGCTAATAAAGAGCGTAAACGGGCATTTTCTTGCTTGATAATATCAAGCTGCATGGCTTGCTCATGAAAAGATAGTTCATTTAAGCGGTATTGCTGGTTTTCTGTCATCAACTGCTGACGAGTCACTATATTTTCAGACGTCCAAGTCATTAGTTGCTTGGGGGTATTGGCAATATATTGCAAAGGGCTAACCAAAGATTGCAAGTAGCCGCGTAATGATTCAAAACTGGCCATTTTATGATCGAAAAAAATCAATAGCGCAGAACAAAACAGCACCAAGACAAGTCGGTGCTGTGGGGATGGACCATGTTTAAAAATTGGGTTCATATAAAACCAGTTACGAATTACTCATATGAAAACAAGTCACCGCCGTGCATATCTATCATTTCAAGAGCTTTGCCGCCACCAAGCGCCACACAAGTTAACGGATCTTCGGCTACAACCACTGGAATGCCCGTTTCTTCCATCAATAAACGATCAAGATCTCTTAATAATGCACCACCACCAGTAAGCACCATGCCGCGCTCTGAAATATCAGAGGCTAGCTCAGGAGGAGACTGCTCAAGCGCTACCATAATGGCACTAACAATACCCGTTAGTGGCTCTTGTAGTGCTTCTAAAATTTCATTGCTGTTTAAGGTAAAGCTACGTGGTACACCTTCGGCAAGGTTACGACCTCGAACTTCAATTTCGATTAATTCTTCACCCGGATAAGCTGAGCCAATTTCATGCTTAATGCGCTCAGCTGTTGCTTCACCAATTAAGCTACCAAAGTTACGACGAACATAGTTAATAATGGCTTCATCGAACTTATCACCACCAATACGCACCGATGATGAATACACTACACCGTTCAATGAGATAATACCTACTTCAGTAGTACCACCACCGATATCGACTACCATAGAGCCCGTTGCTTCTGATACTGGCATGCCTGCACCAATAGCGGCGGCCATTGGCTCATCAATTAAATACACTTCACGAGCGCCTGCGCCCATAGCAGATTCACGAATAGCACGACGCTCTACTTGTGTAGAGCCACAAGGTACACACACTAAAACCCGCGGGCTTGGACGTAAAAAGTTATTACTGTGCACTTGCTTAATAAAGTGTTGTAACATTTTTTCAGTCACGAAAAAGTTGGCAATAACACCATCTTTCATTGGACGAATTGCTTCAATATTACCCGGTGTACGACCTAACATTTGTTTAGCGGCAGTGCCAACTGCTGCCACACTTTTCGAGCCACCCGCTCTGTCTTGGCGAATAGCCACTACTGAAGGTTCGTTTAAAACGATACCTTGGTCTTTAACATAAATAAGGGTGTTGGCTGTACCTAAATCGATGGATAAATCGTTAGAAAACATACCACGTAATTTTTTAAACATAAGCTCGAAATGTCCTGTGAAAATGCGAGTTAAATACTATGACAAACATAGATCGAATAATCATACCTGAGTATGTCTGCCAATTCTATTATGTTGCTTGTTTTAATGACTTATTTAAGTATTTATTTTTTATTCAATACTTGGAATTACTTGAAGTAAAGGTTACGACACTCTTTTCACTTACACTAATATGCCGATAATTTGCTCTGGAGAATAGCTATATTCCTTTTGAATATATTGCCATTTACCCTTGAGCTATTTTTAAAACTAAGTAAGGTTAGCTCTGGCCATAATTTTGACTGGCATTAGGGAATACATCTAAACATTGAGCGGCAAAGACGTTTGGCATTGAGAAAGTAATAAACAACAAAGTAGAAGAGCACGGGAAAACATTGTAAAACAACCTCGCGTAGTTAGGTTTACCACAATCTACCAATAAAAGAGTAAAACAGCTAATACAGCAAAGGTAACGCTAAGTGCCTATTTATGCAATACAAAGGGGAAAGAGTTGACAATAAAAAGCCCCGCATTGGCGAGGCTTTGTAGGAATATGAGCACTAAAACTAGTTAAATAACTTTTTTCTACTGGCTAGAGCAATGATTGCCATTGAAAATATTAAAAGCGTTGTAGGCTCAGGAACAGAGGTTATGGTTTTTCTAACGTAGAAGCTTTCGTTGCCACTGCCATCAACTTCACTACCATCTACTCCCGAAGAAACCCATTCGCTACTAACCTTGCCAGGGGTATAATCGAGAAGATTGCCATTAAATACAACTTCTACACCACCAATATTCAGTCTCAAAACAATATCATCGCGGACACTATTCCAAAAAGATACCGCTTGAATATAGGTACCATCACCATTTGAAAAATCATCAAGAGTAAAATTAGCCAGTAAAATGTCTAAATCGCTATCGCTTGCATAACCCCAACCTTCATGAAGCTCAGGAGCATAAAGTCTATTTGTTGTTTCTAAGTTAGGATCGCCCCAAAACTCAACATTCACAGGAGAAGCCCAAGCAAAGTCGATGGTTAAACCTTCTCCTTCATAAGTAACATAGTGTTCAGACGTCAACAGCGAAGAGTCTGTGATCAGAGCTGCATTGGAAATATTACTAAAAACAAATGACATGATAAAAATAAATGATACTACAAACTTACTCATTTAAAACCCCATAAAAAAGAAAAGCATAACAACGAACCTCATAAAGCAAAATTCGAACCAACAATAATTTGAACTTTATTTTCAGTTAGTTACAATAATTTATTTTTTATTAACGATCTCAGTGTAAAAAAAACAGACACTATAAGCTTCTTGCCTTTATTTCAATCGTTCTTGATGTTACTACACCTGCAACACTACATTGCCCAACACTGGTTATGGTATAGTACGAAACGCCATCAACAGTAGCATCATTTATGCAATCCACATCTACAGCTATACAGTTATGATCTAATCCCTCAATGGCAGAAAAGTCATAACTGCTGTCCACTGAACAAACTTCACTACCTGAGACCAGAGGAAACACTTCAGCCATTTTTCTCTGTGCACCTGCTTGTGCCGCTTGATAAGCCCGAGTTCCTAAAACTTCATAAACAATGGCCTCTGCATTAGTCCCAATCATCCTAACTAAGGATGCTCCTAACAGAGTCATTACTACAACAATGAAAATAGCAATAACAAGTGCACTACCACGCTGCCTATTTGACATTTTTGATTGTATTTTTAGCTTATGGAACATTTAACACCTGTATTTCATTAGTGAAGGTAATTTTTTCACTGTTTTTTTCAAATTGAAAATGTATTTTTACCATAGCATTACGTAGCAAAGTCGCTTCTTGTAACTCAAATGCACTAGTGTTAAAGATATCTTGTGCCATTAAAATACCATTTCTTAATAACTCATTACTTTGCAAGCAATACTCAACACTACCATTAATAAAATAAAGTCGCTGAGTCGGTGAGTCTTCAGCAAAAAGTACATTATTCTCTAATGTAACAACCCGTTCATCTCCTGTAGGAGTAATGCTACTAACAGCATAAACCTTGTTTTCATTAGCATCATAAACATCTTCAGCATCTAATGGATAAACAACTACGCTCCAGTTGCTATCAAAAGCTTCGTCAAATTCAATAACGTTAATTTTATTTCTAGCTTCCTCTGGTGCCACAGGAATATCGGTATAAATCGTCGTTTCAAGAATCGGCGTAAACTCCAAGCATTGACCAGAGATAACTAAACTATTAGGTAATGAATCTCTAATTTCTCTATTGAGTCGCTCCATAGCAAAACGTGCTGATGAAACCAATTGGTCTCTGTCGGTAGCTTGTGTATAAATTTGTGTACTAAACTTTATAAAGCTAGTTGTTGCTGCGGCAAGTACGCCTAAAATAACGATTACCGTTATCATCTCAATAAGCGTAAAGCCTGCTGACTTTTTTCTCATTAACTGTTTCATCAAAAATTAGCTCTATAGGTTGAAAAGCTCATTGAAAAACCAGTCGGCGTGGTAATAGTAATGGTAATTAACTTAGCCGTTTTTATATCTCCTGTGCAGCTACCATTATAATTAGCATCATTACAAACACTAATGTTCATTGCGTAACCCTCATATAAAACTAAGGCATTACCTTGTGAGTCTTCAATATCACCTGCGTTATAAAACAAACCATTGTAATCATCCACATCATTAAAAGTTTCTCTTGCTTCTCCTGCTTCTGCTGCCAAAACTGCAGAACAAGCAGGAGCATCAGTTTCACCACAGCGAACTCGACCTCCTGCCATATCTGAATTCTGATCAAAGGCTTTATTTTGAATTTCATTTAGTATTGATTGCGCTAACTCCGAGGCTTTAATTTGATGAAGTTGATCAGCACTCTGCTCAGAAACGGGATAAATTAAAGAAGTTAATACTGAAAAAGATACCGCTAAAACCACAATACCGACAATGGTTTCTATTAACGTAAAACCTTTATTTAACTGATGAACAAAAAAATGGCTATGGCGCATAAATATAGCCTTCTGAATTAATTTTCACTGTTAATGCCGCTTCACCAGTCACGGTTATTGTAATTTCACAAGCGTTTACAGGAGTGCAACCTAAAGGTTTTCCCAATGAAGAAAATGAAAAACTGGTTAACCCCTCAGAAATAGTAAAACTGACATTATGATTGTTATCTATAGTTACTGTTGTAGACTCTCCTGCGAGGCTTGTTTTGCATATAATAGGAGATGCGTCAGTTGCGAGCAATCCTATGGCAGAAACTGAGGCTTTTATTTGCAGGCAAGTTGTGGCATTTGTTTGCTGCATTGAGCGCAATTGAATTGCCCTTAACTTAGTAATTAACTCATCACGATAAGTATACTCTTCAAAGCCACTAGATTTGAAAAACCTAGGTAGTAAAGTCACCGCTATTATAGACATTAAAATAATAGTGACGATTAACTCTATTAAAGTAAAGCCAAAATTTTTACGATTTAAAAGCGACTTAGAATAATTCACAGAATGTAGCTACCTAACTAAGAACAAGGATTTGTCCCTATTAAAGGCTTTTCCCCCTCACTATCGGGTGAGCGATAATATGAAAGGCAAAGCTCTTGATAACTTAACGGTTTATCGTTCTCGATTAAATAAACTACTACGGCACTATCAATACTACTCGTTACTGCAAATACGGTTGGATCAACATCAAGCAAATGATCTCTCCAATCACTTACGGAAATGCTTGGATGCCCATAGTGTAAGGACACACTAACACCATCAGCTATTTCTACTGTCGGGCTATCGGCCAAGGCTACCTTATGGTTTCCTGCGACAATCGATTTACCATAAACCAGCGCTGAAGCACCTTCCATAGCAGCCTTTACCCCTTTTAACGTAGCTGTTTGCGCATCTGCTTTTAAGTTAATAAATTTCGGCGCCACTGTTACCACTAGAATGCCCAGAATAACAATCACAACAATTAACTCGATTAAAGTAAAACCTTTATTATTCATTTCTTTCTCTACCGCTGCTGTCAATCACGACTAAAAGTATAATTTTCAACTAAATATCTAAAAATATGTCCCTAGTATATTACAATAATTTACTGATAGGTGGTAAATTATTAAGCTGTTACTAACATCTATTCTTTCTATTGAGCCTATTTTGTCACTTACTAATTTTTTCAAAGCTTTGCTTGCTGTCTATTTTCTTCTAGGCATGCATATCATTTTAGACACTCCTGGCGGCACCGGACTGTATTTATCCTATAATATAATCGCGTGGCTTTTTGTCGTGATAATGATTGCTTTAGGCCTTTGGCAAATAACCCTTAATAGAAAAATTTACTATTCCAAGATGCTATTGTGGCTAATGCTGGGTTATAGCTGTTTACTTATTCCTGTTTTTTATCATTTCGAATTTACCGATCATGCTATACCAAGATTACTAGCATTAACGGGTGGCTTATTATTTTTGTTCTGCCTTTATCAATTTAAAGTATCAAAGCAACAAATGATGCAGTTGCTGCTACTTATTTTAGCGGCTGTTGCTATTGAAGCCGCTTTAGGTTTAGCACAATTCCTTTTCTTTGAAGAAGGATACTGGGGCGGTTACAAAGTCGGTGTAAGCCGTCCGCACGGTGTATTTTTACAACCTAATGTAATGGCAAGTTTTATGGCTACTGGCTTAGCTATTAGTTTATTCTTATCGGTAAAGTCACATTATTTTAGCCACAAAAAAACGTTCCACACCCTTATTTATTTTTGCCTCTTTGCTACGAGTTTTCTGCTAGTATTATTGCAATCTCGCACAGGGCATATCGGTGCTATTTTAGTAATATTATTACTGTGTCCGTATTTATATACCAAAAATGCTAAACAGCTTCGAACTAATTTAATTGTTATTACTTTAGGCGTACTCACAGCTCTAGCTTGCTTTGAAAACTCTACAATTCCAAAACGAGGCGCAGCTATATATCAATCCGCAGGTGCTAGGTCGAGTATTTTTATCGTTAGTGCCGATATGATCAAAACTAAACCAATACTTGGTTATGGCTATGGGGGTTTTGAACGGAGCTTTATCGATCATTTTAATCAATATGGTATAGAGCACCCTGAAATAGGCAGTACCATAAAGCGCTTAGCTCATCCTCACAATGAAGTATTATTCTGGGGAGTTGAAGGCGGCATGGTTGCACTGGCTGGTTTTGTGTTTTTTGTTATAGGCTATTTAACGGTGTGGCTGAAAATCCCTCGTACTAAAGCACTCGCCCTATTCGCTTTGTTACTACCAATACTGCTGCATGCTCAACTTGAGTTTCCGTTTTATAGCTCGATTAGCCATTGGTTAGCCTTCTTGCTTGTGCTCTGGCTTACTGATCGATATGCAAATATCGCTTACTTGGAAAGTAAGGAGTACAGCCATTGGTTGTCGGTCAATTGTTCAAAGACATTTTTAATTAGATTTTTTGCTTTGCTTATTCCAATGGTTTTCATTCCGTTTTTAGCAACGAGCATGCACACCGCCAGCATTTTGGTTGAACATGAAAAAAATGGCTACCGATCAATAGATAAATTAAAAGACATTATTAATCCTATTGCTTGGCAAAGCCGATTAGATGCTTCCGTTTATGCGCATATTTTGATTTCAGGATTAAAAGAAAAAAATATCAACAAACTTGAGCGTTATATTACTTGGGGGTTAAAACGAATACAGCACAAACCTAGAGTGAGCGTTTACTCAAATGTATTATTAGCGCTGAAAATATCAAATAGAGACAAGGAATACACCTTGTTACTAGCACAAGCGAAACAAACTTATCCGCAACATGGTGATTGGAGTAAGAATATTTTAACGTTAAAAACCAAGCCGGTAAGTAGTAGTGATTAGAGGCTTATCTATTATCGTTATACGTGCGAGTAAAGATTCACCTTATGAACTTTCTAAAGCTACAGATAAACTGATGCGAATAACAAACAGGTTTATGCCAGTGGTCTTATTGATGAAAATAATCGGGTTGATAAAGATGCGCACTTTTATTTATCTAAATTAATCAATCGAGATGGCAAGCATGTGTGGAAATACGATTTATTTAATGCCGTTGGCGAAAGTTAGGTTAATTTGCTCAAGCCCAGCAAAACCGACATCCAAACTTATCAATTTCCTTTAACTGAGGGAATAAAAAAGTCCATTAAAAGTAAAAGCACGCTTAAGGTATCGAAAATTTAATCACGACTACTCTAGTTGGGCATTAGAAAATGAAAGTTTAAAATTACCAATTGTTGATATGGCGACCAATGAGCTCTCCATTTCACTAAACCACTGAGCGAAAGTGTTTTATAGCAAGTGGATTAAGTTATCTATTTTAAGAAAATATCGTCTAAATTATTGTTTGTAGCGATTTACAAAGATAAAAAAACCGAGATAAACTCGGTTTTTGGCAAAATTATTTTATATGAAAACAAGAAACTAACAGCCCGTTGTTGTACTAGAAATAGTAGGGCGAGTTTCTGCATCCGTAGGTTGATTATAAGCAGCAACACAATTTGCTTCTGTAGCTGCATCAATATGTGTAAATGTTCCATCTGAGCCACTTACTTCAGTAATATCGCCATCTAAGTCTAATAAATCAGCCATAGATGCATTTTGAGGCCAGCCGTATTTTAAATTAATAGTACTAGTACCAACACTAATAGCACCTGTACTCCCATCTTGACCAGAAACTAATGCCTTAGCATGAGCCAAATCTGCGGCAGAGTTTATTGAGCCTTCAGTGGCTTCAATAACCGATGCCCGAGCATCACCAGTTAAATCAATAAATTTAGGGGCAGCGGTGACCGCTAAAATACCTAAAATGACGATAACAACAACTAGCTCAATTAAAGTGAAACCTTGTTGTGCTTTCTTATTTTTATTCATAATACTTCCTTTTTAGATAAAATGTTATTTAGATTGGTTAAATGGCTCAGGTTTGATCTTTTACATAAACAATAACTTCACTATTTGATGGTTCATAGGTGAAGCTATTACCTATTGTAGTACTGTTTTCTGGATTGTCATATTTGCTCGAATCATCAGCATCAATATCTAGAGAGGCTTTTAAATAGTAGTGACAGAGGTTGTTACTATCTTTTGAAACAAAGAAGTCTACCGAGCTATCAACAGCTAAGTCTGACTCTGAAGCACTTGGCGGTTGCTGCAAAATAGCATTCCATACTTGTAAGCATTCAACATTGTCAACGGTGGATAAAACAGATGTCCCTAATATGTAGCCAGGTCTAACATTGGCAGCTTTAACAGTTAAATAAACTGTGGTGCCATCATAATCGACAAAATTATTATCATCAGCATCATGGGGTCTAGCCTCTGCCTCCCACTGCGCTCTTGCTAAAGAAACGCCAGTAGCAAAACCACCTGCCATGCCTTCAATATTCGCTTTTTTAGCTTGCTCAGTTAGATCAATAAACTTAGGAATTGCCGAAACCGCCAAAAAGCCTAAAATCACCACAACAATAACCAGCTCAATTAAGGTAAAACCTGCTTGTTTTTTCATTCTTGCTCTCTTATTTTTACTTTGATTCATAGCAACCTCAAAAGCAATTTCATTTTTAAACAATTGTAACAGTGATTTATTTACTAAGTCACTTATTTTACATTAAAATTACAAAAAAATTCATTTATTCTAAACTATCACCAGTTATAACGGTACTAACTCTGCCATTAAAACGATTATAGTCAAAATATGTACCATTAGGTAAAGTATATCGACACACCAAGCTGACATGTTGCGAGGGCTGAGCTGAAAAGTTTCTCACCTCTATTGCTGCAATAGATTGCTTCATCAAACTTAACGGTGATTCCATCACTATTTGCCAAATTCTCTCACACACCAAGGGGCCATTATTAACATCTATCCAGCCCTTTTTATTAACCGTGATCAACTGTTTTTCTGCTTTATTTATCGAGGCAAGCTCTATAACCCTTGGCTGTTTATCCATCAACCACTGAGCATGTACTGTTGATACTTTAGTGGTGAAATTTTGCGCTAACGATGAAAAGCCTGCAGTACTAAATTGTGCTTCTTGTTTAATATAGTAAATGATAAACACGCTCATCAACACACCTACAAGCACCACTATCACCACAAACTCAGCTAATGACTTTTCATTTTTCTCACTATTGCTGGACACAGACACTTTATTTACTTAACCTTTCATCGCTGATGCCATATCCCACATCGGAGTAAATATCCCTAATGCTAGTACTAGTACCATAACCGCCACAACAACTAATAACAAAGGTTCAATTCTGGCAGTTAGTGTCGATAAATCGTAATCGACTTCACGCTCATAATAATCACCGACTTCTTTTAAAAGTTCATCCACACGTCCTGTTTCTTCACCAACAGCAATCATTTGCACCACTAGCGGAGTAAATAAAGCGCTGGCCATAGCGGCGCGTAACAAACTTTCGCCACTTTCTATGGACTTACGCATAGCTATAATTTTCTCGCTCATAAATGCATTATCAACCGCATCAGCTACTAAAGTTAACCCTGTCGTCATGGGAACACCGGCTTTTAAAATAATACCAAAACTGTGGGAAAATCTCGCTAAAATAGAACGTTCGATAATACTGCCAATAATAGGCAGCTTTATTTTACGACGATCCCATTGATAACAGCCTTTTTCTGTTTTAAGGCTTTGCCTTATCGCAACATAAGTCAGCACACCTGCAAGTAACAAATAAGGCCAAAAATTAATAAAAAAACTAGAACTGCTGATTAAAAATTTAGTCATTATTGGCAGGTCGGCCCCTAACTTAGCAAACATATTAGCAAAGGTTGGGATAACAAAAATATTTAAAATAACCAAAGCGGAAAAGAGCGCGATCAATACCATAGTAGGATAACGCAGTGCAGTTTTTATGCGTTTTCGCGTTGCTTGCTCACGCTCTAAATAGCTGGTCAATTTTAAAAAAGATTCTTCTAATTGCCCGGTATTCTCACCTACATGAATTAATGAAACAAATAAAGAGCTAAAAATTTTCGAATGATGATTTAATGCCGAAGATAAGGTGTAACCTCCCTCTAATCTGCTACCAATATCGAGCAATGCCTTTTTTAAGGGTAACGAGGTGCTTGATTCTGCCATGCCATTTATCGCACGTAAAATGGGCACGCCAGAGCGCATTAAAGCATACATTTGCCGTGCAAAAATAATTAGCTCATCAAGAGAGACTCTTGATAAACCAAATAGCTCGCTAACATCCTTACTGGCAAGGCTAACGTTTACTTTCTTCTCCACAACCGTGATGGATACAGGAGTAATGTTTTTCCGCTGCAACTGCTCAGCAACGGCCGAACTACTGGCTGCATCCATTGCCCCTTTCACTTGGCTGCCGCTACCAGTACGGCCTACGTATTTAAAAGAAGTCATACATTAATTCACATCAACTGTTTCAACTAAGCGTAATACTTCTTCCACTGTGGTTATACCTTTTACCGCATCTTCAAAAGCAGCCTTTGCCAAAGGGGTAAAACTTGGGTTTTCTTTTGATAATTGCGTAAATGCTTCGGTATCTTCAAGCTTTAATGCCGCCATCATTGGCTCATTCATTTCCAATAGTTCAAAGACACCAATTCGTCCTTTGTAACCTGTATATTGGCAAGATTGACAACCACGACCATGAACAAAATTAGTACTTTTGGCTTGCTCACCCGCTAAATTAGTTAACCATAAAAGCTCTTGGGCATCTGGAGTGTAATCTTCAACGCAATGTTCACATACCCTACGCACTAGGCGCTGAGCAATAATAGCCCGTAAAGAACTGCCCACTAAAAAGCCAGCTGCGCCCATATCGATTAAGCGCAATGCACTAGTAATAGCATCATTGGTATGCAGGGTGGATAACACTAAGTGACCTGTTAATGCGCCACGTAAACCAATTTCAACGGTTTCATGATCACGCATTTCCCCCACCATCATAATATCGGGATCTTGTCGAAGTGCGGTGCGCAATACAGTAGAAAAAGTTAAACCAACTTTTGCGTTAACTTGTACCTGATTAATACGTTCTAGACGATACTCCACCGGGTCTTCAACGGTAATGATTTTTTTACTGGCTTGGTTTAATTCACTCAAAGCCGCATACAAGGTAGTTGTTTTACCACTACCTGTAGGCCCCGTCACTAATACCATACCATGGGGACGAGTAATTTGATGACGCACTCGTTTAACAAGATCTTCTGGCATACCTGTTTGATCAAAAGACAGTAAACCTGCGGATTGGTCAAGCAAACGCATTACTACCGATTCACCATGCTGCACTGGCATAGTCGACATACGAATATCAATATCATGACCAGCAATTTGTAAGTTGAAACGTCCATCTTGTGGAATACGTTTCTCAGAAATATCTAATCCCGCCATGAGTTTTAAACGCAACACCATGGCCGAAGCAATTTTATTTTCTTTTAAAATATTTTCTTGCAGTACACCATCAATACGCTGCCGAATACGCAGTTGGTGTTCATCCGGTTCTATATGGATATCTGAAGCCCGCATTTGCACCGCATCTTCAAATACCGATTGTAATAACTTACCAACCGTAGCATCACCGGACTCATCAACAAATGAGGTAGATAAATCAAAGCTAGATGACTCCTCATGCTCTTCTTCAAGTTGACTAGCAAAGGATTCAATATCCGCTGTACGACGATAAAGTCCATCAAAAGCATCAAAAAGCTGTGAATCCATCACAACCGATAACTCTAAACGCTTAGGTGCTAACATTTGTTCTAGCTGATCAATAGCGCCCAAATCGGCAGGATCACTCATCCCTAATAAAACAGAATCACCTCTGTCTTCTATAATAAGTGCTCGTAACCGTCTAGCATGAACTTCGGGTAACAGATTAGCAATTTCAGTAGCGATACGGCGCTGGCTAATATCTAGAAAAGGTAAACCTAATTGTTGAGCTAAAAACTCTAATAACTGACGCTCTGACAAATAACTGAGTTCAATTAAGGTATCACCTAACTTTCTACCCGTCGTCTTTTGGCTATTTAACGCCTGCATTAATTGTTCGTTAGAAATAATGTGCTCGTGAACCAAAAGATCACCTAAGCGCATTTTTAATTTGGGTGCCACCATGTAATTATTCTCCTAACGCTTGCATACGTTGTGTTGCAAACTCTGCTGATGCGCTTGATAAGTCATTTTTACTTAATGCCAACGCATACTCTTTTCCAGCTAAAGTAAACTGGCTACTTTTGTCATACACTATGGCTAGCCCTAAGTGCCACTTACCACTATACGGCTGCATTTTAATCAGTATTTTATAAGCGGTAATCGCACTTTGATAGGCTTCAATTTGTTGGGCAACATTGGCTAACATTAACTGATAATCTTGTTGCTCAAGCTCAGGCAAAGCTTTTAAGGTGTGATATGCCCCTCTATACTGACCTTGTTTTAGTTGTATTTGCGCTTTTAACATGCGCAAGTTGCTGTTTTGTTTATCTAGAGCAATGCCTTGTGATAATAAATTAACCGCTTGCTGATATGATTTACGGCCAAACCACAATGCGGCTAATTTTTTTCGGGCTTGCTGATTACTTGGCGCTAGAATTAACACTTCTTCAAAAAGCTTTTCTGCTGTAGTGATTTGATTAGTGTTTATCGCTTTTTCAGCTCTGACTAGTTTTTGTGTGACTAATTCTGCTGTGGTCAATTGGCGACGTGAAACTGTCATTTGACTTGATTTAACACTTTCTTCAACTTTTGCTACTGGCTTCACTACTTGTTTGGTAACGGGATGAGAAACAAAAGCAACATCTTGGTTTGGCTGATTTATCCTGTCTTTAATTTTTGTTTCTTGCTCAGGAGCGTACTGAAAAGTAGGCGTTTCAGCGGCTTGTTTTTTAATCGGTTGAGAGGCCAATGCATCATCTATAGTGGCTTGAATGACACTCTTTTCAGTTTTCACCGCTTGTTGAGGAATTTTCTGAACAACTGGCGTATCAACTTTCGTTATTTGCTTGCTGCTTGGCTGATGGACTAAAGCAGCACTTACACTTTCTTTAGCTTTTAATTCACTATTAGCGACTCGTGTTTGTAAATCCAAAATATAAAAACCAAGTGCATTAATGCTAAGCAGCACGACTAAAGCAATAACAACTATCTTCATCGTTGACGGCTTTCTATTAACAGGGACAACACTAGATACTTGTCCTTGCTCAGGTGTACGCTGCTCTAAATCTTTGAGCATTTGATTAATAACACTCATAAATTTATACCTAAAAAGTTAATACCTATTAAATAGGAAGCAACAAAATAACTCGACATGATTAGTAACAGCCCCAAAGCGACAAGCAGATAATTATTACTAAAATATCCAAAGCGGTTGTCAGCAACGCCTTCAGTATCTTTTATGGCAGCCGCCAGCTCTTTTGCTGTCATTTGATAGCGCCCTTGACCATAACTTAACATTAACATTTTGTGGCAAAGTATATTCACTAAACGTGGCACCCCTTGTGTTGCCTTAGTTATTTTTTTGCATAAATTCGCAGAAAATAATGCCGCGCCTTTATAGCCTGCAACTTGCAATCTGTGTTGAATATATTGCTGAACTTCTTTTGTATTCATGGCTCGTAATTGATATGAAAAAGTAATACGTTGGCGAAGCTGCCTAAACTCCGTCTGTGTTAAACGCTGATCTAACTCGGGTTGGGCAAATAATACCACTTGCAATAATTTTCGCGTTTCCGTTTCTAAATTGGTAAACAATCGCAATGCTTCTAAGCTTTCTGCTGGCAATGCTTGAGCTTCATCAAGAATGAGCACCACAGAATGCCCTTTGGCATGTAATTCTAATAACCGGTTTTGAATACGTTGTGTTAATAATTGAGCCGACATTCGCTGCGCCTGCTTAACACCCAATTCTAATGCTACTGCACGCCTTAATTCATCCGGATTCAAGTATGGATTGGGTATATAGGCAGTGACAAAATGCTCTGGAATTTCATTAAGCAATTTACGACATAACAAGGTTTTCCCTGTTCCCACTTCACCCACGACTTTGATAAAGCCTTCACCCGTTTTCAGTGCTGTCATCAGCACCGCTAACGCCTCATTATGAGGCGTTAAGGGTAAAAAAAAGTTAGTGTTTGGTGTTAACGTAAAAGGTAGTTCCGTTAAACCAAAGTGGTACAAGTACATAATTTATTGGCTATCTTAATTGCTTTGATTTGCATCCTGTCATTGAGAGGATTCAACTTGTTGCTCTTCTTCTGGGAACCATTTTTTCAATAAGGCACGAGCGTCTTGTAACTGAGACTTCCAAGTATCTTGACCAATAACCACAGGTTTAAGCAAAATAACTAACTCGCGCTTTTGCGTGGTTTCACCTTTACTTTTGAACAGTTCACCAACCAGAGGAATATCCCCTAACAATGGCGTTTTTGATTCTTTATCAATAGTATAGGTTTCTATTAAGCCACCAATCACCACAATCTCGCCTGATTTAGCACGAATAATGGTATCAGACTCCCTAACGCGACTCTGTGCCAAGGGTAAAGTAGACTCTTTGCCTTCTATACGAATTGTTTTCTGTTGCTCTTCAGTAATCGTTACCGACGGGTGAACATGTAAAATTACATCGCCTTCTTTATCTATTTGTGGTGTTACATCTAAGGCTATACCTGAAAAGAATGGTGTTAACTCTACTTCAGGCGTTGTCGTAGTCGAAGTACCTGTGGTGGTAGTGCTAGAAACACCTGTTACAAAGTATTCATCTTCACCCACTTTAATGACAGCTTTTTGGTTATTCGTGGCGGTAATTCTTGGGCTTGATAACACCTGCACATTGCCTTGGGTTTGTAACAAACTGATAACGCCACTAAAGTCAGGGCCAGAAAAACTTAGTGATGTGTTACCACCTATGCTACTAGAAATAACATTACCTGCAATGTTACCTGAAGTTGAAAAAGTAAGATCTGTATCCCCTAGGCTACCTAAGACTTGTTCCCAATGCACACCTTGCTGATAGTCATCATTTAAGGTAACTTCCATGATCTTGGCTTCAATAATAACTTGACGATGTAAGTGTGTTTCGGTGTCTTTAATAAAGTTTTTAACTGCTGTGATTTCTGCGGGTAAACCACGTACCGTCACTAAGCCTGCCTGCGGTGAAATAATAACTGAACGACCACCTTCGGTGCCGACAAAAGCGGTTAACGTTTCTTTTAACTCTTTCCAAAAATCAGATTCATTTTCTGTATAAAGGTTTATACCGCTATTGCTCTGGCTGTTTTGGTTGTTTTGATTGGAGCTATTTCGACTATTATTGTTATTGCTACTACCACGATTATTATTACTGTTGTTACCATTATTAGGATCATTTTCTGAAACACCGCCAGAATTAATAGTCGTATTAGAGCTACCAAAGCGTTTTAAAAACAAGTAGTTCAACGCAAAAGTTTCAGTGCGAATACCGGCAGGATAAACCTGAATAATATTGCCGTTAACACGAATATCATAACCATAGATGTCTTGAACCACGGCTAAAGCTTCAGTTAAGGTAACATCTGATAAACTTAGCGAAACACTGCCCGTGACTTCAGGGTGAATGGCTATACTATAAGCAGAGCCTTCAACAATGGCGGTAAAAAAATCTTTTGCATCAACAGAAGTTGCTGACACTTCTAATCTTTTCTCACTCAACATACCTTGTTTAGCTTGAACCATATTTTGCTGCATCAGTTCTTTTTGTACTGAATTAGGCACTTGCGTTAATGGCTTTGGCGCATTAATTTTTCGGCTATCATCGATAGCAAGATCTAAGCCCTCTTTCATATCAACAGGCGCGTCAGGCGTTGTTTGACAGCCAACTAAAGTTAATAGCAAACTAGATAGAGTTATTTTTAATTTTGAGTATTTCATAGGTTTTTTCGTTATTCTCATTATTTTGCTACCAAGTTACTTTGCGACACTAACGTTAACGACACTTTCTTTAAAAACATGTAGTTTAAGGCGTTGTGTTTCACTGCGTAATACCACACTTTGATCATTTACCGCAGTTAATCTATATTTGCCAATAGTGTCATTTGTCTTCATAACTTTGCCATTAATCACTACCGTATGTATGCCTTCACCATGAATGATGGATTCTAAAACGAGTTTTTTCTCGGCTATCACTTGTGATGACGAACCACTATGGCCAAAAGGGCTAGTTGGGTCAACTTTGCCAGCATGAGCAACAGATGAACATAGGGTTATAACAAAGAAAAGTGATGCTATAAGTGACATTAGAGACGTTAATTTAGACACCGACAAACTCCTTTTTTGTACTCAAACTATAGATAATTATCTCTAACTCATTCTTGGGATACTGAGTCAATTTGAAATTAAAATCTTGCCAAAAAAACTTCCAAGGCAGTTGTTCAAGCTGTTTTAAATAACTTTGTAGTTGGAAATAACTACCCGATAATTTAAGTTTAATACCGTGTCGGTACAGGTTCTGCCCTGCTTTACTTGCTGAGTTCAACGATACATTTTCATCTTCACGCTGATTTTCTAACGCTAACAAAGGCTGTGCACCGAGTAGCTCAAAAGATAATAATGACACGCCTTTTTCAAGTTTTAATAAATCAAGTAATGCATGACGCATTTGTATTGGGTTTATTAAATCTGAAGTTAAGGTCAGTAACTTGGCATCAACCTTAGCTAGCTTAGCTTCATACTGGGCAATTTTTTTTCTAGTTACTTCATTAGGGTCACTTTGCAGGGCGGCTTCCAATTCTGCCACTGAAACTTTTAATGATTGGTTGCTTCTCATTAACCGCTCAATTTTACTACTGGCTTGTTTATTGGCTATTAACGTTGGGTCAACAAACAAGTAAAAAATAATAAAAAACAAGGCCACTAAACCAGTCAATAAAATCAAATACTGCTCTCGAACAGTCAGAGTTAAGTATTTTTCACTGTATGCTTGCCACTGCTTATTCATGGTAAAATCTCCTCTGCACTCTTAGAGCTAACCATAAACTCAGTAATATTTTGCTCATTTTCTGATAGCCTAAAATGCCCAAAGGACTTACCCGATAGTAACAATGAATTTTCAAAACCCGCTAGCCAAGCTGGTACGGCTTCAGGCGTTAAAGCTAAACCACTAAAAGTCATTTGATCATTACTAATATGAATAGCTTGCAAACGTATATCTTTACGGTGCATTTGAGATAGTTCTTTCATGGCTGCAGCAAAGCCTGCAACATAAGTTTCGTTTGAATTGGTCAATTTATCGTGTAATGCTTGCTTATTTGAAATTAGCAATTTAATAGTGCCTAACTGGTCGATTAATTCACTACTAACTTTTCGATTATTTAATGCCTTGGTTAATGTTTCTAGTTGCTTGCTATGTCTGGCATTTTCTTGCTTCACAATAGCCAACTTTGTTGTTAACGCCCTCTGGGTGTAATGACTAGCAACCACCCAAGCAACCATGAATAATAAGACCAATGACCACAGCATCACTACTCGTGGTAAGGTTAGCAAAACCTTTTCTGGCAATAACTCTACCTGTAATAAATTAATATGGTACTTATTGGGACTATTAGCTTGCATGGGTTAACTCCTGAGCTTGCGATTGCTGCTTTTCAACAAGTCGAGTTTCCAATAGTGTCGCTCCAATAGCTGCTGCATATTCCCTATGTTGTTGGTAGGCTTCTGGCAAAGCTAATAAGGTAACCGGAACCTGGGTGTTTTCAGCCAATTTGCGGGCAAAAAAGCTTTCTGAAACCATAGGCAACAAAACTTTAATTTCTTTAATGGGGGCTTGTTTTAGTTGACGTTCAAAGTAATCAGAGGAGCGCTGAATTTCTAACACTAAACTATCAACCATTGTCATTGATAACTCATCTTCACTTTTTTGAGCTATTTGGCTAAAACCACGTAAGCGGCGATGAAAGTATAACTGCCCCTGTTTGACTATCAGTAAGATTATCTCTTCATTGGGCTGCTTACAAACCAATAAGCATGCATCATTTTGTACGGGTAATAAATTTGCAAAAGCAAACTCTTCTGTAACTATACTAGCCACTTCGGCATCAGTTTGATTTATGGCTGTAACGATTTTTTTCAGTTCATTTAATGGCGCACAAACCACATGAACCTTCTCTTTACCACCAGCTAACAAAGGACCATCAAAATAATCAATAACCATATTATCAGGTGGGATGCTGACTAAGTCTTTAATTTGCCACTTTAAGGCTGCCACAATTTCTTCGCTAGGCACATTAGGCTTATCTACCTGCACAATTTGTGACTGCTTAGCATTAAGTACTAGGTGGCATTGTCCTGCCAGTAACTTACTCGTTTGTATTACTGAAATAGCATTAGCAAAGTTTGATAATTTGACTTCAGTACTTTGAAAAGATGGTTGAGACGCCTTAACATTTTCATTGTTAATAGAGTCTTGTGGATTAGGCATCAAACAAGAGGTAAGTGACTCTTGTTGTAAAGCGATACCAAGAACTTGATTTGATTGCTTTTTTGAAAACAACTTACTTATTCGTGTTAATAAAGACATCGATTAGTGCTATATTATTATGTAAAAATGCTTAAAAAACATTTAAAAGAAGTGCTGCTAACATTATCCTTTATTAGCGGTAAGCTGCAAGTATTTTTGCCGCTTTTTACATTTTACCCGCATATTTAGCAGCTATTCTCTGATTTTTAGTGATTAAACATTATGACCTGCCTTTCCAAAATCCAATTATTATCCCACCCCTTATTTGATAGCCATAAAGTACAGGTTTGGGTAAAACGAGACGATAGTATTCATGCCATTATTTCTGGTAATAAGTGGCGAAAATTAAAATTTAACTTAGCCCATTTAAAGCAACAGTCTGGTATCAAAGGCGCGTTAAGTTTTGGGGGGAGTTATTCAAATCACATTCATGCTTTTGCTTTTGCTTGTTTTCAGCAAGGAATACCCTGCATTGGCGTCATTCGTGGTGAGGCTGATTACGCTAATAATTTCACTTTAACTTGGGCTCAATATTGGGGCATGAAGCTACATTTTGTTGATAGAAAAACTTATCGACGCCGCCATGACGCAGACTTCATTGCAGAGCTGCAGGCGCAGTTCCCCAACTATTTCATTATTCCTGAAGGGGGAAGTAATGAGCTTGCTATTCCTGGCGTAGCTGAGGTAATGAGCGAACTAAAGCAACAAACCCAGTTTGACACCTTAATGACACCTGTCGGCAGTGGCGGTACTTTAGCGGGACTAATTACTGGCGATAAGGAAAACTATGATATTGAACATAAGCTGCTAGGTATTGCTGTTCTAAAAGGGGCCGATTATCTCATTGATGAAATTAGCGGCTTATTACCTTCAGCGATCCAACAACACCGAAACTGGCAGGTTCTGACGAATTTTCATCGCGGCGGTTATGCTAAATTTTCCCACCAAGATGCCCAGCGCATAATGGAGTTCAACCAGACAACAGGCGTTGACTTTGAGCCTGTTTACTCAGGAAAAATGGTACTCGCTTTACTAGACTTACTCGAGCAAGGTTACTTTACAAAGGGTGAGCGCATCGTATTACTACACACTGGTGGTATGCAAGGGCTAGGAGGAATGATTGAACGTGACATGTTAAATGCCGAAGATTGGCCTGCACCACAGCGAATAGCGAAAGGTACAATGCTAACAACTGACTTTTGAGCAAAAAAAACACCGTAGTCTCTAAGAGAATACGGTGTTTAGTGATAATGCTTTTCTGCTGCGGGTATTCTTAACTAGAAACCCGTAACTCAAAACTTATCTTACGCTTCAGCGATAACGATCACTTTGATGCTAGTATCAACATCGTGGTGTAAGTGAAGAGCGATTTCAAATTCGCCAGTTTCACGGATTGCACCTAATGGTAAACGTACTTCAGCTTTAGCAATTTCAACGCCAGCTTCAGTGATCGCATCAGCGATATCACGAGTACCAATTGAACCGAATAACTTACCCTCGTCACCAGCTTTTGATGCGATAGTAACTTCAGCCAATTCAACAACTTTAGCTGCACGAGCTTCTGCTGTTGCTAAAACGCCAGCTAATTTAGCTTCTAATTCAGCACGACGTGCTTCAAAGTGCTCAACGTTAGCTGCTGATGCAAATACTGCTTTACCTTGTGGTAATAAGTAGTTACGTGCATAACCTGATTTAACAGATACCTTGTCACCAAGGCCGCCTAATTTGGCGATTTTATCTAGAAGAATTACTTCCATTATAAACCCCTTATTAGCTTACTTGTGTAAGTCGGTGTATGGTAACAATGACAAGTAACGAGCGCGTTTGATCGCACGAGTTAATTGACGTTGATATTTAGCAGCAGTACCAGTGATACGGCTAGGAACAATTTTACCACTTTCAGTGATATAGTTTTTTAAAGTTGCAATATCTTTATAATCGATAGATGTTGCGCCTTCCGCTGTGAAGCGACAAAACTTACGACGTCTAAAAAAACGAGACATAATATTCTCCGATTTGGTTTTATTTATACTTCAAAGTAAAAACAAAACACTAATTAATCATTTCTATATGTTGAGCATGTAAAACAAGTAAAGGATTACCATTTCTTGATTCGTGCCGGTTAATAAAACCTGCCACTTTTACATTTTGCCCAACAACTAATTCACGCGTTAAGTGTGATAAATCACCTGTAGCAACAACTTGTATTCTGACAAATGCTTGTCGGTTCAAACCTGCTTCATTTTGTATAGACTTATGGTCTATTGAGAACTGGCTATGAACAATACCCGCTGGACTACTTGACTGCTTTGGCGTTTTCACTACCGAGCCGGTCAATACAAGGCAGTTTTCTTGTAAAGAGCCTTGCGAGGAAATCACAGATGACTATTCTTCGCTAGCAGCTTCTTCAGATTGCTCTTCTTTAGCTTCAGCTGGCGCAGCAGCAACATCTTTCTTAACTTCACGACGATCGTCGCGACGGTCTTCTTTAGCAGCAGCCATTGGCGATGCATCAGTTACCGCGTCTTTAGTACGCATGATCATGTTACGAATAACAACATCGTTATAACGGAAAGAAGTTTCAAGTTCATCAATAACTGACTGTGGCGCTTCAATGTTCATAAGAACATAATGTGCTTTGTGTAATTTATTGATTGGGTATGCTAATTGACGACGACCCCAGTCTTCTAGACGGTGGATTTTGCCTTCAGCAGCATTGATCAAGTCTGTGTAGCGCTGGATCATACCAGACACTTGTTCACTCTGATCAGGGTGAACCATAAATACGATTTCGTAATGACGCATTACGAGCTCCTTACGGTTGTAGCCTCATTATCTGGCTCAGCCAACACCAGTTGAGGCAAGGAACAAAAAGTTCAGGCTGAATTAAGGACGCGTATTGTAGGGAAAATAACAGCAGAAAGCAAGCAGTAAAAGGGACTTAAGAACACCACTTGCTTTAATACAATTTGTACAAGGTTTATTATCGGTAATTATAGCGCAATAACATTGCCGTTAACTTGCAGTTGACCTTGAGTGAAGCTAGCGTTAAAACTTAACTCTTACTCTTTTTTAAGTAACAGTCCTTGCTCTACATACATATCAATCATAGGCGCTAAACCAAGCTTAGCAAAGAAAGGCATTGGCGCTTTACCCTTGGCATCAGCTTTTACTGCCGCCATAATTAACATCAAATTATTAACATCAAAAACATTCTTGTCGATAGTGACTTGCATGGCTGATTCAATTTTGCCTTCAGTTGTATCGACGCTAAAATCTTTTATTTCAAAAATAGGATCAGTGGCTAAAAGCTGAGTCACTAAAGTTGATATTTTTGCCATATTTTGCTCATTAAACATCTCCACACCCTCTGCTGAAATACTAGCAAATAAAGTATTAACCTCTTGCATAACTTTGATACTAATACTGTTGAAGACAACATCTAAGTTGGCATTTTTTAAATGTTGTCCTGCAGACTTCATCTCCTGAGCACCATAATTAACACTGATTTTCATTAAATCATTATCTACGGACGACATAGCACCAATCACTAATTTTTTCAGTAATAAGACTTCATTACCCATGGCATCATTGGCATTAATTGATGATACTGTTAGGTTAAAATCACCCGTTGAAATGGCATTACCTAGATAATAATCACCGGCAATCAGGGTTTGGTCTAAGGTTAAACTTGTTTGACCAACACTAAAGCTTTCTTCGCTGGTGGTTGCTGTCAAACCATCCCAGTAAAATTCACCGTAAACTCTTGCATCATTTTCTAAGACAAATTCGCCTAGAGCTTGGGATGAAGTAACTTTATTGCCATCAACTTCTTTGGAAACTTCATCAATAATAATGCGAGTGACAACATCTTTAGAGAAGGTTAATAAACTAGAGAAGTGTATTTTGTCATTTATAAAGTTGGCTATTTCTTCATCAAGTGCTAACTCTTTGAAATTTATATTCGCTTGTGAATAACTCAAAGCGAATTTCACCCCACTATCGGTGAAAATTATCGGCCCAAAAGACAGATTATCTTCAACAACAAGCTTAATATCATCGACTTCATCATCATGGAGCAGTATTGTCATATCGGTAATCACTTTGCCACCGAACCAACTGCGGGTAAAGGTAGAGGTATTGATGGTAATTGCAGGGTCTTTAGCTATTTTTTCTAATGCTGTTTGATACTCAGTTGCAACTATGCCACCAATAAATTTAGGTGCCATTAAGCTAGCAGTAATCAAAAGAACTGGTCAATATCAAGGTGTTGCAATTTCGTATGAATTAGTTTTAACTAGATAATAAATAATGTTTAAGTAAAAATTGTAGCCTTGAGAAGTTTTATTGTTAATAAAAAGCTTTTGTTAATAACGATGCTAGGAATCGTAGTTGTTTACTTGTGTCATTTTCAAGAGGACTCTCAAGCCCTGCAAAACCAAGTAGATTTTGTCACGTTAACTAATCAAAGGCTCTATTCTGATCAAGCCATAACGCCAATACCACTGTCAAATTTATTTGATAAAAATAAAGCTATTTTAGGTGATAAACTATTTCATGATCCAAGATTATCAAAAAATAATTCTGTCGCTTGTGCTTCTTGTCACAGTTTATTTACCGCTGGGGCTGATAGATTAACTGTTTCTATCGGTATTAATGGCTTATCAGGACAGATGAACGCCCCTACAGTTTTTAATTCAGGCTTCAATTTTAGCCAATTTTGGGATGGACGCACGTCAAGCTTAGAAGAACAAGTAGCTGGACCTATCAAAAATAATAAGGAGATGGCTACAAGTTGGCAGGAAATTTTACCTAAATTAAACGCTGACAAATTCTATCCTACAGCATTTAACCAGCTTTATGTTGATGGTATTACTGCAAAGAACGTTGCCAATGCCATTGCTGAATTTGAGCGTTCACTGACGACACCAAACTCCCTATTTGATCAATATTTACGAGGCAACAAAAAAGCCTTATCAACTGATGCTTTACTAGGTTATCAAAAGTTTGTTGATTATGGCTGCGTCAGTTGCCACCAAGGAGTAAACATAGGTGGAAATATGTTTCAAAAGTTTGGTGTTATGGATGATTACTTCGCTGATAAAAATGACACCGTAAGCAACCTTGGTCGATATAATGTAACCAAACAAGCGCAAGACAAGCATTTTTTTAAGGTACCTAGTTTACGTAATGTTGCTGTTACTGGTCCCTATTTACATGATGGCTCTATCAAAAGTTTATCTGAAACCATTTCTATTATGGGCTACTACCAATTAGGCCAACAATTGACCGATACTGATATAGCCCAGTTACGTAGTTTTTTAGAGAGCTTAACAGGTGAATGGCAAGGAGAGCGGCTAAAGTGAATTTAAATACAATCAGCTATTTTCACAACTCGAAACCTTGGCTTTTAAAGCTCACCTTAGTCGTGGTAATAAATGCCATAGTTTTATTATGGTTATACAGCCAAACGAACACTATATCCAATAGCCAACATATTAGCTTCATTAAAAAATTACGAGATATCAATGCAGCAGAGGCCCTGATTGACAGGGAGATATTAGCTAACTACACTCGCTTTTCAAAAAACTATGACGCCTTAACATTTTATAGTCATGAAGCGACAAGAAAGCTTCGCTCTATTCAGCAACTGCCAGAGTTTTTACCTGAAAAAGATCAAGTAAAGCTTCAAGCTGAATTGACAATTTTTTCGCAGACACTTCGCTTAAAAAACCAGTTAATTGATTTGTTCAAACAAAATAATTCAGTGCTGATCAACTCTAGAAATTATTTTGTTAGCGCCTCAGAAAAGTTATTAGAAAAGCATAAGCAGAATAATTTTAACAATATATTAAGCAACTATATCCATCAAACACTGCTTTATGTACAAAACTACCAAGATGAACATTTCAATAAATCAATTTCACTGCATGAAAAGCTATCAGCACAGGTTGATAGCTTTTCTAATGCTAAAAAAATTATCAATCTTTTAGAACATGGCACTATCACGAGGGATTCAACGAAAAAAGTTAGCCAAAAGATTAGAAAAATCTCCACACTCCCAACGGTAAAAAGCTACCATCACCTACTTAATATCTATAATGAAAGCTATCAAAAGGCACAAGCTAATGAAATAAAATACCATAAGATATTAATAATTTACTCTGTCTTGCTAATGTTTTTTGTTTTTTACTTACTCATCAACTTAATTAATATTCGCCAGTTATTATCCAAATCTTATAGCGAGCTACAAGACAGGTTCATAAAACAAAAAAAAGCTGAAAAACTACTAGTACTGCATGATACCGCCTTTTCTAGTGCTCATGAAGCCATGATGCTAACAGATGCTAAGGGGAATATTATTGAGGTAAACCCTTCATTTTCACGTATTACCGGATACTCGAGAGAAGAATATATCGGGAAAAACCCAAGAGTAATGAAATCAGGAAAGCACACCATTGAGTTTTACCAAGCGATGTGGAACAGCATTAACAGCGAAGGGCATTGGCAAGGTGAAATTTGGAATAGAAAAAAATCGGGTGAAATTTACCCTGAAAATTTATCTATTAGTGCAGTAACCAATGATGCTGGTGAAGTAACGAACTACGTTGCGGTATTTTCTGATATTGCCATATTTAAAGAGCAGGAGCGCCAACTTAAGCAGATGGCTTACCATGATGCACTAACTAAGCTGCCTAATCGGTTTTTACTAACCGACCGCATAACCCAAGCCATATCTCAAGCCCAGCGTAAAAATACTTACATGGCAATATGCTTTTTAGACTTTGATGGCTTTAAACCGATTAATGACACTTATGGCCATGAAGCAGGTGACAGATTACTTGTTGAGATGGCCAACCGTTTTGAAAATATTTTACGTGATGGTGATACCGTTGCCCGCATTGGTGGCGATGAGTTTGTTTTTTTATTGGTGGGCATGAATAAAATGAAAGAATACGAATTAGCCATTAAGCGCATTCTTCACACTATTGCTCAACCCATGACTTTCAGTGAAGATATTATCACGCTGACAGCTAGCATAGGGATCACCATGTACCCTTATGATGATGAAGATGCTGATACGTTACTACGCCATGCCGATCAAGCTATGTATGAAGCAAAGCAAAAAGGGAAAAATTGTTACCTTCTTTTTGATGCCAAAGAAAATGCCCACGCACAGATATTAACGAGAAAAGTAAAGCGTATTGAGCAGGCACTTTTTAATGACGAACTAGTACTAATTTATCAACCTAAGGTAGATTTACGTACAGGAGAAGTGTTTGGTCTAGAGGCACTAATACGATGGCAGCATCCTACTAAAGGATTGGTACTACCTAACGACTTTTTGCCTCTTATAGAGGATCATGAATTAATCGAAAAAGTAGGTAACTGGGTAATTGAAACTGCCTTACAGCAAATGACTTTGTGGTTGGCGGACAATATTGAGCTAGAAGTCAGTGTGAATGTTGCCGGTAGGCAATTACAACAAGAGAATTTTGTTGAAAACCTCAGAGCACTTTTAAGTAAATATTCTGAAGTGAACCCTCAAAATTTAGAAATAGAAGTGCTTGAAACCACTGCGCTTGAAGGTATTATTAATGTTGCCGATATTATTGAACAGTGTCGTGAGTTTGGCGTAGGATTTGCCTTAGATGATTTTGGTACCGGCTATTCTTCACTTACTTACCTAAAACGTTTGCCCGCTAAAACATTAAAAATAGATCTCTCTTTTGTACAAAAAATGCTGGTAGATCCAAATGATTTTGCCATTGTACAAGGCATATTAGGCTTAGCTTCTGCTTTTCGAAGTAGGCCTATTGCAGAGGGTGTAGAAACATTAGAACATGCATTAGTGTTATTACAACTAGGCTGTCAGTGTGTGCAAGGTTATGGAATTTCAAGACCAATGCCTGCAAGCAAGGTTTCACAATGGATTGAAGAATGGCAATTACCACCGCAGTGGCAACAGTATCAAAATCTTTATTGGGATGACGCTGACTACCCAATATTTTTAGCTCAAATAGAGTATAGATATTGGGTGGAGCATATTACTGAAGCAGTAAAACAACAAAAACCGACGGCGTTAATTGACATTGCCAATCACCATCATTGTAATTTTGGTCAATGGTATTACAGTATTGGTAAACAAAAATACCATCAATATGATTCTTTTAAGCAAGTTGAGCAAAGCTATATTGCCGCCCATAGAAGTGCTGAAAAAATTGAAAAGTCCATTCAAGAAGGGCTATTTATTGAAGCTGAGCAACAATTAGAAAACCTCTTCAAGACAAGATTATAAAACATTTATACGCTTTATCTATGGACGTTGCGAATAAAGCGTAACATTGAAGAAACTATTTAACCTGATGTGATGGTTATTTATTAATGTCTTTCCGCTGTCTGACCATTTCAAATAAACAGATACCAGTGGCCACAGAAACATTTAAACTTGACACACTACCCGCCATAGGTAGTTTCACCAGTTGGTCGCAATTTTCACGGGTTAATCGGCGCATACCTTTACCTTCTGCTCCCATCACCAGTGCCATAGGGCCAGATAATTTGACATCATAGAGGCAGGTATCCGTTTCCCCTGCCGTACCGATAATCCAAACACCCAATTGTTGTAAATGTTTCATAGTACGGGCAAGGTTAGTCACTTGCACTAAGGGTACTGATTCTGCAGCGCCCACCGCGACTTTTCGCACCGTTGCCGTTAACTTAGCAGCATTATCTTTAGGAACGATAATGGCTTGCACACCTGCGGCATCAGCATTTCGTAGGCAAGCACCTAAATTATGAGGGTCAGTAACGCCATCTAAAATAAGTAAAAATGGAGGGATATCACGCTTTTGTGCTGCCGCAATGATGTCATCTAAATCGTTTTCTGAGTATGCTTTTCCAGGTCTCACCCGTGCCACGACACCTTGATGTTGCTCGCAATCACTTTTATCATCAAGTACTCGACGTTGCACCATTTGCGCGGCAATACCATATTTACGTGCTAGGTTAATAATAGGCAATAAACGTTCATCGTCACGACCTTTTAATAACCACATTTCAATAAAGCGTTCAGGTGCATGCTCTAACAAGGCATTGACTGCGTGAATACCAAATACTAACTCTTCATTTTTTGCCATTTTCTTTCTCTATTAAATACTTAATTGTAGGTCGTAGCTAATGCCAAACGGGTTATTTTTGCGCTTTTTTTCGAGCATTTTTGCCGGGACGCTTTTTACGCTCACTACGTTTTTTTACTTTTGACTTCACTTTAGCTGTTGCTTTACTTTTTTTAGGCTGTGAACTCTTTCTTTTGTCTTTGCTTTTAACTTGCTGTTTATTTGTTGTTTGCAGCTGTTCTTGTATAGCAAGATCTATTTTCTTCTCATCAAGGTTAACTGCAGCCACTTGCACACTTACCACATCACCAACGCGATATTTAACACCTGAATTTTCACCGGTTAAGCACATGCGTACATCATCATAATGATAATAATCACGACCAAGGGAGGTTATATGTACTAAGCCTTCTATATGTAAGTCTTGCAAACGTACGAACATGCCAAAGTTGGTCACTGTGCTAATGACGCCTGTAAAGCTATCGCCAACGTGATCTTGCATAAATTCACATTTTAGCCAATCACTCACATCACGGGTAGCTTCATCAGCACGGCGCTCTGTCATAGAGCAATGCTCACCTAATTCAATAACTTCTTCGAGTTTATAATCGTAATGCCCTACATTGGCAGTATTTTGCGCTTGCGCCTCTAAAATAGCTTTAATGACCCGATGAACAACGAGATCTGGGTAGCGCCTAATAGGCGAAGTAAAGTGACTGTATGACTGCAGCGCTAAACCAAAATGTCCTAAGTTATCACTTTGGTAAACCGCTTGTCGCATTGAGCGCAACAGCATAGTTTGAATTAACTCTTGATCAGGTCTATTCGCTATTTTAGCCAAAATATCACAATAATCTCTTGGCTCTGGCTCTTCTTGGTTAGGTAATGAAAGGCCAAGTTCAGATAAGTAACTAACAAAATTATTATATTTATCTTCACTGGGTTTATCATGTACTCGAAATAAGCCGGGCTTTTTGTGTTTTTCAATAAACTTAGCCGTAGCAACATTAGCCAAAATCATACACTCTTCAATGATTTTATGGGCGTCATTACGAATAAGTGGCACAATACTTTCAATTTTTTTATCGTCATTAAAAAGAAACAGTGATTCTTGTGTTTCAAAAGCAATAGCGCCGCGTTTATTGCGAGCATCACTTAATGCCATATACATATCTTTTAGGTTTTCTAAATCAGGTACTAAGTTTTGATATTCATTAATTAATGATGTATCGCCATCAAGAATGGCTGCCACTTTTGAGTAAGTAAAACGGGCATGAGAGCGCATTACTGCGGGATAAAACTTGCTACCTGATAACTTACCCTCCCCGCTTACCGTCATTTCACAAACCATACACAGCCTGTCAACATCTGGGTTTAATGAACATAAACCATTGGACAATTTTTCCGGCAACATAGGAATAACTTGGCTAGGGAAATAAACTGAGTTACCACGAGAAATCGCTTCATCATCGAGTGCGCTACCGTGACGAACATAATAACTCACATCCGCAATAGCCACCCACAAACGCCAGCCACCGGATTTTTTAGGCTGACAATAAACAGCATCATCAAAATCTCGAGCATCTTCACCATCAATAGTTACTAGTGGTAAATCGCGTAAATCTTTACGAGGCAGTTTCGCTGACTCTTCAACCTCATCAGCGATAATAGCCACGTTTTCTTGTACCGTATGAGGGAACTGATGGGGTAAATCATGGGCACGCAAGGCGATTTCAATTTCCATACCAGGCGCCATATGATCGCCTAACACTTCAATCACATTACCAATAGCATGAGAGCGTTTGGTTGGCCTTTGTACTAAATCAACCACCACCATTTGCCCATGGCGAGCGCCTCGTTTTTCTTTAGGATCTATTAATATTTCTTGTTTGATCTTGGTGTCTTCTGGCACCACAGTGCACACATGGTGATCGACATAAAAGCGACCGACAATGGGCGCCTTTCTAGGTTCTATCACCTCGAGAATTTTAACTTCTTTACGCCCTTTTCTATCGGTGCGATCCACTAATATAGCTTGTACAATATCACCATGAAATACCCGCTGCATTTCATGAGATGAAATGTAGAAATCTTTACCTCGCTTGTCTTTAACACTTGCATCATCAGGGGCAAAAAAACCAAAGCCATCGCGATGACCAAGTACTTTACCTGTTAACAGACTACTTTTTGCAGGTATAGCGTATTGCTTAAATTTATTAAAAACCAGCTGACCACTGTTTTCCATAGCTCGCAAGCGTCGCTTTAAGCCAACAAGCAGTTGGTCTTCTTGATATTTAAGTGTTTTAACTAAGGTATTAAAAGTAGGCGGCGGTGAGCACTTTTCAATAATAGAGAGCAAAAACTCGCGCGAAGCGACGGGTTTTTCGTATTTTTTAACTTCACGTTTAGCGTGGGGATCGTTTAAGGTCACAATAATGAATTACTTGTAAAAGATTGATGTTAGGAATTTATTTGAGGTGAGTATACCACAGAATTAGCAAGTTAGCCTTTCAACTGCTTCACACTCAGGATGAACGAAGCGACACCTCTTTTGTGCTGCGCTTCTATAAAGGCGCTTATAACTTTAATTGGTATAATCCGTTCTTTTGGCTGCATCAACCACATGGGCTGGCAATTTTGTTGCTAACTGTTTTTTTAATCCACTAATTTTTTTATGAGTCGCTTTATCATCGGTAACAGCATGGTGAAGTTGAGAATATAGCTCCGGGTAATCCAACGGACTACCGAAGCCTTGCTCATAAAGGTTAGCAAGTCGCATTTGGGCGGCAAGATTATTCATAGCAGCGGCAGCTTTTAGGTAAACAATAGCTTGCCTTATGTCTACTTGCATGAATTTACCAACATGATAATAACGCCCCATTTGTTCAAGCCCTTCAGATAAGCCTTGATCTGCTGCCAACTGCATATAATGTAGACCTAACTCAATATCTTTTTTAACACAGACACCATAAGCCAGCATATCACCCCACAAAAATTGATAAGAAGGCATTTTTGCTTTAATTGCTCTAGCTTCTATATCTTGCACCAATTGACATTCATCTAACACGACTTGGCTAAGGTGCTTGTTATCTTTAATTAAATTAAGTAACTGATCATCAGTATAAACTTGAACCGCTTGCAAGTTTTGTCCCTGAGCGGTTGCCACAACTAACAATAAAAATAACACAATAAAAATTCGCATAATTACCTTAAAAATCACTTTGAAAAATCAACTCTCAACAAAAAAAACACAAACCAATAAAACTTAACTACTTATTTATCGGCAAATGGGAAATATAGTTAAATACAAAACATAAGATTTTTGCCAACTAAACAACTATTTTTGTCATCGTTCTCAGTTTTACTGCTTTATCATATGTAATAAAGCAAAATCAACGCCAGATGTTTTTCTGAATTTAGATACTAACAGCTATTGTTAATTAGTAGGATTTCTCTACAATGAAGCTAGTAGATGTTTTTAAAACAGTATTTCATATGGAAAATGCTTTGAAAGTAGAAATTCACATTAGCGAGCTCAAAGTAGGTCATTATGTTTTAAAAATAGTGAAGCAGGTAGGCGAATTCAACTTAGCATCTCCTGGGCACATAAAAAGCGAAAAAGTCATCAATAACCTTAAAAACAAACAAGTGCTTTCTGTGCTTATTGATAAAAGTAAAACCATAAAAACCACGCCAAGCAATGACCCACCATCAAAAGCTTCTGCAGAAATAAAACAAGCCAAAGCCATTTTCAATGAGTCAAAAAGCATTCAAAAATCTCTATTTTCTCACGCACTAAGTGGCGCTAATATAGAATTAACGCCTGTAATAGATGTTTGCAACAAAAGCATAGATGCAATCTTCAACAATCCAGACTCATTAGCTTGCATCGTTAATATTCGTGAGAAAGACGAATATTTATTAGAGCACTCTGTGGCAGTTTCAGTCTATATGATATTATTTGCTCGTTACCTTGAGCTAGATAGAACTATAATTGAACAATTATCGGTGGGCGCCTTTTTACATGATATTGGCAAAATAATGATCTCAGGCGAAGTATTAAACAAGCCGGGTAAACTCACTGATGACGAGTTTACCATCATGAAGACCCATGCCAATCACTCTATTAATATTATAAAAAGAATACCTGGCATCAGCGAATTAAGTTTAGAAATTGCGGCGTTACATCATGAAAAACTTGACGGTACCGGTTACCCTTTTCAGATAAAAGGTGAAAATATCAGTCAATATGGCCGCATGATTGCCATTTGCGATATTTTTGATGCCTTAACAACATCAAGGGTCTATAAAAAAGGCTTCCCACACCCAAAGGCATTTGCTATTTTGCGTGAGTTAGCACAGAGCAGCCACTTAGACGCTGAGCTAGTCGATCATTTTATCAAATGTATTGGTGTTTTCCCTATCGGCTCTTTGGTACAACTTGACTCGAAAAAGCTAGCCATGATTGAAGAGCGCAACGATAGCAATCCAACGAAGCCCAAAGTGCGCAGCTTTTACAGTGTCACCGCTAATGACTTTGTTAATTCTGAATATGTAAATTTAGAAACAACGGATGATTTTATCGAAAAAGGGGTTTGTGCTGAAGAGTTTGATTTAGACATGAATAAAATCATTGAAATACTAATGATGGATGGATAAAGTCTGCTTGTAGCCGTTGAACTAACCTATCGTTCAACGTGGTTTTAATAAATATGCCCCCTAATTCAAAAGCTGCTATCTTAATTTGTGAGTCACAAAACCACCTTAGGATGTCAGTTTCAGCACAAGAGAGGTTGATATTATGATGTCTAACACAGTAGCCGAATTAGAACAAAACTGGCTGAAGTACTCGCTTATTCACGTGCCAATGAGGCCATAGCCCAAAAGCTTTTTGATATAGAAACACAGATATTAAGCTGTAAAACTAGCCAAGAATTATTACAGCAACTATTAACTACCATCAAAGAAAAATTTAATTTAACAGGCATCTATTTACTTTTAGTAAACCCAATCCCAATCAAGTACTTACTTAGCGGAAATATGCAAACTAGCTGGCATCAAGCTAATTGCCGGACTATTGCTACTGAGCAATTGCAAACTTTTCATCCGCAGCGAAAACCCTTCCTCACTAATAACCTTACCCAAATAGCATCAATATTACCCAAAAGCCTTGCAGATAAATCCCAATCAGCCGCACTGACGCCATTGATATTAGAGGGAGAGTTATTTGGTAGCTTGCTTTTCACTGACAATGATAAAAATCGTTTTTATCCGGAGTTAGGGACGCTACATCTTGAACAGTTAGCGGTGAAAGTCAGCTTTTGTTTAACAAATGCCATGATCCGTGAGCAGTTAGAATACATGGCCCATTATGACCGATTAACAGGGGTAGCTAACCGCCGCTTAATGGAAGTTTCTAATAATGAAGAGTTAATTCGTCAAAAACGTTACCAACGTACCATTTTCTGTGCTCTTTATCGATTGTAATAAATTCAAACACATTAATGACACTTACGGTCATGACTGTGGTGACAAAGTACTCACCTATGTTGCAACACAACTACAAGAGTTGATCCGTGAGAATGATAAATGCTTTCGCTATGCCGGTGATGAGTTTGTTAAAACGTTAGCCAGTCAAACATACCAAGAAGCATTACAAGCTTGTCAGCGGCTTACAAAATTTTTTCAACATAACCCTATGCCCTATGAAGGAGCATATTTACCTATCACAATTAGTTGTGGAGCTGCAGCAAGCGATGGTAAGAAAACCATAGATGAATTACTTAAAGAAGCCGATGAGCAACTGTATCAGCAGAAAAATCAAGCGGTATCCTAAGTTTCAGCCATAAAAAAACCTGCCAAAAGCAGGTTTTAAATAGTAGTTTCTAGTGTGGTTCTATATTGAGAATGATGAACCACAGCCGCAAGTTGTGGTGGCATTAGGGTTATTTACCACAAAACGACTCCCCTCAAGACTTTCTAAATAATCAACTTCGCCATCGACTAAATATTGCAAGCTCATTGGGTCTATAACCATAGTAACCCCTTGCTTCTCAATGGTCATATCACCTTCATTAACTTTTTCATCAAAAGTAAAGCCGTATTGAAAACCTGAGCAACCACCGCCTGTTACATAAACCCTCAATTTTAACTCAGGATTTTCTTCTTCTGTGATCAAAGACAATACTTTTGTCGCCGCAGCGTCGGTAAATTTAATCGGTAATTCTTGATCGGCAATGGCATCTGACATGGAACTCTACTTAATAAAATATGAACAGCAAAAAATCGCGCTAATTATCTTAAACCTGACTAATTTAATCAAGTATTATTTATATCTAAGCTAGCTCAAGATATAGGATTCAGCTGAAACTAACATATTGAGGCAGCTTGGATATACTATTCAATACTCCAGGCTAGTGTCTTATTAAGTTTTTGGTATTCTTGCCATTTATTCTTAGTCAAAACAGCAGAAAGCTGAATTTTTTCAGCAATAAAATTCTCGGGTAAGGTAAAACCACCTTCAAGTACTTGAAAATATTTAAAGCTAAAACTAAGATCTTTTCTTACAAGCTCTGAAATATCTTTGAGCTTCACACGACTAGGCTTGTTGTCTAAGCTGCCAATAATTTCAATATCAATATAGCCTTTTGCATAGCGTTTTTTCAGTAACTGCTGCACTAAAATTACTTGAAAGTTATAATGATTGGGACTGAGAGTGGCATTAATTATAACATTGTCAATAACTAAGCCATCAGCTTCTTTTTCTGGAGCCATGACTTTTTCATAAAAAGCTAATTGTTTTTTTACTTGGTAGTGTTCATCTGCCATTTGTTTTAATGTTACTTGAGCATTTTGATTAGCCAGTTGCTCTAGGGTTAATTCAACTTCTAAGGTATGTATGCGTTCAACTTGCTTGGTTTGTTGTTGATACAAGTCAACTAAACGCTGCTTTTGTTGAGCCAACGTGGAAACTTGAAAGTTATGATAATAATTGCCTACTCTATAGCCCGTGAATAGACATATTACAATTAAGGTGACTAAAAAAACGGCAGACTTGAATGGACCAAGACGCTCAGTAACCACCTGAAGATTTATTTTTGCTAACCAATTCATATGTAACGTACAATAACCTTATCAATAATAAAACGTTAACTGACTAATCACTAATAATGATCTCAACGGCCACTATCAGAAAGCATTTAGCTTTACCTAAAACCTCATGGCAAATTTGTTTGCTTGCCATATTAGGAGGCTTCGCTTCGGCGTTATTAGTGATAGCATTTACACTGACCATTGAAGAAATTCAACAACTTTATTTAATCAAACGCGACAACTATAACACCTTAGATGGAGTAAGTCGTTTTGATTTGCCCATTATTGGTTCACTAATTATTTTATTATTCGCTTGGTTAACAGGTTATAAATACCTTAGAACAGGCATTCCTTTTGTTCTATATCGCTTAAAAGTCGCCCATGGTGTTATTCCCTTAAAAAACACCTTGAACCAGTTTTTCGGTAGTGCTGTCGCCTTAGCGTCGGGTTTTTCAGTGGGTAGAGAAGGGCCCGCTGTACATTTAGGTGCGGCAGCTAGTAGTTATATAGGTAGCTTATTACACCTACCTTACAATAGTATTCGTACCTTATGTGCCTGTGGTATCGCTGCGGGTATTGCCGCAACGTTTAACACGCCTATTGCTGCGGTAATTTTTGTCATGGAAGTTATCATGCGCGAGTATAAGATCCATATCTTTATTCCAGTCATGCTAGCCTCACTTGTTGGCTCATTAATGACCCGTAGTGTCTTTGATGTTTCACATAACTTTGAATATTTTCATAAAATAGAACTTATTCCCCAGCATTACATTCCTTTAATTATTCTCGCTATTTTACTGGGGACTTTAGCGGCGGCCTTTAATAAAACACTTGTCATGGTAATCAAGCATAGCGTTAAACTTCATATCGTACCTAGGCTTATACTGGCGGCCATGATCACAGGTAGCTTAGGTTATCTTATTCCAGGCGCTATGGGGGTTGGTAGTGGTGCTATTGATGTATCACTCAACAATAATTGGCAAGTTGAGGTATTACTCGCCTTGCTCTTAGCTAAGTTTGTTATGACTACTTTCGCACTAGGTTTAGGCATTCCCGGCGGTATCGTTGGCCCAATCATTGGCATAGGAGCCATAGCAGGTGCCCTTGGCGGTGCTATCGTCATGCAAACATTACCCAGCGAGCATATAGGTAGTGACTTCATTCTATTAGGCATGGCTGGATTTATGGCGGCAAGTTTAAATGCCCCTCTTGCTGCATTATTGGCCGTAGTAGAATTATCAGGTCAGTTAGGAGTTATTCTTCCTGCTATGGTAGTTATTACGATCGCCAGCATTATTTCTGGACAATTATTTAAAAATCGCTCGGTATTTACTATGCAACTTGATGTGCAAAATTTAGTATATCGAAAGCCCCCTATAGAAAAAACACTACAAAAAATTGGCGTACTTGGGGTCATGATAGATAAGTTTGAATTGGTAGAGAAAGAAACTGAAAAGTCTATCGCTGGCCGCATAGTCAGTAGTAATGTCAATATTCCAGTCATCGCTAAAGTTATTAAAAAAATAATGGTTAACAAGCAAGTAACTGAACAGGTGTGCTATTATTGGGCTGAATTTGACCAACAACAACTACCTTTAGCTAGCCAGCAAAAATTTGATGACACCAGTGCTGAAGAGCCGGCAAGCAGTTACCAAATTTCAGAGACAATGCACTTACATAAGCTGACTCCTTTGTCACACCAAGCTACCTTAGCAGAAGCTTATTTAGCTTTGTCAGAAAGCCGCTGTGGTGGTGTTTATATTTTTCAAAAAAATACTACTGATATTATTGGCATCGTTACTTTTGAGCAGATCCGTCATTATCTAGTCACCGGAAAACTAATTGGTATAACAGAAGGAAAATCAACCAAATGAGTGTTTTTATCATCAACCATATTTTATGGTTTAAAGCTTTTCACGTTATTTTTATGGTGGCATGGTTTGCGGGGATTTTTTACTTACCTCGTTTATTTGTTAATCATGCAGAAACAAGCTCACAGGATGTTATTGCACAATTAAAGGGTATGGAAAAGCGCCTGCTTTATTTTATTACACCCTTTGCCATATTAACCTTAGCCCTGGGTCTAGCAATAATTTATGCCTATGGTAATACTTGGTTTGTTGCTGCTAAATGGCTGCATATAAAGCTCAGTTTAGTGATCATATTATTTGCTTATCATATTTATTGTTTCAAATTACTGAAAACCTTCGCTCGAGATAAAAATACCCGCTCTGGTAAATTTTATCGTATTTTCAATGAAATACCTGTACTTGCATTGTTTGCGGTGATCATTTTAGCCTACGTCAAACCGACATTTTAGCTATAACCGAAGGTTAATTTTCGCTGAATAAAATAATGAGCTCAATCACACTTATTGAAATTATTGTGTAAAAATACATCTATAAAATACTATTGCTGAGTACTAGCTTTTCGCGTAAATTAACATGAAATTTACATCTTTATTATTTACTAGCTATTCTAGCATTAGCGAGTAAACTGCAGTCAGAGGTAAGAAATAATGAAACGCTTTATAAAGTTCGCCGTTTTATCGGCATCCCTTTCAGCCATATTAGTTAGTATAAATATCACGGCAAAAACTACTGAACTCACATCCGTTAAACCTAAAATAGTAGGCGGTGAAGTGGCAACCGAAGGAGACTGGCCATGGATGTCAGCACTAGTTTATACCTTTAATGAAATATCAACTTCCCTTACGGTCAATAATATAAGTTATGAAAGCAACGCTTTCAGTGGTGGTGTTTCAGGTTCAGCTAGCGGTATGACTGTAGATTGTGGCATTGGTGATGCGCAATGCAGCGATGCTACAGGCAATATCTGCTTAATTGAGCGTGGTGAAATTAATTTTTCTGTCAAAGTAGAGAACTGTCAAGCTGGCGGTGGTGTTGGTGCCATTATTTATAATAATGTCGATGGCCTCATCAATGGCACACTAGGCGATGATTTTACCGGTACTATACCTGTAGTAGCGATCACGCAGGCAGACGGGATAATTTTAAAAAATGCAATTGGTACATCGGCAAGTTTGCATGTTGCTGAAGAATCTGCATTGGTTCAATCATCGACTTGCGGAGCTTCCTTCCTTGGCGGAAAATGGTTATTAACCGCTGCACATTGTGTAGAAGGCGTTACTGCAAGTCAGTTAAAAGTCAATGTTGGTGAATATGATTTAAGCAACGGCGCAGAAAATGCCCAAGCAGTAAAACGTATTTATATGCATGCTGATTATCAATTAGACTTTGATTTTAATAATGATATTGCCCTAATTGAACTAGTAGAGAGCGCCAACAATGAGGCCATTACTCTACTTGACTTAGCACAAACATCACAACTTGCCATTGAAAATAGCACAGTAACCGTTACAGGCTGGGGTGGCCGAGAAGGTTACGAAGCAGGCGGCGGACCAACGTCCAACTTTCCTGATGTATTACACCAAGTCAACTTACAATTAATGACTAATGAAGAGTGTAAAGATACCCTCGCGCAATCATTTACTGAGCAATATGAGGGTACATATACTGCAAACAATGTTGGAGTCACCGACGCTATGATTTGCGCTGCTGTCGCTGGTGGTGGTAAAGGCTCTTGTCAGGGTGATAGCGGTGGCCCGCTAATGGTCGATACTAACGAAGGCTGGCAACAAATAGGTGTTGTTAGCTGGGGCATAGGTTGTGCTGCCGATGGGTTTCCTGGTGTTTATACTCGCTCAGCATTATTTACCGACTGGATTAACCAAATTACTCAGGGTATTGCTATCGAGCAAAGCATTGATCTTGGTATTCAAGGACAAAATAGCCCGCAAAGTGCTCAGTTATCTGTAGTGAATAATTCTGATTTAACGGCTGGTTTAACCTTTACTGTTGAAGGTGATGTAAGTTTCACTATTGATTCTAGTGCCTGCAATACTCTTGCAGCGGGCGCAAGCTGCTTGCTTAGTGTTAATTATGATGCCGCTCAAGTGGGTAAACATAATGCCAAGATTATAATTACCTCAGATGATAGTGATATTCTCACCAGTACCAGCTTAGCTAGTGCACAAACTATTGCCCTTGCCAGTGACATTAAAACTCAGCTTTCCAGTGATGATGCCGCTCTCACATGGTATAGCGGTGGTGATTTAGCTTGGCAGCTAGATAATACTGAAGCAGCTATTGCAAGTGGCGCTATAAGTGATAATCAAGAAAGTGTAGTAATGGTAAACCTTACAGGTGAAGGTGAGTTAACTTTTGACTGGTCAGTGTCTTCTGAAGAAAACACTGACGACTCTGAATCTCCCTATGATGCTCTATATGTATATCTTGATGGTGAATTAATTACATTTATTTCTGGAGAAGTGCCTTATACCAATGAAAAACTTGAGTTTACTGCGGGAGAGCACAGAATTACTTGGGTATACGCTAAAGATTCTTATACCTCTGAGGGTGATGATAACGCTCATATTCGTAATGTAGTTTTTACTCCTACATCCGTTATTGCACCAACACCACCAGCACCCACACCCACGAATCCAAATGCTCGCTCCAGTAGCGGTGGTAGTGTGGTTTGGTTATCACTACTATTATTAGTGACACTCCAAATTCGCAGAAAATAAAAGCCGTAATAAAAATTGATGAAAGAAAAGGTCGTTCAACGGCCTTTTTTTTATGATGAATATATGTTCTGGCATTTTTAAAATTTCAATTTTTGTGCTATATTCCTGCCAAATTTTTCCGCGAACAACTTCTATAATGATGACATTTCAAGGCAGCCATATCCTGTCAGTTTCACAGTTTGACCGTGAGGCCATTGCAAGAATTTTAGCTATCTCGGCACAAATGGCACCTTACGCTGCAAGAAAAAAGCGTTGCCATGTACTTGATGGGGCAATTCTAAGTAACTTGTTTTTTGAACCAAGCACTCGTACTCGCGTTAGTTTTGGTACAGCGTTTAATTTATTAGGTGGCTTTGTTCGTGAAACCGTAGGACAAGAGAATTCATCACTGAGCAAAGGTGAGTCCCTATTTGATACTGCGCAAGTCATTAGTGGTTACTCTGATGTTATTGCCATGCGCCACCCACAAATGCATTCCGTTGAACAGTTTGCCAAAGGCAGTACCGTACCAGTGATTAATGGCGGAGATGGCGCAAATGAGCACCCGACACAAGCCTTGTTAGATCTATTCACCATACAATCTGAAATGATGCATTATCAAAAAGGCTTGGATAATCTTGATATTGTGCTAATGGGTGACTTAAAACATGGCCGCACAGTTCATTCACTATCAAAACTGCTCAGTCTATATAAGAATGTCAAAGTGACTATGGTCTCCCCTAGTGCACTACAAATGCCTGATAGCGTTATTTCTACGTTAGAAGACGCCGGTCATCAAGTGATTGTTACTGATACCATGGCGGGTAATTTATCTTGTGATGTTATTTACCAAACACGTATCCAGCAAGAGCGCTTTGCCAGTAAAGATGAAGCCGATTTATATCGTGGTCACTTTAGTTTAAATAAAGAGGTCTATCAAAAGTATTGTCGTGCAAACACGGTAATTATGCACCCACTGCCACGCGATTCACGTCCTGAAGCAAATGAATTAGATATCGATTTAAATGATTTAGACAGCTTAGCTATTTTTAGGCAAGCACAAAATGGTGTTTTAGTGAGAATGGCGCTATTTGCATTAACTTTAGGTGTTGAAGATCAATTAACGCAATACGAAAAAGACGTAAACTGGCACACAAATAAACGCTAATTATTCTTTTAATTAATCACTAATCAGTAATTTTTTGAGTGAAAACTTGCCTTTTTCAGGTCAAGTAAGTAACCAAGGAACCAAAAAAAGAGCTTTACTATGACTAGCACAACTAACTTTTCAACAAGCAATTCTGAGCAATTATTTTCTCAAGCCAAAAGTGTTATTCCAGGTGGTGTAAATTCACCTGTACGCGCATTCAGCAGTGTGGGTGGAACACCATCATTTATTAAGCGTGCACAAGGTGCTTACATTTATGATGCCGATGACAATGCGTATATTGATTATGTTGGCTCTTGGGGACCGATGATTTTAGGTCACAACCACCCTGCAATTTTAGATGCGGTAATCAGCACAGCACAAAACGGATTAAGTTTTGGTGCGCCGACTGAAATTGAAATTACTATGGCTGAAAAAGTACGTGAGTTAGTGTCATCAATGGAATCTTTGCGTATGGTTAATTCAGGCACTGAAGCAACCATGAGTGCCATTCGCTTAGCTCGCGGCTATACTGGTCGTGATAAAATTTTGAAATTTGAAGGTTGTTACCACGGCCATGCCGATTCATTATTAGTAAAAGCGGGCTCTGGTGCACTAACCCTAGGCGTGCCAAACTCTCCAGGCATCCCTGCTGATTTTGCTCTGCACACGCTAACCGTTAGCTATAACAATATTGAGCAAGTGAAAGAAGTTTTTGCTAAATACCCAGATCAAATCGCCTGTATTATTGTTGAGCCGGTAGCCGGCAACATGAACTGTATCCCCCCTGTTGCAGGGTTTCTTGAAGGTTTACGCGAAGTTTGTGATGAGTACAGTTCGGTACTTATTCTTGATGAAGTAATGACAGGATTTCGCGTTGCCTTAGGTGGTGCACAAGCACATTACAACATCAAACCAGATCTAACCACTTTAGGTAAAGTCATTGGCGGTGGCATGCCTGTTGGCGCTTTTGGTGGTAAACAAGAAATTATGGATTATATTGCGCCTGTTGGCCCTGTATATCAAGCAGGCACTCTTTCAGGTAACCCTCTTGCCATGGCCGCAGGTTTAGCCTCATTAACAGAGCTAGCTAAAGGTGATAAACATCAACAATTAGCTGCTGCTACGGAAAAATTAGCCATGGGTTTAAAAGCGGCAGCAGAGCGACAGGGTGTTAACTTAAGTATTAACTATGTTGGCGCCATGTTTGGCTTTTTCTTCACCGATGATGAAAATCCAATCACCACCTTTGAACAAGTTATGGCATGTGATAGTGAGAAATTTAAACGCTTCTTCCATTTAATGCTAGAGCACGGTGTTTACCTTGCACCTTCAGCCTTTGAAACCGGCTTTTTATCAATGGCTCACAGTGATGAGATTATTGAGCAAACATTAGAAGCAGCAGCTAAGTGTTTCGCGCAGCTGTAATCAATGAATAAATAAAAACTAAAAAGAGTTATCCGCTTGTCGCAGATAACTCTTTTTTTAATGCTCTTTTAACGCTAAGCAATCAAGCGTAACGCTTAGTGCCACATAAGCTAATGAATAAACTGGTCAAACAGCTGCACTGTCACCATTTCACCCGCATTTACCTTACCTTGCTCTGCAGGCAACACAATAAAACAGTTAGCCCTAGCTAGACTTGATAAAATACCTGAGCCTTGTGAACCGGTAGATTCAACCACATTTTCACCTTGTTCATTAACACTAAGTACGCCCCGCTGAAAATCCATTCGCCCAGAAGATTTATTCAAATCACTACTACATTTCACTTGTAAGTGAGTACGCTTCAAAGGCTGTGCGTTTTGCATTTTAGTTAACGCAACTATTGCTAATTGATGAAATGTGACTAAGGCAGACACAGGGTTGCCTGGTAAACCAAAAAAGATACTATTGGGCAATTTACCAAAGGCAAAAGGCTTGCCCGGTTTCATGGCTATTTTCCAAAAACCAATTTCGCCTAAATCATCTAAGACTGTTTTAGTATAATCCGCATCACCCACTGAAACACCGCCTGATGAAATTACTGCATCCGCTTGGCTATCAGCACTAACAAATGCCGCTTTAATTGCCTCAAAATCATCTTCAATAATACCAAAATCAATGACATCTATATGTAATTTTTCTAACATGCCGCGCAAAACAAAACTGTTACTTTCATAGATGTCGCCCGATTTTAGTGCTTGCCCCGGTAGCTTTAATTCATCACCAGTAGCAATAAGCGCCACTTTTAATTTGCGATAAACCTTCACTTCACTCACCCCTAGGGAAGCTAAGATACCAATATCAACCGCAGATATTTTATGTCCTTGCTTAAGCACTTGCTGACCCAATTGAATGTCTTCACCTGCTTTACGCACATGCGAGCCAAGCTGTTTTTCTTTAAGAAAGGTTATATTTTCAGCTTCAGCTTGCACATTTTCTTGCATTTCTACACTGTCACAACATACAGGAATTTTAGCGCCCGTCATAATACGTATACATTCACCTAGCTTACACTCACCTTGAAAAGGGGCACCCGCCATTGAACGGCCAACCATAGTCAAAGTGTTGCTATGAGATAAGCTTTCAATAGCAAAGGCATAACCATCCATCGCAGAATTATCATGGTTTGGCACATTAATAGGGCTGGCAATATCTTGCGCTAAAACATAGTTAAGCGCTTGCGCTACGGGCAAGTTTAACGTGACAGTCACAGGCGTTATTTGTGACAACATATTTTCTAACGCACATTCAAAAGGCAATAAACCGGGGGCTGAACAACAATCCGACATAGTAAACTCACTTAACAATGTTCTTTAAAAAGAACTCAAATATTTCAATGGCGCTATTATCACTTAATTAACCACAAAATTAATAGTGCTTTTAGTTGATATATATTGATTCTAATCAAAAAGCCTTAAATCAAAAAATATTATTATACTCACCATTAAATGATATACTCAATTGAGTATTTTACACCGAGCTGAAATAACTACCCCCTAGTTTTATCTAAAACAGGTCATGCTATTTCGAGCCGTGGCAAAGGTTTTATTGAAATCCTTTGCTGCCAGGGTTAACAAGGAAACGCGTTAGCCTCCCGACATTTGGAAAGGTGAGATGTTAACAGACAACTTCGGCCGCAGGTTTTATTACCTACGCCTATCAATTACCGACGTATGCAACTTTAAGTGCAATTACTGTCTACCTGACGGCTATCAATGTGATCAGCCGCGTGATTTTATGTCTCATACTGAGATCAAACGCTTAACGTCAGCATTTGCTAGCCTTGGTACGGAAAAAATTCGCATCACGGGTGGTGAACCCGCACTTCGAAAAGATCTTCCTGACATCATTGCTACCTGCAAAAAAACACAAGGCATTAAAAAAGTTGCCCTTACTAGCAATGGCTTTAAGCTGCCTGAGCATTTACCTCAGTGGTTAGATGCAGGCATTGATGCCATCAACATCAGCTTAGATAGTTTAGATCCAAGACAATTTCTTGCCATTACCGGCCATAATAAACTTGATACCATTTTAAAAGGTATTGATATGGCACTAGCCGATGGTCGCCCATCGGTAAAAGTAAACACGGTATTGATGCGCGAATACAGTGGCCGAGATATTCAAAGCTATTTAGATTGGTTAAAAGACACGCCGGTAACCTTACGTTTTATTGAGTTAATGCAAACAGGTGATAACCAAGCCTTTTTTGACGCTCAACATGTGCAAGGTTCTCGCATTAAGCAGAATTTGATTTTAGATGGCTGGTTACCCGTTATACAAGATAAAGCGGCAGGACCTGCACAAGAATTTTATCATCCAGATTATCAAGGTCGTATTGGCTTAATCATGCCTTACTCGAAAGATTTTTGTGATAGCTGTAATCGTTTACGCGTTAGCTCGTCTGGAAAGTTACATTTATGCTTATTTGGTGAAAATGGTCTGTCTTTGCGTGAACAACTACAATGTGATGATATTGAGCCGCTACAAGCGCAAATATTATCTTTGTTAGGCGATAAAAAAGCCGCGCACTTTCTACACGACAAGCTCACCGGTGGTACTAAGCATTTAGCCATGTTAGGTGGTTAGTATGACTTCCATTGAAAGTGGTTGCTGTTTAGGCGTAGTGCTGGCGGGCGGTTTATCTTCACGCATGGGCCAAGATAAAGCGACATTGCATCGCAAGAAAACTTCTATGCTTGAATTTTCCAAGCAAATGCTAAGCGACTCAGGCATTAACAATATTATTGTTAGTGGCGATAATTATGACGTACCAGATAAGATCAAGGAAGGGGGACCTGTTGGTGGCATTTTAAGCGTGCTGTCAAAGTTTCCTCAAGCTAAATCATTATTAATATTACCCGTTGATTTGCCTTTTATGACCGCAAAAGCCTTAACCGAACTACGCCTTAAAGGTGAGTTAAGTCAAAAAGCCACCTACTTTGCAGGCCATAATATTCCACTATATTTACCTAACAATGCTTATGTTGAACTATTTTTAAAGCAAGCCTTCTCAAATGTAAGCAACAAGTGTGAAGGCGTTGGGCTTAAAGACTCTAGATTCAAAGTAAAAGGCCCATCAATTAAGGCGTTGTTAAAACAAGTTCCGCATCAAGCGATTCAAAGCAGTGATGCAAATATTTTGTTTAATACCAATACGCCAGAAGAATGGCAACAAGCAAAAAAACAATTTAATTTCAGCTAATTTAACTTACTAATTTAGCCTATTTATACAGTAAACAAGGAAAAACCTATGTCAGCACACGGCGGCCAAACTTTTATCCCATTAAACATTGCAGTATTAACGGTTTCAGATACACGTACAGAAGAAAATGATACCTCTGGCCAAGCGTTAGTTGAACGACTCACCACTGCTGGTCATAACTTGGCCGATAAAGCTATTGTCATTGATGATGTTTACCAACTTCGCGCACAAGTATCAAAGTGGATCGCAGATGAGGGCATCAACGCTATTATTTCAACGGGCGGCACAGGTTTCACCGAACGTGACAACACCCCAGAAGCCTTAATGGCTTTATTTGATAAAAACGTTGAAGGTTTTGGCGAAGTATTTCGTCACGTATCTTTAAGCGAAATTGGCACATCAACGATTCAATCACGCGCCTTTGGTGGTATTGCAAATAAAACCGTTATTTTATGTGTTCCAGGCTCAACGAATGCCTGTAAAACAGCTTGGGACAAAGTGATCAAAGAGCAATTAGATGCTAGCCACAGACCTTGTAATTTTGTGCCACATTTAAACATCAGTGCCCAGCAATGTGAGACTCGTGGCTAATGAGCAATTCAACGATATCAGAGACAACACCAGAGCTTAGCCACTTGAATCAGCAAGGTGAAGCGAATATGGTTGATGTGACTGAAAAAGCCATGACTTCACGTACTGCAACCGCGCAAGGCTTTATTAAAATGAACCGCGCCACATTTGAGTTAATCACCACAGGTAAACACAAAAAAGGTGATGTTTTTGCCGTTGCGCGCATTGCTGGTATTCAAGCGGCGAAAAAATGCAGTGATTTAATTCCTTTATGTCATCCATTAATGCTGAGCAAAGTACAAGTGGATTTCACCCTTGATGAAGAAAATTCACAAGTGATGGTAACCAGCCTTTGCCGCTTAACAGGACAAACAGGTGTTGAAATGGAAGCATTAACAGCCGTTTCTGTGGCTTGTTTAACCTTATTCGATATGTGTAAGGCCGCCGATCCTGCGATGGAAATTCATAACATCAAAGTGCTAACCAAAGAAGGTGGCAAGTCAGGACAGTGGCAAGCTTAAAAATATAATCATTGTAAGCATGAATGCTCACCTACAATCAGATCCCTCCCGTAGGTGAGGCTTTAGCCTTACATTCTGAAAAGAGAGGAAAACCATGATCAAAGTCGTTTTTTTTGCTGCACTAAGAGAGCAATTAAATTGCAGCGAATTATCATTAAGTAGTGAGAACCTAACTACGGTAGCTGATTTAAAAGCAGAGCTTGCTAGTAAAGATGATAAATGGCAGCAAGTATTTGCCAATAGCGCTTTATTATCAGCGGTTAATCACGACATGGTTAACAGTGAGCAGTTGATCAAATCAGGTGATGAAGTCGCCTTTTTCCCACCCGTTACTGGTGGGTAAAAATAAGTAATAGTTACGAAAAAAGGTAAAAACATGACTGAAAATAGTTATTCTGAAATATCGATACAAACAGACGACTTTAGTTTGGCTGATGAAGTTGCCTTGCTTGAGCAAGATAATGCTATTGATGGTGCGGTTGTCACCTTTACTGGCCGGGTGCGTAATAAAAATGAAGGCAAAGATGTTACTAGCTTAACGTTAGAGCATTACCCGGGCATGACAGAAAAATCATTAGGACAAATTATCAATACCGCTAAGGAGCGCTGGCGACTTGGCCGAGTGAAAGTTATTCACCGCGTGGGTGAGCTTTTTATTGGCGATCAAATTGTTTTTGTTGGTGTCACCAGTAAGCACCGCCAAGATGCTTTTGCAGCCAACGAATTTATTATGGATTACTTAAAGGTACGGGCACCTTTTTGGAAAAAAGAAAGCACTGAGCAAGGCAATAACTGGTTAGATGCTAAAACGAGTGATGAAAATAAAGCGGCCAAGTGGTAACTCATGTTCTTCCACACTTGGCTTAAAACCTTCTTACTGTTACTTACTTTAAGCTGGAGCACTTTAGCATTGAGTGCGCCTGAGCAACCACTACGTATTGCTGTTGCCTCAAACTTCACCCCTGTGCTAAAAAAATTGTTGGTTAAATTTCATCAACAGACTAACATCAACACCCAAGTTATCAGCGGCGCAACTGGCGCTTTATTTTTACAAATAAAACATGGTGCGCCTTTTGACATTTTTCTGGCAGCCGACAGCACTAGACCTGCACAACTTGAACAGCATAATTTAGTCGTAGACAGTAGCCGACAAACCTATGCCTTTGGTCAGTTAGCGCTGCTTTCAATGAGTTTTCCAGCCCAGTTAAATGATTTAAATCAGGTGCCAAAGCGCTTTGCCATTGCCAACCCTGACACAGCACCGTACGGTAAAGCCGCCAAACAAACTCTAGAATATTTAAACTTATGGCCACAGTACCAAGCTAAGCTTATTCAAGGAATTAACGTTAACCAAACATTTGCCCAAGTACGTAGTCAAGCGGTTAACAGTGGTCTAGTAGCCAACAGCCAACTGGTATTAAATAACTTAACGGGTGTTATCATTCCGTCCAATTATCATCAACCGATAGCCCAACAATTAGTGATCATTAAAAGTAGTGGCAACATCAATAAGGCAAAGCGTTTAAGTAAATATTTACTCTCTGCTGAGATTCAGCAAAAAATAATCTCTTTTGGCTATGCTAGCCCTAATGATAGTAAACAGGGGCAGAGGCATGATTAATGCTGATTTGCTCGCCCTAATCACCACCTTAAAAATGGCCGCGTTGACCACAGTCATTTTGCTCATTATTGGCACACCACTGGCTTGGTTTCTCGCCAAGATGCAAAGTCGTTTTAAAGTAGTTATTGAAGCTATAGTCGCCCTGCCCTTAGTGCTCCCCCCCACAGTATTGGGGTTTTATTTGCTGATCGCTTTTTCGCCACAATATTTACCGGGACAACTTTGGCAACAAGCCACAGGACAACAGTTAGCTTTTAGCTTTTCTGCCATTGTTATTGGCTCAGTGCTTTATTCCATGCCCTTTGTTGTACAACCACTGCAAAAATCTTTTGAACAGTTAGGTGAGCCATTACTTGAAGCTAGCGCTATGTTAGGTGCTGGCGCTATGGATCGATTTTTCAATATTGTTTTGCCTATCACCAAAGCGAGCTTTATTACCGCCGCCAGTTTAGGTTTTGCCCATACCGTTGGCGAGTTTGGCGTGATATTAATGATAGGCGGCAATATCCCCGGCGAAACACGCGTGCTTTCCATTGCCCTTTTTGATCATGTGGAAGCCTTTGATTATGCCAAAGCCCACGTATTAGCCCTCAGTTTATTAGCGGGCTCCATGATACTTTTAGCAGCCATTTACCTACTTAACAGGCCAAAAACAACCGCAGCTAAGAGAGTAAGCAATGAATCTTAGCCTTAATTTCCAGCTTGATTTTAGTCCCTTTAATTTAACCATTGAACAAGCATTACCCTTGCAAGGTATCACCGGTGTTTTTGGTCATTCTGGCTCAGGAAAATCAACCCTGTTACGAGCCATCGCGGGCTTAGAAAAAACACTTGCTGGCACAATTACTTTAGATGACAGCTGTTTGATCAACAATAGTGAAAACGGCTGCAAAACGTTTATTAACCCTGAGCAACGGCATATCGGTTTGGTGTTTCAAGACTCGCGTTTATTTCCACACCTTAATGTCTTAGAAAATTTAAAATTTGCCGCCAAGCGCTGTCAAAATTCTCGTTTAGATTTTAAAGAAATCATTACCTTAACAGAGCTAGACTCACTGCTACACAAGCATATTGATGAGCTCTCTGGCGGACAAAAACAGCGGGTAGCACTGGCAAGAGCAATTCTAGCCGAGCCTAAATTACTCTTACTAGATGAACCTTTAAGCGCCCTTGATAGACAAGCCAAAACTAGCTTACTTAGGCTAATGCTTAAAATACAAGGCGAACTGCAATTACCCATGCTTTATGTCAGCCACTCTTTGGATGAATTACAGCAAGTGTGCGATAAATTACTGGTATTATCCCAAGGTAAAGTGCTTGGTTATGGTGGTATTCATCAAATGATCCATCAATTAAATAATATAGAAGAGCGGACACAAGCAGATGATTTTATACATCAACAAACCAGTTTATCGCTACCTATTAAAACGCTAAACAACGATCACGGCTTAACCGTCTTATCTTTAAATTCTCCTTTAAATGTGCATGACGAGATATATTTACCCGCACTTGACAATCATACAGCTCAAATAAATGAGCAAACACTGCGCTGCTTTATTTTAGCCCGTGATATTAGTATTTCATTAACTGAGCCTTTTAACTCTTCAATTGTTAACCACCTTTATACTAAAATCAGTGCCATTAATACTAAGGGCAATAAAGTGCTCGTTACCACACGGTTTGCACAAGCGGGTAAAGAACAAGAGTTTTTTGTTAATATCAGCGCTTTTTCACAGCAAAAATTAGCCCTTAGCATAGGGCAAAATGTCTATTTGCAATTTAAAGCCAGTGCTGTTCGCACTTATCTCTATTAACTTTTGAAAATAAAAATTCAGTGTCGAGTTTCAAAGAAAACCTTATTAAAAAGGAAAAAACGTGTTAACAACGCAAGAGCAGCTAAAATATTCGCGTCAAATCATGATGAACAAAATTGGTGAGCAAGGTCAAATGGCACTGCGCAATGCCAAAGTATTGATTGTCGGTGTAGGTGGTTTAGGCAACCCTGTCAGCTTATATTTAGCGGCAGCAGGTATTGGCACCTTATATTTAGCCGACGGTGATACCATTGAGCTAAGCAACTTACCGAGACAAATTCAATTTAACGAACAAGATATTGCGCAAAACAAAGCAGATATTGCCGCTGAAAAACTTAGTACACAATTTCCCGATAGTAGCATTGAGGCTATTGATGACATGCTAGATCAAGAATTGTGTGATTATTACTTACCTCAAGTCGATTTAGTACTAGATTGCTCTGACAACGTCAAAACCCGTTATTTAATCAATCAAGCCTGTGTCGCACATAAAGTGCCATTAGTGGTAGGTGCGGCAACAGGTTTTGATGGCCAACAACTGGTTATCGATCCAAGAGATGAAAGCAGTGCCTGTTATCACTGTTTGTTTCCAGCGAGTGAGAAAGCACCAGCTAATAACTGTCAAACCATCGGGATATTGGGTCCTGTACTGGCGATAGTGGCAGGTATGCAAGCCTTACAAGCGGTTAAGCTACTAACGGGTAATAATGCTCAAATCAATCAATTGAATTTATTCGATGGTTTATCAAACCAGTGGCAGCAATTTAATATGAAGAAACAAGAAAACTGCAGTGTTTGTGGCAAGGATAAATAATAACTTTTAAGCTTTTATTGCTATTGTTACTGTCATCCTGAGCTCGACTCAGGATCTTGCACTTTTATACCATGAATCTGTATAAGCACAAGATTCCGGCTTACAACATAGCCGGAATGACACGCTTTTAAGTTTAGCTTTATTTAAACAAGCCCATATTTCGATCAGTTACCGCTTCACGCCATCCCCCTAGCCATTCTGACTTAGCGTCAATATTTTCATACGGACATTGCTCCTTTGATTTTCCGCTCAGACCCGCTTGATAACCGTTTGAGTGCGCTCTTCCTAATTTATCTCTTTTCTGTCTTCTCATTGTTCAAACACCTCGTAACTATGTGATAAATACTTAAAGTCATTAGTAATACCAAGGGGACTCATTTATTGATCCGTTTGGTATAAACACTAAAAATTATTGCCGTGACTAAAACTACGTTGTGGCCAGCTTTACTAAGACATTCATCAAAGCTGACGATTCATTTAAGAAGATTTGAAGCCGAGATGCAAGTAAAAAATGTTAGCAAACGTCAGAAAAAAGCCTCTCTTGCTGTACAGTTTTTCATCTTTTTTTTTACACAGAAAACTTCTATCAGAAAAACAATTCTTTAGAAAATGCAATGCTTTTTTTATAGAATAAGACGCTATATAAATGAAAAAGATTAGAGGTATTTAGTTTATAAAAAATTAATTTACTACTCCTGCAATAATGGCTTCAACATACCTTCTAATCCATTGAGTTTTATTTCATACATTAAGGCGAGTTGCTCACCTAACTTTCCTTCGGGGAAGCCTTTACTATGAAACCAAACTAAGTATGGCTCAGGCAATTGTAATAGTTTTCTACCCGCATATTTACCAAAGGGCATTTCTTGATTAATGGCTTTAATAAGTGCTTGTTGGTTGTCTAGCATAGTTAACATTTTAACTTTATTTCTCTGGGTGTATTACTTTAGGTTACAGTCGCTAAGCTGTCGGTGAACGTTTTTGTAGTTTACGTTGTAACGTACGTCTGTGCATAGATAATTGCCTAGCTGTGGCTGAAACATTGCCATCATTAGCTTTTAGCACTTGTTGAATATGCTGCCATTGCACTTGCTCTGCTGAAAGGGTTTCACCATCTACTTTGGCATTGGTGCTAATTTCTGACGCTTTACTTTCATTAAGCGCGGCTAATAAGGTTTGCGTATCAAGCGGCTTGGTTAAATAGTCATCGGCACCTAATTTTATTGCATCTACCGCGGTGGCAATACTGGCAAAGCCAGTCAGTAAAATTATCCGACTTTTAGGGCGTGATTGTCGTATCGGCGTGATAATATTTAAGGTCGTTTCCTGTGCGAGTTTCATGTCCAATAAAACAAAACTTGGTTGATGACTATAACAAGCTAATAAAGCTTCGGAATTGGTTTCAACATGTACACAATCAAAACCGTGCTTTGTTAATCGCCGCATTAAGGTATTTGCAAAAATAGTATCATCTTCAACAAGCAATAATTTTTTCATTTTTTCAATATCCTTCTAAACAGGTAAACTTAAGGTAACTTGTGCGCCACCTTGATTATGGTTAGTTAACGCCAAATTACCACCAAGCCTTTCTAAACTTGCGTGACTTAAAAATACCGCCATACCTAATCCCTGTTCACTACTGACAGGTTTTACCCCAAGCTGCTTAAGTTTTTCTAAAGTAAAACCTAAACCATAATCTCGAATAATAAACTGCCAGTTAGCATTGTTCACGCAACTTGTTAGCGAAATTTTATTGCTATTATTAGCCTTAGTCGCTCGAACAGCATTATTTATTAAATTGATAATAGCAGGTAACAAAGCAGCATCAGCCATAACCGTAACCCCTTTAGGTTGCTGCTCAGTTAATTTGACCGTTATTTCTGGGTGATTTACCCGTAAATTCTCTAACACTTGTGCCAGTAAATCACTAATAGTGATAGCAGTAATATTTTGCTCTTTAATATCAAATACCATAGCACGAAAAGCATTAAGACTGTCTGTGCAGCGCGCTAGTTCGCTTTGCATATCTACAATAATATCATTATCAGGAAAGTCTTCGCTAAGCTCATCTACAAGAAGCTGCACGGTTGCAATAGGGGTGGCTAGTTGATGAGTCACTTGCGCTGAAGCGACACCTAAAGAAGTAACCTGTTCTTGTTTCAATAAATTTTCTCGATAAGCAGCAATCGCCAACTCCCTTTGATTAATACTGCGCGCCATCTTACCTACAACTACAGCTACCACTAAAGCAGAAAACAAAAAATTAATCCCCATACCAATAAAGTGTCCTTGCATATTGCCATGCATGACACTCATGGGTAAAAACCACAATAAAATACTATAAGACGCGATAGCCAAAAGAGCGACTAACGCGAGCAATGATGGCGAGAGTGTTACCGCCGCGATAGCTATAGGAATAAGTAATAGCGATACAAAAGCATTGGTTGCACCACCGCTAAAAAATAACAGCAATGACAGAAATAAAATATCGGCACAAATTTGTATCAATAAGGCTGATTGACTTATTTGTTGCTTATTTGTGTAAAAAACAAAACTAGCAAAAGTAAAAGTAAGCTCTAAAGCGATAACGCTAAGTAAAGGAGTCCAAGGCAGTTGATAACTTAAGGCCAAATTAACAAATAGAATGAGCAGCAATTGAATAGCAATAGCTGCCGTCCGTAAGACAAGCATCAATTGAACTTGCTTACTTGATTTAAAGTTTGCCGTTAAATTATTTATTTTAAAAAATGGAGACATAAATTGTTAGGTACTCAGGTCTATGTAGCTTCTTATTAGTGATATATTATCTCTATTCTTATCGAGTGTAATGAGGGAAATCATAAAAATGACAAACATTATCAATAACAAGCTATCACTTGCTACCTTAGCGGGTGGCTGCTTTTGGTGTATAGAAGGAGCATTTTCACAACTTCAAGGAATTCACTCGGCAACATCTGGATATATGGGGGGGGATTCAAGCTCACCTAGTTATGAAGAGGTTTGTACCGGTAAAAGTGGTCATGCTGAAGTAGTGCAGCTTAGCTTTGATCCGGCAATCATCAGTTACCAAGAAATTCTTGAAATATTTTTTACCCTGCACGATCCAACGCAATTAAATCGCCAAGGTAATGATATTGGTAGCCAATATCGTTCTGCTATTTTCTACCATGGTGAAAACCAACAAAATATTGCAAGAAATATCATTGAAGAAATAACTGTTGCTAAGATTTTTTCACAACAGATTGTGACTAAGGTTTGCCCTGCTGAAACTTTCTATTCAGGAGAAGATTATCATCAAGATTATTTTAACAATAATCCTGAAAACCAATACTGTCAGGCGGTGGTTTCACCTAAACTGGCTAAGTTTAGGCAAACCTTTATGAGTAAATTAAAGTAATTCACAACTTGTTACTCGCCGCTTAGAATTATTTAAAGCGCATTGACAAATCAACCGCTTGCACATGCTTGGTTAATGCACCACTAGAAATAAAATCTACACCCGCTTTAGTGTATTCTTGTAATATTTCTATGGTCATATTACCCGAAACTTCTAATTTTGCCTTACCACGCGTTGCTGCTACGGCTTGTTCAATCATGACAGGAGTGAAGTTATCTAACATGATAATATCAGCACCGGCATCCAGCGCTTGTTGCAATTCATCCATTGACTCCACTTCTACTTCAACGGTTTTATCACTATGATTGCTCTTTGCCGTAGCAACAGCTTGAGCTATACCACCACAAGCTGCAATATGGTTTTCTTTAATTAAAAATGCATCAAACAAGCCTATTCGGTGATTTACACCACCGCCACAAAGTACCGCATACTTTTGCGCACTACGCAAGCCAGGCAGTGTTTTTCGGGTATCTAATAGCTTGGTATTAGTGCCTGCTAGCTTTTGTACATATTGACTGGTTAATGTTGCCGTACCTGACAAGGTTTGTAAGAAATTAAGCGCGGTTCTTTCACCCGTTAACAAAGTACGGGCATTACCGTCTAGTTTAAATAACGTGGTGTTAGCTTTAACCATTTCACCATCATTAACAAACCAAGTGATTTTTGTTGCTTGCCCCTTACTTTGGGAAGCATCTAGTTGCGCAAAGACTTCATTTACCCAAGCAACGCCACAAACAATACAGTCTTCTCGGGTGATCACTGTGGCAACGGCCTGTTCATTTTCAGGAATTAACATTGCGGTAATATCTTGATCTACACTAGGTGTTTTGTCATCAAAAACGCCTAAGTCTTCTTTAAGCGCCCAAGTAATGGTGGCAGTGATATCGTGTTGTAATTTTGTCATCTCAGCATAAAGTGTAGAGGTAAGCATCTGTCATTCCTGTTAAGGGTATTCGCGTAAGGTAAGTTGTTTGCCAGTTTGGCTAAACTCGACTTTTTTTAAAGCGCTCATTCCCAACAAAATTTCATCACTTTTCATAGCTGGGTTAATATGCGCGGCGACATTATATAGGAAAATATTGCCAATGCTAAGCTGATCTATTTTTGTTCTGTAAACGGTGACTGATCCATTAGCGGTTTGTACGGGATAACTGCCATAGCTTTCAAGCTGTAATTGATCCGCAATATGGGCAGGAATCGATACTTGCGTCGCCCCTGTATCCAGTAAAAAAGTGACCGAGGATTCATTTATAGTGCCTTGAGTCACATAGTGCCCCTGTTTATTTTGCTTTAAAACCACTTCAGCTTGCCCCGAGTTATTCAAACTGACTGTCGGCTGACTGTTGGGATTATATTGTTCATCAAGCACACCTTGAAAGACAAACATTAATAGGGCAAGCGCGATAATCCATGCAAGCCAAACAAATGTTTTGGCTATTTTGTTTGTCGAGTCATCTTCAGTCATAATAGAATGATACACCTAAGTAGAATGATATAAGTTATTGTATGTCGTTAAGCAAACAGAAAAAAGCCGAAAAAAGTAATAATTTGCGAACCAAGCTTACGATAGCGCAAGGTTGGTTATTGGCTGTTGAGCAACACAAATCAGATTTCTTCACACCTCGCGGCATTGACGATAACGTTTGCTTGCTCGTTGTCCATAATATTTCCCTTCCTGCCGGACAATTTGGTGGTAATCACATAACGGAGCTTTTTTTAGGAAAAATAAATGTTGCTGCCCATGCCAGTTTTGTTGATATCGCCAAATTACAAGTATCAGCCCATTGCCTAATTAGGCGTGATGGCAGTATCATTCAATATGTATCATTTGATGATAAAGCGTGGCATGCGGGTGTCTCTTGTTTTAATGGTATTGATAAATGCAATGACTTTTCTATTGGTATAGAGCTTGAAGGTACTGATGATATTCCCTACGAAAAGGCTCAATATCAGCAGTTAGCAACATTAACGGTAAGTTTACAAAAAAACTATCCGTTAATCAGTGATAATAATATTGTTGGCCATTGTGATATTGCACCGGGTCGTAAATCAGATCCAGGACAAGCATTTGATTGGCACTATTTTCATCAATGTTTACAAAAACAAAAAAATGGCTAATGAATGACGAGTGGCAGCAAAAACTAAAACCAATACATATGCAGCTTGAAGTTGTATGATTCTAGTGAAAGGAAAATGCACCTAGTTGACTTTAGTCAATGAGTACAATTGACGCATCAATTGAGCCTTGCAGCAAAAAGATGCTTATTTATTATATAAAAGGTTAAAAATGAGTTTACTAAGTTTACTAATCGCACTAGCGGCAGAAAAATCATTATCTTCTTCCCTGTGGCACTTTGAACATTATTACCAGCAATATGTAAATTTTTTCCAGCGTAATGCTTTACTGTCAAAGCTAAAAGATAGTAATCTTAGTTACAGTATATTCATACTCTTGCCTGTCGCAGTTGTATATGGCGTTCTAGCCTTGCTAGATGATGGACTTCTACACCTCATCATTTCAACACTAATTCTTATGGTCAGTTTGGGCTGTAATACTACTAGGGAAAGTTATAAGCAATATTTGCACGCCGCTTTTCGAGGCGAGGCAACCACAACGGAGCTCTTTCACCAACAACTACTTCAAGATAAAAACTTACCACCGATGAGTTTTGGGCAAGCGCTCATTTGGCTAAACTACCGTTATTACATTGCTATTATGTTATTTTTCATCTTCTTTGGTGCTGCTGGTGTAGTATTTTACCGATTACTAACTACAGTCATAGAACAGCAAAACGGCTGCTCTTTAGACACAAACGAAGCCGAGCAAACTTGTGAAAGCCAAGCAGAGATTACCGAGCCAACTGACTCAAAAGTAAGCCATGAAGAATATAGCGTACCTAATATCTCATCTGGCTGTAGAAATTATCATGACCTTCTTTTCTACCTAGACTGGTTACCTGTGCGCTTAACATCATTTGGTTACATGTTTGTAGGCCACTTTTCAAAAGCGCTACCTATGTGGTTAGAAAGTTTGTTTGATGGCAAAAAACCTATTCACCAAATATTAATCGATGTCGCCCAAAAATCTGAAGATATTATGGTTGATAAAGATGATTGTACTGCAGAGCCTTGCCTGCTAGTACGTCTAGCCAAACGAAATGTACTTCTCATGCTGGCCGCTGTATCAGTGTTAACTTTAGTCGGCATAGTTAGCTAACCTTAGCCTTTAAAACGACAAGCGTTATGTAGCAAGAAGCCACAAACTTTACTTGTAACTTAACGCTTGTAATTTAGTGTACTCACCCCCCCACTAAATTGGTAAGACCATTAAGTTTAAACGCTCAAATCAAACGATTGTTTTAAGTTTTTACTCCATTATTAATTCACTTTTTATTAGCTATCTTCCTTGCTTTACTGAGCTCCTTCAACTAAATTACATTGCAAAAAATGCGTTTATTTGCTATTTTATCGTCTAACATTTTAATGGTAATACCAATTTACCGAAAAATAAAACAGATTTATTAAGGTTTAACTGTCAATGCCACAGCCATTAAAACAACAAAAGCTATCTGACATTATTTTAGCGCAGTTAGAAAATATGATTATTGAAGGCAGTTTGCAGCCCGGTGAAAAGTTATTACCTGAGCGTGAACTCGCCAAACAATTTGAGGTTTCTAGACCATCGTTGCGTGAAGCAATACAAAAACTTGAAGCGAAAGGGTTGGTTAGTCGCAAACAAGGTGGTGGCACTTTTGTTAGCAAAGCGATAATGAAATCTTTTGCTGACCCGTTATTTGATTTGATGGCGAATAGTAATGAGTCACAATTTGACTTATTAGAATTTCGCCATGGTATGGAAGGTATGGCTTCTTATTACGCAGCGATGCGTGGCACTAGCGCAGACTTTGAGGCGATTCATAACAAACACGATCTCATTGGTAGCTGTCAATTAGAAGACGACTTTCGCTTAGAAGCACAAGCTGTTTTTGAGTTTTATCTAGCGATATGCGCAGCATCACATAATGCCTTGATATTACACACGGCTCGCAGCATGTCGGCATTATTGATAGATAATATAGAGCAAAATTTAACAGTACTAGCCAAACGCCCTGATATCTTTAGCAAGATAACCGATTACCGTAAGAATTTGCTCGATGCTATCACTAGCGGACAGCCAAAAAAAGCTTGGGGTGCAAGTCATCGCCACCTTGCTTTTATTGAGGAAGTGCTTTTAAAGCTGACTCAAGAGAATAGCCGCATGGAAAGGTCGATGAGGCGAATGTAAACGCATGGAAGGTTCCATGCGACGAATGTAAGCAATTATTAAATAAACAAATAATATTGGAGACAACGCAATATGTCAGATCTACCAAACATTGATATTGATTCATTAGAAACCCAAGAGTGGTTGGAATCAATGGAAGCGGTATTAGAAAATGAAGGCCCAGAGCGCGCCCATTATCTACTTGAAACATTAATTGACCGTGCACGTCGTGGTGGTACTCACTTACCATTCGATGCAACAACGGCTTATGTAAACACTATATCGCCAGGCCAAGAGCCTCATATGCCAGCGGATCAAACTATCGAATCACGTATTCGTGCAGCTATTCGTTGGAATGCATTAGCCCTTGTACTTCGCGCTTCTAAAAAAGATTTAGAGCTAGGTGGTCACATTGGTAGTTTTGCTTCAAGCTCTACTTTATACGATGTAGGTTTTAACCACTTCTTTAAAGCGGCGACAGAAAAAGACGGCGGCGATTTCATCTTCGCTCAAGGTCATATTTCTCCGGGTATTTACGCCCGTGCATTTTTAGAAGGCCGTTTGACCGAAGAGCAAATGGCTAACTTCCGTCAAGAATGTGATGGTAAAGGTTTATCATCATACCCACATCCACATTTAATGGATGACTTCTGGCAGTTCCCAACTGTTTCTATGGGTTTAGGTCCACTTCAAGCCATTTACACTGCACGCTTCTTAAAATATTTAACTAACCGTGGTATTAAAGACTGTTCAGACCAACGAGTTTACTGTTTCTTAGGTGACGGTGAAACCGATGAGCCCGAATCATTAGGTGCTATCGGCTTAGCTTCTCGTGAAGGTTTAGATAACTTAACCTTTATCATTAACTGTAACCTACAGCGTTTAGATGGCCCTGTACGTGGTAATGGTAAAATTATCCAAGAGCTTGAAGGGACATTCCGCGGGGCAGGATGGGAAGTTGTAAAAGTTATTTGGGGTAGTTACTGGGATCAATTACTAGCACGTGACACTTCAGGCAAATTATTACAGTTAATGAATGAAACCGTTGATGGTGAATACCAAAACTGTAAAGCTAAAGGTGGTAAGTACACTCGCGAAAACTTCTTCAACAAATACCCTGAAACTGAAGCTATGGTTGCTAACATGTCTGATAAAGATATCTGGCGTTTAAACCGTGGTGGTCATGATCCGGTAAAAGTGTACGCTGCTTATGAAAAAGCGATGAACACTAAAGGTCGTCCTACTGTAATTTTAGCTAAAACGGTTAAAGGTTTCGGTTTAGGTGCCTCTGGTGAAGCCTTAAACATTGCTCACAACGTTAAGAAAATGGATGTTGAGTCTATTAAACATTACCGTGACCGTTTCAATATGCCAATCAGCGATGACGATATTGAAGACTTACCTTTCTTCCAATTCCCAGAAGATAGTGAAGAATACAAGTATATGAAAGCGCGCCGTGAAGCATTAGGCGGTTCATTACCAGCACGTCGCCAGCAACCAGAAGAGTCAATGGAAATCCCACCGTTGAAATCTTTTGAAGCCATCACTAAAGGCTCAGGCGATCGTGAAGTATCATCAACCATGACTTTTGTTCGAGTGTTAAACTCATTACTTAAAGATAAGAAAATTGGTAAGCGCATAGTGCCAATTATTCCTGATGAAGCCCGTACTTTTGGTATGGAAGGTTTATTCCGTCAAGTGGGCATTTACGCCAACGAAGGTCAAAAATACGTACCACAAGATGCCGACCAAGTGGCATATTATCGTGAAGATAAAAAAGGCCAAGTATTACAAGAAGGTATTAACGAATTAGGCGCAATGGCCTCTTGGGTTGCCGCGGGTACTTCTTACTCAACGTGTAACGCGACAACTATTCCTTTTTATGTTTACTACTCAATGTTTGGTTTCCAACGTGTTGGTGATTTAGCCTGGGCAGCAGGCGATAGCCAAGCACGCGGGTTCTTATTAGGCGCAACTGCGGGTAGAACAACACTTAACGGTGAAGGTTTACAACATCAAGATGGTCACTCACATGTGCAAGCAGGTTTAATTCCAAACTGTGTAACCTATGATCCAACTTACGGCTATGAAATTGCTGTTATCGTGCGTGATGGCCTACGTCGCATGTACGAAGAAAACGAAAATGTTTTCTACTATATGACACTAATGAACGAGAACTATCAGCACCCTGCAATGCCTGAAGATAAAGATATTAGCGATGAAATCATTAAAGGTATTTATCAATTAGAGCAAGTTGCGCCTAAGAAGAAAGCCATAGCCAATGTACAACTTATGGGCTCAGGCACAATTTTGCAAAAAGTACGTCAAGCGGCGCAAATTTTAGCAAACGACTATAACATTTCCAGTGATGTTTACTCTGTGACTTCATTTAATGAATTAGCCCGTGATGGTCAAGATGTTACTCGTTGGAACATGCTTCATCCTGAAAGCAAGCAACGCACGCCTTACATCAGCGGTGTTATCACTAAAGATGCTGGCCCTGCTATTGCTGCCACTGATTACATTAAAAACTATTCAGATCAGGTACGTGCCTACATAGATACAGAATATCGTGTATTAGGTACGGATGGTTTTGGCCGTAGTGATAGTCGTGATAATTTACGTCAACATTTTGAAGTTGATCAAAACTACATTGTTGTTGCCGCTTTATTTGAACTAGCTAATCGTGGTGATGTTGATCGTAGTGTTGTTAGTGAAGCTATCAAACGCTTCAATATTAACGCTGATAAACTTAATCCACTTTACGCTTAAGCCACAACTAGAATAAGGAAAATAAAATGTCTATTGAAAAAATTCTAGTCCCAGATGTTGGCGGCGAAGAAGTTGAAATTATAGAAATTTGTGTCGCCGTTGGTGATGCTATTGAGGCCGATGAAGGCATTGTAACCGTTGAAACTGACAAAGCGTCAATGGATATCCCTGCCCCATTTTCCGGAACATTAGCGAATTTAACCGTTGCGGTTGGCGATAAAATCAAAGAAGGCGATGTCATTGGTGAAATCAACAGTGCGAGCGAATCTGCACAAGAGTCAGCTCCTGTTAAAGCACCTTCTACTGAACCCGTTGCAGCCCCAAGCCCTGCAGTTGAAGTGCCTGTGCCCGTTGCTGCTAGTGCATCATCTGTCATTGACGTTGAGGTACCAGATATTGGTGAAGACGGTGAAGTTGATGTTATTGAAGTACTTGTTAGTGTCGGCGATAGCATTGAAGAAGAAGATGGTTTAATCACCCTTGAAACTGATAAAGCAACGATGGACGTACCTTCTACCCATGCTGGAACCGTTAAAGCAGTATTTATCAGTGTCGGTGATAAAGTTAAACAGGGCTCTGTGGTAATCAAGCTAGAAACGGCAAGTGGCGCGTCAGTTGATTTACCTGCAAAAGCCGAGCCTGCAACTGCTGTGGCACCTGCAGCTGCTCCAGCTAAAGTTGCGCCAACAACAGCACCAGCAAGCTCACCAGTACCACATCACCCACAAGCAGGAAAAGTGAATAAAGGTACTATTTATAGTTCACCTTCTATTCGCCGTATTGCCAGGGAATTTGGTGTTGATTTAACCTTAGTAAAAGGCACCGGAACTAAAGGACGTATTTTAAAAGAAGATGTCCAATCTTATGTGAAATATGAACTTTCTCGTCCTAAAGCCAATGCGGGTAGCTCTGTTGCTGCGGGTGAAGGTGGTTTACAAGTGGTTAGTGCCAAAGCAATCGATTTCTCTAAATTTGGTGAAATCGAAACTAAGCCTTTATCACGTATTCAAAAAATCTCAGGACCATTCCTACACCGTAACTGGGTTACTATTCCTCATGTTACCCAGTTTGATGAAGCTGACATTACTAACGTTGAAGCCTTCCGTAAAGAACAAAACGTGGTTTGCGAAAAGCAAAAACTTGGTTTTAAGATCACACCGCTAGTATTTATTTTAAAAGCGACGGCTGATGCATTAAGAGCATTCCCAACCTTTAACTCAAGCTTGAGTGAAGACGGTGAAAGCTTGATTTTGAAAAAATACATTCACATTGGTGTTGCTGTTGATACCCCTAACGGTCTAGTTGTGCCAGTGGTACGCGATGTTGATCAAAAAGGTATTCATCAATTATCACGTGAATTGTTAGAAATTAGTATCAAAGCACGTGATGGCAAGTTAAAAGCCGCTGATATGCAAGGTGGTTGTTTTACTATTTCAAGTTTAGGTGGCATCGGTGGTACAGCATTTACACCAATTGTTAATGCACCTGAAGTAGCCATTTTAGGCGTTTCAAAATCAGAAATGAAGCCTAAGTGGAATGGTAAAGACTTTGAGCCTAAACTAATGCTTCCATTATCAATGTCTTACGACCATCGCGTTATTGATGGTGCCCTAGCCGCGCGCTTTACTGTGCACTTAGCTGGTGTGATGTCAGACATTCGTAAACTAGTACTTTAGTAAGCTAAATCAACAAGTGTGAGACTTTAGTCGGCACTTGTTAATTAATATTGGCGAAATTCCATAGATAAGCGTAGAATTTCGCCCATAAAAAATACTTAGGTAAAATAAAAAACTAACCGGTTTTTAATGAGGAAATTATGAGTAACGAGATTAAAACTCAAGTTGTAGTATTGGGCGCAGGCCCTGGTGGTTATTCAGCTGCATTTCGCGCAGCCGATTTAGGTTTAGATGTAGTACTAGTAGAAAGTCGTGCTACTTTAGGTGGCGTTTGTTTAAACGTTGGTTGTATCCCATCAAAAGCATTACTTCACGTAGCTAAAGTCATTGACGATGCAGCAGCAATGGCATCTCACGGTGTTACTTTTGGTAAGCCAGAAATTGACTTAGACAAGATTCGTGGCTGGAAAGAAGACGTTATCGGTCAATTAACCGGTGGTTTAGGCGGTATGTCTAAAGCACGTAAAGTTAAAACAGTAACCGGTGTTGGTAAATTCACTTCTGATAAAACTATCGAAGTTGTAGGCGCTGACGGCAATACTACTATCACATTTGATAACGCTATTATCGCCTGTGGCTCTTCAGTAATTGATTTACCATTTATTCCTAACGATGATCCTCGTGTTATCGATTCAACTGGTGCTTTAGAACTTAAAGACGTTCCAGGTGAAATGCTAGTACTTGGTGGTGGTATCATTGGTTTAGAAATGGGTACTGTTTACTCTGCACTAGGTTCAAACGTATCTGTTGTTGAATTTGCTGACCAATTAGTACCAGCAGCAGATAAAGATATCGTTAAAATTTACAACAACTACAACAAGAAGAAGTTCAACATTATGTTGTCTACTAAAGTTGTTGCGGTTGAAGCAAAAGATGACGGTTTATACGTTACCTTTGAAGGTAAAAAAGCACCTGCTGAGCAAGTACGTTACGACAAGATTTTAGTTGCTGTTGGCCGTAAGCCAAATGGTCACTTAGTTGCTGCTGATAAAGCTGGCGTAAATGTTGATGAGCGTGGTTTCATTAATGTTTCTAAAGAAATGCGTACTAACGTACCTCACATCTTTGCTATTGGTGATGTTGTTGGCCAACCTATGCTTGCTCACAAAGCGGTACATGAAGCACATTGCGCTGCTGAAGTTATCTCTGGTAAGAAGCATGAGTTTGACCCACGTTGTATCCCTTCAATTGCTTATACTGATCCCGAAATGGCTTGGGTTGGTGTTACTGAGCGTGAAGCAAAAGAACAAGGTTTAAACATCGAAGTGGCTAACTTCCCATGGGCTGCTTCTGGTCGCGCTATTGCATCAGCACGTACTGAAGGTAAAACTAAGATGATCTTTGAAAAAGAAACGGGTCGTGTTCTTGGTGGTGCTATTGTTGGTATCAATGCTGGTGAAATGCTTGGTGAAATCTGTTTAGCCGTAGAAATGGGCGCAGATGCTGAAGATGTTGGTTTAACTATTCATGCTCACCCAACCTTAAATGAATCAATCGGCTTAGCGGCTGAGATTTTTGAAGGTTCAATTACTGATTTACCGAATGCCAAAGCAGTAAAAAAGAAAAAGTAAAGTGACAACTAGCTGAAAAAAAGCCTATTATGTCTCGATATAATAGGCTTTTTTGTTAAAACAATACTAATATGTTTTTATATGAAAAAAAATAAAATACCAAATTACCTTAAAAAAATTTGTCTATCTATATTGTTTACAAATATAAACCTCACCTACGCCAAAGAATTTGTTATTGGTGTAGAAGCCATTAGGTTATTACCCTTTGTATGATTTTTCAGCAACCAGCACAAATAAGCCCAGCTTTAGCAAAGATTTATTAACCACCTTCTTTGAGCAGCATAATTATTCTTACCAGTTCATTGCCTTACCCATTAAACGTTTTAGTAAGTGGTATGTAGAGGAAGGGATCGATTTTAAATTTCCAGATAATCCTAGAAGGCGTGAAGACAAAGACAACAAATTAAATATTACCTTTAGCCAATCAGTAATAAAACTAATGGCGGGCAGTTTTGTGCTAAAATCTAACGCCAATTATAAACGAAATGATATAAAAAAATTAGGCACTATATTGGGCTTCGCACCAACGTTATGACTCGATAAAATTGAAAATAAAGAGATTGAGTTAGTAGAAGAAAATACACCTTTTAGCATAGTAAAACATATTCTACATGGTAATGTTGATGCAACGAATATTGATGCCAATGTGATCAGGCACAATTTGAAACTATTAGAGAAACCCAATGAGATTGTACTAGATACCAATATTAAACACGAAGTATTCAGCTATTATTTATCTTCGATAAAACACCCTGAAATTATCAAACAATTTGATGACTTTTTACAAAACAACCCAAAATTATTACTGTAACTTAAAAAGAAATACAACATTAGCGAAGAATTCTAATAATTGTTTACACTTTACTATCTAGTGATATTTCCCCTTTCTTTTTCAAAAAGACTTTCTGCTTTATACTCTGACAGATTTATTTAACACAAATTGATAGCCATTTATAGGAATGCCCTTGAAACTTAATACTATAAAAATTTCAACATCAGTAATCGCCATAGTTGCTAGCTTGTTACTTAACGCTTGTGTTGTTACTGAAGACAATAATTCTAATCCAGAGAACTCACCCAAAAATATCACCCCAACAAAAGCTAGTATTTCGCCAAGAGCTGAAAATCAATATCTTAGTCAAGAGCAGGCATTTAAACGCTCAGCCCGAGTTTCAAATGTTGATTATCAATTAAACTTTAATTTATCCGGCGAAGAAAGCTTTTCTGCTAGCTCCAGCGTTAATTTTGACTTAACTGACAATAACTCAGCGCTAACTCTGGATTTAAATAACGCAACCATAACTAGTTTAGCGATAAACGGCAAAGACCTTAATGGCGAACAAATACAAGCCAACTATAACAATTGGTTTATATCCCTCAGTGCAGAGCTATTAAAACAAGGCCGTAACAAAGTTGTAGTAAACTTTACTCGCGAACACAGCACTAATGGTGAAGGGCTGCACCGCTTTAAAGATCCTGTTGATGGCAAAGTGTACCTTTATTCTCATTTTGAGCCTGCCGCCGCCCAGAAAATGTTTGCACTATTTGACCAACCGGATCTCAAAGCAACTTTCGAAATGACCGTTTCTGCGCCTAAAGATTGGACGGTGTTTTCTGCAACGAAAGAAAGTAAAGTGACCGAACAAGGGGACTTTAAAACTTGGAGCTTTCCTAAAAGCCTTAAGCTAAGCCCTTATAATTTTTCAATGCACGCTGGTCCTTACCAAATGTGGCAAGACAATCGTGGTAAATACCCACTACGTTTATTTGCCCGCCAATCTGTTGCCAATCAAATAACACCGAAACATTGGTTTACTTATACTAAACAGGGTTTTGAATTCTTCGATAATTATTTTGGTATTGACTATCCGTTTAAAAAATATGATCAAGTACTAGTACCCGATTTTTTATATGGTGCCATGGAAAACTCAGCAGCGGTCACCTTTGCCGAAGGCAGTTTTTTAACCAATGGAGCAATGAGCCAAAGCCGCCGTCAATCTCTCGCTAGCGTTATTATGCATGAAATGGCGCACCAATGGTTTGGTAACTTAGCCACCATGAAATGGTGGAATGGTTTGTGGTTAAATGAAAGCTTTGCCGCCTTTATGGCCATACTAGCCACAAGTGAAGCAACCGAGTTTGATAATGCTTGGCGCAGCTTTTATGCCCATGGCAAACAAAGCGCTTATCGCGCCGATCAACAGGTAACCACTCATCCAATAGAAGTACCTGTTCCTTCGAGCGCCAATGCTTTCGATAATATCGATGCTATTACCTATTCTAAAGGAGCCTCGGTTCTTAACCAATTACGTCACTTATTAGGAGAAAAGGCTTTCCAACAAGGTATTCATAATTACTTAAAAGGAAATGCTTATAAAAATGCTGTGCTAGATGATTTCATCAATAGTCTAGCAAAAGCTAGTGGTAAGGATTTAAGTCAGTGGCAGCAAAAATGGTTATATCAAGCTGGGGTTAATACTATTGAAGCAAGCTATCAATGCCAACAAGGTAAAATTAGTACTTTTGAACTATCACAAACGGCTGAGCAAAGTCAGCCAACATTACGTGAGCAAAAAGTTCAGTTAGCACTGTTTAAAGCAAACAAGCCCGGCTTTGGCTTAACCCAAAAAGTATCGGTTATTTATCAAGGTAAAACCACCAAGGTTGAAGCTCTTATTGGTGCTAATTGTCCTGATTTAGTCTATCCAAATTACCAAGATTGGGCGTTTGTTAAAGTTAATTTAGACAAACGTTCATTTGCGACGACAAAACTGTATTTAGCCCAGATTCAAGATCCTTTATTACGCTCCATGTTATGGCAGAGCCTATGGGATAGTGTGCGAGATGGAAAGTTGCCGTTAAATGAGTATTTACAAGTTGCCTTAGCTAATGCCCCACTTGAGCAAGATTACACCACCTTAGGGCAAGTATTAGGACAAATAGCCGCAGCTAAAGTTTACCTAAATAAAGCGTTGGGGAGCGAGCATGCCTATGTTAAAAATATTGCACTGCAATTGGAAGAAATAACTTGGCAAAGTACCAGAACCAATAGCGATAATAAAAATATGCAGCGCCGCTGGTTTAGTTATTACTTAAGTTTTGCTCACTCATCAGGCGCTTTAGATAATTTACACAAACTGCTCACTGGGGCGCATTCGCTAGAAAATTTAACCATTAGCCAAGATATCCGCTGGGATATTATTGCCCAACTTAGCCGCTTTAGCCATTCAAAACCCGCTCAATTAATAGCCCATGAATTGACACTTGACAGCTCTGATACAGGTGAAAAATCAGCTCTTTATGCACGAGTTATTGCGCCAAACCCGCAAGTAAAAATGGACTGGTTAGCAAAAATTCAGCAAAAAAATAGTGACATACCATTTTCTAAATTACGTACGGCTATGTCAGCACTTTACCCTAGTGAGCAAAATGCTTTCAACGAGCAAAGCGCTGTACAACGAATAACAAGTTTGGCCGATATAGATAAAGCCAATGGCCCTGTATTTATGCGCAGTTATACTAGGTTGCTCCCTGCAACCTGTAATAAGGAGAGCGTGGCAAGGTTGAGTAAAGCGGTTACTGAATTAACAGGGCTTTCTGCTGGCACTAAACGAAGTTTACTGATTAAACAGCAAGAAGATCAGCGTTGTTTAATGATTAAAAACAACATAGTACTTTAAAAGTATTCGCTAAAAACAGGTAAGCCAGCTCACTCTTCTGGCTTACTATTTCCAAGCGACTTAAAGAGTATACCGGCACTTAACGGGTGATATTATTGCCAAATAACATCCCCCTTTAAACCTTTACCGACAAGTTCAGCGTACTTTTTTTCAATCACATTACGTTTAATTTTAAGTGTCGGGGTCATTAAGTTATTATCGATAGTCCAAGTTTCATTGCAAATAAACATGTAATCTAGTTTTTGATGGCTTTCCAGCTGATTGTTCACCCACTGCAAAGTACGTAGCAACCGCGTTTCTACTTCATTATTTTGCTGAGCAACCTGTTGCTTTAACACGATTAACGCAACAGGTTGCTTTAAACCTGCTCCCACCACACAAACCTGCTCAATATCGGTATTACTACACAGTAAACTTTCAATAGGTACTGGGGCAACATACTTACCCTTGCTGGTTTTAAATTTGTCCTTAATCTGACCAATAATGGTATAGACGCCCTGCTCATCTACTTGTGCACAATCACCTGTTCGAAACCAACCATCAACAAAAGACTCACGAGTACTCTTACTATCTAACCTCAGATCGGGTTAAGCACTAACCATGCTATTCCTTTCTACATCATTGATA
>ERZ1048872.83-NODE-83-length-110154-cov-6.100328_pt1 | contig 110154 bp, 84 predicted proteins | sample MGYA00383100_ERZ1048872 | MGnify/ENA primary metagenome ERZ1048872 (study PRJEB29581, sample SAMEA5548370) | metagenome | biome: marine; feature: coastal; material: water | depth 50 m | study: Short-term variability in the microbial, nano- and picoplankton...
CCTTATTAGGAAAAGAAACGCTAAAAAGCACAAAAGATGAATTTGCTGAAAAAGTCGATTTTCTTGGTGCATCCTTAAGTGTTACTCCAAATGGAGGATTTGGCTATTGCTTGACAAAATACCAAGAAGATGTGTTTTCTCTATTTGCTGAAGCAGCATTTGAAACTAAGTTTACACAAGCAGAATTAGATTTTGAAAAAGAACAACTAATTGAAGGCATTAAGTCTGGTGAAAATAGTGCTGCTGCAATTGCACAAAATGTAAGGGGTGCTGTTTTTTATGGTAAAAACCATGCTGCGGGTGAAATAATAACTGAAGAAACCATCAATAATGTATCTCTTGAGGATGTAAAACAGTTTTATACTGATCGATTCAAACCATCTAATGGCTTCATACTATTCACGGGTGATATTACAGTAAAAGAAGTAAAGACACTTTTAAAGAAATACATGAAAGGTTGGGAATCAGGTTCTGTAAGCATTCCAGAATATCCCCCATTTGAAGACGTAACCACTACAGAAATCAACTTTGTTGATGTTCCAAATGCAGTTCAAACAGAACTTGCTGTCATGAGTGTTTCTGACTTAAAAATGACTGACAACGATTACCACGCATGTTTGGTAGCGAACTACATTCTTGGCGGCGCATTTGGATCCTACCTAAATATGAATTTAAGAGAAAAAAATGGTTACACATACGGAGTTAGATCTAGTCTAGGTACCGCTCGTTGGTATAATTCATCGTTCAGAGTAACTACAAAAGTTCGAAACGCTGTGACTGATAGTGCTGTCGTTGAAGTATTAAAAGAAATAAAACGAATAAAATCAGAGCCAGTTGACAATGAGCTATTAGTAAACGCAAAGGCTAAGTTTTTAGGAAATTTTATTTTACAATCTGAAGATAAGACAGTGGCTGCTAGGCGAGCCTTATCTATCAAAACAAATAAACTTCCTGAAGATTTTTATAAAAACTACATTTCAAGTATTGATGCTGTAACAGTAGAAGACGTACAGCGAGTTTCAAGAAAATATTTTAGCGATGAAAATGTACGTGTTGTACTTGTAGGTAAAGGATCGGATGTTGTCGATAATTTAGAAAAGATTGAATGGAATGGTAAAAAATTACCAATAAAATTCTTTGACAAAGATGCTAACAGTGTTGAAAAACCAGTATTTTCAAAACCATTGCCCGAAGGATTAACAGCGGAAACAGTAGTTAAAAATTACATAACAGCCATTGGAGGAGAAGAGAATTTAAGGAGCATTAACTCTATCCTGGTTAATGCAGAAGTGACAATTCCTGGAGCACCTTTTAAACCGAAAGCCATAATCAAGCAAATGTCTCCAAATAAATTTTCAATGGAATTAATTGCCGAGGGTATGGGAACTTTAATGAAGCAAAAATTTAATGGTGAAAACGGATACATGGAACAACAAGGAAGAAAAGTACCCATGGATGATGCGACACTATCTTCAAGAAAATCAACAAAAGGGTTATTTGAAGAACTATTCATGGAGCCATCATCTTTGAAATTAGAAAGTAAAACGGATATAGACGGTAAAGATGTTTATAAAATCATTCTAACTAAAGATGACAAATCTTCTGTAAGATACTATGACGTCAACACGAGTTATTTAGTGCGAACTGAAGAAACCAGTGAAGCTCAAGGCCAGTCTATCACCACTGTTACAGATTTTTCTAATTATAAAGAATTAGATGGTGTAATGACACCGTACACAATGAAAATCACAACAGGTCCACAATCTTTTATTTTTGAAACTATCGAGACTAAATTGAACGAGGGTGTGACAGGAGAAGATTTTAAGTAATAGTTAATTAAGGCATAAAAAAACCGAAGTAAATACTTCGGTTTTTTTATGCCTTAATTTTATGAGATAGATAGACTCCTAACAGAATCAGTAAGGCTGCAAAGCCTTGAATTAAGTTAAACAATTCACCATCCAATACTCCCCACCCAATAGCAACTACTGGCATCAAGTAAGTAACTGAAGACGCAAAAACAGGTGTTGCCATTTGGACTAATTTATTAAATAATATCTTTGCTAGTACTGTACCAAATAAGGAAAGGATAACCACATAACCTATTGATTTCATGATGATTATATTTTTAAAAATATTATTTTCAAAAAAATCAGTCCATATTAGCACCAAACAAGCAGGTATAATGATTGCTACAAAATTACCAAACACAATACTTACAGACGTAACATCTTGTAAATAACGCTTTATAATATTCACATTCAATCCATAAAAAATCCCAGATAATAATACAAAGCTCGCATACATATAATTTTGATCAGGATTTAATTTAGAACCACTCATAATTAATAATGCAGTCCCAGAAAACCCTATAATAACACCCAACACTTGTCGTTTTGAAGAGGAAATTTTAAATATCGCAAACCCTAATAACATGGTATTTAAAGGAACCAGTGAATTCAAAATAGAGGTAGTTGAACTATCTATCTCGGTTTCAGCAAAAGCAAACAAGAAGACAGGAAAAAATGTTCCTAGAAATCCTGATACAATTAGCCATTTCCACTTTGCTTTGGGAATTTTTTTTAAGGTATGAAGGCCAAAAATAAAAATGAAAAATGCAGAAATTATCACTCTTAGGGCACCCAATTGTGTCGGAGAAAGTCCAATTAAACCCTTTTTTATTAGTATGAAAGAGCTTCCCCAAATAATTGAGAGAATGACTAATATCATCCACTTTTTATTATTGGAAAGAATGTTCATTAAAATCTGTACCCCACAGAAAGCCCTCCTCGTAAATAAGCTTCAGGTCCAGCAGAATTTGTTCCTAAGGTTCTGCTCACTCCTAAAAGGAGTTCAAAAACAAAACCATTTTTATTTACCCATTTTTGACCGAGTGCCATTCCTAATGACAAATCAGTGAAATTTTCTTCGTCACGATCATTATTATAATTAATATTTTCATAGGAATTATCTCCAAACGACAATTTCCCAAAACCTTCAACAAAAAACCCTTTCGCTCCGTAATCTTCCTTGTTAAAAAAGTAATAACGGTAAAAAGGCGTTATCGAAAAATTTTCAACCCAAACAGGTGAATCTGATCCAAGATTCACAAAAATAGAAACTCCATATCCTGAATTTTCATTTTTTACAAATTCATAAGAAGCTTCCGCAATTGGTCCTGCTAGTAATTTAAGACCATCTAAACGTAATTCATGAGTTCGGATATTATCTTCATTTTCTTGAGAAAATGTCACGAACGTTACACATAATAATATTGTTAACAGTTTTGCTTTCATTTTTTTATTTTAAGTATTAATTATGTATCAGACGCTTGGAATAAGAAAAGGTTGCGTTCTAAGCAACTCTTAGTCACTATTCCATGTGATGGTTTCCATAATATGCTGAATATCTTTTTTCAAATAATTTGCGGCAGGCAAAATAGAATCATAATTTGGTTTAGCAAAAAAATATACCGAACCAGTCACAAAATGATGTAAACTATCTGTTACATAAAATTGAGATTGAGAAGCTACATTTCCATCAATTTCATACAACATTCCATAAACATTCTTCACATTGTCCATATAAGGTTGCTCAATTATTGCGTCTGCTTTTTGAGCGTGTTTTTGTGTTATGTTTTTAGCGTCAATTAGGTATCTATTTAAATCTAAATTTGTTATTCGTTTGTAGGTTAAATAAATAGTCCCTTTAAGTAAAGGATAGGACATATTAATAGCAACTGATTGGTTCTTTCCAGAGTTTGTTACTTTTAAAGTGGTCTTTGATAAATTGTTTTTTTCAAATGTAAACGGCAGACTCTTATCAGTTTCTGAGTACGCTGCATTTGGATACTCCAGGCGTAAAAAACCTTTAGGTTTTGGTATAGAATCATTTTTACAAGACAAGAATACTAAGCAACCTGTTAAAAAAATTAAACGCTTCATAAGTTTGGTAAAGTTACTTTTATTTGTCTAATTCGTTTTTTATCAATGGCCTCAACTAAAAATTGAAAGTTTTTAAAATTTATTTTACTGCCTTTTTTTGGAAATCCTCCTGAGATTTCGAGAACAAAACCTGCAATTGTCTCCGATTCTCCTTTATCAATTTCAAAAATACTCTCATCCTCAATTTTTGTAATTCGATAAAAATCTTTAAGGTTTGTTTTCCCCTCAAAAACAAAATTATAATCATCTATCTTTGAAAATGTTATATCATCGTCATCAAATTCATCACTAATATCTCCAACTATTTCTTCAATAACATCTTCTAAAGAAACGATTCCTGAAGTTCCTCCGTACTCATCGACAACAATAGCTAAATGAACCTTTTTTTCCTGAAATTCAACCATTAAATCATCTAGTTTTTTATTTTCTGGGACGAAAAAAGGCGCTCTTAATAAGGAATTCCAATTAAATTCCTTCCTACTTAAATGAGGAAGTAAATCTTTCGCATAAAGAACACCTACAATAGTGTCTATGTTATCTTTAAAAACAGGAATTCTCGAAAATCCATTTTTAATAATATCAGGAAATATTTCCGAAAATTTTAAAGATTCATCCAATGCGAAAATGTCAATTCTTGGCTGCATAACTTGCTTTGTGTCTGTATTGCCAAAAGAAACAATTCCCTGTAGTATTTTTTGCTCTTCTTTTGTGGTATCATCTTCACTTGCCAATTCCAAAGCTTGGGATAACTGATCAACACTTAAGCTTGATTTTTGTTTTCCAAGTGTTTTCTGTATCGCAATGGTTACACGCCTCATCGGAAGGCTTAATGGTGAAATAATAATATCCAAAAATCTCAAAGGATATGCCATGAATTTTACAAACTTAATTCTATTTCTACTCGCATAAATTTTTGGCAATATTTCTCCAAAAAATAAAATCAAAAAGGTGACAAGTAACACTTCGACAATAAAGCGTATCAGTAAAGAAGAAATATCTTCAAAAATAAAGTTTCCGAGATAAGCAAATAAGAGAACAATTGCAATATTTATAAAATTATTGGCAACAAGAATCGTCGCAAGTAATTTCTTTGGGCTGTCTAGTAATTTTGAAATAATGTCTAAACGCTTTGAGTAATTTTCTGAGTTCTCATTTAAATCTGTAGGGGTTAAAGAAAAAAGTGCCACTTCAGCTCCTGACACTAATGCTGAGAATAGCAGTAGTACTAAGAGTAGAATTACCCCAATAATCACTGACGTTTCAAATTCTAAAACATTAAAAAATAAACTGATGGGTTCAGGGTCCAATTTTATAAGCTTTCAATTAAATTAAAACGGCAAATCATCATTAGTGTCGACAAGATCACTTTGAGCAGGCTTCGTTGCAGGAGATGTTGATTGACCAAGAGACTCAGAATTATCATTACGATTATTTAAAAATGTAAATTCTGTGCAATGAATTTCTGTTGAATAGCGATCTTGACCTTTGTCATCCTGCCATTTACGCGTTTTGAGACGACCTTCAATGTAAACTTTATCTCCTTTACTAAGGTATTTCTCACAAATTTCAGCGGCTTTATTTCGAACAACAATATTGTGCCATTCAGTATTTGTGACGCGTTCATTTGTTTGCTTATTTGTGTAAACTTCGTTTGTTGCAAGAGGAAAACGTCCAATACAATTTCCTCCATCAAAATAATGCATTTTTACTCCATCCCCTAAATGCCCAATAAGCATGACTTTATTTAATGTTCCTGACATAATTATAATTTAGATTTACTTATAACTCAAAATTAATGGTTTTTATGATACTCTCTTAAAAATACTCAAAATTTAATAATTCATTTAAAAGCCAAAGGAATCAATAAAACGACTAATTAGAATCGGAACAGGATATTTATGTATAATCTCTGTTGAGATAGCATTATTTTTAATTGATTTCACGTTTATTATCCAAAAACTCGTATACAAATGTTGGTGTGATAATTTATGAACAATCTCTTTTTCATTAAATAAAGTAATGGAATAGTGCGTTTGGGGTAATCTTTGTTTAATCCCTTTACTTAATTCAAAATTTGTGGTAGACAATTTTGATTTGGATTCGATTAGCGGAAATTGATACATGTTTTTCCAGATACCATCACTCGTTCGCTTTTCTAAAATTGTTTCACCTTCCTCTGAGAGAAATACCAAAAAATTAAAAAACTTTTTCTTAATTTTTATCTTTTTGTCTTTTACTGGAAGCGTTTTAACCTGTGACTTGTTTAAAGCCATACATCCATTGTTTAAAGGACATGTTAAACAATCTGGGTTATTTGGTTTACATTGACTTGAGCCAAAATCCATAATTGCTTGATTATAATTGCCAACATTGTTTCTTGGCAGCAACGATTGAGCTAATTCTTTAAAATACTTAATTCCTATTGATGAATTAATAGGTATATGAATTCCAAAATAACGACTAAGTACTCTGTAAACGTTACCGTCAACAACAGCTGTTTGAGCATCATAACAAATTGAGGCAATAGCACTCGCAGTGTAATCTCCAACACCCTTGAGTTTTATCAGTGAATCGTAATCTTCAGGGAATACACCATCTAATTCATATGCAATGTATTTTGTTGTATTATGCAAGTTTCGAGCCCTAGAATAATACCCCAAACCTTGCCACAATTTTAGTATTGTTTCTTCATCAGCTGCGGCAAGTGCAAAAATAGTCGGATAAGCAGCTGTAAACTTTATATAGTACGGTAGTCCTTGTGCAATTTGGGTTTGCTGCATGATAATTTCAGAGAGCCAAATGAAATAGGGCTCCTTATGTTGTCTCCAAGGTAAATCTCGTTTATAAATTGAATACCAATCTATTAAAATTTGGGTAAAATTCATTTTATTTTCAATGACTGAGGCAAAAATAAACGTTTATATCGTTAAATTTTAATGAATTAGGATAGAAATATTGATTTTAAAATACATATATTTGCATCCCTTATAATTAACAACCCTAAAAACTAATTAATAATGACAAAAGCTGATATTGTAGCTCAAATTTCTGAGAAATTAGGAATTGAAAAAGGTGATGTCCAAGCAACTGTAGAGACATTCATGAATGAAGTTAAAAGTTCACTTGAAAGTGGTGAAAACGTTTATTTAAGAGGATTTGGTAGTTTTATCGTTAAAACTCGTGCAGAGAAAACGGGTAGAAACATTTCTAAAAACACAACGATTAAAATTCCTGCTCACAACATACCAGCCTTCAAACCTGCAAAAGTATTTGTAGAAAGTGTGAAGGCCAATGTTAAAGTAAAATAACAATCGAAAAAAGTATTAATTTTAAAAAGATCATTTATGCCAAGTGGTAAGAAAAGAAAAAGACACAAGGTAGCGACGCACAAGCGTAAAAAGAGAAGACGTGCTAATCGTCACAAGAAAAAATAGTATGAAAAAGTAGTTTTTAACTACTTTTTCAGTTTATCAAAAGAACGTTCTTTGACATTTAATTCACAACGGAAAATACTTTTACCTTAGTAACCTTGTGAATTTACCGTAATTTCCCGAATTTTCGGGACCTGTGATCAAAAAATATGTATAATCCATCTGTACTTAATTGTATGGATAAAAATTAACTATATGAATAAAGAACTAATCATTCGTTCAAGTTCTAATGCTGTTGATTTTGCCTTATTAAAAGATGGAAAACTTATTGAATTACAAAAAGAAAAGGATGACAATAATTTTTCTGTTGGTGATGTGTTTATTGCCAAAGTTCGAAAATCTGTCCAAGGGCTCAATGCTGCATTTGTTAATGTAGGTTATGAAAAAGATGCATTTTTGCATTATCATGATTTGGGACCTAAACTTCCTTCTCTTTTAAAATTCGTTAAACGTGTAAGCACAGGTAAACTTAGAGATTATTCTTTAAGAAATTTCCCATTTGAAAAAGATATTGATAAAAACGGCAAAGTTACCGACGTTTTAAAATCAAATCAATCTGTATTAGTGCAAATTGTAAAAGAACCAATATCAACCAAAGGACCCCGAATTAGTTCGGAGTTGTCCATAGCTGGTCGATACATTGTTTTAGTCCCTTTTTCTGAACGTATTTCAATTTCTCAAAAAATTGAAAGTAAAGAAGAAAAAGAACGATTAAAACGATTGGTTAAAAGTATTACTCCGAAAGGTTTTGGTGTAATCATTCGTACCGTAGCAGAAGGCAAAAAAGTAGCGGAACTAGATAGAGATTTACAAAATCTGCTCACTCGTTGGACAGCAATGTGTAAAAAACTCTATAGAGCTCATCATCCAAGTAAAGTTTTAGGTGAAATGAATAAGGCCTCCTCAATACTGAGAGACATATTCAATGACACTTTTACTTCCATCATTGTAGACGATGAAGCGCTATACATTCAAATTAAAGATTATGTGCAAAAAATTGCACCCAAAAAAGAATCAATTGTAAAATTGCATCAAGGCAATGTTCCAGTATTTGAAAAATATGGAATTGAGCGGCAAATAAAAACATCCTTTGGACGCACTGTTTCAATGGCAAAAGGAGCTTATTTAGTAATAGAACATACTGAAGCACTTCATGTTATTGACGTTAACAGTGGTAACCGATCTAATAAAGCAACAAACCAAGAGGATACAGCACTAGAAGTTAATTTAATTTCAGCAACAGAATTAGCCAGACAATTACGCTTGCGTGATATGGGAGGTATTATCGTTGTTGATTTTATTGATATGGGACGAGCTGAAAACCGAAAGAAGCTTTACAATCATCTTCGTGATGAAATGAAAGATGATAGAGCAAAGCACAAAATTTTGCCACCAAGTAAATTTGGCTTGATACAAATAACAAGACAACGCGTAAGACCAGAAATGAACATTAAAACCCGAGAAGAAAATCCAAACGGTTTAAATGGGCAAGAGGTTGAAGCACCAATTAAAATAGTTGGTAAAATCAAACAAGATTTAGACAGACTAATTAAAAAAGACTATAACAAGGTGACCTTAAACACACATCCCTTTATAGCAGCCTTTTTAACTAAAGGTTTTCCATCAATGCGTTCAAAATGGTATTTTGAGCACAAAAAATGGGTGAAAATATTACCAAGAGATGCTTACACATATCTAGAGTACCACTTTAAAGATAAAGATGGTAACACAATACAATTATAAAAAAAGCCTTTCCAGTTGTGGAGAGGCTTTTTTGGTTTATACCATAAGATATTATTATTAAAAAAACTTTTTCAAAATCTAATTAATACAGAATAACAATAGATTACTAAGGTGCAGGGTTAGGGATTCTAGCATGAATATCGTTTATTTTTGCCAACAAATCTTTGTCTAATTCTACATTAATACTATCAATATTTTCTTCAAGCTGCTCCAGACTTGTAGCTCCAATAATATTACTCAACACAAACGGTTGCTGTGTCACAAAGGCCAAGGACATTTTTGCCAAGCTCAGGTTGTTCTCTTCAGCTAGCTTTAAGTAAGCTTTTGCGGCCTCTGTGGATTGCTCGCTGCTATATCTTGCAAATCTTGGAAATAACTTTAACCTCGCATTATCTGCGGCGGTGCCTTTAATGTATTTTCCTGACAACACACCAAAAGCCAAAGGAGAATATGCTAGTAATTTTATATTTTCACGCATAGCAACCTCTGCTGTGTCTCCTTCAAATATTCTGTTGAGTAATGAATAAGCGTTCTGAATGGTTATCATTCTTGGCAAATCATGCTGCTTAGACTCCTCTAAATAGCGCATAGTACCCCAAGCCTTTTCATTTGATAAGCCAACATGACGTACTTTTCCCTCTTTAATAACCTCTTCAAGAACCTGTAAAATTTTCTTGAAATTATCTTTCCAAGGATCACTTGGATTGTGGTTATAATCTCGTATACCAAACATATTGGTACTTCGCTCCGGCCAGTGTAATTGAAACAAATCAATATAATCTGTTTGCAATCTTTTTAATTCCTTTTCCACAGCATCTTTTATTCCTTTCACAAATCCATTAGTTCTGATGTGAGCAGTATAATCTCCAGGTCCTGCAATTTTACTAGCTAGAACAACCTTGCTTCGATTATTTGATTTTTTAAACCAAGAACCTATTATTTCACTAGTTCTACCACTCGTTTTTGCTTCTGCAGGTACAGGGTATAATTCAGCTGTATCAAAAAAATTGACTCCTTTTTCAAATGCAGCATCCATTTGAGCATGACCCTGAGATTCTGTATTTTGATTCCCCCATGTCATGGTCCCTAAACAAATTTTACTAACTTTTATATCGGTATCTGGTAAGGTGGTATATTTCATTTGTAAATTATATCTATGTTATGATTCTAGTTAATTCAAATTTAAATGTTAGTAAGCTCGTTGTTAGAAAACAGTAACTTGTATCTAATAAGTTTCTGTGACGTGATAGCACAAGCATACACATTCATCTAACTTACTATATATTCATCGTATTTTTATCACGCTGTTATGATACTATTTCTCATTTAGTAACCTTGATAATTCATCAAGTTTGGGTGTTAAAACAACCTCAATACGCCTGTTTTTTGCTTTTCCTTCTGCTGTATCATTGGAAGCTATCGGCGCATACTCTCCTCTGCCAGCTGCTGTTAAATTTTCTGGATAAATATTGAGATTCTCTCTCAAAATATTGACAATGGCGGTTGCGCGTTTTGTGGATAAATCCCAATTACCACTCAACTGTGAGTTTCCTTTATATGGCACATTATCTGTGTGGCCTTCAATTAAAATAGCAATGTCTGGGTTGTCTGCTAACACCTCTCCAAGTTGCTCAACAGCTTGACGCCCTTGACTACCAACCGCCCAACTTCCAGACCTAAATAATAATTTATTCTCCATAGAAACATAAACTTTTCCATCGCGTTGCTCAATTGTTAATCCCTTACCTTCAAAATCCGTTAAAGCTTTGGTAATTGCATTTTTTAAATTTGTCATCGCTTTGTCTTTCATCGCAATAACCCGTTCCAGCTCTACAATACGATTTGACCTAGCCTCTAATTCTTTTTCTAGTGTGTTTAACCTCATGCTTTCTGAAGCAAGAGCTTGTTCTTTTGCCTCAAGTTGCGCCAAAAGTTCTCTATTTTTTCTTGAATTTTCTGCAATGGCCTTTGTGCTATTTTGCTCCAAGGCATCATAAGACGCTTTTAAATTATCATAACTAACCTTGAGGACATCAAAATCATTTTGAAACTTATTTCGTTGTTGAAGAGTTTTATCGTAATCTGCCTGTAAGCCGGCCAAGGATTTCTCCAGTCCTGCTAACGTGTTTTGTAATTTACCATAGTCTTCAGAAAGCAAATCATACTCCTTCTTCACATTTGAATACTTAGTTTCTAAATTCTTATAAACTTTCGGTGAAACACACGAAATTGTTAATACTAAGGTTGTGATTATTAAAAAAAATTTATTTAACATATTTTGTGTTATTTATCTATTTCTACTAAGATTGGACAATGGTCACTATGAACTGCCTCAGTGAGTATAACGCTTCTTTTAATTTTTTCTTGTAATGTCTTTGAAACCATCGCATAATCTAAACGCCAACCCTTATTATTAGCCCTTGAATTTGCACGGTAACTCCACCAACTAAACTCTTGCCTTGTAGGGTGTAAATATCTGTAAGAATCAATAAAACCACTCTGAATAAATGCCCCTAACCAAGATCTTTCTTCTGGTAAAAACCCTGATACATTTTTCATTTTAGGATTATGAATATCTATCTCATCATGACAAATATTATAATCTCCACATACTACCAAATTTGGGATTTGCTCTGTCAATAGTGATAGATAGTCTTGAATTTCATTCATATAATTGAATTTAAAATCTAATCTTTCATTATTGGTTCCTGAAGGTAAATACATACTCATAATTGAAATTTCATCAAAATCAACTCTTAAATTTCGTCCTTCAAAATCCATTGTTTCTATCCCTGTTCCATACTCTACATGCTTTGGTTTTGTTTTACTTAAAATAGCAACACCGCTATACCCTTTTTTTTGCGCGCTAAACCAATAATGGTATTTGTAACCAGCATTTTCAAATATGGTAACATCTAGCTGTTCTTTAAGTGCCTTAATTTCTTGTAAACAAATCACATCAGGATTTGTATTTTTTAACCAGTCTACAAAACCTTTATTCACAGCTGCTCTAACTCCATTAACGTTATAGGAAATAATTTTCATACGATTTGTTCGAATTTTAGCTAAATTAAATAATGCCTTACTTTTACACTATAAATTTAAAGCAGTTTTAACGAAAACTATTAACAAAATAATTTAATGCGTTTTAAGTTTATATAACTACATGAGATCTATCATTACGCTTTTAATACTTTGCCTTGGATGTAGCATGTTTGCACAAAACACTGTTTCAAATTACAGGAGTAAAAAAGTTCACTTCAATGACACAATAAATATTGATTCTATTAGCATCAATAACAGTTGGTTTAAAGTCAAATTAAAGAATAAAGCTCTTGTAGACACTTCTTATTACCGTGTTAATTTCAAAAAAGCTGTAATTACATTTAAAAAACCCCTTGACACAGACTCCTTAATTATTGAATATTTAAGGTTTCCCGAATATATTACTAAAACATATCGGCAACTTGATGAGTCTATTGTTGTTGATAATACTGATGATTTAAATAAACTTTATAGATTATCACAACCTAGTGAAACTAAAAATTTTATCCCATTTGACGGTCTTAGCACCTCTGGAAGTATTTCAAGGGGTGTTACTGTGGGTAATAATCAAAATTCTGTTTTAAACAGTGAACTCGATCTGCAAATAACGGGAAAACTCAATGATAAGGTGTCATTAAAAGCATCCATTCAGGACGCCAATATTCCTTTACAAGAAAGCGGATATTCGCAAAGATTGGACGAGTTTGACCAAGTTTTTATAGAATTATCAAGTAATAATTGGAACATAAGAGCTGGTGATATCGATCTTGAAAACAAAACCTCTTATTTTGGGGCGTTTTCAAAAAGAGTTCAGGGACTCGGTATCAATCTAAATTTTAAAAATGAATCAAGTGTTACCACTGCCTCAGCGGCAGGAGCCATTGTGAGAGGACAATTTACCACAAGTCAATTTACTGCTCAAGAGGGTAATCAAGGCCCTTACAAGCTTCAGGGAAGTAATGGCGAATTATTTGTGTTAATTGTTTCAGGAAGTGAAACCGTGTACGTAAATGGCGTAGTTGTTGAGCGAGGTGAAAATAAAGATTACATCATTGATTACAATGCAGGAGAACTTATTTTTAATCCAACATTTCCAATTACTTCAGAGATGAGGATTACCGTTGATTATCAATTTAGCGACAGAAATTACTCACGACTAGTTGCCTACAGTAGTGCAAGACACAAAACAGAGCGACTTGAAGTAGGTGTTTCAATTTACAGTGAAAATGATGCTAAAAATCAACCCTTACAGCAAAATTTATCAGAAGAACAAGTTCAATTATTAGCTAATGCTGGAGATGATAGGGATTTAATGGTGGCACCTTCAGCAATTCCTGAAGCCTACAATGAAAATAGAATTTTATATAAGAAAGAAATTATTGATAGCAACGAAGTCTTTGTTTTCTCAAATAATTTAGAAGATGATCTATTTAATGTGCGCTTTAGTCTAGTTGGTGAAAACCAAGGGAATTATATTATAAGTACTACTAATGCAATTGCAAACATCTATGAGTATATCGCTCCTGTTTCGGGAGTTCCACAAGGTAATTATGCCCCTGTAATTCGATTAATCGCTCCAGTAAAACTTCAAATGGCTATTATTAATGGTCACTATAAACCTCATGATAAAACAACCATCGATTTTGAAATTGCTGGTAGTAAAAATGATCTGAATCTTTTTTCTAATCTTGACGACTCCAATAATAATGGATTTGCAAGTAAGCTAGAAATTACTCAAAAGATGATAAAAAATGACAGCTTATGGAATCTAGATTTAACTATTAATTCTGACTACATACAGGAGAATTTTAGAAATATAGAGGGTTTATATAATGCCGAATTTAATAGAGACTGGAACTTGGCGCAACCAACAGGCAGTTTAATTACTACTCAAACAGGAAATCAATTACTCTTCACTTCTGGACTACAACTCGAACACGCTCAGAAAGGATCAATTAACTATTTTTATGAACATCTGAACTATAGTTCAAATTTTAACGGTAATCGACATGTTTTTCTAGCAAATATTTCATTACATAATTTTAAATTTAGATCAAATACGAGTCTTTTAACTACAAATTCAACGTTTAACAACTCTTCTTTCCTGCGCTCAAGTAATGAACTCACTAAAAAGTTTGAGAAAGGATGGGCTGGTGCACGTCTATCGATTGAAGACAATGACCAAAAAGAAAAATTAACTAACCAACTAACACTACTGAGTCAGCGATTTAAATCCTATGAAGTGTTTACAGGAATTGGGGATAGTACTAAAGTATTTGCTGAAATTGGTTTTAAAAAAAGAATAAATGACAGTCTTAGAAATAACTCTTTAAAAAGAGTTAATACATCAAACACCTATTACGTAAAATCAAATATCATTCAAAATAACAATACCAATTTCAATATATTTATAAATTACAGAACTTTAAAATCAGAAGATCAATCAATTCCAAACGAACAATCATTAAACTCTAGATTACAATACAATCAAAAATTCCTCAAACAAGTTATTACTTTTAACACCCTTTTTGACACAAATTCTGGAACACTTCCACAACAGGACTTTACCTATATTGAAGTGGAGGCAGGGCAAGGAGCTTACACGTGGATTGATTATAATAATAATGACATTCAAGAGCTTGAAGAGTTTGAAATTGCTCAATATCAAGACCAAGGAAAATACATCCGAGTGTTACTGCCAAATCAAGTATTTATAAAAACACATCAAAATAGATTAAGTCAAACACTCACAATAAATCCAAAACAACTCAAGGTCAAAAATGCAGAGCAACCTAATTTCTTGACACGTCTATATAATCAAACCTCCTATCTTATTGATCGCAAAGCGAAGCGCGATGGAAATAATTTCAATTTGAATCCATTTAAAGGAGGTTCAGGCAATCAACTAGGCTTACAGCTAAATTTTAGAAATGTTCTATTTTTCAATAGGGGGAAACAGCATTACACCACCTCTTACACTTATTTATCTAATAAATTAAAAAATACGCTGTCATTTGGATTCATCGAAACATCTTTGAAAAGTCATCAACTAAATTTTAATCATAAAATCTATACTACTTGGTTAATAAATGTTTTAGGCACCCATGAAAATAACGAAAGCTTTAGTGAAAACTTTGTGAGTAAAAACTTCAATATTAACCAAAATAGGCTTAACCCAAAAATCACCTATTTAGTTAGTGACTATGTTAAATTTGACGCTTTCTACCAATATACCGCCAAAGAAAACATCATTGGAGAGATGGAAACCCTAGAACAACAAAAATATGGCTTGTCATTTACACTTTCAAACTCTCAAAAGGCAGCCTTATCTGGTGAATTGAATTTTTTTTCAAATACATTCAAAGGGAATGCTAATTCTCCTGTAGGTTATCAAATGATGGAAGGGTTACAACCTGGTAAGAACTTTACTTGGAACATTTTGGCTCAAAAAAAAATCACAAAGTTTTTAGATCTTAATTTCAGTTACTTTGGAAGAAAAACCGAAACTAGTAAAACAGTGCATACCGGAAGCGTACAACTAAAAGCATACTTTTAATAAAAAACTATGAGTAAAAACAGTCTATTTATAATAACTACCCTAGTGCTATTTTTTATTGGGAATACGGTTTTTGGACAAGTTCACACCAAGTCGAAAGACACCTTAAATAAAAAAGTACTAAAGACTCAATTTAATGATAAACAAATGAAACATGACGGATTTGATATTGGGCATGTAAAATATCAGCCTGAAAGCAACTGTGATTACATCATAATAAATAAAGATACTCATGTCAAACTGGATCCCATAAACATTGGGGATAAATCGTTTATTTTTTTAAAAAATGACATAAAATCTGTTTATTACAAATACCGACCACTCAGGCGCATGAATCGCTGTCCTGAGGCAATCCCCATACTTCTTGTTACTGTAAAAAAAAGAGATAGTTTGTAAGCTATCTCTTTTTTATTTTTGAAACAATCATTTACTTCACTATGATTCGTCTAACATACTTAAATCGTCTGTTGCCGATTCTTACAAAATAAACTCCGGCAGAGGCATAAGACATGTTTAAATCATACTCGTAGCCCTGTCCGTTTTCATTATCTAAGGTCTTCCACAATAAAGTTTGTCCTAGCGTATTTTGTACTGTTAAATCCAACTGATCATTTATAGAAGAAGTTCTAAGTTTCACCGAATAGCGATTATCTCCATTGTAAATCACTTCGAAACTATCATCATTCATGTCATTATCTCCAATGGATAACGCCGGTGTTCTGGCACAGATACGAATAGTCCAATCAAGTAACGCTCCCCCTAATGAATTTCCTAATCTATCTGTAACAACCAATTTCCAATCTCCAAGAGCAGAAAGACCATTAAAGTCATTTAAATCTCCATCTGGAGTAAAGACCCCTTCAAATGGAGCAGAGCCAGAACTGATTCCTGCACCTGCATCGTCATCAAAAACAGTATTCGTGTAATTACTCCCAGACCCACCATTTCTATCAGACAACATGACTTCAGTAGCATTATTAGGTGCCACTAATTTAATTTCAAGATCAGAATCATTGACGTGAAATATATTTAAAGTAATATCAATGTCATCAACTATAATGTCATTGGAAATACTTATGATAGACTCTGCAGGCGTTCCATTATCAGAAATTCCAAAATTAGTATCATTCTCTTCAGTCGAACATGAGATATTTGTAACTTCTGTTGATGCTGAATCATTAGTCGCGTCAGCATCTCCAGGAAGGAGTGTTGTCGAGGTCAACGCATAAATCCCAAACGCAGACAAATCAGCGGATGTTGAAAATGTGTAAGACAAGGTGTTTCCGGATGTTACAGTGGCACTTACCGTCTCTTGAACTGGAGCTCCTCCATTCATAACATAATTTACATTAAAGTTTGACTGATCCTCAGTTCCAAAATTAGCAATAGTAATCGTCACCGATTCAGATCCTAAGCCTTCACCAGAATTTGGAGAGGAGATATCGGTAACACCAATATCATTTGAACTGAGCGTAAAATCACCACATAATTCTAGACCCCAACTATTAAAAGTTCCACCATCTTGATTCGCGTTATCTGTAATGGTTAACGTCCAAATACCTGAAGATTGAAGTCCATTGAAATCTGACAAACTCCCTTGAGGCTGAAATAAGCCTGTAAACGGTGCTGATCCACCAGCAATTCCAGACGATGCATCATCATCAAAAACGGTATCAATATAATCATCTCCACTGCTTCCATTCCCGTCGGATAACAACACACTTTCATTACTTGGTGATGTTAATGTTATCGTCAAATCAGCATCCCATGTATGATTGAGATTAATCGTAACATTGACATCCTGAACAGAGAATTCTGGCCCGATAAAAATAGTTGATGTTGTTACTGTCCCTGCATCCGGACCAATCCCTTGTTCAGTTGTATTTGTCGATGTTAAACATGAACTATTTACAACTGTCGTGAGCGCTGTATCATTTGTGGTGTTACTATCTCCTGCCAACAATGAACTTGATGAAAAATTATACGTTCCAAGCTCTGATAAATCGGCTGTTTGAGTAAAACTGTATGACGTTGATTCTCCTGCCGGTAAAGTGACTCCAACAGTTTCAACGACTGGAGTTCCTCCGTCAATTATGTAGTTAATATCAAATCCTGTTTGATCTTGTGTTCCAAAGTTCTTGATTATAAAAAAGTTCCAGTCTCAGGAGCAGTAAAACCAACTATACCAATATCATTGGCAAATTCATGTAATACATCACTACTCGCGCAGTCATTACTATTGTCTTCATCAATGTCATAATCAGTGCATGCATTAATAGTATATGTCTGACCCTCAATTGACAAGTCAGCTTTGGCGCTAAAAATATATTGTTCAGCAGTTTGTGATGCCAAAGACCTGCCAAATGGCTCTGAAATTATCGTTCCGCCATCTATTTGATACGTAACATCAAACCCAGAAGCTGTTGCTTCACCAAAATTAAAAACAGTTACTGTAATTGTTTCGTTGTCTGTTAGCACTCCTGTTGTTGGCGTGTCAATACTTACGACACCAACATCATTCGTGGTATTTGGTGCCAACTGAAATACACCAGCAACATTTTTTCTTCCTCCTGACATCACTTCATTGACAAACCAGAATTTTTTATCTCCATCTGGATCTATATCTATTTTGCTGTAATCTCCATATCTCGTTCCGGGAATATTTGAATCCCCGGCAATGATTGTTCCCTCTTCAACAGTCATTACACCCAAATCATCTCCTGCAAAACGACCTGTGTAGTAAGATCCAACTCTTATGTCTGAATCTGTACTATTTGCACTTGACATTCCTGTATATCCCATTCCAATGTTTCCTTGAATATCCATTGACAAACTTGCATTCCACGCGTGTCTGTTGTCTGGGGCCGTGTAGGTCCCCTCTTGATAAATTGTCCAAGGTTGACCATCTCCAGATTGTCTTAGTTCGTACCAACGAACTCCCGCCTGTTCAACAGAAGACCCGTCAACATCAACAACAAAATTAAAGAGTGCCGAATTGTGCGAATCAAACTTTCTAAATTGAGCTTGATTCATGACAGTCCATTGCAACGCATCTATACTCGCTCCCCCTGAAGGTTGATTTAAATTCACAAAACTGCCACCATCAAACGTCGAATTAAAGGAAGTGACCGAGCCATCTGCATTACCGCTGGCATCAATTCCTAAGTTCGTTGGACCTGTGACTGTTGAACTTGAGACATTTGCCCAATCCATGGTCACATCCCACAATTTAATGTGATCGTCTTGACTCACATTTCCCCAGCCATCATCTGCAAAATAAACCATAAATGCAGGTCCTGTAATAGCTGTATCATGACTTAAATTTAAAAACTGTGGTGAGTCAAATCCTCCTGGATCTTGCCATCCCGGGACTGTAAAAGAAACCATTTGAGCACCTATATTCCCTGCAAGCATTTCAGCGCGTTCAAACACATGAAATGTCCCACTTAAATTATCAGTCATATAATATCCATCATGCCAAACTGAAACCTTTTGATAATCATTCACAGAACCGTAAGTGTATACTGTCCAACCATCATTAACAGGGTCAGGGCCATCAGAGATGGCTAATTGCGCGCCTCCTCCAAGAAAAGACATTACCCATCTATCTGCTGCATTGTCATAAGAAACCGTCAAATCACAACACCCTCCGGAAGGAAATATTGTAGGATTTGGAGAGACAAGACCAGCTGTTAACGAATTTCCTTCTTTATCAAAGATTTGAAATGCTGTGTTAAGAACAGAAATATAGTGATTTGGACCCACTGCTCCTGCAGGATCTGTTGGCTGAGAACTTGAAGCACCTGTCTCAAAAACAAGTAAGGGCTCTTTTGTATCTATTGTATTTTTTAATCTATGTGGAGCTTCTGCTAAAGCATCAGATCCATTTGAACCTTTCCCAATGATAATTTCTTTATTCTTAGAAGCTCTTCCATCGTTCATTTCTTTAGTTCCAGCTAATTCAGGCCTTACCAAAGTTACTCGTGATGCTATTGAGGGTACTTTTTCAACCTTTGTTGGTGTTCCAATATACTTTGGTTTTTCTGTTTTTGATGCTATTTGCTGTGCATAAAATGACTGACTAGCCAAAAATAAACAAATAGCAAAAAGCCATTGTAAAGTTCTCTTCATGATAACAGTTTTTAGTGATTTTCTATTAATTTTTCAAAAATAATTCATTTTGAGATAATAAAAGAAAAAAAACCAAAGAATTCGGGCACTGAAGCCTCATCACCTAAGCATTGAGAGTAAAAACACACCCCACATTTTAGTTTGTATGTTAGGAATGTTAATTAAATTATTTCTTTTTAAATTTTCTTTAGCCAATGTTTCACATCGACTTCTTCACTTATGATTGCTTTGAGATCTTTTACATTAACGCGCTTTTGACTCATTGAATCTCTCTGACGAATTGTTACGGTGTTGTTCTCTAACGTTTCATGATCTACTGTGATACAAAAAGGTGTCCCAACAGCATCTTGTCTTCTGTATCGTTTTCCAACAGCATCTTTTTCATCATAAATTACATTGAAATCCCATTTTAATTCATCAACAATCCCACGAGCAAGCTCTGGCAAACCATCTCTTTTTATTAACGGAAAAACAGCAGCCTTCGTTGGAGCGAGCACAGCTGGTAATTTTAACACAGTTCTCGTTGTATTATTTTCTAATTCTTCTACTTGTAGAGCTTTTGAGAAAACAGCTAAAAACATACGATCTAATCCAATAGATGTCTCCAAAACATAAGGGACATAGCTTTTATTTTCTTCATGGTCAAAAAACTGTAATTTTTTTCCTGAAAATTCTTCATGTGCTTTTAAATCAAAATCTGTTCTAGAATGAATCCCCTCTAATTCTTTAAAACCAAAAGGAAAATCAAATTCAATATCAGACGCTGCGTCTGCGTAATGAGCTAATTTTTCATGATCGTGAAAACGGTAATTCTCTGGCTGCATTCCTAAGGATAAATGCCATTTCATACGTGCCTCTTTCCAGTACTGATACCAATGTTGTTGTGTTCCTGGTTTTATAAAAAACTGCATTTCCATTTGCTCAAATTCTCTCATCCTGAAAATGAATTGTCGCGCAACGATTTCATTTCTAAAAGCCTTCCCTGTTTGAGCAATTCCAAACGGTATTTTCATTCTACCGGTTTTTTGGATATTTGAAAAATTTACAAATATTCCCTGAGCAGTCTCTGGACGTAAAAATAAATCCATCGCACTGTCAGAGGAAGCTCCGAGTTTGGTTCCAAACATTAAATTAAACTGCTTGACATCTGTCCAATTTTTACTACCTGACAAAGGATCTGAAATATCTAATTCCTCTATGAGTTGCTTAACATCGTGCAAATCTTCTTTTTCAAGAGACTGTCCTAATCGTTTTAGAATAGAATTAATCTTTTCCTGGTAAGCTAACACTCTTTGATTGGTTGCCAAAAACTCCTCTTTATTGAAATTTTCACCAAAACGCTTTGTTGCCTTCAAGACCTCTTTATTGATTTTCGCCTCAATCTTTAAACAATAGTCTTCTACCAAAACATCAGCTCGATATCGCTTTTTTGAGTCTTTATTGTCAATTAGTGGATCATTAAACGCATCGACATGACCAGAAGCTTTCCAAGTCGTTGGATGCATAAAAATTGCCGAATCAATACCGACAATATTGTCATTCAATTGCACCATGGCTTTCCACCAATAATCTCGAATATTTTTCTTTAATTCAACACCATTTTGAGCATAGTCATAGACTGCGCTTAAGCCATCATAAATATCACTACTTTGAAATACGTAACCGTACTCTTTTGCGTGTGAAATTACTCGTTTAAATTGATCCTCAGTATTTGCCATGCTGCAAAAATAAACAACCACTTCAAACAAACGGAACGGATTTCAAATTTATTTTATTATTTTAAAGCAATTGGAGAGAAAAAGTCTTACTTGTGCTTAACCTATGCTATTAAAATACGTAAGTAAACGCGAAAAATGAACCATTTACAACTGTTGAACTTTTAAAATATCAATGATTTTAAATCACCTTATCAATGTGCTTTTTCCAAAAGTTTGTTTTGGTTGTTCAGACATTTTAAGCGATAATGAGCATTTAATTTGTACTTCATGCAGGCATAATTTGCCTTTAACTAATTATCATATTAACAACATTGATACTCTAAAAAAGGTTTTCTATGGCAGAGTACATATTGAGAATGCTACCGCGCTTTTACTTTTTGAAAAAAAGGGAATTGTCCAACAATTACTTCATCAGTTAAAATATAAAGGTCAAGAAAATATTGGTGCTTTTTTAGGGAAATGGTTAGGACACGAATTAGCCGCTATTGAAAATTATCAAGCCATTGATATTGTAATTCCAGTACCTTTACATAAACGGAAGCAACGTAAACGGGGTTTTAATCAAGCTGCAAAATTTGGAGTTGAAATTGCAGCAGCACTTGGTGCCGAGTATGTAGATAATGTTTTGATAAAAATCACCAATACTAAAACTCAAGTTTTCAAAAGCCGTATAGCTAGATGGCAACAGAATACAACGACATTCACATTAGAAAATAGCGCGAGAATTGCCAATAAGCACATTCTTTTAGTTGATGACATTGTCACCACTGGAGCCACTGTGGAGTCCTGTGTCAATGTTTTAAATCTCGCTGAAAACATAAAAGTTAGTGTCGCTTCGATGGCATTTACAGCATAAGTCTTCGTTAATTCTAAATTATGTTGTTATTTTTGTCAAAATTGATGTTTAATGAAAAAGGTTTTTATAAATAGTTTGCTTTTATTGCTAATTTGTCTCCTTTTTTCCCAATGCGCGAATAGAGGGACTCCCTCCGGAGGAGATAAAGACATTACGCCTCCAATCATTACACAATCAATTCCTGAAAATTATTCAACCAACTTTAACGCAACTGAAATAAAGATTTTTTTTGACGAATACATAAAGATTAAAGATCTCAGGAAACAACTTATTGTATCCCCTCCTATGGATCCAGAGGCTCAAATAACACCTCTCGGTTCTGCAAGTAAATACATTACAATTCAAATTTTTGACACGCTTCAACCAAATACCACCTATGCGTTTAATTTTGGTGAAAGTATCGTTGACAATAATGAAAGTAATCCTTATCCATACTTCCGTTATGTTTTCTCAACAGGAACATATATAGATTCTCTCAAAATTAATGGTGTTATTGAAGACGCTTTGAATGACAAGCCAGATAATTTTGTTTCGGTCATGCTTTATGAAATGGATTCCACATTTTCAGATTCCATAGTTTACAAGAAAAAACCTAATTACATTACCAATACTTTAGACAGTACTGCACAGTTTCAATTAGATAATTTGAAAGCAGGCGACTATTTCCTTGTCGCATTAAAAGATAATAATACCAATTTCACATTTGAGCAGAAGGAAGATAAAATTGGTTTTAAAGAGAATATAATTACCGTTCCTTCAGACAGTTCCTATAATGTGAGGTTATTTAAAGAAATTTTTGATTTTAAGGCGACAAGACCCTCTCTTGTCTCTGGGAATAAAATTGCTTTTGGTTACGAAGGAGATTATAAAAACATGAATATCCAAATAATATCTGACGTCCCTAAAGATTTTCAGTACAGCATTATTAAAGATTCAAAATCTGATAGCCTTCATTATTTTTTTACACCAGATATGAAGCGTGATTCGTTGGTTTTTAAAGTCTCAAATCATTCCTACACTGACACACTCACTGTTCGATTAAAAACGCTTGAAAAAGATTCACTAACGATATCAGCTGTCAATCAAAGTACCCTAAAATTAACTGAAGATTTTGTGCTTACGGCAAACATACCATTTGCACATATAGATGAGTCCAAAATTAATATCATAGATAAAGATTCTGTCAATATAAATTTTACAAAGTCTTACGAATCCTTAAACAACAATTACCGTTTCAAGTTTGACAAGCAAGAAGAGAGCTCTTACAAAGTTCAATTACTTCCAAATGCCTTGAAAGATTTATTTGGAAGAACCAATGACACATTAAACTATAATTTACGGACAAAGGCTGTGTCTGATTACGGTAATTTACGACTTACAATTGATAATGCAGCTTATCCCTTAATTGTGCAACTTGTGACACCTAAAGGGAAGGTGAAAGATGAAAAATACACAACTAAGCCAGAGCCCTTAGATTTTGTTCATATTGATGCTGCAAAATATTTAATTAGAGTAATTTATGACGAAAATCAAAATAGAATATACGACACAGGTAACTACCTAAAAAAGACACAACCCGAACGTGTCAGCTATTATCCATCTGTCCTTGATATACGTAAAGGCTGGGATTATGTTGAAAATTTTATTTTAAAATAAAATCATCTCGATCATCCAAAAACTTGAATCTATGTCTAATAGTTTCTAAATGAGATTTTTCTAAAACAACTATTTCTGTATGTTCTAAATTAGAGATACTTTGTGTTATTTGATCTCCTAGTCCATTATAAATCGCTGAATGCCCGGGATATTGATGATTGTTATTGTCAAGTCCAATTCTATTGACACCAATACAATAACTCATGTTTTCAATTGCCCTTGCCTTCAATAAAGCATCCCATGCCTCAACGCGTGGTGTTGGCCAATTAGCCACGTAGACTAAAAGATCGTAGTCAAATATGTTTCTTGACCATACAGGGAAGCGCAAATCATAGCATATTTGTGGCATAATTTTCCAGCCTTTATAATTAATTATTACACGATTGCTCCCTGAGGTATAAGATTTGTGTTCTCCTGCCAAAGAAAAAGTATGCCGTTTATCATAATACTCCACATGGCCATTAGAAGTTACAAATACAAACCGATTAAAGAAATTACTATTGTCTTTTATCACCAAACTTCCGCAAATAGCTGTATCATATACTTTAGCTATTTGCTTCATCCAAGTAATTGATTTTCCACCCATTAATTCGTAAACACATTCGGGTTGCATTGTAAATCCAGAGGTAAACATTTCTGGCAAGACAATAAGATCTTTTGGCTCTTTTAATAGCTCGATTTTTTTCGTGAAATTACTTCTATTTTTTTCAGGTTCCTCCCAAATTAAATCTGATTGGATTATGGCTGTTTTTAGTCGATCTTGCATGTTTAAAAATAATTAAAATTACCAGGAATCTCCTATTTGAAAATGAAATTATCATATAAACAATGTTCGATAGACAATCTTGAAACCTTAATTTTGGTTTCAAGAAAGACATTTATTGACGCCTTTGAGCGTCAAAATAATCCTGAAGACTTTAAGCAATACATGAGACAAGCATTTGATAAAAATGAAATTAAAAACCAGCTTTTAGATAAAAATATGATATTTTATCTTGTTTACACAATGCATGATTTGGTCGGCTACTTCAAATTGAATAAAAACGAAGCACAAAAAGAAAAATTTAAAAACTCATGTGTTGAATTAGAACGTTTTTATATTTTAAAAACTTTCCAAAATCAAGGTATTGGTGCATTGATGTTACTAAAAGTTTTAAATATTGCTCGTCAATATGGAGGTGATTTTCTGTGGTTAGGCGTTTGGCAAAAAAATAAAGATGCTATTAGATTTTATGAATTACAAGGATTCAAAAAGTTTGAGTCACACCCCTATTTTATTGGTAAAGACCAGCAAATTGATTGGATCATGAAAAAGAATTTCAACTCTTAATACAAATCATCTTTTAAATATTTGCCATAAGACCCCATAACATGAATTTTGAATATTCCTTTCTAGTAACAGCACATCTTACCTACACTTTATTTAAAATCTCTGCGGCTTTTACAAGGGTTTCATCTGTTTTTGCAAAGCAAAAACGCAACATCTTTTCATCTAAATTATTAACATTAAAGACTGAAAATGGAATGGATGCGATTTTTTTTACTTTAGTCAATTGTTTCGCTAATTGATAATCATTTTCTTGAGAAATATTAGAAAAATTAAGCGCCTGAAAATAAGTTCCTTTTGATGGCTTAAATGAAAATCTTGATGCTTTTATAAGATTAAGAAATAAATCTCTTTTGGACTGAAACAATTCAGAAAGCTCTTGATAATGACTAGGCTCACTTAAATATTGGGCCAGCGCTCTTTGACTCGGATGGTGAACGCTAAAGACAGTGAATTCATGAACTTTTAAAAACTCATGCATCAGCTCTTTGGGAGCACATGCATACCCTACTTTCCAGCCTGTATTATGAAATGTTTTTCCGAAAGAGGCTGTAATAAAACTTCGTTTCTTTAAACTAGAAAACAAACAAACACTTTGATGTTGTTGTCCATCAAAAATAATATGCTCATAGACCTCATCACTCAAAACAATAATATTCGTATTTAGGGTGAGCTCTTGCAATTGTAACATATCATATTTTGAAAGAACCGTCCCCGTTGGATTATGAGGTGTGTTAATAATTATCATTCTTGTTTTAAGATTGATTGTTTGTTTCACCTCTTCCCAATCTATCTTATAATCTGGATATTTTAATTGAATAGATGCCGCTTTTCCACCACACAATTCGATTGTAGGAATATAGCAGTCAAAAGCTGGATTAAAAACAATAACCTCATCATTAGTGTGAACAAACGCTGTAATTGCGGCATAAATCGCCTGGGTTGCTCCTGCAGTTATCACAATTTCTCCATCTGGATGATAAGTAGATCCATAAAGAAGATCGTATTTTTTTGCAATCGCTTCCCTTAAGGGAAATACACCAGACATTGGAGCATAATGATTGTGACCCTCATTCATAGCTTGTGAAACAAGATTAATTAACTTTTGATCTCCCTTAAAGTCAGGAAATCCCTGAGATAAGTTAACAGCATCATGTTCTTGCGCCAAAGCACTCATTACCGAAAAAATTGAAGGTTTTAGATGAGGCAATTTTGAGAAATAATTCATTTAATTAATCCTGTTTTATATTTTGTTGATGATTATTATATTAATTATTCATTAAATCTTCTATCTCTTCAATATCAATAGGAATATTTCGCATTAAATTATAGGGAGCGCCATTATCGTTAATTACAACGTCATCTTCTAATCTTATCCCCATATTTTCATTTGGAATATATATCCCGGGTTCTACGGTAAATACCATATTTGCCTTCATGGATGTTTTTAAAGCTCCATAATCATGAGTGTCAAGACCCATATGATGTGATGTCCCATGCATGAAATATTTTTTATAGGCTGGCCATTTAGGGTCCTCGTTCTGAACATCTACCTTATCAATAAGTCCTAACCCTAATAATTCTGATGTCATTAATTTACCAACTTCAATATGATATTGCGCCCAATCTGTTCCTGGGGTTAACATCTTTGTAGCTTCACTTTTAACTCTAAAAACCGCATTATAAACAGCGCGTTGACGCTCTGAAAAACGACCATTTACTGGTATTGTTCTTGTCATATCACTGCTGTAATTTGCATATTCTGCTCCAACGTCCATTAACAACATGTCACCATCCAAACATTGTTGATTATTTTCGATATAATGCAATACACAAGCGTTAAAGCCAGAACCTATAATCGGTGTGTAAGCAAATCCTCGTGATCTATTGCTTAAAAACTCATGTGCATATTCGGCTTCAATTTCATACTCCATTACACCTGGCTTAACATAGTTTAAAACACGACGAAATCCTTTTTCTGTTATGTCACATGCTTTTTGAATTAATGCAATTTCTTCAGATTCTTTAACACCTCTTAAACACTCCATTATTGGAAAACTTCTAGCATAAGAATGTGCAGAAAATTTGCCTTTAACCTTTTTTATGAAGCGGTCTTCACGGGTTTCTATTTCAACCGTTTGTCGATAATGCTCATTTGTATTAAAATAAATGGTTTGCACTTCAGACATTAAACTTTGAAATATTCTATCAAATTCTGACAACCAATACACTGTTTTTATACCTGAAACCTCAGTCGCCATTTCCTTGGTTAGTTTTGAGCCTTCCCATATAGCAATATGGGCATTGGTTTCTCGAATAAAAAGAATTTCTCTATGTCGAATTTCAATTGCGTCTGGAAATATCAATAATATGGTTTCCTCCTGATCTGCACCACTTAAGTAAAAAATATCACGCTGTTGATGAAATGGGAGTGAACTATCTGCACCTGTGGTAAACACATCATTGGAATTAAATACGGCTAGAGAATTAGACATCATTTTTGAAGCAAATTTTGCTCTGTTTCTAATAAAAAGTTGATTGGTGATGGTATGATACTTCATTGCAAAGAATTTATAAACAAATGTAATCATTAAGAATGAACAGCAATCAATTAAACTTTCTTGTTGAAAACAACTAACGATCTGCTTGCAACTTGAATGATTACACAACATGTAATTCTTCCTATGTACAAAGTTTTGATTGTTTAAACTAGTTTGATTAATTTCATTGAAAATTTAAATTTTTGAAAATGAAAAATATTTTTCTTCTGTTAATCTTCTTATTCGTCAATTCTTATACAGTGGTTTCACAACAGTCTCTAGTTAAAAATGTTCCGTTTACAAACATTGGTCCCACAATAATGAGCGGACGTGTAGTAGATTTTGATGTTAACCCAAATAATCCTAATGAGTTTTATGTAGCTTATGCTTCAGGAGGATTGTGGTACACCAATAACAACGCAACCTCATTTGTATCAATTGCAGATAATGCTCCAACTCAAAACATGGGTGATATAGCTGTCGATTGGGATTCCGAAACGATATGGGTTGGAACTGGAGAAAGCAACTCTTCCCGATCCTCTTACGCAGGAGTTGGAGTTCTAAAGAGTATGGACAAAGGAAAGACATGGACAAATGTTGGATTAACAGATTCTCATCATATTGGAAGAGTTGTTATTAATAAAAACAACACAAATGAAGTGGTGGTTGGTGTAGTTGGTCATCTCTACACTTCAAACTCAGAGCGGGGAATATTCAAAACAGTTGATGGAGGAAAAACGTGGAATAATGTGCTATTTATAAATGATGATGTTGGAATTATTGACATTAGTGTTTCACCAACAAACCCAAATATCATGTTTGCTTCGAGTTGGGAACGCAACAGAAAGGCTTGGAATTTTGATGGAGATGGTGAAAATTCTGCTATTTACAAGAGCACAGATGCAGGAGACACCTGGGCTAAAGTAACCACCGATGAATCTGGATTCCCCGTTGGAAAGGGTATTGGTCGAATCGGGTTAACTATGTTCAATAACAACACCATTTACGCTATTCTCGATAATCAATTTCGCCGCCCAGAGCGACCTAAAGATACTGGCTCTGGTTTACAAAAAGGTGCTTTTACAAAGATGAGTGTTGCAGCTTTTTCAAAATTGGACAATGAAGAATTAAATCAGTACTTAAGGCGTCATCGATTTGCATTGAAATATTCAGCTGCTACTATTAAAAAAGCTGTTCAAGAGGGATCTGTAAAGCCTAGTGATTTGGCATTGTACATTGAGAATGCAAATTCTAACTTATTTAATTCTCAGGTAATAGGCGCAGAAGTCTATAAATCAAGTGATGGAGGCCTCTCTTGGGAAAAAACGCACAAGGATTATATAGACGGCCTCTACAATTCCTATGGCTATTATTTTGGTGTAATTGCTGTACATCCGATGAATCAAAATCATATTTATATATTGGGTGTTCCACTTTTAAAATCTGTTGATGGTGGAGTAACCTTTCAGTCTATTGGAAAAGAAAATGTGCACAGTGATCATCAAGCTATTTGGCTAAATCCAAAAGTTGAAGGACATCTTATTAATGGAAATGATGGCGGAGTCAATATTTCTTATGACAATGGTAAGAATTGGACAAAAAACAATTCTCCTGCTGTTGGGCAATTCTATTACATTACCGTTGACAATCAAAATCCTTATAATGTTTACGGAGGTCTACAAGATAACGGTGTTTGGTTTGGTCCAAGTGATTACTCAGCATCGAAAAGCTGGGAGAGTAGAGGTCAATATCCATACAAGGCTATTGGTGGGGGTGATGGAATGCAAGTACAAGTAGATTCTCGAAATCCTAACATTGTTTACTCTGGCTCACAATTTGGCAACTATTCACGCCAAAATTTAGAAACTGGAAAACGCATTCGAATTAATCCAAAACACCAATTAGGTGAAGCACCGTATCGTTACAATTGGCAAACACCCATATTGTTGTCTCCTCACAATCAAGATATCCTGTATATGGGCGCAAATAAACTATTACGCTCCATGAATCAAGGAGAAGATTTTGAGGTTATTTCTGACGATTTAACAACTGGAGGTAAGAACGGTAACGTCCCTTATGGAACAATTACAACTATTTCTGAAAGTCCATTTCAATTTGGATTAATTTACACAGGTACTGACGATGGCTATATTAATGTGACTAAAAACTCTGGTGTGGCTTGGACCAAAATTTCTAGCACGTTACCTCCAAACTTATGGGTGTCAAGAGTTATCGCATCTAGGCACAAGAAAAACAGGGTTTATGCAACTTTAAATGGATACCGACAAGATGACTTCAAGCCGTACGTTTTCATGAGTGAAGACTTTGGTAATACATGGAGTTCCATAAGCTCTAACTTATCAAATACTGCTGCAGTAAATGTCATAAAAGAAGACTCATTCAACGAAGAATTATTGTTTATTGGGACTGATAATGGTACCTATGCAAGTTTTAATAATGGAATTTCCTGGGAAGCATTTTCTGAGGGCCTGCCAAATGTGGCGGTCCATGATTTGGTTATTCAGGAAGAAGCGCAAGATCTATTGGTGGGAACCCACGGAAGAAGCATTTACAAAGCAAAAATTACTTCCTTACAGCAGCATGGAAAAATTGGAAACAAAGACTTGATAATTTTTGATATTAAGCCCATCAAATCATCAAGAAGATGGGGTATGTCATGGAATCAATTTTACCCCGCTTTCGAGCCAGAGTTAATGATTGAATATTTTTCCAAAAATAGTGATCATTTAGATATTAAAATATTTTCTGAAAAAGGCACCTTGTTAAATAAAATTCCTGTCAGTGTAGATGCAGGATACAACTATACTTCTTATGATTTAACTATAACAACCACCGCAAAGAGAGAACTCTTAACAGAAGATCCTAAGTCAGGTGTTACAGAAGCACAAAATGGTAAAATTTATTTAACAAAAGGCACTTACACGATAGATATTGGAGGTGAAACATCTATCTTAAAAATAAAATAGTGGTGTATAAAGATCAAGTATTATAACATAAAAAAACTCCAATTAATATCGTCAAACATCACATGAATTTTAAATTTTGAGGCGTTCGGCACACAACTTGTCCTAAAACCCTTGTTATATCTACTTTAAATTTTAATAAAACGACTCTTAAATTTGTGTTGTTTCTAAGTGAGCAGTACCTTTGCTCTCCGTAGAAACTAATTCGATTCATATGAGTGGATTTTTTAAATCATCAGTAGGAAGAAAAGTAGCCATGGCACTATCCGCTTTTTTTCTAATGTTTTTTATTTTACAACATTTTGCCATCAATATTTTATCAGTTTTTAATCCAGATTTGTTTAACGAAGTATCCCATTTCATGGGAACCAACCCACTAGTCCAATTTGTCTTACAACCTATTTTAATTTTTGGTGTTGTGTTTCATTTCACTATGGGTTTTATATTAGAATTAAAAAATAGATCTGCCAGAAGTATTTCATATGCTGTGAATAATGGAAATGCAAATTCAAGTTGGATGAGCAGAAATATGATTTACAGTGGTGGTTTTATTTTAATATTCTTAGTCATTCATTTTATTGACTTTTGGATACCAGAATTAAATATCAAATATGTAATAGGAGACACCTCCGGCTTATTGGCTGACGGTAATTATAGATATTTCGAAGAGCTTCAACATAAATTTGTTCCAATTTGGCGAGTTATACTCTACTGTATTGGATTTGTATTTTTAGCTTTACATCTATTACACGGTTTTAACTCAGCATTTCAATCAATTGGTGCCAATAATAAATACACAAAATCCATTAAAGGCATAGGCAAGGCTTACGCTGTTTTAATTCCTCTTGGTTTTATCATAATAGCTTGCTTCCACCATTTAACTTACACACACTAAATCATACAAGTATGGCTTTAGATTCAAAAATTCCTGAAGGTCCGTTAGCTGATAAATGGACAACGCATAAAAATAATATAGATCTTGTTAATCCAGCAAATAAACGCTTGATTGATGTAATAGTAGTTGGTACGGGTTTGGCCGGTGGATCAGCAGCAGCAACATTGGCCGAGTTGGGGTACAATGTGAAAGCATTTTGTTTTCAAGATTCTCCGAGAAGGGCACATTCAATTGCAGCTCAAGGAGGAATCAATGCCGCCAAAAACTATCAAGGTGACGGAGATTCAACCTATCGTCTTTTTTACGATACGGTAAAAGGGGGAGATTACCGCTCAAGAGAAGCCAATGTGCATCGATTAGCTGAAGTCTCAACAAATATTATTGATCAGTGTGTGGCACAAGGTGTCCCTTTTGCCAGAGATTACGGTGGTCTACTTGACAATCGCTCTTTTGGTGGTGTCTTGGTATCAAGAACTTTCTACGCCAAAGGTCAAACTGGTCAGCAACTGTTGTTGGGAGCTTACTCAGCAATGAATCGGCAAATAGGACGTGGAAAAATAAAAATGTACAACCGACATGAAATGTTGGATGTTGTAATTGTTGACGGAAAAGCGCGAGGGATAATAACAAGAAACCTTGTGACTGGAGAAATTGAGAGGCATTCAGCCCATGCTGTAGTTCTTGGTTCTGGAGGATATGGAAACGTTTTCTATCTTTCTACAAACGCTATGGGAAGTAATGTTACAGCCGCTTGGAAGGCTCATAAGCGCGGTGCCTATTTTGCAAATCCATGTTATACTCAAATCCATCCAACATGTATTCCCGTATCTGGTGATCATCAATCAAAGCTAACCCTAATGTCAGAATCGTTGAGGAATGATGGTAGAATTTGGGTTCCAAAAAAATTAGAAGATGCAAAAGCTATTCAAAATAAAACATTAAAACCAACAGAAATCACAGAAGAGAATAGAGATTATTTTTTAGAAAGACGTTATCCCGCCTTTGGAAATCTAGTCCCACGAGATGTCGCCTCAAGAGCTGCTAAAGAACGATGTGATGCCGGATTTGGAGTTAATGCTACTGGTGAAGCAGTCTTTCTGGACTTTGCCGCTGCGATTATTCGCTATGGTAAGGAACAAGCGCACATTAAAGGATTAGATGAAAATGACACTGAGATTATAGATAAACTCGGTAAAGATATTGTAAAGAGTAAATATGGGAATTTATTTCAGATGTATGAAAAAATCGTTGACGAAAACCCATATGAAACACCCATGATGATTTATCCTGCTGTTCATTACACAATGGGAGGTATTTGGGTCGATTATAATTTACAAACAACCGTACCTGGCTTGTTCGCTATTGGTGAAGCAAATTTCTCAGATCATGGAGCTAATCGACTCGGTGCCTCAGCACTTATGCAAGGGTTAGCTGATGGGTATTTCGTACTTCCTTATACGATTGGTAATTATCTTTCTGATGACATTAGAACAGGTCCAATTTCAACAGATTCAAAGGAATTTGAAGAAGCCGAAGCCAATGTAAAAAAACAGGTTAATCATTTCATTCAAAACAACGGATCAAAATCCGTCGATTATTTTCACAAAAAATTAGGTAAAATCATGTGGAATAAGTGTGGCATGGCGCGTAATGAAAAAGATTTAAAAGATGCAATAAGAGAGATCTCTGAGTTAAGAAATGAGTTTTGGAAAGAGGTTAAGGTCCCTGGTGAATCAAACGAATTCAATGAAGAACTCGCAAAAGCTGGACGAGTTGCAGATTTTCTAGAGCTTGGTGAATTATTTGCGAAAGACGCTCTTGTGCGTGAAGAATCTGCAGGAGGACACTTTCGAGAAGAGTATCAAACCAAGGAAGGTGAAGCACAACGAAGAAAAGAATTTCAATTCGTATCTGCATGGGAATACAATGGTGAGCCTAAAGACGCAAAACTTCATAAAGAAAATTTAACTTACAAAAACATAGAGGTTAAAGAACGTTCCTACAAATAACAAATGCTATGAATTTAACACTACAAATATGGCGTCAAAAAAATGCCAAAACAAAGGGAAAAATTGTAGAATATCCTATTAAAGATATTTCACCTGACATGTCTTTTCTTGAAATGTTAGATGTTCTAAACAGTCAATTAATTACTCTAGGAGAAGAACCAGTAGCTTTCGATCACGATTGTAGAGAAGGGATTTGCGGTTCTTGTTCTTTATACATTAATGGTGAAGCTCACGGACCAGACCGTCGGGTAACCACTTGCCAATTACACATGAGAAAATTTAAAGATGGTGATACTATTTTTATTGAACCGTTTCGTGCGAAAGCCTTTCCAGTTATCAAGGACTTAATTGTTGATCGTTCTGCATTTGATCGGATTCAACATGCAGGAGGTTTTATTTCTGTTAATACTTCAGGTAATACTCAAGATGGAAATGCCATTCCAATTTCAAAACATGATGCTGACACTGCAATGGATGCGGCGACGTGTATTGGTTGTGGGGCTTGTGTTGCAACTTGTAAAAATTCGTCAGCGATGCTATTTGTTGGAGCAAAAGTTTCACAGTATGCTTTACTCCCACAGGGTCAAGTAGAAGCTACTAATCGTGTTGAAAATATGGTAGCACAAATGGATCTTGAAGGATTTGGGAATTGCACGAATACCGGAGCTTGCGAAATTGAGTGTCCCAAAGGAATTTCTTTAGAGAATATAGCTCGAATGAATAGAGAACTTATGAAAGCCAGTTTAAAATAATTAAAAGTGTGATTTCTAATTTAGACTGTGCATGAAAAAACTCATATTACGCTGCTCATATGTGTTCGTCATAACACTTACTAGTGCAGCCCTACATGGGCAAGAAAACAACAAGCAATCCTCTACCTCTAACTTGGACATTGAAAATGATTTATTTGATGCCAAAGCGCTTATGCAACGTGTCAAATTTTTGTCTTTAGATTCTCTAGAAGGTAGAAAAACTGGAGAGCGTGGTAACCTTATTGCCAGAAACTACATCATTGAGCTATTCAAAAAATATGACATTGATCCTTTTTCAAATAATTACTTACAACCCTTTAGTTTTAAAAATCGTCGTGATAACAAAACTTATCAAGCAGCCAATATTTTAGGCTTGATAAGAGGTAGTCAATACCCAGAAAAATATATTGTTCTTTCAGCGCATTACGATCATGTTGGTATTGTTAACGGTGCTATATATAATGGTGCCGATGATGACGCTTCAGGTGTCAGTGCCTTATTCGCCTTAATTGAATACTTGGATAAAAATCCATTAAAATACTCAGTTATTATCGCTGCATTTGATGCTGAAGAACTTGGCCTTAAGGGTGCTCAACATTTTTTAAAATCCTTTCCTCAAGCAAAAGAAAACATTTTATTGAACATAAATTTGGACATGATTGGTAGGAATGATGATAACCAAATGTTTGTGGTTGGGGCAAATTTACATGAAGAGTTAAAGCCCTTAATTAATGACTTAAAGCTTCCTGAAAACTTTTACTTGTTGTCCGGTCATGACGGAACAGATAAAAAACAAAATTGGACATATTCATCAGATCATGGAATATTTCACAAATCAAATATTCCTTTTTTATATTTTGGAGTCGAAGATCATGAAGACTATCATAAACCTACCGATGATTACGAAAATATTCAAAAAGTATTTTATACCAAAGCTGTCATGACTATTATATCTGTAGTCGAAAGAATTAATTACAGCTTGTATTAAAAGTACTTCTCTTTTACTTTTAGACTAACATTTACAATCATAAAGGTGGCCATAGAAGGTAATAACCATCCCAAGTTAAAGGATGAAAAAGGGATCTCTTCAAGAAGTTTTTTTAACCATGTCGTCACATTATCACTACTCAAAACATCCAAAAGACTAAACATTATGGTTACAACAATCACAGCCTTGAAAACGACATTTGATGCCCACTTGGGTGGAATAATATTAAGAAAAATCAATACAATCATGATTGGATAAGCAATCATTAAAATGGGTAAGGCAACATCAATGATATAACTCACATCCAGCTGTCCAATAAATACTCCTATGAGACAGAACACGAGTACCATAAACACATATACATGTTTTGACTTTTTAAACAATCCTTGAAAGAAATCTGCAGTGCCAACAATGACAGCAACAGCAGTGGTAAAGCATGCTAAAGACATCAGGACACTTAGAGATATATTTCCAAATTTACCTAAAGTTCTCTTTGCTATTTCTTGGAGTAATTCAGACCTAGATATTTGATAGGGTAGCTCAATATTCAAAGTTGCCCCTAAATAAATAAGCCCCAAGTAAATTATCAATAAACAAAACATTGCAATACATCCCGAGCGTACAATGACAATTCTTTTGTCATTAAAAGACGTATATCCTTTCAAGTTTAAAGATATAACAACAACACCTCCAGTCAATAATCCAGCAATAGCATCGTAGGTTTGGTATCCCTCAAAAAACCCATTTAAAAATGGAGAATCTATTGTTACTAACCTGATGTCTTCTGATCCCGAAAACACTCCCACTCCGATGATAAATAATAAAATAATAACAATAATGGGAGTTAGATATTTACCAAGAACATCTAATACTTTTCCTCTATTGAGAGCAAATAAGAACACTAAAGTAAAGTAAACACTACTTGTCAATAATGAACCTGTTCCAAAAAATGGTTCAATAGCCATTTCATGAGTAACAGCAGCGGTTCGTGGTACAGGTAATAACACCGCAATTATATAAATACATAGGCTAAATAAAAGGCTAAATAAAGGAGAAACTTTATTTCCAAAGTCCAACATTGTCCCCTGAAGTCTTGCATGTGCAAGTAAGGCAGCTAAAGGAATCACAACTGCAGAAAGAACAAACCCTAAAGCAACCAACCACCAATCAACTCCTGCGTTAAATCCTAAAAGTGGCGGTAATATGAGATTTCCTGCACCAAAAAATGCTGCAAATATAGCAAACCCAAACACATAGGTTTCTCTAGTTTTATTCATAAAGTCATTTATCTTTGTCTAAGATAAACATTTCTATATATGGCTAACTTTGTCGTTTATCAAAACGCAAAAGTTCACTACACAGATACGGGTAAAGGAGAAGCTGTTGTACTCTTGCACGGATTCTTAGAAAATTTAAGCATGTGGAATGACTTAGTTCCTTACTTAACCAAAAATTATAGAGTAATTTGTATCGATTTATTGGGTCATGGAGCGTCTGAGGGGCTCAACAATACCCATCCTATGCATATCATGTCAGAGGCAGTTTACTCTGTTATTCATAGTTTAGATTTAAGACAAATCATTCTCATTGGTCATTCAATGGGCGGTTATGTTAGCCTCGCATTACTAGAAAAATATAGCTCTTTAATAAAAGCAGTCTGTCTCATCAACTCAACTGCCGTTGCAGACACGGAAAAGAGAAAAAAACAAAGACTGAAAGCAATACGATTAGCAAAAAATAATTCTCAAGAATTTATAAAATTAATGACATCCACATTTTTTAACGTTGAAAGTGCCAAACAATTCAAGAACGAATTAAACTCGCTTCAATTCGATGCCTTAAAGATGTCTCCAAACAATATTATCGCAGCTATTGAAGGAATGAAAAATAGAAAAGATAGACTTAAATTATTTCAATCATACCGCCTACCAAAAATGGTCATACTAGGTAGAAAAGACTCTATAATTAATTTTAAACAAGAGCAAGATTATTATCACAATACTGATATTCAAATCGTAGAACTGTCTAATGGTCATATGAGTCATATTGAAAATAAAGAAGGTTTTACTTACAATATAATGCATTTCATCGAAAATATATAAAGTTTAAACGATAAGTTAAGATTTATATCTAAATTTAATGGCCCAAAATCCCTAACTTATGAAAACCTCTAATTTAAAAAATTACACTTTATCAAAATTGTATTGTAACATCTTTGGTCATCACTATGATATCTCCAAAAAAGTAACCCAACATGTCAAAGAATACACTTGTACATGTTGTAAAAAACAAATGACTACCAATGGCAATGGAAGATTGACAGAGTTAACAACAGTTTTTGAAGACATTAATTCTGTTTTAGAATATATGCACAAAAGACGCTCAATACGACTGAATCAAAAATTAGCCTCTTAATTCAGTTGCAAGACATGACTCATAATCGGTCTAATTTCGTATTATTCGTAACGATTAATTGCATTCCACCCTTGTGCTTTTATAGGGATCTTCGTGTCTCCACGTGTGACTAAGTGCATGCCTGAAGACTGCTCGGTAATATATCCAATAACCGTTAAATGAGGATTTCCTTTTATGTTTGGAAAATCTTTTTGAGATATCGTCATTAACAATTCGTAATCTTCTCCACCATTCAAGGCTACTGTTGTGCTATCAATATTAAATTCTTCACAGGTGGAAATAACCTGAGGGTCCAAAGGTATTTTGTTTTCATAAAGATCACAACCCACCTTCCCTTGCTGACATAAATGTATGATCTCTGAAGAAAGACCGTCACTGATGTCTATCATAGACGTTGGTTTTACCTCTAAGTCTTTCAGTAGTTGAATCACATCTTGTCTTGCTTCAGGCTTTAATTGACGCTCTACTATATAAGCATATTGATCAAGTTCCGGCTGGCTCTGAGGATTTATTTTAAAAACTTCTTTTTCGCGTTCTAATACTTGGAGTCCTAAATAGGCTCCTCCCAAATCACCTGACACAACCAACAAATCATTTGGTTTTGCTCCACTTCTGTAAACAACATCCTTTTTCTTTACTTGACCCAGCGCTGTAACCGAAATGAGTAATCCCGAAGTCGATGAAGTAGTGTCTCCTCCAACTACATCAACGCCGTAATAATCTGCTGCTGTTTTTATTCCTTTGTACAATTCTTCTAATGCCTCAAGGGAAAACCTGTTTGATACGGCTATTGAAACAGTAATTTGAGTCGCTTGTGCATTCATCGCATAAATATCTGATAAATTGACCACCACAGCTTTGTATCCCAAATGTTTCAATGGCATATAACTTAAATCAAAATGCACACCTTCCACGAGTAAATCTGTAGAAACAACCGTAGTTTTATTCTTATAATTCAGAACAGCTGCATCATCCCCAATTCCTTTAATCGTAGTGTCGTTATTGATTGTAATGGACTTTGTTAAATGATTGATGAGCCCAAACTCCCCAAGTGACGTTAAAGGAGTACGCGATTGATTTTTATCTTCTATCATATGCCAAAAGTAATATGAATTTGGGCTTAGTACCAAAATAAGTGAAAATTATCTTTAGAGATTCTTATTTTTAAATAAGAACTCACTAGATAGTATAATAAAAACCTATGAATCCATATAGGAATATAATGTTAGCTTATGTTGAAAAACTCTGCTTATGTTGTATATTTGCTCTCTATTTAGAACTAATCTATTTAAACAATGATTAAAGTTTCAGAGACAGCAAAAATTAAGGTCGTAGAACTCATGCAGCACGATGGTTTTAGCCCAAAAGAGCACTTTGTTAGAGTTGGGGTTAAAAGTGGCGGATGTTCTGGACTGTCATACGACTTAAAATTTGACGACAAACAAGAGAATGATGACAAGATGTTTGAAGATAATGGTATAAAAATTATTGTTGACAAAAAAAGCTTTCTGTATCTCATTGGTACGATCCTTGAATACTCGGGGGGATTAAATGGATCAGGATTCGTTTTTAATAACCCAAATGCAAACCGCACTTGTGGTTGTGGGGAATCTTTTTCGTTATAATAAGACACTATGAGTAATAAATATACTGAGGACGATTTACGTGAAGAGTTAAAAACCAAAGAATATGAATATGGTTTTTACACAGATATAAAATCTGACACCTTTCCTGTTGGACTGAATGAAGACGTAGTTCGAGCTATTTCAAAACGAAAACAGGAACCAGATTGGATGACTGATTGGCGCCTCAATGCCTTTAAAATCTGGAAGGAAATGGCAGAACCCGAATGGGCAAATGTGCATTATGACAAACCTGATTTTCAAGCTATCTCCTATTATTCTGCTCCAAATAGTAAACCAAAATACAATAGTTTAGACGAAGTAGATCCAGAATTGTTAGACACCTTCAAAAAACTGGGTATTTCGATTGATGAACAAAAGAAGTTAGCTAATGTTGCTATGGATGTTGTTGTAGATTCTGTTTCAGTAGCGACAACTTTTAAAAAAACACTCGCAGAGAAAGGAATCATTTTCATGAGCATTTCTGAGGCCATTCAAAAACATCCTGATCTTGTCAAAAAACACCTTGGAACTGTCGTGCCACAAAAAGATAATTTTTACGCAGCTCTAAATTCCGCAGTTTTTAGTGATGGCAGTTTTTGTTACATCCCTAAGGGAGTTCGTTGCCCAATGGAATTGTCAACCTATTTCAGAATAAATCAAGCAGGTACAGGTCAATTTGAAAGAACTTTAGTGATTGCAGATGAGGGTAGTTATGTAAGCTATTTAGAGGGCTGTACTGCTCCAAGTCGTGATGAAAATCAATTACATGCTGCCGTTGTTGAATTAATTGCTCTAGATGACGCAGAAATTAAATATTCAACTGTTCAAAATTGGTATCCTGGTAATGCTGAAGGTAAAGGCGGCGTATTCAATTTTGTCACCAAACGTGGTTTGTGTGAAACCAATGCGAAGATTTCTTGGACCCAAGTTGAAACAGGTAGTGCTGTGACATGGAAATATCCGAGTTGTGTCCTAAAAGGAAATAATTCAATAGGAGAGTTTTATTCAATTGCCGTGACCAATAATTTTCAACAAGCAGATACAGGTACCAAAATGATTCATCTTGGTAAAAACACAAAATCAACCATAATTTCTAAAGGTATATCAGCAGGGAAATCACAAAATAGTTATCGTGGTCTTGTTCAAATCAATTCACGGGCTGACAATGCTCGTAATTTTTCACAATGTGACAGCTTACTCATGGGGAATGAATGCGGAGCACACACATTTCCATACATAGAAGCTAAAAATAAATCTGCACAAATAGAACACGAAGCAACAACTAGTAAAATCGGTGAAGACCAGATATTTTATTGTAACCAAAGAGGTATTGATACCGAAAAAGCTATCGCTCTGATTGTGAATGGTTTCAGTAAGGATGTCTTGAATAAGTTGCCCATGGAGTTTGCAGTAGAAGCTCAAAAATTACTAGAGATAAGCTTAGAAGGAAGTGTTGGTTAATTTAGATTAATATGAAAAATATATACATAACTTTAATTTTAATGTTGTCATTTTTAGGTTGTAAAAATGAGTCAAACATGTCATCAAGTGGGAGTAATAACGAGACCGATACTCAAGAAAAAATAATTAGTCAAAGTGATGGGTTGACTCTTTTAAAAGGTGAATTCATATACTATGCTGACGCCTCTGTGTTACAAACTCAACAACAAATGTATGGCGTTGTCATTGATGAAAAAATGCATGAATTAAATTTAATGGCAAAAAATTTTAAGAATGAAGACACTGATTTTGTCGAGGTTGAAATTCGTGGAAAAATTACTCCCAAACCAAAAGATGAAGAAGGATGGGATTATCGTGTTGAAATAAAAGAAATAGTGAACGTAAAAGCGGTATCAAAAAGCAGTGATGTCGTGAAATTAGGAACTGAATAATATGTTAGAAATAAAAAATTTACACGCAAGTGTTGAAGATAAAGCTATTTTAAAGGGGATTAATCTTTCAGTCAAAGCTGGAGAAGTTCATGCTATTATGGGCCCAAATGGTTCTGGTAAGAGCACCTTAGCCTCAGTCATTGCAGGAAAAGAAGATTATGAAGCGATTAAGGGGGATATTCTTTTTAATAACGAAAACATTGAAGAATTAGAAGCTGACGAACGTGCACATAAAGGAATTTTTCTATCCTTTCAATATCCTGTAGAAATCCCTGGAGTATCAGTCACAAATTTCATGAAAACAGCTATTAACGAAAGTCGAAAAGCTAAAGGTCTTGAAGATATGCCTGCCAATGAAATGTTGAAACTTATTCGAGAAAAATCTGAATTACTAGAAATTGATCGAAAATTCTTATCGCGCTCGTTAAATCAAGGGTTTTCAGGTGGTGAGAAAAAGAGAAATGAAATTTTTCAAATGGCCATGTTGGAACCAAAATTAGCCATTCTAGATGAGACTGATTCAGGCTTAGACATTGATGCCTTGCGTATCGTAGCTAATGGTGTGAATAAATTAAAAAATAAAGACAATGCTGTTATCGTCATAACGCATTATCAACGTCTTTTGGATTATATTGTTCCAGACTTTGTTCACGTTTTACACAATGGTAAAATTGTTAAATCAGGGACAAAAGAACTAGCTCACGAATTGGAGAAAAAAGGATATGATTGGATCAAAGAATCTGTAAACCTATAGAAGAATTTATGGACTTAAAAGAAAAATTAGTTTCCTCATTTTTAGCATTTGAAAACCAAATGGATGTTGAAGATTATGTCCATGACATCAGATCAGAAGCTATCAAAACTTTCGAAAATGAAGGATTCCCGTCAAAAAAAGATGAAGATTGGAAATACACTTCATTAAATAAAATATTAAAACAAGATTACAGCGTCTTTCCTGATGATGAAAATGCCATCGAATATCGCGATGTAAAAAAATATTTCATTCACAATATTGATTCGTTTAAAATTGTATTCATTGACGGTAAGTATTCATCACATCTATCGCAAACCACTCATGAAGGAATGGATATTTGTTTGCTATCTGCCGCATTAGCCAAACCGAAATATCGCTTAGTTATTGAAAATTATTTTAACAAAATTGCTGCATCAGATGGCATTACTTCTTTAAATACTGCTTTTTCTTCTGAAGGAGCTTACATTCATATTCCAAAAAACAAATTAGTTGAAAAACCAATTCAAATTATTCATTTTTCAACTGGAAATGAGTCTGCATTAATGCTTCAACCAAGGAATTTAGTAGTTGTAGATGAAAATTCACACGTCCAAATTATTGAACGTCATCAAAGCTTAACATCCAACGCTGTTTTAACAAACTCCGTGACTGAAATATTTGCAAACAAACGTGCTATCATTGATTGTTACAAAATTCAAAATGATCATCAAAACGCATCACTAATTGACAACACATTTATTCATCAAAAACAGGAAAGTCACGCGTCGGTTCATACGTTTACTTTTGGAGGAAATTTAACTAGAAATAATTTAAATTTTTATCAGCACGGCGAACGTGTTGATTCTACCTTAAAAGGCATAACTATTATTGGAGACAAACAACATGTAGATCACAATACATTAGTTCATCATGTTGAACCAAATTGTGAAAGCCATCAAGACTATAAAGGCATCTTTAATGATAAATCAACTGGTGTTTTTAATGGGAAAGTTATTGTAGAAAAAGAAGCCCAAAAGACAAATGCTTTTCAAGCTAACAATAATATTTTAGTCAGTGATCAGTCAACAATTAACACAAAGCCACAATTAGAAATTTTTGCTGATGATGTTAAATGTTCGCACGGATGTACCATCGGGCAGTTGGATTCAGATGCTTTATTCTATATGAAAACTCGAGGGATTCCTGAAAAAGAAGCAAAAGCCCTGCTCATGTATGCATTTGCCAATAATGTTTTAGAGAGTGTCAAAATAGCGACATTAAAAACTCGTATTAATAAGCTTATTGCAAACAAAATTGGCGTGAATATTGGATTTAATTTATAAGAGTTAATCAGTAGTTTATTATGTTAAATGTTGAAACCGTCCGCAAAGATTTCCCTATCCTTTCTAGAAAAGTCAACGGTCAACCACTGGTCTATTTTGATAATGCTGCAACCTCACAGACTCCTCAAGTAGTCATAGATGCTATTGTTGATTATTACAGCAACTACAACTCGAATATCCATCGTGGTGTTCATTTCTTAAGTCAAGAAGCAACAGATAAATATGAAATAGCTCGTCAGAAAATTCAACACCATTTTAATGCTGAATATTCACATGAAATTATACTTACCGCTGGAGTCACAGCAGGTATTAATTTGGTTGCTAATGGATTTGCCTCAATACTCAAGAAAGGTGATGAAATTGTTGTTTCTGCTTTAGAACATCACAGTAATATTGTACCATGGCAAATGTTGTGTGACAAATCTGGTGCTATCTTAAAAGTGATTCCAATGAATTTGGAAGGCGAACTGGTGATGGATGCCTTTGAAGCATTACTATCGACTAAGACAAAATTGGTTTTTGTCAATCACATTTCAAATGCTCTAGGAACGATTAATCCAATAAAACAGATCATCAAAAAATCTCACCGCATTGGTGCAGCTGTTTTAATAGATGGAGCGCAAGCATGCCCACACATAAAAGTTGATGTAAAACAATTAGATGCTGATTTTTATTTGGCTTCAGCACATAAAATGTGCGGTCCAACGGGAGTTGGTATATTATACGGCAAACAACAATGGTTAACTAAACTGCCTCCTTATCAAGGGGGAGGTGAAATGATCGACCAAGTGACTTTTGAAAAAACTACGTACGCGGGACTACCTCATAAGTTTGAAGCTGGAACTCCAAATATTTCAGGAGTAATCGCAACAGGTGTTGCTATTGACTACCTTAACAAGATTGGCTTTGATGCTATTTCAAATTATGAAAACGAGTTATTAACCTATGCCACAAATCAACTACTTGCAATTGAGGATCTAAAAATTTATGGAACCTCCAAAAACAAGACATCTGTAATATCCTTCAATATTGGAAATATCCATCCCTATGATATTGGAACTATTGTCGATAAATTTGGTATTGCTTTGCGAACTGGTCATCATTGTGCGCAACCAATAATGGATTTTTATAAAATTCCAGGAACCATTAGAGCTTCCTTTGCCTTTTATAACACTAAAGAAGAAATCGATAAGCTAGTCTCGGCATTATTCAAAGCCAAACAAATGCTATCATAAAATGAATTAAACAATGATAAAATCAATAATTTTATTTTCCTGCGTTTCTATTATAAGTATTTTCATGTTCTCTTGTCAAGAGATTTATGAAATAGATGCCATTGAAGGAAACTGGAAAGTAACTTCCATGAAAGATGTTGCAGAGTTTGAAGAAGGTCCTAGTTTTTTAATAAATTTAAAAACTATGAAAATTGCGGGTTTCTCAGGTTGCAACCGGTTTTTTGGGACTGTCAAACTTGATAAAAAAAATAAGTTAACATTTGAAAACATGGGAGGGACTCGAAAAATGTGTGGAAATTTTGAAGTTGAGAACATGTTCATTACGCTTATTTCGAAAGTTGATGCTTTTAAATTTAATAAAAGTAAGTTGCAATTTTTATCTAAATCTGGTGATGTTTTAATGACTATGAAAGCAACTGAAATCGAATAATTTAATAAATGACGAAAATCTATAAAACGTGAGTATATCTGAAATCCAAGAAACTATAATTGAAGAATTTGCAATGTTTGACGACTGGATGCAGCGCTACGAATATATGATTGAGTTAGGTAAATCACTTCCAATAATAGCTATTGAATACAAAAACGATGATTATATCATAAAAGGATGCCAAAGTAAAGTTTGGCTTCACGCAGAATTAAAAAATAACATCTTAAATTTTACAGCTGACAGCGACGCAATTATAACAAAGGGTATTATTGCTATATTAATTAGAGTGTTTTCAAATCAACCCCCAAAAGCTATTATAGATTCAAGTACGCAATTTATAGATGATATTGGTTTAAAAGAGCATCTCTCGCCAACAAGAGCAAATGGTTTAACCAGTATGATTAAACAAATAAAAATGTATGCTATTGCATACCAAACACAACTTAAATAATGAGTGAGGAAACTATTGACACTAATGTACTAGGCGAAAAAATTGTTCGTGTTATTAAGACTATTTTTGATCCAGAAATCCCTGTAGACATTTATGAACTAGGATTGATTTATGATGTTTTTGTAAACGAAGATTATGACGTTAAAATTTTAATGACATTGACAACCCCAAACTGTCCAGTTGCTGAGACCTTACCCTTAGAAGTTGAAGAAAAAGTAAAATCAATTAACGAGGTTAAAAGTGCGGAAGTTGAAATCACATTCGATCCTCCATGGAGTCAAGATTTAATGAGTGATGAAGCGAAGTTGGAATTAGGAATGCTGTAACAAAAAAATTATGAACACTACAGGAATAGATGCGATTGCTTTTTATGTACCTAAGCTTTACGTGTCCATGGATAACCTTTCAACAGCACGAGGTATCTCTGCTGAAAAATTAAAGCGAGGACTTGGATTAGAAAAAATGGCAGTCCCCAATACTGATGAGGATGCTGTTACATTTGCAGCAAATGCATTGCTCAATTTAATTAACCAAAATAATATAAACCCAAATGATATTGGTAGAGTTTATTTAGGAACGGAAAGTGCCGTAGACGGATCTAAGCCTACAGCAACCTATGCTGTAGAAATTGTGGAACAAGAGCTCATCAAAGAGTACGGAGAACGCAGCTTTAAACATTGTGATATTCTTGATATGACATTTGCATGCGTTGGTGCTGTTGACGCCTTGCACAACACCTTAGATTGGGTTAATCAAGACAAAAATAGAAAGGCGATAGTCATTGCTTCAGATTTGTCAAAATACGATCTTAATTCAACAGGAGAATATACGCAAGGAGCAGGGGCCGTGGCCTGCTTAGTATGCCATAATCCGTCCATTTTATCAATCCATAACACTTGGGGAGTTGCTTCTAAAAGCGAAGGAGACTTTTTTAAACCACGTCGAACTTATAAAAAAACTGAATTATTAGAATCCATTTTAGAAAGCCTAAAAGTAGAGTCTTCAGAAAAAACAATTACGACGTTATTAGAATCAAATGTCTCAGAATTTTGGTCAGATAATAACGAGATTGTTGAAGTTTTCAAAGAAGAGCCTGTTTTTGATGGACAATTTTCTAATTCCTGCTATGCAGATAGAATAACAGAAGCCTTACACCATTTTAATGCTCAGAAACAAACTAATTTCATTGAAAATTGGAGTCAATTTATTTTTCATTTACCCTACGCCTATCATGGTCGCCGTATTATTTTTGACAATTGGCTAAATTGGATAGCAGGAACTAATACCTACGATCAATTACTAAAAGAAGTAGAGAAATCTAAAGAAGTTGATGATAAAACTTGGAAAAAAGCAGTATATAAATCTAATATTTACAACGATTTTATCTCAAAAAGTATTGCTGCGAGCGAGCAAGCATCTTCTGAGATTGGTAACATGTATACAGCGTCCATTTTCATGTCTCTTTTGAGCTATTTGTCACATAGCTTTAATGCATCTAACGATATATCTGGAAAGAAAATTGGATTCATAAGCTATGGGAGTGGTTCTAAATCTAAAGTGTTTGAAGGGACTGTTCAACCCAATTGGTCATCAAAGCTTGAAGCAGTGCAACTATTTGAATATTTAAATAAACGATCTTCAATAGAGGTTGACACTTATGAAAAAATACATTGTTCCAAACTTGACAAACCAGTAATAAAAGATAGTAAAATTGCCTTCAATCGTATTGAAACAGACAATACAAATTACGGCCTAAGACGCTACATAATTAATGACAAATAATATTATAAATAGAGTTGCAAACAGTAAGCTTGAACTTATTAATCTTGAAGATTATTACCCACATGGCAAGCGAGTTGTTCTAGACATAAAAGATTGGCTTTATGAAGAACTTGTGCTACGTGAGAAAGAGTTCAGACAACAAGCCAAATTGTTTGACTGGGAGCAATACAATGATTGTTATGTGGCATTAACCTGTTCTTCTAATGCCATAGTTCCTGCTTGGGCTTACATGCTATTATCAACCTATTTAGCTCCTTTTGCTAACAAAACTATTCTTGGGAGCTTAGATGTTTTAGAAACATCTATTTATCAAGATATCATCAAGGCTTTAGACGTATCACCGTATAAAGATAAATCGGTTATCATAAAAGGATGTACAAATAAACCTATTCCTGATAATGCATTCATTCAACTAACCACCAAATTAAAACCGTTAGTTAAATCACTCATGTACGGTGAGGCATGCTCGGCAGTCCCATTATACAAAAGATAATAATACCCTTATTTTCAATTACTTGACTTATTATTTTGTGAATTCAAGAAGTTTTAATATTTTCATTATGACATTTTTATTGACTTTAAAACACTTATAAATTATTATGAAAAAAACATCGATAATAGTATTATTTTTTATTGGTTTTGTATTCGCTGAGGCGCAAACGAAAGAAGAATTAGAAACTCAAAAATCAGAAAAACAAGCAAAAGCAGATGCCTTCCAAGCTGAAGCAGATGCCATCCAAGCCGCAATTGATGCTCTCCCTGGCTGGCGTGTTGGCGCATTTGGAACCATAGGAGGAAGTCTTTCAAACTTCAGTAATTGGTATTCACAAGGAACACCAAATAACTCATCAGGTAATATTGGTTTTACTGTAAATGCTTATGCTAATTTAATTCAAGAAAAGTTTTTTTGGAAAAACGCATTAACCACCAATTTGAATTGGGTGAAATTAGATGACAAAGATTCCAACTTGGATGACGACAGCTTTAGCCCAACCACCGACGTATTTAATTTATCATCACTATATGGAAAAAATATCAACGAAAAATGGGCTGTTTCTGGCTTATTAGAATATCGTACTACCATATTAAATAACTTTAATGATCCTGGATATTTAGATTTAGGAGTTGGTTTCACTTGGACTCCAATGAAAGACTTCTTGGTAGTGCTTCATCCCTTAAATTATAATTTTGTTTTCAGTAAAGGAGACACTGTATTCGAGTCGTCATTAGGAGCAAAAATTGTGGCTGATTACACAAAACAATTGGGTGACATAAGCTTTAAGTCAAACCTATCCATGTTTCAAAGTTATAAATCAGGGAATTTATCCAATTGGACTTGGACCAACTCTTTTGGCTATACTTTGTGGAAAATGTTTGGTGTTGGATTTGATTTTGGGTTAAGAAATAACAAACAAGAAGCTCTCAATTACGCACTTAACCAATTTGACTCAAGCAGTGGGAACACAGAGCCAAATTTCAACAACGTAGATAACGATTTACAAGCCTATTGGACTCTAGGCATCAGCTATAAGTTTTAATAGCTTAATACACAAAATTAGAAAGGTGTTAAAACACCTTTGCATCAAACACCTTTCTAATTATATGTATCATCATAATCGGGATACAAAAATGCATTGTAAGGAAATCTCGTTACATGAATTTCCCGTACCTCATCATAAATACGCTTTTTAAATTCCTCAAGATTTTCTTTATTAATTGCAGAGATAAATAAAGCGTTGTTTCCAATCTTATTCATCCATGTTTTCTGCCATTCAGCAAGCGTGTAATTGACTTGTCTCCTCTCAGCAATTAAATCTGTTTCATCAAAAGGTTCTGGCTTGTATGCATCAATCTTATTGAAAACCATAATCGTCGGTTTATTGTTGCTTTTAATATCGGTTAAAATAGTCTGAACAGAATCGATATGTTCTTCAAAATTAGGATGTGAAATATCAACAACATGCAACAGTAGATCCGCCTCTCGTACCTCATCAAGTGTACTTTTAAAAGATTCTATAAGTTGTGTAGGAAGTTTTCTGATAAATCCGACAGTATCACTCATTAAAAAGGGTAGATTTTTTATAACCACCTTTCTCACCGTCGTGTCTAAGGTTGCAAATAATTTGTTTTCAGCAAAAACTTCTGATTTACTGATTACATTCATCAAAGTTGATTTCCCAACATTTGTATAGCCTACTAATGCTACACGGACCATTTTACCTCTATTCCCGCGCTGAACCTCCATTTGTTTATCGATGGTTTTTATCTTTTTCTTTAAAAGCGCTATTTTATCTCTGACAATTCTTCGATCGGTTTCTATTTCTGTCTCACCGGGACCACGCATACCAATACCCCCTTTTTGTCTCTCAAGGTGTGTCCACATTCCTTTCAACCTAGGCAATAAATATTCACATTGAGCAAGCTCTACCTGAGTTCTGGCATAACTCGTCTGTGCACGTTGTGCAAAAATATCCAAGATTAAGTTAGTCCTATCGAGAACTTTACAATTCAAAATAGCAGAGATATTACGCTCTTGGGCAGGAGATAATTCATCATCAAAAATTGCAGTTCCAATTGCGTGCTCATCAATGAATTTTTTAACATCCTCCATCTTACCCGTCCCTATAAAAGTCTTTGAATTAGGAATATCCATTTTTTGTGTGAAACGTTTAACCACATCACCACCAGCAGTAAATGTCAAAAACTCTAGTTCATCAAGATATTCTTTTGACTTTTCCTGATTTTGATCTTTTGTTATGACCCCTATTAAAATTGTCTTTTCAAGTAACGATCGCTTCTTTTCTATCATATAATTTAGCTACTAAACCTATTTAATTCTATGTACCGATTAAAATACTTATTATTTTTTAAAATTGTTGTAACAATAACAGTGCTAAAGCAATGCATCCAAACGGTAACAACCATAATGTAAAAATACCGTATTTTTGAGCTCTTTTTTTTGTCAATTTTGCATTTAAAACACGTCGTTTTTTCCCACTGTAAAACATCCAATTTTTGAAGTACAGAATAAAAACCAATAAAACAAAAAGTGTCCAAGATTTTGTGGCAGATATTATATCAAGATGCATTTGTCTAAAAAAAATCGAGAAAAAAACTCCTAACAATAATACCAATGTCATTTGTAAAAATGTAATATATAAAATGGCAATTCTGTTAGCTTTAGATTTATATTTTGGTTTGTAATATTGAAATATATTAAAAACAAAGTGATCAAATAAAGTCATAATCTTTAAAAAATAATTTCAAAAAGAAAGCCACAATTAAATAATTGTGGCTTTCTTTTTGAGTTAATTATAGTTATTGTACAAAAACAGCCACATTTTCAACATGCATGGTTGTATTTTGGTTTGAAGTATCACTTCCTGTGTATTTAAAAGCAACATATAGAGTCCCTGAATATGAGGATAGATCTATGCTTCCTGAGTCAACAAATTGAAACCAGCTATTATTCACATCTGGATGAGCAATTACTGCGTCTAGTGTTTCCCATGTAGCATCAGAAACACCAGTTTCAGTACCATTGAAATCTGTTGACACAAAAACCTCTAAAGGATAATGTCCGTTGTCTGGGTATGCATAAGCTGTTTGAAATGACAACATTTCTCCTTCTTGTGCATCCATATCTATTCCTGGTGTAATCAACCAACCTATGTTGCTGCTGTCACCAGTATTATAAGCTGAAAATTCAGCATAGCCGTTCCCACTGTATACTTGTTCTGTCCAAAATTCAGAGCCGTCCTCTGCATAATTGAGCCATCCATCCAAATTTAAATTTGAACCATCAACAGCAGAATTAAAGGATTCTTCAAATACAGGATCACACCTGCTATCATTAAAAAACACATCGTCCGTCGAATTTAAAACCATGACTCTAGGTGATCCTCCAAAACCTTGGGTCATCACACCTGAAATTACGCCACGCCCTTCAGTTGGCAACGGTACTTGTTTAAAGTTTGCAAATGAACTTGTTTCCAACTGAAATTCTGAACCGTTAACACAACTTACCATTACATGTCGTGTATCAAAAGTATCTGAAGGATTTACGTATGTTTTCCCTTCAAGTGATAACGGAAACTGCATGTTTTCAAATGTCACAAACATTCCTAGATGTGAGTCATTAACTTCTGAAGGAACAAGTACCAGTGGTACTATATCCATCGTAGACGAAGAACGAAATACATGGTCAGGAATTTGATTAGGCGTCATCTCTTCAAGATTATTACCATCAAGTTGTCCTCCAATAGTTAATACGTCTGAAGAATTTTCACCTAAATACAAACCGTTAAGTCTGATATATACTTCTCTACCCTTATTGAATTGATTATAAGAATCTACTTGATTCAAAGAAACACCAATTGCTGCAGTTGGATTTTCTGGAGCATCTTGCATATAAAACTCTTTGTAAAAATTACCAGTTTCATCGGTAGAACTGACATAACCTTTAACAACGATATCCGACTCAATTAAAGTTGCTTGACCTGTGTAAAGGCTCAATAAGCTTGAAACACTTATTTCAGTGAGAGACCCATCACTAATTCCTAAAAGAATTTCTTGAAGTCCTGCATTTTCTTCTTCTCCTAAACTATTTGGAATGGAAAAGTCATCATCTTGAACACATGATGAAAAAATTACCATTGTGACAATCGCAAAGAATGCTAAAATTTTATTCGTTTTCATAATTTGTATTTTTACTTTTTTGTTTTTATTAAAATCTGAAATTGACATTTAAAAAATATGTCGTACCACGTCCATACCAATATTTTGGTCCAAACACACGTGTTGGATTGGCGTTATCATCTCTAAGTTCTCTATAATTGGCATTCCTACCTTGCTCAAAACCTCCCGACTTATATTGTTGATTAAGAAGGTTATTAACACTTGCAAAAAATCCGATAAAATAATCACCAATTTTCCATGATTTACCACCAATTAAATTGACGGTCATGTACTCATCAAAAGATTCTTGCCTTAAAAGTTCAGTTGCTAATTCTGGGTCATAATCATTGAAAGGCAAACCATCACTGTCTAGAAAGAAGTTTTCTGTTCTTGTCAAAGGACTAATATCCACATAAACATTGGTGAAAAAGTTTGTGGTTGCACCAAACCACCAATAATCTGGATCTCTGTACTCAAATCCAACTGAATAGGCGCGTTGTGGCCCTCCTGCGATTTTATAATTCTTTAAATTTGCCTCACCAAAATCCTTAAATCCATTTTGACCTAATTCATCTGGAGCACTTGGATCTGGTGTTGTAGTAAGATAAAGATTAGGATTGTTATCATAGGTGTACTGTCCTACTGATGCTGCTCCCTTAAGTTTTATAGTTGAAGTTACTTGTGCTTCAATTCCGAGTTCAGCTCCAAGGTGCTTTTTATTAATTCCTTGAAGAATTTCTTGTACAAAATTTGCATTATCTCCTCCAATACCGTCAGCAAAGAAAAATGAAATCTCATTAGCATCTTGTATCGTTGTATAAAATCCTGTTAGTCTTGCCTTCACCGTTGGTGATCTAAAGATATAACTTGCATCTACCGATGAAATCTTCTCTTCAGTAATATCATTTCCGCTTCTATCTCCAACAACATCATGGTTTTCTCTTGAGTTAGAGTACGTATTCCTGAGAGAGGGTGCTCTATTCACGTAGGCAGCATTAACATCAATTAAATGTTTTCCGGTTATCTTGTAAGTTGCACCTCCTTTAAATCCTAGACCATTAAATTTTAACTTTCTTCCTTTACCAAAGGAATTATCTGCAAATGCTTCATTTTGATAAATTCCTTCACGTTGATACTCCGTGCTAGTGTAACTCGCTGCCATATAAAAATCAACTTTATTATACTTAAAGAAGGCTTGTGCAGTTGCACTCATGACATTCGCATAAAGATTGAAATTGTATCTAAATTTTTCTCCCTCACCAACAATACGGTCCGGATTTTGTAAATCAAATTGGAAGTTATCAAAAGAATCAACATTTAAGTATCCTGAACCTCCAAACAAATCAATGATTTCAGCAAAATTATTAGATTCCAACTTCTTATAATCAAATATCCCCATTAATCGAATATTGTCATTTAAATCAGTCGTGAAATTTGAATTAACGGTTAATTGTTTGTCATCACTTCGATCTTCATACAAAGCATAAGCAGCATTTAAACCATTAATATTGTTTGTGATATTAGCATCATAAATTCTATTCCAATCAATTTGTCCATCGTTTACAAATGCTTCTTGTGCTTGGTAAGCTCCGTCAAAGTCAGGGCCATCATTGTCTGCTAAAAAATAACTTGGTAATTTCTGATAATAAGATGGACTTGGGTTAGCACCTCCCGCATAGTCTAATCTACTGTTACCAAGTTCTCCGAATTGATATCCAACACTTGTATTCAAGGATGATTTTTCATTGATATCCCAAAAATGATTAAGCATCAAGATGGGCTCTACCGTCCTTTTCACTCGCGAGTTTCTTTTTTCATTGTCTTGGTAACCCCAATATTCATTGTAACGAATATCTTTTAAATCGTATACTTCTTGTGTATTAGGCGATGATTTACCTCTTCTGTTAGGAGCAAAAATACCTGTAAAATTGATACTGTGCTTATCATTTATTTTTTTCTCTACAGAGGCGAAAAAAGAATTAGCATCATAAAATGTCGCATCTTGGTAGCCTTCATCTCCCCAACGTCTTCCAATAGAAATCGAATAAGCCCAACCACCATCAACTAAACCTGATGAATATGTAGCCATAGCCCTATTTGTATAACTTCGATTAGATGAGGAATATGTGATTCGACCACCTTTTCTGTACATCGATGCTCTGGTGTTTATGTTGGTAGTTCCTAATAAACCGCCAAAATTGTAAGCTGAGGGTGATAATCCGTTTGATAATTCCTGGTTTCGCATAACATCATTTATACCTCCCCAATTACTCCATTGTGGCCTTCCATTGAACATTTTGTTCATCTCAACACCGTTGATAAGGACTTTCCCGTTTTCAGAATCTAATCCCCGAACTCGAAAAAATGATTGACTGAACTCAAAAGCTGCTGTTCTCAGAAATACATCTTGTGATGACTGTAAAAGACCCGAAATGTTATCGGCTCCGCTCGTGTCATCATTTAATTCATCATCTGATAATGATATCGTAAATAAATCAGCTGAATCTGACACATCAATACGAAGCACCATATCTGTAATATTTACAGTAGCATTTTCGTTTACTACGATTGGATAGCGCTCCGTTATATATCCTGATTTACTAATGTTTAACATTTGATCCCCTAGTGGGACATTTTGCTTGAAACTAAACTCACCGAAAGCATCGGTTCTTGTGGTTTGAGAGGTCTCTTCAATTGTAATAATTACATCAGGTATGGGTTCACTGTTTATAGCATCTTTCACACTTCCCGAAATTACTGTTTGTGAGAACGCTGAAAACACAGAAAAAATTCCTAATAAAAAAATAAATAAATTTTTCTTCATGTTCAACTTTAAAATTAATACTTAATTTCCTTAATTTTTAAATATAAGGCATGCAAATTTACATTATTTATTATAAATATTTACTTTTGACGAAAGATTTACTTTACAACCAAAAACATAATATATTTACATATGACTTTTTTTAAAACGGTGCTTTTATTTTGTTCTTTAATTATCTCGTTATCGGGTTACAGTCAGGACAAGCGGAAATTTAAAGTTCACACAATTGCTTTCTATAATGTAGAAAACCTATTTGATACAATCAACGATACTCAAAAGTTTGATGAAGCTAGCCCAATTATGGAAATGTCATTCAATCGAGAAGAAGTTTACGAAAAGAAAGTAAAAAATATGGCGCGAGTAATTTCCGAAATTGGATCTGACGTTTCAAAAAATAGTCCAGCAATTATAGGTATCGCTGAAGTAGAAAACAGAAAGGTCATAGAGGACTTAGCCAATGATGAAGCGCTCTATAGTAAAGACTACGGAATTGTCCATTTTGAATCTCCTGATGCTCGGGGTATTGATGTTGCTTTAATGTATCAAAAGGCATTGTTTTCACCTATTGACGTAAGTAGCCATGAATTAAAGCTTTACGACGATATTTCACGAAAAAGAGTCTTTACAAGAGATCAATTACTAGTGAGCGGTAAATTAGAAGGGGAATTAATACACATCATAGTTAGTCATTGGCCTTCACGATCAGGAGGTGAGGCGCGAAGCAGACCAAAGCGTCTCGCTGCAGCAAGACTAAACAAAAGAATTATTGATTCTTTGCAGGCGATTGATCCATATGCAAAAATATTTTCTGTGGGTGATTTAAATGACGACCCCACGAATGCCAGCCTAAAAGATATTTTAAAAACTGAAAAAAACAAAGAAGATGTCAAGTTAAAAGGAATATACAATCCTATGGAAAGCTTCTTTAGAAAAGGACTCGGATCTAATGCCTATCGCGATGCTTGGAGTTTATTTGATCAAATTTTAATCACAAAACCATTATTAGAAGATGACTATTCATCCCTTCGTTTTTATAAAGCTGGTATTTTTAATAAACTTTATTTGACTAACAAAAAAGGGCGTTATAAAGGTTATCCTTTAAGGAGTTTTGCAGATGGAAATTTCACAAATGGTTTTAGTGATCATTTCCCTGTCTATGTACATGTCATTAAAGAAGTAAAATGACACCAATATTATCACTCTGCTATTAAGCCAAATTTGGCCAAACATTCCAGGGAATTCTGGACAGCAGCAGTACTAAACCCAAACCATAAAACAATAGAATTGTTTTATATTTTGATTTAGAGGCCTCCATTTTTTTATGCTTTGAATATCCAATTGTGATTAAAATAATCGCTAAAATATTGGTTATTGGGTGTTCAACCAAATACAGTCTCATAGTAGCGTCTTTCATAACGCCTCCTCCCATGGTATTCCACATGTCAAAAAACGGGGAAATAAAGTATAATACTAATCCCAATAGCAATTGTATGTGAGAAATAATTAGACCGAACAATGCCATTCTAAAATCCTTGGCTAAATATTCTTTTTTACTAGTCAGACCAATAACAGCATTAATCATTACCACAATTAGCATGATTAAAATTAAGTAGGCCCAATATGAGTGTAACATTTTAACTATTGAATACATAAGACTATATTTTGTTTTAACAAAAGTAAGTGAATTAGTGAGTAAAAAAAAACCCTCTCTCGAGGGTTTTTTACATTTTAAATATGTCTAAAAATTAAAATCTCATTTTTAAACTTGCATTCCAGGTCGTTCCGAAACCGAACCAAACAGAATTACGAACATCAACACCTTTCCAAGTATCCGACGTTGCATCAGAATGTATATTCGTATTTGATTCTGCAATATAGGTGGTATCAAATAGGTTGTTTACATTAACTCTAAAAGATGTTCTGTATCCAAATAAATCAAAGTTAACTGTTGACCCTAAATCAACCAAACCGTAAGATGGTAACTTCAATGCTCCAGGATTGTCTGGATTAGTAAAAGCAGAATCTGTAATAGAGTAATCAGCGTAAAGGTTATCAACAAATCGATACCCTAGATCAAATGCAAAACGTCCAATTCTGTAATCTGCTTCAAAATAAGTAACAAATTGAGCAGCGTCACCCACCTTAGCGTCCTTAAGGTATAAGGTTCCTGTTCCAATAGGTTGTTGATTGTCGTCAAACAACGTCGCTGAGAAATCTTTCGTGTACCTCCAATCACCCATAGATAACATTCCACGTAGCCTTAAATCACTAGAAGCTTGATAAGTCGCTTCAATTTCAAGTCCTTTATGCGATACGTCCACATCTTTAAATTGTGCAGTCCCATCAACACCTTGTTGGTTCGATAGGCTTCTTGTTATGAAACGATTACCCCAATTTGTTGTGTATAAATTCACATTTACGTTTAACTTGTTGCCTGTATACCCATATCCCATTTCAAAAGATGTGATTTTTTCATTTTGAAGATCAGGATTAATATCATTTGCAAACCCAGGGAAAACAGCACCAAACTGAGGCTGTCTTGAAATATAACCTGCATTAAAAAACACATTAGATGTTTCGCTAAAGTTAAGGTTAGCACCACCTTTAAGATATCCTCCTCCAAGATCTTTCTTTTTAGAAATAGGATTGTCTACTTGATCAAAATAATCCTCTCTTTGGAAAGACTGGTTTGATAATCCAAATTGAAGAACAGCATTGAACTTATCGTTTTTGCTGTACTCAACTAAACCGTTCACACCTTGCCATCCAACAACTCCAATATTGTAATAATCAATTTTAGTTTTGTTAAGACCTGTATCTTTAAATGGAGATGCTTCTACTAAGGTGTTAATAATATTTCCTCCAGAGTTTTTGTTCCCTGTTGAATAATATCCATCAAAGCCCATTAAATTATTTAAGACGCGATAGTGATATCCTTTGTAGCTTCTGACATCAACTCCAATTGAATATCTCCAATCACCTGAATTAACTTCTAAATTAGAAATGGCTCCTACCCAGTCATGAGAATTCATAGAAGCTCTTCTAATTAGTCCCGCTCTATTGACGCCATCATCGTTAAACCCATTAGATGCGATTTGCTGCCCATCATAGCCAGAAATAGATCCAGAATAAGGATCTGTATTTGCTTGGTTATAAGCAACAACTGCATCATAATCAATTGTTCCATCAGCATTTCTTGAGCCTCTTCCGTTTTCTATATAATGTTCAGTTAAATCCTTTCTAAATGGTAAAATATCAGTTTCTGAATTAAAAAAGTTTTTACCACGAGGTCCTGTTCCACCACCACGTCCTGCTGAACCATATAAGGATGTCGCTAAGGTCACTTTTTCAGAAATATCCCAATCCCAGTTAAATGTCGCTAGTGGTTTATTGTAGAAATTTCTTCTTAAGTTAAATTCTTTTCCATTTAATGTTCCTCCGTTCGTATTCCAACGTCTGTCAATTCCACTATCTCCAAAGTTTTGGTAATCCCGTATGGATACCCAAACGTCTCTTTGGTGATGCCATTGTCCAGCTCCAAGAAAAGAGAAATTAAATTCATGATTAGATCCCTCAGGTGCGTAACCCACCGCAGCAAAATACGTTAATCCTTCACCACTAGTATTGTAAATGTATCCATCTCCAGACCATTTTGATAATAAGATAGAAGCTGCCCATCCTTTATCGTTTTTACCAGTAGAAAACGATCCAGTCGTTTTTGTATAACCATCATTACCTATTAATTGTGCTACTGCTCCACCTGAATTAACTTCAGTTGCTTTGGTGAAAATAGAAATCGTCCCACCTACAGAAGGAACAGCTAGTCGAGAAGCACCTAATCCTCTTTGTATTTGTATCCCAGAAGAAACATCTGTAAGACCTTGCCAGTTAGACCAGTAAAGTCTTCCATTTTCCATATCATTAACTGGTTGCCCATTAATAAGAAAGGATGTGTTTGTCTGATCAAATCCTCTCAATGAAATTCTTGAGTCACCATAACCTCCCCCTTGTTTCGTTGCATAGACTCCAGGAGTTCTGTTCATTATTTCAGGGAATTCTTGATTTCCAACCTTTAAAGAAATATCACTTGGCGAAATTGTTGATAGTGCAACTGGTGTTTTTCGCTTTACAGCCAAATCAATAACTCCAGAGGCAACAACGATCACTTCGTCCAACGAGTTATCTGCAGTCAAATTAACAGCCCCCATATCGGCGGAACCATTAAAATCTAATTTAATCGTTGTATATCCTACATAGGATACCAAGAGAACACCGCTACTAGATTCTGTAGTAATCGAAAAATTTCCATCAAAATCAGTTACAACGCCGTTAGAAGTTCCTTCTTCTACAACGTTTGCCCCTGCTAGAGGTCCATTCATTTCAGAGTCCATAACAGTACCTGAAACTGTACTTTGTGCCACGGCAGCAGTTGACCCCACCATGACAAGGGTAATAAATAAAAATTGAATAATTTTTTTCATATTAGAAAAGTTAAAATTGGTTTTATTTTTTGCAAAATTAGTTATAATATTTCACATAATATTATGAAAATATTAACAAATAATTGTGCCTTTACAATGTACAATATAATTGATCTCAGAAACCTTCTAATAAGTATCAGTTATCGAATTTTATTAACAATAAGCTATCTCAACTTTTTGTAGTAGTCAATCAATTTGGTTGTAGAAGAATCATGACTTCCAGCAGTTGAACTACTAAAATCATCTAATATTTTACCTGCCAATTCCTTACCGAGTTCAACACCGAATTGGTCATAACTAAATATATTCCATATGACTCCTTGAACAAAAATTTTATGTTCATATAATGCCACTAATTTACCAAGACTATGAGGTGTTAGCTTATTAATTAGAAGCGTACTAGTTGGTCTATTTCCTTCAAAAACTTTATAGTTTCTAAGTTGATTTTTTAGTGTTTCAGAAATATTTTGTTGTTCAAGTTCTTGAGATACTTGCCTTTTACTTTTTCCATTCATCAAAGCCTCTGTCTGTGCGAAAAAGTTTGACATTAGCTTATCTTGATGATCTTTATTACCGTGAAGCGGCTTAGCAAAAGCAATGAAATCTGAAGGAATAATTTTTGTTCCTTGGTGTAATAACTGGAAAAAAGCATGTTGCGAATTTGTGCCAGGCTCTCCCCATACAATAGAACTTGTTTGGTAGTCAATACGGTCTCCTGACCTGTCTACATTCTTTCCATTACTTTCCATTATAGCTTGTTGTAAATACGTAGCAAACTGATTTAAATACTGCGAATAAGGAAGTACAGCCTCACTTTCAAATTGAAAAAAGTTATTATACCAAATGCCCAAACAGGCCATAATAATAGGGATATTAGTTTCAAATGTTTCGTTTTTGAAATGTGTATCCATATCATGAGCTCCATCCAATAAACTCAAAAAGTTTGAATACCCAATTGATAAACTAATACTCAACCCAACAGCACTCCACAATGAAAATCTTCCTCCTACCCAGTCCCACATTGGAAATATATTAGCTTCATTAATACCAAAATCCCTTACTTTTTCAATATTTGATGAAACCGCGACAAAATGCTTTTCTACAGATTTTTCCAATTGACTTTCTAAAAACCAGGATCTAATTGTATTTGCATTGGACAATGTTTCCTGTGTGGTAAAAGTTTTAGAAACAACAACAAACAATGTTGTCTCCGGATTTAGTTGCTTAAGTGTTTCATTAACGTGATCTCCATCTACATTACTCACGAAATGCATCGTTAAGTGATTTTTATAATACTGTAAAGTATCAACAATCATTGCAGGACCTAGATCAGAGCCCCCTATCCCAATATTCACAATGTCTGTGAAAGCCTTACCTGTTGCGCCTCTTAAGGCCCCAGAAATAATATCATTGGAAAAACTTTTGATTTTATCTTTAACAGTCGTTACTTCAGGTATTATATTGACACCTTCAAGCATTAAATCTGTGCCTTGCGGTGCTCTCAGAGCGGTATGTAAAACAGAGCGATGTTCTGTTTTATTTATGATGTCTCCAGAAAAATACTTTGAAATAGCATCATTTAAATCAACTTCCTCAATAAGTTCCTTAAAGAGTGACATCGTTTCAGTCGTTATTCTATTTTTTGAATAGTCAAAATAAAAATCATCTGCCCCTACAGTAAACCGTTCAGCTCGTTCAGCGTCTTCAATAAACCACTGTTTTATTTGACAATCTTTAACTTCAAGAAAATGCTGGGATAGTTTTTTCCAGGCATTGGTTTTTGTAGGATTAATTGCTTTTAATGCCATTTATTTAATTTGTGTTATTACGTCATTAGATACAAATTCAAGGCTATTCTCTTGTGCAAACTGAATATTATCTAATTGTGTTTTTATGGGTTTTATAAAATCTAAATAGGTAATCTTTAAACTTTCTGAAATAGGTTCTGCTTCAGGTAATTTTTGCTTAAAAGGGTCTACTTGCCTCCCGTTTTTCCAAAAACGATAGCAAACATGTGGTCCCGCTGTATTACCAGTCATACCAACATAACCAATAACATCTCCTTGTTTTACAAATTGACCAACCTTAACAGCGCGTTTACTCATGTGTAAATATTGCGTACTATATGTCGCATTATGCCTTATTTTCACATACTTCCCATTGCCTCCTTTTCGCGTTGATTCTATAACAGTTCCATTTGCAGTGGCTAAAATTGGCGTTCCAACACGTGCAGCAAAATCAGTTCCTTTGTGAGGCCTTACACGATTGCCATAAAACGCAATTCTCCTCTTTAGATTATATCGTGACGATACACGACTAAATTGAACAGGTGCTTTCAAAAATGCTCTTCTTAAATTTTTAGCATCGTCATTAAAGTAATCAATGATCCCCTTTACACTGTCTGTTAGAAACTCAAATGCATAAAAAGGTTCATTTTTATGTTCAAAATATGCAGCTTTTATGTTGTGAACCCCTGCGTACAAACTGTCATCAATATATTTATCAGTATAAACAACCTTAAATTTATCTCCTGCCTGCAGTCTATTAAAATCAATGGTCCATGCATATATGTTATCTGCCATTTTATAGGCTAGCTGGACACTCAATCCCTGTTTATCTAAAACCTCAGAGATGTTACTATTGTTAGGTATGATTCCCGTTGCTTCCTTTTCTATGTATGTGATAGGTTTCTTTTCTGAATAGGCAAAAATTGAATCTTGGAAATTAATTACAATATAGTCTTCAATGTTTGGTTGATAAATAAAACACTGAGGAGTTTGCAATGAATCTTTACTACATAACAATGTATAAGGTTTTCCAAACTGTAACCTTCGAATATCAAAAGTGTCTTTAGTTTTTTCAGCAACCTTAAAGATTTTAGAAAACGCAAGGTTATTTCTTTCTAATATTTCTCCAAAACTTTCACCCTTTTTTATGGTGTCACGTTTAACAACGTAATCATTAAAGTTATAGCCAAATTCAATGTTTTCCACTATCGGTTTAGGGGCGCTTATAGGTAACAAGTTGTTCGTTTTATCGGTCTTACAAGCCTGAATGGCACAAATTGCTAAAAGGATAGTTATAATTTTAAAAAGTTTCATCAGCTAGCTCTTAATAAAATAGTTGTTATTGGTGTCCCCAATTATCTTTTTCTTCTTTGGTCCAAAGTTCAGGAAAAAATATTCTTTTTTGATACTTAGGATGCATATATTTTTGCCAATCACTCCCCCCTGTTGCTTCTCCGTTGCCTTCTTTCCCAAGAATATAATGCGTCGCTGCTTTATAATGCGCCATTACCCACGTTATATTTACGGTATAATCGTAATGTCTCATTGCTTTAATAAGTGTTTTACTTTCTTGATCTTTTTGAGGTAAATCTTTAAATCGCAACCATAAATTCTTGGTATTATACGTTTTCATAAATGTTATAAATTCCTCTTTATAACGTTTTTCAAAATTAGTAAGAAGAGACGATTTTTGACCAGACTTGTAGTCTTTTCCAGCCGCTTGCCAATATAAATGTTCAAGAGCATGTTCAAAAGGCGTGTTCCTATCAATGGTCTCTCTGAACCTCGCGTCAATTAAATTTATTAATTCTGTTGACGAAAATTCAATCAATCTAAATTGAGCACTTTGAAAACCGCTTGCCGGGGTTAATGTATGTCTAAACTTACCATATTGTTTGGGATCCATGCCCTCTCGCATGATATTAAATGAGGTGGTCAGCATATCAAAATAGCGACTTATTCTCATTAATTTGCTTTCAAAAAAATCACGTGACAATTCTTTTTTGTCTGCTATTTGAGAAATTTCCCATAAAATCATTTTAAATATCAATTCATTTATTTGATGGTAGGCAATAAAAACCATTTCATCTGGATATGTTGTCCGTTGAGTCTGTAAACTTAATAGTGCGTCTGTGTGAATGTAGTCCCAATAGGTCAAGGACTTGCCGTACAAGAGCCCCTCTAAATAATTTTCAGTGTCTTCACTTTGAGCATCGTATTTTTCTTGTAATTTTTTTAAAATATCGATATGTTTTGCTTGATTAGACATTATAAATGATTTAGAATTTGATTTTAAATTGATGTTTCAGGCCCTTGAAAGCTTCGAGATCTGCCCTAAGAGAGCCAATGGCTAAATCTGCTTTAATTCGAATTGGAATTCTATTTTTGTCAGCACTCACCCACAATGTTAGGCTTTCTTCCTCTTTAAAAACACGTCCTGCCATTACATAGGGACGAAACTTAAAGCATGTTACTTTACCAAAAGAGGTTCGAATTGTTTCTTTACCCAAGTACCTTATTTTAAATCCATAGTTCTCAAAGTCAAAAAACATGTTAGTTCTGATTTCATCATCGACTTTCAATGTACTCACATCTAAATTATTTCTCAAAAAATAAAATGTTGACACCATATCTTGGGTATTAAGTTCCGTATCAACTGACTGAATTCTATTGTGTTTTTTATTAAAAATTGTCGCCTTGTTGTTAGATTGATCAAAAGATATTTCAATGTCTTTAGTGTGTCCTCCCTCATCTATATTACGAATAAAGCGATACGGAATGAGCTTTTCTTTGTCGAAGTAACTTTCATAACGGTCTCTCACTTTAAAGAACCAAGCGATTGCTCCTGTTGTTTTACCATTTCCAACAACATGAAACACAGGCCTATCATTAATGGTGTCTTCTTGGACCTCAAGAGTTGCCTCCCCAGCTTTCATCCAGCCACTGTAGCTCATTTTAAATTTAAACCACTCCCCTTTTTCAAAAGCTGACTCATTTTGAGCCACTACGCAAAAGGTAGTGAATAACAGAATTAATGTAAGTCTTGATTTTTTCATAATCTACATGGTAGCTATAAAACTTTGTTTAACGACTAATCTTTTTTGACATTAATAAAATTTACAATTACTATTCCAAAATTAAAAAAATCAAAAGCCTACTTTATAAATAAGTAGTATTTTTGATTTTTTTACCAATATATATTACAGCGTCCCTCTATTGGCTTGCTCACGCTCAATTGACTCAAACAAAGCTTTAAAGTTTCCCGCACCAAAACCTCGAGCTCCCATTCTCTGAATAATTTCAAAAAATAAGGTAGGCCTATCTTCAACCGGTTTCGTAAAAATTTGAAGCAAGTATCCCTCCTCGTCAGCATCTACTAAGATTGATAATTTTTGAAGTTCTTTGATGTCTTCGTTCATGATATCCATATGCTCACCTAGACGCTCAGGAATACCGTCATAATAGGCTTGGGGAGGCGGCGGTAAAAACTCAACCCCTCTACTTTTTAATTGTGCAACAGTCTTGATAATATCATCTGTTGCAACTGCAATATGCTGAACACCTGACCCTTCATAAAAATCTAAATATTCTTCAATTTGTGATTTTTTAGCTGCCTTTGCCGGTTCATTAATTGGAAATTTTATTCTACCGTTACCATTACTCATTACTTTACTCATCAAGGCAGAGTACTCCGTGTGTATTTGTTTATCATCAAATGATAAAAAATTAACAAAACCCATGACATCTTCATACCACTTAACCCACGTGTTCATTTGATTCCACCCAACATTACCAACCATATGATCTATATATTTTAAGCCAACTGATTCAGGATTATAATCAGATGTCCATGGCACAAATCCGGGCTTAAACACTCCTTTATAATTCTTTCGTTCAATAAACATATGAACTGTCTCTCCGTACGTGTAAATTCCTGCCTCAATAAACTCTCCATGCTCGTCATTCCTTACCATTGGCTCCATATACGAACGTGCTCCTCTTTTTATAGTCTCTTGGTATGATTTACGAGCATCATCCACCCACAAAGCAATCACTTTAACACCATCACCATGCTTTACGATATGGTCATTTATCGACGACTTACTATTTAACGGTGTTGTTAAGACCAACTTTATCTTGTCTTGTTTCAAAACATAACTCACAGAATCTCTTGAGCCAGTCTCAAGACCCTGATAAGCATAAGATTGAAAGCCAAATGCCGTTTTATAAAAATGTGCAGATTGTTTCGCATTACCTACATAAAATTCTACATAATCGGTACCTAATAATGGTAAAAAATCTTGAGCACCTTCAAAGATTTTTTCTAAACCGTAATTTACTGATTTTAATTGTTCGCTCATTTACAAAAAGTTTTATTCTAGCCAAGATTTGTAGTAATCTTCATCTGCAATATCTAAGGCTTCTTGTGTTAGCATTAATGGTTTAAATGTGTCAACCATTACAGCAAGTTCATCTGTTTTGACTTTCCCTATACTTCGTTCAGTTGCTCCAGGATGTGGACCATGTGGTATTCCTGCAGGATGTAAAGAAATATGCCCTGCGTCGATATCATTCCTGCTCATGAAGTCACCATCCACATAATACAGTACCTCATCACTATCAATATTGCTATGATTGTAAGGTGCAGGAATGGCATTTGGATGATAATCATATAAACGAGGTACAAAGCTGCAAACTACAAAGGCATCTGTTTCAAAAGTTTGATGTACTGGGGGTGGTTGGTGAATTCGACCTGTAATTGGCTCAAAGTCATGAATTGAAAAAGCATATGGATAATTAAAGCCGTCATAACCAATAACATCAAATGGATGTGTAGCATATACCATCTCAAAAATATCATCTTGCTTCTTAACTTTAATCAAAAACTCACCCTTTTGATTGTGCGTTTCTAATTCATGAGGTTGTCTCAAATCACGCTCACAAAAAGGAGCATGTTCAAGTAATTGTCCAAACCAATTTCGATATCGTTTTGGTGTGTATATAGGGCGCCGCGACTCAACAATGAACAACCTATTATCTTTGGTATCAAAATCAATTTTATAAATAATACCTCGCGGTATCAACAAGTAGTCCCCGTATTTAAAATCTAAATTACCTAGCATGGTCCTGAGTTTTCCAGAACCTTTATGAATAAAAATTAATTCATCTGCATCAGTATTTTTATAAAAATAATCTTTTGTGCTTTTCTTAGGTGCAGCGAGAATGATCGTACAATCACTATTTGTCAATATTGCTTTTCTACTGTCCAAATAATCATTTTCAGGAGTTATTTTAAATCCGTGGAGTCTATATGAATGCAGATGATTTTCTTTTACAATTTTCGGTGCAATATTGTACTGAGCTCGAATTTCTTTAACTTGAGTTGGTCTGTGTTCGTGATAAGAATTTGTTGACATCCCATCAAATCCGATTGTCCCAAACAGCTGTTCAGCGTACAAACTTCCATCTGGTTTTCGAAATTGCGTATGTCGTTTCGGAGGTATTTTCCCTAATTTGTGATAGAAAGGCATGTTTTTATTTTATATAATGATGTGTATCTATAAGTTAGAGGTTGGGTATTTGTAATAAAAATAAACTACACGTTCCTTACTCTGGCTTTCTCTTTATCAAGTAGTTTAGTAAAACTAAGTATCCTTTCCAAAAAGGCTTCATGTAAAAACAAATATCGTAAAAATTTAAAGGATAATTGGTTTTTAAAACCAAAATCCTACATTAAAAAACCAATTTCCTTGGCTAGCTTCAGGAGACCATGAATATTTTATTTCAACTGGACCAATGAATGTTTCTAGCGCATAACCAAATGCATAACCACTATACTTTGGTATCGCTAACCAATCAAAAGTAGTAAATAAATTATTTTTGACATTCGCGTAATTAGCTGCAAAATTAAGATGGTGCTTTTTGATAATCTCATAATCTAAATTAATTGTCGCTTTGACATATCCGTCACCAATAATCGAAACATAATCGTACCCATAAAAAGAGATAAAATTATTAATTAAATTTTGCCCGTAACCCCCCAATGCAAAATTGAGCGATTGATTGGAATCATCTCCAATTTTAAAACCTCCTTCGGAAAACAAATTCACTGAAAAATTTTCTAAAAAACTGATTGCATAACCAATATTAGCCTTAGCAAATGAGAACTCAGAAAAATTATTATTAAAATCAGAGGAAGATAAAAACAGTTGGAAATTCCCGTCAAAATAAAATCCCTCATCCGGAAAAAATCTATCATTAAACGTATCAAATTTTAGATTTCCAAATACACTATAAAAATCACTATTTTCAAAAGTGGTCTTATTCGAATCAAGCTGTGGAACTTCAGCAAAGGAATCGGAGATGATTTTTAATCTCTTATGCTCCGCACCAATTGTTAGTGAAAAATCTTTTCTAAAAAGAGTTTGTAAAAAAACTTGATTTGTTTGATCACTTAATTTCATCCCTTTTTTACCTGTACCAATTGCATCTAGCTCATTTTGATTTAAAAATAAAGCTGGATTAACACTCTTATTAAATTCATTATATTTTGATTTTAAACCAATACTCCAATAAAAGCCCTTGTCGATAAAATATTCAAAATTATAGCGTACATTATCTCCTAGAATCACATCGAGAAAAGCCAAATCGTTTTTAAATAAAAGCTGCTTTTGAGTTAAATTAAATAATGCAGCACTCTTATATAAATCGTCATAATGTACTCCAAATTTGAGAAAGGTTTTATTGTCACTCTCTTTTAAATCTAAAATTAAATTATATCCTCCATCATTTTCCTCAAAATCGTACAAAACACGATCAAAATTTTGTGTTGCAGATAAATTGTTTATACCCTTATCAAAGCGATTATAGCTAATTATTTCATTAGATCTTATTTTTAACTTACCTAGAACATAGGATCTTGTGTAGTCCTCTTTACCGTTAATAACAATATCATTAATTTTTATACTGTCAGGCACATTAAATGATGGTTTTACAAGGTGATTGTTTCTTTGCTCATTTACAAGTTCACTTAATTCGTTCTCTTTAATTAAAGATGCTAAGCGGCCATTTTCAATTAACTTTTCTCCATGCTGAAATGACACTACGTTATAATTTTTAATATTTGGCTTAATATAGATGTCGGTTAATTTAGACTTATCTTGCATGGCGTCAATAGTCCTAAAATTACTTATTTGTAATAAAATATCAGGTGCTGAATTTAATTTATTACGCTCATATAAATCATCTTGAACATCAACACCTATAACACGACTCATTCCTTTTGCTTTGAGCTCACGAATTGGATAATTATTTACAATACCGCCGTCAACTAACATCATATTATCTTTATTAATTGGTTGAAATAATGATGGTAAGGCGCTACTCGCAGCGATAGCTTGAGGTAAACTTCCAGCATCTAAAATTACTTGAGTTCCTGTTTCAATATTGGTGGCAACGCAAAAAAATGGTATTGGTAAATTTTCAAAACGTTCAACATCGCTAACATGTAGCATTAATTTAGATAATAAATTAAAGATATTTTGCCCTTTCGAAATTGCTGAAGGAATTTGCACTTTGAAATCAGTGAAGGGAAGAGAAAACGCATATTTTTCAGCAGTATCTCTTTCGTAAAAAGACTTTGAAGCACGGGGTATATGATCATTTATTAAATGATCAAAATTCACCAGTTTAAAAATTGAATCAATTTCATTCCCAGAGTAACCTGACGCATAAAGTCCTCCAATAATAGCACCAACACTCGTCCCAGCAACATAATCAATTTTCACACCCAGACTATCAATAGTTTTCAAGACACCAATATGTGCTAGGCCTTTGGCACCACCACCGCTTAATACCAATCCCACTTTTAAATTATTTTCACCTACAGACTGGGCCAGTGATAAGCCCACAAACATCCAGAGTATGACACAAAGATTTCGCTTCAATTAACAGGTTTTTGATGATAATAATTATAAATTTTTTCCGCTCTTGATACACCAACGACAGCTTCCAACTCATCTAATGTCGCATACGATATTCGTTGAACTGATTTTAACTGCTTTAATAATTCAATAATTGTCTTTTCTCCAATTCCAGGAATCGTTTCCAGCTCTGTATTTAACGCGGTTTTACTGCGTTTATTTCTATGATGTTCAATTCCAAAACGATGTGCTTCGTTTCTTAGTTGTTGAACAATTTTGAGAGTTTCACTTTTTTTATCTAAATATAAGGGTATCGAATCATTGGGATAATACAATTCTTCTAAACGTTTTGCAATCCCAATAATTGCAATAACACCCCGAAGTTTCAATCGATCTAGGCTTTTTAAAGCAGAAGATAGTTGACCTTTCCCTCCATCAATAATGATTAATTGAGGTAATGCTTGTTGTTCTTCAATCAAACGTTTATACCGTCTATAAACCACCTCTTCCATAGAGGCAAAATCATCTGGTCCTGTAACTGTTTTAATATTAAAATGGCGATAATCTTTTTTACTTGGTTTCCCGTTTTTAAATACAACACAGGCAGCTACTGGGTGTGTTCCTTGAATATTACTGTTATCAAAACATTCAATATGTCGAGGCTCTTTTTTCAATCTCAAATCTACTTTCATTTGTGCCATGACACGGTTTACATGTCGATCAGGATCAACAATCTTTACCTGTTTTAATTGTTCTAATCTATAATATTTTGCATTACGTAATGATAAGTCCAATACATGTTTTTTATCTCCTAACTTCGGCTCTATCACTTTTAATGTGTCTCCTAAGTTTACGCTAAAAGGGACATAGATTTCTTTTGATAAGGAATTAAAACGTTGTCTAATTTCAATAATCGCAAGTTCTAGAAGTTCCTTATCTGTCTCATTTAATTTCTTTTTTAATTCCAAGGTGTGTGAACGGACAATTGACCCCAAAGAAATCTGTAGGAAATTCACATAAGCATAGCTCTCATCACTGACAATAGTAAATACATCAACGTTATTAATTTTTGAACTTACTACTGTCGATTTGGATTGATAATTTTCCAAAATTTCTATCTTGCCCTTAATTTTGTGGGCTTCTTCAAATAACATTTTTTGAGAAAAATCGTTCATTTGATTTTTAAAACGCTGAAGTGAAGTTTTGAAGTTACCTTTTAAAATATCTCGAACAGCTTTGATGTGTTCTTCATATTCTAAAACCGATTCATGTCCTTCGCAAGGACCCTGGCAATTTCCAAGGTGGTACTCCAGACACACTTTATATTTTCCACTTTCAATTTTTTCTTGAGACAAATCAAATTTACATGTTCGTAATTGATATAAACCTCTTACTAAATCCAACAATGTATAAACTGTTTTCACACTAGTATACGGACCAAAATATTCGCTCCCATCTTTTAAGAGTCGCCTTGTTTGAAATACCCTCGGGAAACGCTCATTCTTAATACAAATCCAAGGATAGGATTTATCATCTTTCAATAACACATTATAACGAGGCCTATATTTTTTTATAAGATTATTTTCTAAAAGAAGCGCATCAGTTTCAGTTTCTACCACGATGTGCTTGATTTGAGCAATCTTTTTTACAAGAACTTTAGTCTTACCGCTATCATGCGTTTTAGTAAAATATGAACTAACTCTTTTTTTAAGGTTTTTCGCTTTACCGATGTATATGATGGTCTCATTTACATCAAAATATTGATATACCCCAGGCAAAGTCGGTAAGGTTTGCACCTGAATTTTAAGAAGAGAATTAGACATTACTCAAAGGTATATTAATTCCTACATAATGGAAAAATTCATATCCCTTTTTTAGTATATTGCGTAAATCTTAAGTAAATAACCACTTCATGAATATTGTAATTTTATCTAGAAATGAAAATCTTTATTCAACAAAACGTCTCAGGGAAGAAGCTGAAAATCGTGGTCATGACATTGAAATCATTGATCCTTTAAAGTGTGATATTATCATTGAAAAAGAAAAACCAACGATATATTACAATGATCGTTATCTAGATTATGTCGATGCTATAATTCCTAGAATTGGTGCTTCAGTAACCTTTTTTGGCTGTGCAGTTGTAAGACAATTTGAAATGATGAATGTTTTTACTATTGCCACCTCTGACGCCATTATTAGATCAAGAGATAAATTAAGAAGTTTTCAACGGCTGAGTAAAGCTGGTATTGGTATGCCAAAAACTGTCTTTACAAATTATTCGAGGGATGTTGAAAAGGTTATTTCGCATGTCGGTGGAACACCTGTGATTATAAAATTATTAGAGGGAACCCAAGGGCTTGGTGTGGTATTGGTAGAAACTAAAAATGCAGCTGAATCTGTTTTGGAAGCTTTCAATGGATTACAAGCAAGAGCCTTAGTACAAGAATACATCGAGGAGGCAAATGGTGCTGATATTAGGGCGTTGGTTGTGGACGGTCATGTTGTGGGGGCTATGAAACGTCAAGGGAAAGAAGGTGAATTCAGATCAAATTTACATCGAGGAGGTTCCGCAGAAATAGTAAAATTGAATGAAGCAGAAATTAAAGTTGCAATGAAAGCGTCACGTGCGTTAAATCTTCCTGTTTGTGGAGTTGACATGCTGCAATCTTCAAGAGGGCCATTGTTATTGGAGGTAAACTCAACGCCTGGACTAGAAGGTATTGAAGCAGCTACTCATAAAAATATTGCTCGTGCAATAATTACATTTATTGAGAGAAATAGAAGCTAAATAAATGAGTGAAAAAGAAGTTTTAGAAATCTTAGGAGTTAAAGTATTGTTAGGTGACAGCACAACTGTTTTCTTTAACGTTGCTAAATTACACACACAAAATAAAATTGATGTCCCCGTAATTATTGAACGCTCAAAAATTCCGGGACCAACAGTATTAGTTACTGCAGGCATTCATGGAGACGAAATAAACGGTGTTGAAATCGTTAGACAGCTTATCGCTAAAGGAATAAATAAACCAAAAAAAGGAACCATTATATGCATCCCTGTCATCAACGTGTTTGGCTTTATTCAAATGGATCGAGAATTCCCCGATGGGCGTGACCTAAATCGGGTTTTCCCAGGGAGCAGAAATGGTGCTTTGGCTAGCAGAGTAGCTCACAAGCTTACTCAGGAAGTTATTCCTCATGCAGACTTAATTTTAGACTTTCACACAGGTGGTGCAGATCGCTTTAATTCTGCACAAATAAGAATTACAAAAGGCGACAAGTCGTTAGAAGAGTTAGCGGAGGTGTTTGGAGCTCCTTTTATTTACAATTCAAAAAATCTGAATAAATCTTTTAGAAATACTGCCTTTAAATTAGGGATACCCATGCTATTATTTGAAGGAGGTAAGTCGTTTAATATCGATTCCAAAATAACTAATTCAGGTGTCAACGGAGTAAAAAGAGTTTTACATCATCTCGGCATGCTAAGACTAAAATATAAGGTTACAAAGCCAAAAAAATCAAGCGCATACATTATTGAAAGCAAATGGATAAGAGCCAAATACTCAGGCATGTTTAAAGCCTCTGTTTCTATAAATTCTTTTGTCAATCAGGATGACGTCATTGGACATATTACTGATCCTTATGGTAGTTTTAATCATTTTATAAAGGCCCCAAATTCTGGCTACCTTTTTAACATTAATGAAACCCCCTTAGTTTATCAGGGAGATGCCATATTTCATATTTCTACAAAATTATCAGATGACAAAAGCTGAATTGCGAAAAAAATATAAATTGTTAAGACAAAATACCACGGAAGAGTGGATCGATGAAAAAAGTTTGACTATTGCAAATCAATTATTAACCCTAAATATTTGGGGTAAATCATTTTATCATCTCTTTTTAACAATTGTTGCTAACAAGGAAGTAAACACTGACTATATTCTGAATATCCTATCAGGAAAAGACAAGAATATTGTCATTTCAAAAAGTAATTTCAACAGTGTAACTTTAGATAATTATCTTCTTACAGATAGTACAAAAATTAAGTTAAATCATTGGAACATCCCAGAGCCAACTGATGGAATCGAAATTGACTCTTCAAAAATTGACATTGTTTTTGTACCGCTTTTGTGTTGTGACAGTCAAGGACATCGCGTCGGATATGGTAAAGGGTTTTATGATAACTTCCTAGGAAATTGCAATCAAGAAGTACTAAAGATTGGATTATCTTTATTTGATATCGAAAGTTCAATTGATGATATTCATGAAAAAGATATCGCGCTAGACATCTGTGTTACACCGTCAAGTATTTATTACTTTAAATAATTTTAAATACTCGGGAAAGCACGTTTGTTGAATACAATTAACATACCAACGCCCGTGCTAATAGCCATATCAGCAAAATTAAACACGGGATTAAAAAACGTAAAATAATCTCCTCCATAAAACGGAACCCATTCAGGTAAATAGCCTTTCCAAAGTGGAAAATGTAACATATCTACGACTTTACCATGCAATAAGTTATCGTAACCACCTTCAACGGGAAGAAAAGAAGCTATTTGACCATAGCTATCATTAAATAAAACACCATAAAAAACAGAATCAATAATATTTCCAAACGCCCCTGCAAATATCAACGCTATCGCTAATATAAGAACATTAGATCCTTTGTGTTTTAAAGCACTATAAAGCCAATAACCAATCCCCGAAATCGCTATGAGTCTAAAACTCGTTAAAATAACTTTGGCAGTTCTGTCGGATATAAAAGATAAAAAGTCACTGAGTTTTGCACCCCAAGCCATACCATTATTTTCAACAAAAAGAATTTTAAACCATCCAAACACTCTAACTTCCTCTTGTAGCTCAAAATGTGTTTTTACATACAACTTTGACAGTTGATCAATGAGAAGGATAATGGCTATGATCGTAATTATTTTTTTCTGATTCATATAGTTGATTGAGACATAAAACTAAAAAGCGTCTCAGTTCTTGAGACGCTTTTTAGTTTTTAAACCATTTTTTATTGCATGTTTTTAGCTTCAATGCTCAAGGTGGCATGCGGTACTAATTCCAGTCTTTTTTTATTAATTAGTTTTCCTGTGACTCTGCAAATCCCGTAAGATTTATTTTCAATTCGAATTAGAGCATTTTTTAAGTCTCTGATAAATTTTTCCTGTCTAATTGCTAACGCAGAATTCGACTCTTTACTCATAACTGAACTACCCTCATCAAATGCTTTAAATGTAGGTGATGTGTCTTCTGTGCCATTGTTATGGTCATTCATATATGCACTCTTAATCAATTCTAAGTCATGTTGTGCCTTATTAATTTTTTCTTTAATTAGTGCTTTAAATGCAGCTAAATCTTTATCTGAATATCGTACTGTATTTTCTATTGCCATTTATTTAAATTTTTTGAATAATCAACTTGGTATTTACATCATCGAAAGCAATTTCCATACCATTTTTTAAGTCATCTAAAATCTCTAATTCATCCGTTAATGTTTCAGTCTTTAAATACTCTAAATTATTGTTTATTGCGTTTATAATATGTTCATCTTTTTGAAATTGTACTGCAATTCTATCCGTAAGTTCGAAACCTGATTCTTTACGAAGATTTTGAATTCTATTCACTAACTCTCTTGCAATACCTTCCTGTTTTAAATCCTCTGTTAAGGTAACATCCAATGCTACCGTTAATCTCCCTGAACTCGCTACAAGCCAACCCTCGATATCACGTGAAGTAATCTCTACATCCGATAACTCTAAAATAATGATTTTTCCATGAATTTCAACATCCAATTTACCCTTTTCCTCAATATTTTTGATGTCATTAGAATCAAAATTTTGGATTTTCTGTGCGATTGCTTTCATATCGCTTCCAAATCGCGGCCCTAACACTTTAAAATTAGGCTTAATTTGCTTAACTAAAATATCAGAAGCATCTCCTAAAACTTGGATTTCTTTTACATTCACCTCAGATTTTATTAAATCTGATACCGCAAGAATGGCCTCTTTTTCTGAAACATTACTCGTAGGAATCATAATTTTTTGTAGTGGCTGCCGCACTTTAATCTTTTGTTTTGCTCTCAATGATAATACCAGAGAAGATATGGTCTGTGCTGCTTCCATTTTACGTTCTAATTCCAAATCAATAAGATTGTTATCGCATACTGGGAAATTTGACAAATGAACACTTTCAAATGATTCCTTACCTGTCACTAAGTTAAGATCTAAATAGAGCCTATCCATGAAAAAAGGGGCTATTGGAGCTCCCAATTTTGCAACAGTCAACATACATGTGTACAAGGTCTGATAGGCAGAAATTTTATCAGTTTCATAATTCCCCTTCCAAAAACGTCTTCTACTTAATCTGACAAACCAGTTACTTAAATAATCTTGAGTAAATTCAGAAATTGCACGAGCCGCTTTAGTTGGCTCGTAGTCTGAATAAAACGCATCAACTTTTTGTATCAGCGTATGTAATTCAGATAAAATCCAACGATCAATTTCTGGCCTAACCTCGTTTGGAATGTCTGTCTCGATATATTTGAATTGATCAAGATTCGCATACAACGTAAAAAATGAATACGTGTTATAAAGGGTTCCAAAAAATTTTCGTTTTACCTCCTCTATTCCATCCAAATCAAATTTAAGATTGTCCCATGGATTTGCGTTCATGATCATGTACCAACGTGTAGCGTCGGCACCATAAGTATCTAATGTTTGGAATGGATCTGTTGCGTTTCCTAAACGCTTTGACATTTTTTGTCCATTTTTATCAAGAACCAATCCATTAGAAACAACATTTTTGTAGGCTACTGAGTCAAAAACCATAGTTCCTATGGCATGTAAGGTATAAAACCATCCTCTTGTTTGATCAACACCTTCTGCAATAAAATCAGCTGGAAAAGAGGTATTGTTGTCAATCAACGTTTTATTTTCAAAAGGATAATGCCACTGCGCATAAGGCATAGAGCCCGAATCAAACCATACGTCAATAAGATCACTTTCACGCTTCATGGCCTTTCCTGACTCTGACACAAGCGTTATACCATCAACAATATTCTTATGTAAATCTATTTTGTCGTAATTTTCCTCAGTGTTATTTCCTATTTCAAATGATTCAAAAATATCTTTAGTTAACAGCCCTGCTTGGACCGATTTATTCATTTCATTCTTCAACTCTTCAACAGATCCAATACAAATTTCTTCGGTGCCGTCTTCCGTTCTCCAAATAGGTAAGGGTATTCCCCAATAACGAGATCGAGATAAGTTCCAGTCATTAGCGTTTGCAAGCCAATTACCAAAACGTCCAGTACCTGTAGATTTTGGTTTCCAATTAATGGTTTCGTTTAAGTCAACCATTTTATCTTTGATATCGGTAACTTTTATGAACCACGAATCTAAGGGATAGTAAAGAATTGGTTTATCTGTTCTCCAACAATTTGGGTAACTATGCTTGTACTTTTCAACCTTAAAGGCTTTATTTTCTTCTTTTAGTTTAATGGCTAACTCAACATCCACAGAGCGCTCAGGCACTTCTCCTTCTAGATAATATTCATTTTTGACATACTTTCCCGCAAGTTCCTTCATTTCAGGTCTAAATTTACCTTGTAGATTGACAAGCGGAACTAAATTCCCGTTATCATCTTTTACTAACATAGGAGGTATTTCAGGTTTTGCCTGTTTGGCAACAATCGCATCATCAGCACCAAATGTAGGTGCTGTATGAACAATACCCGTTCCGTCTTCGGTTGTCACAAAATCTCCAGAAATAACTCTAAAAGCATTTTCCGGATTATCGTGTGGGATTGCGTATGATAGCAATTGCTCATAGGTAATCCCAATTAAATCACTCCCCTTAAAAGATGTACCAATATAGTATGGAATTTTCTTATCGCCACACTGGTAAAGATCAAGGTCAGATATCGTGTCTAGCTTTTTAAATTTGCCTGAAAATTGATATTCTACTAATTTTTCAGCTAAAATGACATTAATTCTCTCAAATGTATATTGATTAAACGTTGTTACTAGAACGTAGTTAATCTTAGGACCAACTGTTAAAGCAGTGTTACTCGGTAATGTCCATGGTGTCGTAGTCCATGCCAAAAAATAAATGTCTCCCTTATTTTGTAGAAAAGATGGAAGCTTATCAGACATTGCTTTAAACTGAGCGACAACCGTGGTATCAGTAACATTTTGATAAGTTCCAGGTTGGTTGAGCTCATGCGAACTTAGCCCAGTACCTGCTTTGGGAGAATACGGTTGAATCGTGTATCCCTTATACAGCAATTTCTTTTTGTATATTTCTTTTAACAACCACCATACAGATTCCATGTATTTTGACTTGTAAGTCACATAAGGGTCATCCATATCAACCCAATAACCCATTCTTTGAGTTAAATCATTCCACACATCAGTATATCTCATCACCGCTTTTCTACATGCAGCGTTGTAATCCTCAACAGAAATACTTGTTCCAATATCTTCTTTTGTAATACCAAGTTCTTTTTCAACACCGAGCTCTATCGGTAATCCATGCGTGTCCCAGCCAGCTTTACGCTTTACTTGATATCCTTTCATCGTCTTGTAACGAGGAAAAATATCTTTGATGGCTCTTGCTAAAACATGATGTACTCCCGGTAAACCATTGGCTGAAGGAGGGCCTTCATAAAACACATAAGGTGTCTTTCCCTGACGTGTAGACACGCTTTTTTTGAAGACATCGTTTTTTTCCCAATAGTTTAGAATTTCTTCAGCTACTTTTGGTAAGTCAAGTCCCTTGTGTTCAGGAAATTTCACAATCATGGTATCACTTTTGATTTTGAGCAGCGAAATTAAGCAATTTTTAGAAAAATGAGCCGTTCATTCACTTAAATTAAGTAATCGCCTTCACCAAATCTTCAATCTTTGAAACTAATTGAATTTTAATCGTAGTGTTCTTTAGTGATAACTTGTTATACTTAGATATAAAAATTGTTGAAAAACCTAATTTTTCTGCTTCTAAAATACGCTGTTCTGCCCGCTGAATTGGACGAATTTCACCAGAGAGACCAACCTCTCCTGCAAAACATAGATGATTTTCTAAAGCAACATCTTCATTTGATGATAAAATAGCTGCAATCACAGCTAAATCTATTGCAGGATCATCGACATTTATACCCCCTGTTATATTCAAAAACACATCCTTCGCTCCTAAACGAAAACCTGCACGTTTTTCTAAAACAGCTAATAGCATATTAAGACGTTTAGCATTAAAACCCGTAGTGCTTCTTTGAGGTGTTCCGTAAACAGCCGTGCTAACGAGTGCTTGTACTTCAATCATTAAAGGTCTCATCCCTTCAATTGTTGCAGCAACAACGTTCCCCGAAAGCTCCTCTTCCTTTTTTGATATAAGGATTTCACTTGGATTACTCACCTCCCTTAACCCTGAACCCAGCATTTCATAAATTCCAAGTTCATTGGTTGATCCAAAACGATTTTTATTGACTCGTAAAATCCTAAATACATGATTTCGATCACCTTCAAATTGCAAAACGGTATCTACCATATGCTCTAAAATTTTTGGTCCTGCGATACTGCCGTCTTTGGTAATGTGGCCTATCAAAATAACTGGGGTTGCAGTCTCTTTAGCGAACTGAATAAGCTCTGAGGTACATTGTTTTATTTGAGAGATGCTTCCCGATGACGATTCAATGTAGTCACTGTGCAGTGTTTGAATTGAATCAATCACAATGATGTCAGGCTGTAAGGATACGGTTTGCTTAAATATATTTTGCGTCTTGGTTTCAGTTAATAAATAGCAACTCTTGGTATTTGGATTAATACGTTCAGCACGCATTTTTATTTGTTTTTGGCTTTCCTCTCCTGACACATACAATGTTTTGAAGGGTAAGTTTAATGCAATTTGTAACAGTAACGTACTTTTTCCAATTCCGGGCTCTCCCCCCAAAAGTGTCAGTGACCCCGGAACAATTCCTCCTCCCAAAACTCGATTAAATTCCTTATCATTAGTCTTTAATCTTTCCTCGCTTGATGTAACAATATCGTGGATGAGTGTTGGCTTTGGTATTTGTTTAGTACCAGCTGTAGTCCCTTGCCAATCGCTTTTTACTGTTTTTTGTACAAGTTCTTCTGCAATAGTATTCCAAGATTTACATGAGGTACATTGCCCTTGCCACTTAGCATATTGACTACCACAATTTTGACAAAAAAAAGTTGTTTTAATCTTCGCCATTAATACCCAAAATCTCTTTTAATTTGATCTGCTCTTTCAAACATATCATCTTTTGTGTAGCCTCCAATTTCCTCAAGCATGTAGGCTGATTGATAAGTGCGCATCGCTTTTTTTGACTGCCCTGATTCTTCATAATATCTAGCCAAATAATAGTTACCTAACAATGTTTCTGAATACTCTTGACGCGCTAATTTCCCCAACGCCTCAAAATAATCAAATTCTTTTTTCTTCTCTATAGCGGCTGCAATTGCCTTAAAATCATTGATTAATATTTTCTTTTCCAGTCCAAATAATGACTCAATAATGTCATATTTTTCTTTTAAATAATCAACTGGTGACGTCTCTAAAGCTAAAATTTGATCCTGATATTCTTGTTTGCTGATTGGTTGAAATGCAAAGAAAATTGATTCAAGAGCTGTTGGTAATGCATGCGCAGGAGTTGTGTAATGCGTTGTTCCTTGAAAAGTATCCATTTGATATAACAGCTTTTCGTTATTCAGATCAATAATTGCCGTATTTAAGGCGCTAACATCATCCATTACAGGTTTCAAATCATTGTCCGAAGACGCTACGTAATAAAATATTTTTTTCTCAAACTGTCCTAATCTTTCAGGAATATAGGTCAGCATGTCTGGTGCTAAAAAAGGACTTATATTAATGTAGGCCTGAAAAATTGGTTTTGGCTTCAGTAAAAAGTAATTGATAAAATTTGATGATTCACCATGGCCCACAGCGACTTTAAACTTTGACAAACGATATTCCTGCTCCAAATTGGATAATAACTCCATTGTTAAAAACTCAAAAAAATCTGCTCCTGTTTCTATGGGCAACGAATTTTGCTCGGAATAGTAATTATCTTGATCTCTTGTGTTAACTTGATTTACACCAACAACAATGGCTTCAGGTATATCCTCCCAATATGAATAGTAATCCACATTACCAGCCACAGCTTCAAATAAATAATCTCCATCTAAAACAAGAAACAAAGGATATGACTTATCAGTATTTCCCTCATAATTCCTGGGTAATTGAATTTTGACTTGTCGTGTTTCACCTAATTTTTCAGAAGGATACTCTTTATAGATTGTCTGGGCATTTACAATTGAAAAACTAAAGATGCATAAACATGTTTTTATAATAACATTCATTCTTATTGAATTGTATTTGGTTCTTGCAAGGTAATTAATTATTGCGTTCTATTAAAAATTGGTAAGTAAAGAAATGACACACTTCCAAGAAGGATAATCATTACAGTTTGAGCAGTCCAAATAATCCAACCAAATGCAATACTAGGAGTCTCAGGAATATCAAATAAAGAGAATGCCACGCCAACTGCTAACGGATAGACAAAAATACCCCCATTGGTAGCGGCAATCGTAAAACTAGCGGATATAAAGGCTACTAGAATAGCTCCAAATGATATATTATTTAGTTCCGGAACAGCAAAAGAAGTTACATAAAACATCAGGACATACATCGTCCAAATAAAAAATGTATGGAAAATGAAAGGCCAACTTTTGTCCATTTTAAAGACGCTCAACATGCCATCCATCAAGCCACTCAACATTTGTTTTATTTTTAACACAAATTTCATATCACTATATTTAAAACCAAATAGTAAAAGAAGTGCTAATATTATTAAAACTGCACACACAGCCATCAACAATCCCCTATTAAAATTTGCTAATAAAAGATTAGAAATATAATTAAACTCTAATAACAGCGCTATCAAGGCAACACCTAAAATCATAATTAAGTCAGCAAATCGCTCTGCCACTATCGTTCCAAAACCTTTTTCAAATGGCACTTTTTCATAGTTTGCTAGGGCTGCAGCTCGTAATATTTCTCCAGATCTTGGAATACCAAAATTTGCCAAATATGCTATAAAAACAGCCATAATACTATTCATTAATTTTGGCTGATACCCTAATGGGTGTAACATAAATCTCCATCTGTAGGCTCGTGATAAATGGCTACAGATACCAAGGATTACACCTAAAAAAATGTAACTGTAATTAGCGTTTTTAAAATAAGGAATGAACCTTTCCACAGGTAATTTTGAAAAAGTATACCACCCAAAAAATACAGCTAATAACAGCGGTACAATTACGTTTAAAACTTTCCTGTTTAATGACATTAAAAAATTTATTTCAAAAGATTTGTTGCTTCATCAGGAAACACCAAAGCAGGCTTAAATATTTTTGCTTCCTCAACGTTCATAAATGCGTATGTAATGAGAATCAAAGTGTCTCCAACCGACACTTTTCTTGCTGCTGCACCGTTCAAAGTTATTTCACCACTCTTGCGTCTTCCCGGAATCACATAGGTTTCTAATCGCTCACCATTATCATTATTAACAATCTGAATCTTTTCCCCTTGAATAATATTTGATGCATCCATAAGGTCTTCATCAATGGTTATACTACCAATATAATTTAAATCTGCGCCTGTAACTTTTACACGGTGAATTTTTGATTTTACAACTTGAATTTGCATTAGATAAAGTTAATTAATTAAGTGCGATATTGTCGATGAGTCTAATTTCGTCAGCATATACAGCAATAAACGCACGGTATTTTATATTATTTGATTTTATTTTAATGGGTTTTAAAGTGTCTTCATCAGAAATAACAAAATATTCTAATTTTAAAATAGTATTATTTAAGAATACTTTAGCAACCCAATCAAGGATTGTCGTGACACTTTCTGTGCCAAATTTAAGCTTGGCAGTCTTTAATGTTTTGTAGATTAAGGCTGCCTCATTTTTTTGTAAATCACTCAAACGCTCATTTCTAGAACTCATTGCTAATCCTGAGGACTCTCTATAAATTTGACAACCAATAATTTGGGTTGCCAATTGCCGCTTTTTAACCAATTTTCTAATAATTTGTAATTGTTGAAAATCTTTTTCTCCGAAGTAGGCCTTGTTTGGCTCGATTAATTGAAGTAATCTCTTAACAACCGTTCCTACACCGTCAAAATGTCCGACTCTAAATTTCCCCTCCATTTCGTGCTCGAGACCGTCAAAATCAAAAGATTCTGTCTCTATTTTATCGTTATAAATAGCCTTTACTGTTGGGGCAAATAAAATAATATTAGAATTTGATAGTGTCTTAAGCAAAGAAATATCTCTGTCTAAATTTCTTGGATACTTGTTTAAATCTTCTGGATTATTAAACTGTGTAGGATTTACAAAAACACTGACAACCACATAGTCGTTATTTCGTAAAGCTTCCTCCATTAAAGTAAGATGCCCTTTGTGTAAAGCGCCCATTGTAGGAACAAAACCAATGCTATTATTTTCAGCTTTTTTGATTTTTATTACCTGAGTAATTTCTCGACTTGTAATATAAACTTCCACTTTATTAAAAAATTAACAGCGTGCAAACTTAATATAATACTGTTAATCTGCATAATTTTTGTAATTTTGCGTGTTTTTTATTCTGACATAAGAATGATTGGTTCTCACGAAATTACAAAACAGCAACGTTTTTTTATTTCTACAGCGTTTACAATCGTATTTTTTAAGTAAAAAACAGCTAAACTAAGACAAATGAAAGATAAGAGAATATTGTATGTGTCCTCAGAAGTAGTGCCGTACCTGCCAGAAACCGAAATTTCCTCAATGTCATTTGAAGCGCCAAGAATGGTAAATAAGCAAGGAGGTCAAATACGTATTTTTATGCCGCGATATGGAAATATCAATGAGCGTAGACATCAATTACATGAAGTTATTCGCTTATCCGGGATAAATCTTGTCATAAATGATTTGGATATGCCTTTGATAATTAAAGTTGCTTCCATCCCGAAAGAAAGAATTCAAGTTTATTTCATTGATAATGAAGAGTATTTTAAGCGAAAAGCTACGTTGACTGATGAAAATGGAAAGATGTTTACTGATAATGACGAGCGTGCAATTTTCTTTGCTAAAGGAGTTATCGAAACTGTTAAAAAATTAAATTGGGCTCCAGACATTATTCATGTGCATGGATGGTTGGCATCGTTACTCCCTCTTTACTTAAATGAATATTACAAAAATGAACCCTTATTCTCAGAGAGCAAAATTGTCACATCCATATACAATCAAAGTTTTGAAAGTACGTTAGATAAAAAGATGATACAAAAAATTAAATTTGATAATATTGACGATAATGCCATAGCTGTTTTAAGCGAGCCATCTTACGTAAATATCATGAAAGTGGCTATCGATAATTCAGATGCCTTAATTATTGGATCTCAAGACATCCCTGGGGAGCTGCAATCTCACCTTGAGAAAAGTGGCAAACCTGTCCTAGGATTTCAGCATCCTGATGAATTTGCTGAGGCGTACACCGAATTTTATAGCACTAAAGTTTTAAGTTAGACTCTATGACAATACCTAACACCATGTTGCGAAATATTTTCCTCATTACAGCTGTTGCACTAAGTTTTTCTTCTTGTGAAAAAGATTTTGCAAGTATTGATTCGGATGTTGTTAATTCAGATAACACCTCCAATTTTGGAACTGACTTTCTAAATTTCCCTGTCAAAGCATACAATAAAAAAATTGAACCATTTCAAACCAATGGGCTGCCAGTTAATTTGCTGGGGTTCAATAATGACCCAACCTTTGGTAATTCAACAATCAATTTTGTAGGTCAAATGACACCTTCTGCCTATGATCCAGAATTTGGTGAAAATGTTACACTGGACTCAGTGGTCTTAACCATTCCTTACTTTAGCAGAGCAATTGAAACAGATGAAGATGGCAACAACACCTATCTCATAGACTCAATTTTTGGTGACACGTCAATCAAATTGTCCGTTTACAAAAACAACTTCTTTCTTAGAGATTTTAACCCTGAGTTAGAATTTGACTCAGCGCAACGTTATTTTTCAAATGGAACATCATCGAGTAGTGATGTGATTAATGCTTCGGATTTAGAAGGAGAATTACTATACGAAAACCTTGAGTTTCTTCCTAGTGCTGATGAAATAAGACTGACAACTGTAGAGGTAGATGAAAACGGTGATCCGGTTTTAGACGAAGAGGGTAACGAAAACGCCATCGTGTCAACAAGGCAGTCTCCTGCCATAAGAGCTGTTTTAAACAATCCAAATGATACGTTTTGGCAAGAATTAATATTTGATAAAGAAGGGCAACCTGAGCTGAGCAACGAAAATAATTTCACAAACTATTTTAGAGGGTTGTACCTGAAGGCAGAGGCAACAGGAGTTGACGGAACCATGATGTTATTGAATTTAGCCTCTACAAATACCAATATCACGCTTTATTACACGAGCGACATAGAAAATACAGATGACACAGGTTCTGATAGCGAGACTCAAACCCAGTCAGGACAATTTGTTATGAATTTTTCAGGGAACGGTGTGAGTTTGTATGATAATAACTTCATAACCATACCAAATGGTGACACTGTAAATGGTGATGAAACGATTTATCTTAAAGGAGGAGAAGGGTCGATGGCAATGATTGAGTTATTCCAAGGAACAGTTGAAGATGATGATGGTAATCAAGTTGATGCTTTTGACTACTTTAAAAGATCCTTCAGAGAAGAAAATGAGGATAACACTTTCACCCAAAAACGTTTAATTAACGAAGCTTACCTAGAATTTTTTGTCAATCAAAACTTAATAAACGGTGAAGAACCAGACCGTATATATTTATTTGATCCGATTAGAAATACCGCATTGATTGATTATTTCTTAGATCAATCTGCTAGCGACACACAAATTAATGCAAAAATTCTTCACCTCGAACCACTTGTGCGTGTTGATGACGAACCAAATGGCAAGGGTGTGAAATATAAAGTTAGAATTACAGAACATTTGAATAATATCATTGTTAGAGATTCTTCAAACACAAAATTAGGACTCGTTGTCACTACGAATGTCAATACCATTGAAAATTACTCGGTAAAACCAGAGAATGATGATGATGGTGTACTTCAACTTCCTGCAGGAGCTATTTTATCAACACGAGGCACAGTACTGTATGGAAACAACACCAACAATGAGGATAAAAAAGTCAAATTAACGGTCTATTATACAGAACCTGATAACTAAAGACATATGTGCGGTATTGTGGGTTACATTGGATCGCGAGAAGCGTATCCTATCATTATTAAAGGCTTAAAGCGTTTAGAGTATCGTGGTTATGATAGTGCTGGAATTGCATTATACGATGACGGCACTATTAAGCTCTCCAAAACCAAGGGTAAAGTTGAAGATTTAGAGAGTAAAGTTCAAAACGAAATATCAACACAGGGAACCTTAGGTATTGGCCATACGCGTTGGGCAACTCATGGTGTCCCAAACGACACAAACTCACACCCACATTATTCAAATTCTGGTGATTTAGTTATCATTCATAATGGAATCATAGAAAATTATGAATCTCTAAAAAATGAGTTAGAGAAACGAGGCTATTCATTCAAATCTGACACGGACACCGAAGTGTTGATTAATCTCATAGAAGAAATTAAAAAAAACAGTAAGGTTAAACTTGGGAAGGCAGTACAAATTGCGCTTAACCAAGTGGTAGGAGCTTATGCAATTGCTGTTTTTGATAAAAATAAGCCGAATGAAATTGTTGTTGCTAGATTAGGTAGTCCTTTGGCTATTGGTATTGGTGAAGACGAGTATTTTATAGCAAGTGATGCCACACCTTTTATCGAGTACACAAATAATGCCATTTACTTAGAGGATGAAGAAATGGCGGTGGTAAGACGGCATAAAAAAATAAAAATTAGAAAAATAAAAGATGATTCTTTAGTGAGTCCTTACATTCAAGAACTTCAACTTAATCTTGAACAAATTGAAAAAGGAGGGTTCGATCACTTTATGCTCAAAGAAATTTATGAGCAACCTCATGCAATTAGAGACACTTACAGAGGGCGTTTACTTTCAGATCAAGCGATTATTAAAATGGCTGGGGTTGAAGATAATATGAAGACGTTTTTAAATGCAAACAGAATCATAATTGTTGCCTGTGGCACGTCATGGCATGCTGGATTAGTAGCTGAGTATATTTTTGAAAATTTAGTTAGAATTCCTGTTGAAGTAGAATATGCTTCAGAATTCCGGTATAGAAATCCTGTTATTAATAACAATGATGTTGTTATCGCTATTTCACAATCTGGTGAAACAGCTGACACACTAGCGGCTATAAAGTTAGCAAAAGCATCTGGTGCCTTCGTATTTGGAGTATGTAATGTGGTTGGGTCATCTATTGCCCGAGAAACAGACGCGGGAGCCTATACTCATGCGGGTCCAGAAATTGGTGTTGCTTCAACAAAAGCTTTTACAACTCAAATTACTGTTCTCACATTAATCGCTCTAAGATTAGCTAGGGCTAAAGGGACTCTAACAAGTTCTGATTATAGAAAACACCTAATTGAATTAGAAATGATTCCTGAAAAAGTGGAGCATACTCTAAGTTCAGATTCCCTTGTGAAATCAATTGCTGATATTTACAAGAGTGCCCAAAATTTTCTTTATTTAGGAAGAAATTATAATTTTCCGGTAGCTCTTGAAGGAGCTCTTAAGCTTAAAGAAATTTCATACATCCATGCAGAGGGATATCCCGCTGCAGAAATGAAGCACGGTCCAATTGCCTTAATTGACGAAAATATGCCTATCGTTGTGATTGCAACCAAAAAAGGCCATTATGAAAAAGTTGTTAGCAACATCGAAGAGATTAAAGCTAGAAAAGGTAAAATTATAGGAATTGTTACTGAGGGTGATACTTCAGTCAAAAATTTGGCAGATCATGTTATTGAAGTACCTGAAACCTTGGAGTGTTTGGTTCCATTACTAACAACTATTCCGTTACAACTATTATCTTATCATATTGCAGTGATGCTTGACAAGAATGTTGATCAACCGCGCAACTTGGCAAAATCAGTGACGGTCGAGTAGGTTTATGGGGTTAATAAATCTTACCCCTATAAATGGGTGGTAAAGTTCTCATTATCAATTATTACCACCAACCTTTGGTAGCATCGTAATTCTAATTTGAATTAAGTTTATATTGTTTTCGTATGTCGGTTTGGTTGGATCTGAATCATATAAAAACAATCTGTGACTCTCAAGTAGTCTAATTTAATATGGCATTGGAATATTCTTATTAACGTCGTGTTTTTTTAAGAATCCGATATTTTTTAAAGGTCTTATTTACAAAGTCCTTAACAAATAGATAATTTTTTTATCATTTTGTATGGCGATAACCCACATTATATTTATATTGTCATTGAATAACTAACTTAAAACCCTAAGATGAGAACAATTACGCAATTATTTTTGCTGCTTTTTTGTGCGTTTACTTATGCACAAACAACAGTAACCGGAACTGTTACGGATGAAACTGGACAACCTCTGCCAGGTGCCAACGTTGTCGTTGTAGGCGCCTCAACAGGTGCTATTACAGACTTTGATGGCAAATATTCCTTAACCTATGATCAGTCTCCCCCGTTTTCAATTCAAGCGAGTAGTGTTGGATTTGAAACAAACACGCAAGAAGTAACAACAAATCCACAAACCATAGACTTCACAATGGAGGAAGGGAATGTGTTGGATGAAATTGTCATTTCGGCTTCTAGAACACCAGAAAGAATCTTTGAGTCACCAGTAACTGTTGAGCGTTTTGGTCTTAAGGAAATAAAAAATACAGCTTCTGCAGATTTCTACGACGGTTTAGAAAATCTAAAAGGTGTTGATGTCAATACAAATAGTTTAACATTTAAGTCAATCAATACTCGTGGTTTTGCAACATTTGCCAATACGCGTTTTATGCAATTGGTTGATGGTATGGATAATTCAACGCCAGCCTTAAACTTTCCAATCGGAAATTTAGTTGGTATGATTGAGACGGATGTACAAAGTGTTGAATTATTACCCGGTGCGTCCTCTGCATTGTATGGAGCCAATGCTTTTAATGGTATCTTATTTATGACTAGTAAAAGTCCTTTTGATCATGAAGGGATTAGTGGTTACGTAAAACAAGGAATTACTTCTCAAGAATCTGCTGGCGATAATAGTTATACCGATTTTGGTATTCGAGTTGCTAAAAAGTTCAGTGATAAGTTTGCTGTAAAAGCCAATATTGGTTACCTCAAAGGTACAGATTGGGCCGCAACAAGCGAAGTTGATAGTGATGTCATAGGCGGAACAAGAGAGTCAAATCTTAATTACAATGGTATCAATGTATATGGAGATGAGGTGTCAACGGATATAAAATCTGTAGCGGTTACCCTAGAAGGATTGGGTATTTTACCTGCAGGAGCAAACGCATTAGTGCCTTCTGTTAATGTAAGTAGAACAGGTTATAACGAACGTGAGTTAACTAATTATAACGCCGAGAGTCTGAAAGCAGACTGGGGTATCTACTACCGCCCTTGGGGAGATGATTTTGAAATCCAATATGTTGGAAAAATGGGGACGGGGAGTACGATCTACCAAGGAACCAACAGATACAATATCGATAATTTTAAACAAAACCAACATAAAATAGAAGTGAAAAATGATAACTTCTTTTTAAGAGGTTATGTGGTTAGTGATGACGCCGGTGATTCTTATGATATGGTTTTTACAGGTATCAATATCAATAGAGCATGGAAAGATGATAATACATGGTTTGGAGAATATGTTGGAAATTATGTTGCAGCTACCTTAGGTGGAGCGACCAATGAAGCTGCTCATGCTGCTGGTAGAGCTGCCGCAGAGTCTGGCCGTTTTGAACCAGGTTCAGCTGGCTTTAAACAAGCATTTAATGAAAGTGTCAATGATCCAGATTTATCCACAGGGTCTAAATTTCAAGATGCCTCAAAATATTACCACCTCGATGGAAACTACAATTTTAGTCATTTGACAGATTTTGCAGATATTCAAGTGGGGACTTCCTACAGAAGATATAGTTTAAATTCTTCTGGGACTATTTATACAGATTTTGATGGGGCAATTGATTATTCTGAATTTGGAATATACACTCAAATCCAAAAGAAATTTGATTTATCGGAAAGTTCGAGTTTGAAATTAACAGGATCAATCCGCTATGATAAGTCAGAATTTTTTGATGGCTTTTTATCACCGAGACTATCAGCTGGTTTCACTATCAACAAAAATCATAACATTAGAGCCTCGGTACAAACTGGATTTAGAAACCCTACTACACAAGACTTATTCATTGGTCTTGATGCCGGTCGTGCTATCCTCGTTGGTTCTGCCCCTGACAATTTAGATCGTTACTCAAGGTCTTACAGTGTGAGCGGTGGTGGTCAAGCACTCGGAGTTCCAGCATCAGTAGTGCAAACGGGAAGAGCCGCTTATGAAAACTCATACAGTCTCTCCTCAGTATTAGCCCTTGGAGCAACAGGAAATCCTGCTGTTTTAGAAATTGCAAACCCTGAACTAGTTAAGCCAGAACAAGTAACCTCTGCTGAATTTGGATATCGTGGAAAACTTGATAAAGTGATTATCGATTTCAGTGCATATCGAAATAGTTATAAAGATTTTATCTCTCAAGAAACAGTAATCGCTCCCTTATATGGAACTGTTGGTGATGGTGCGTTATCAGTAGCTGCAATTGCCAATGCTGATTACAAGGCCTACAGTACATATACCAATGCTGAAGCTGACGTCAATTCTTATGGTGCGTCTATTGGATTGTCAACCAAAATATTTGGAGATTATGATTTAAGCGCAAACTACACCTACTCAAAACTTGATTTTGACCAGGAAGCTTATCCTGATTTTGTGACGAATTTCAATACCCCAGAACATAAATTTAAAGCTTCATTTGGAAATACAGATCTCTTCAAGAATTTTGGATTTAATCTCGCATACCGTTTTACGGATGACTATTTTTGGGAAGCAAGTTTTGGAAATGGTTTAGTCCCAGAATACCACACATTAGATGCACAAATAAATTTAAGAGTCCCATCAATGAAGTCAACCTTCAAGGCGGGTGGAACTAACCTATCAGGAAATGAATATTTTACAGCATTTGGAACAGGATTCATAGGTTCTATGTATTATGTATCATGGACCATTAATAATCTATAAAAATTAAAAGAATAATCTAAATTTAAGACATTTTAACATTATAACACTCAACACTAAAAATGAAAACACTAAAACACTTATTGCTAGGTGCAATACTCATTGGGTTCAACGCATGTAATGAACCTGAGGATATCGTTGAATTACCCGAAAATGTGGTATTGCCAGAATTAACTTCTGGAGATGCTGATTTTTCAAACTTTGTTTCTATTGGTAACTCATTAACCGCAGGGTTTACTGATGGAGCCTTATTTATAGCGGCCCAAGAAAATTCTTTTCCAAACATACTAGCAGAGAAATTTTCTCTTGTGGGTGGTGGAGCTTTTACACAACCACTAATGAATGATAATTTTGGCGGCTTGGCCGCGGGTGGTACAAGGATAACCTCACCAAGATTGATTTTTGGTGGTTCTGGGCCGGTGCCATTAGAATCAGTAATTGGTGCTGTTACAGTGACCACAGATATTGCTTTGAACAACCCAACAGGTCCGTTCAATAATTTGGCAGTTCCAGGAGCAGCAAGTTTTCATTTAATTGCTCCAGGATATGGTAATCTTGCTAACGTAAGTCTCGGTCTTGCAAATCCTTACTTTGTAAGAATGACAGGGTCTACGCCCAATGCTACGGTTATGGAATTAGCGGTACAACAATCACCAACATTTGTTTCATTATGGATTGGTGCAAATGATGTCCTAGGGTACGCCTTAGGAGGTGCATCCTCTGCAGGACCAACACCACAACCAACATTTGATTTCTCCATTGCTACCATTATGAGTAGTCTTGCAGGAACCAAGGGAGTAATGACCAATATCCCTTACGTTACTGATATACCTTATTTCACCACTATCCCTTATAATACTATCCCTTTAGATGGTGCAACTGCAGGACTTGTTAATGGAGGGTATGCTCCATACAATGGCGGTATTCAAGCGGCTTATGCAGCACTTGCTGGCACTGGACTATTTTCAGAAGAAGAAGCCAATAGTAGAATTATAAACTTTACAGAAGGAAATAATGCCGTTGTTATTGAGGATGAGTCCTTAACGGATCTTGGAGCAATAAATCCTGCGTTTGCTGGTTTACCGAAATATAGACAAGCGACTGCAGAAGATTTACTTATTTTGCCAAGTGCGACATTTTTAGGAACCACTGTCGGAGGTAATCCCTTATTGATTAATGGTGTCTCTGTGCCCCTTGCCGATAATTGGGTACTAGTGCCAAGTGAAAAACAAGAGATTAAAACAGCTATTGACAATTTTAATGTGACCATAAAAGGTGCTGCAGACTCAGCAGGTTATGCGTTTTTAGATGCTAATGCCTTATTTCAGGAATTATCTACCGTAGGTTATACAGACGGTGATTATACTTTAACGTCAAGTTTAGTGACTGGAGGGGCGTTATCATTAGATGGTGTTCACGGTACTGCTAGAGGATATGCTTTAATTGCAAATGAACTTATGAAAGCAATAGATGCCAAATACGGCTCTAACTTTGAGGCCTCTGGAAACCTTGTTGACATTGGAGACTATCCAACCAATTATTCACCATCGTTGCAGTAAACATAAACATACTGACTTACAAAAAACCCGAAATAAATTTTCGGGTTTTTTATTTTTCAAAACTAATTCGAATTATTTCATTTCTGAATTCAAAAAAACTTCCACTTTTTGATACTTTTTGTATGTGGTTTTTTAATTAAAAGCTATATCTTTGCAGCGCGAAAAAACACCTATTTTTTCGAATTTTTTTAAAGAAAAACAATAAACACATAAGTAATGTCAAAAGTTACAGGTAAAGTTGCACAAATAGTTGGTCCAGTAATCGATGTAGAATTTGGTTCTGGTGCCGAACTCCCAAGAATTTATGATTCATTAGAAATAAACAGACCTGATGGATCTACTTTAGTACTCGAAGTACAGTCACACATTGGTGAAGACACAGTTCGTACCATTGCTATGGATTCCTCTGATGGATTGAGTAGAGGTACTGAAGTAGTCGCAACTGGTGCACCAATTCAAATGCCAATTGGAGATGATGTTTACGGACGTCTTTTTAATGTGATTGGAGACGCTATCGATGGTCTTGGAAACTTACCTAAAGCTGGTAACGAAGGATTACCAATTCACAGAGAAGCACCAAAGTTTGAAGATTTATCAACCTCAACAGAAGTATTATTTACTGGGATCAAGGTTATTGACCTTATCGAGCCCTATGCTAAGGGTGGTAAAATTGGATTATTTGGTGGTGCGGGTGTTGGTAAAACAGTACTTATTCAAGAATTAATAAACAACATCGCGAAAGGACATGGTGGCCTTTCTGTTTTTGCAGGTGTTGGAGAAAGAACACGTGAAGGAAATGATTTACTTCGTGAAATGTTAGAATCAGGAATTATACGTTACGGAGACGACTTCATGCACTCGATGGAAGAAGGTGGTTGGGATCTCCAAAAAGTAGATAAGTCCGCTATGAAAGATTCTAAAGCAACGTTTGTGTTTGGCCAAATGAATGAACCTCCTGGAGCACGTGCTCGTGTTGCCTTGTCAGGTTTAACCATTGCTGAATATTTTAGAGATGGAGCAGGTGAAGGTCAGGGTAAAGATGTTTTATTCTTTGTAGATAATATTTTCCGTTTTACACAAGCTGGGTCTGAAGTATCTGCACTGCTTGGTCGTATGCCGTCAGCAGTAGGTTATCAACCAACATTGGCGACCGAAATGGGAGCCATGCAAGAGCGTATTACCTCAACAAAAAGAGGATCAATTACATCTGTACAAGCCGTCTATGTGCCTGCAGATGATTTAACAGATCCTGCACCAGCAACAACTTTTGCACACTTAGATGCAACAACTGTTTTATCACGTAAAATTGCAGAGTTAGGTATTTATCCTGCTGTGGATCCATTAGATTCTACTTCACGAATTCTAACTGCAGACATTTTGGGCAATGAACATTATGATTGTGCGCAGCGAGTTAAAGAGTTACTACAACGCTATAAAGAATTACAAGATATTATTGCCATACTTGGTATGGAAGAATTATCTGAAGAAGATAAACAAGCTGTCTATCGTGCAAGACGTGTACAACGTTTCTTGTCGCAGCCATTTCATGTTGCTGAACAATTTACGGGAATTCCTGGAGTATTGGTTGATATCAAAGAAACGATTAAAGGTTTTAATATGATTATGGATGGTGAATTAGATCACTTACCAGAAGCGGCTTTTAACCTTAAAGGAACTATTGAAGAAGCAATTGAAGCTGGAGAAAAAATGCTTGCTGAAGCTTAAAATTTAGAATCTATGTTTTTAGAAGTTGTTTCGCCAGAGGCTACAATATTTAGTGGAGAAGTTGATTCTGTGGTTGTACCAGGAGTCAATGGTGAATTTCAAATGTTGAAAAATCACGCTCCGATCGTGTCTCTTTTAAGAGCGGGAAGTGTTCAAATACATACGCACACACAGTCACACTTTGTTTTTGATGAATTGCATGCACTAGTTGTTCCTCACAATGATGATGACAAGGTGTTAACAATTCAAATAAATTCTGGAACCATTGAAATGAAAGATAACAAAGTGATTGTTTTAGCAGACTAGATCCACAAACAAGCAATATATTCAAAACGCAAAGAACTTTTCTTTGCGTTTTTTTTATTTATACTTTAATGAAAATATTTCGCTTATAAAGGACATATCCAAGCACTAAATAAAACGAAGTTACTGCCAAAGCATAAAGTAACGATGACATTTTACCACTTAAAAAATCGTAAACAAAGAGTGTGTCATATAACCAAGAATGAATATTACTACTTTCTCCTATTTTAGTTAAATAAAGAGTCTTTGAAAAAAAACCAGATAAAAAATAAATAGTAATAGCATTCATACCAGCATATTTAAATAGAGATCCAAATTGTAATCCCTTTACGTCCTGCATGTAATAAATGACACCAAGGATCAACGTTGCCCAACCAGTGGTTACTAAGACAAAGCTACTGCTCCAAATTGCTTTGTTTAAAGGGAACCAATAACTCCAAACATAACCCGACGCTAACAGCACTAATGAAATAACCATAAAGTACACCATCTTGTTACTACTTTTACTCATTAACATTCTCCCTATAAGAATCCCAAATATACACGACACTATTGCTGGAATTGAACTCAACAATCCTTCGGGATCATAATCATCTTTCCACATGTGATCCCCGAGAATATTTACATCTATAAACATCGCCCAGTTATTTGGAGCTCTATTAAAAGTTGGTGCACTTCCATCGGGCAACATCACAACTCCTAATAAGATAAAATAACCTATCAAAATACTTAAAGCTATTCCTAGTAAGGTTTTCCAATTAACATTTAAATAGAGTATCGCAGAAACACAAAAAACTATAGCGATTCTTTGTAATACGCCCAAAATCCTGACTGTTTCTAAGTCGTTAAAAAAAGGCACATAAGGTAAAAACCATCCTAGGAAAAATCCCAAAGCAAATAATTTTAAAGTTCTTACTAGAATCTTCTTATATACAATGGCGGTTCCTAATTTGGATTTATAGGATATATGAATTGAAATCCCCACAATGAACAAAAAGAAAGGAAATATTAAATCTGTTGGTGTAAGACCATGCCACTCTGCGTGTAACAAAGGTGCATATCCAAAACTCCAAGTTCCGGGATTATTTACCAAAATCATTGCGGCAATTGTTAGCCCTCTCAATAAATCAACCGATTCTATTCGTTGTGATGTCTTCATCTTAAACTACAATATATTTGATTTGATTTTTTTCCAAAGTTTAATCAATATGAGCCCAGAAATAAGAGTGATTAAAACTAACATAAAAGCTTCTCTCTGCTTTCCATAAATAAAGTTTCCGGTAGCAAACATAATACTGTATATGAAAACACATCCAACCAACATTGCTAAAACTCCAGACGGAACACTCCAACCCTCCTGTGAATCTATAATTTCAATATTTCTTTTCCTAGCTTCTAAAATGACCTTTTTCCAACCAGGACCTCCGGGTTGTATCTTTTTATAAAAATTTTGAAGAACCTCACTACTTTCTGGCTGAGTCACATAAGTAACAATAATCCATACTAGTGTTGTTACAGTGACAATCATCGGGAATTTCATATAGGAGGGCAACAAGCCATCTACTCCAAAAAAATAATCTCCTAAAAAAGTAAATGATAACATGATAGATATAATTCCCGAGCTAAACATTGCAGAAATTTCACTCCAGGCGTTTATTCTCCACCAAAACCAACGCAATATAAAAATAAGCCCTGTTCCTGCACCAAACATGAGAATTATATCAAATAATTGAAGTGCATTCGTTAGAAGTAAGGCTAAAAAAGCACTAAATACCATTAAAATTACTGTTGATAAACGCCCAACCCTTACAAGTTGTTTATCCGTTGCACTAGGATTTACTTGTTGTTTATAAAAATCATTGACAACATAGGATGCTCCCCAATTTAAATGCGTTGAAATTGTACTCATATACGCAGCTACCAAGGATGCTAATACCAATCCCAATAATCCTGTTGGAAGTTTTGTTAGCATGGCTGAATAGGCTAAATCGTGTCCTAATTTATCTTGGGTCACATTAGGAAATGCCTGTTGGATACTCATTAAATCAGGAAAGACAACCAACGATGCTAAAGCAACAATAATCCAAGGCCATGGTCTTAATGCGTAGTGCATAATATTAAAAAAAAAGGTAGCTCCTATTGCATGATTTTCATTTTTTGCAGCTAACATTCGTTGTGCAATATATCCCCCTCCTCCAGGTTCTGCACCAGGATACCAAGAACTCCACCACTGTACTGCCAATGGAATAATAAGTAAGGTAATTAATGCCTCTTTATCAGTAAAGTCTGGTAATATATTGAGTTTATCTACAACATTTTCATGTTGAAGCAGAGCCTCTAAACCTCCTACCTCGGGTAATTCAACTAAATAATAAGCAGCTCCAATAGCACCTGCCATAGCAGTAAAGAATAAAATGAAATCAGTATAAACTACCCCTTTAAATCCACCCAGAGCACTAAAAATCACTGTAATGACTCCAGCATAAACCACAGTTTCCCAAGGCTGTAAGCCTAGCATAATACTGCCTATCTTAATAGCTGCAAGCGTCACTCCTGCCATCGCCAAAATATTAAAAATAATCCCTAAATAAATCGCTCTAAAACTTCTCAAAAAGCGAGCAGGAGCACCTCCATACCGCAACTCGTAAAACTCAATATCAGTATTTACGTTAGATTTTCTCCATAATTTTGCGTAAACAAAAACAGTTAATAATCCTGTCACTAAGAATGCCCACCAAACCCAATTTCCTGAAACACCATTTGTTCTAACAATATCTGTTACCAAATTTGGGGTATCTGTTGAAAAAGTGGTCGCAACCATCGAAACACCAAGTAGCCACCATGGCATACTTCTTCCAGAAAGAAAGTATTCAACAGAACTTTTTCCTGATTGTTTTGAAACATAGATTCCTATAAACAGTGTGATTGCTAAAAAAGCAATAATAAGTACAATATCAAACGTGGATAAATTAACCATCAATACAAAATTAATTAGTTGTTATAACCTGCTGCTTTACAATTATTAGTCTTAATTGTTAAAACGTTATGAATATAATACTTTAAATTGAATAAGCTTATGAGTATTAAAAGAACCGTTTATTGCAATATCATTACACATAGCGTTCTAGGCCTTTAATGGACTTTAACTCGACCTTTAAGTCCTGAAACATCGTTACAATACTGCTCAATTTTAATTCGTCGGCATCGTATTCCTGGGTATTAATACAACATGTAAACTCCCATAACTCTAAAACGTTTCCTAACATCACCTCGTAAGGTTTATAAATCTTATTATCAGAATGCAATAAAATATGATGAGTGCCGCTTTTGTAAACGCGCTTATATACTAAACCGTCTTCTTTAGTAAGCACAATGTAAGTGCGTCCCTCTTTGATATCAATAACATTTTCAATAAATCTTGCCACAATAAAAGAACCATGCTTTACAGGCAACATAGAATCTCCCTTTATAGGAAAAGCTCGATGTGTTCCTGTAGGTAAAAACGGGAGTTTAATCTTTTGAAGCTGTTCGATGTATTCTGGATCAGAATATCCAGATAAATATCCCGCAGATGCTTTTACTGGGACAATTTCAATAAGATCTTCGTTGTCTTCATTCACAGTGACCGGAAATAGGATTCGTTGATTCCCAATTTCAATAAATGACGTGTCTTTTGATAAACGCAAATCATTTTTTATAAGAATATCAATAGGGATTTTGAAATAATTGGAAAGATCTATAAGTCTATCAATAGGCGGCTCTGAACGTCCTTCTTCATAAGAACCCACCATGGAGCGTGACCAGTTCAATTCATCTGCAAAACACTCTTGAGACAGCTTTTTTTGTGTTCGCAAATGCTTAATATTTGTCTGAATATGTTTCATTATTTTTTAACATTATTTACTACAAATATAAGCAATCAAAACTACATATTGTAGCTTAATTTTGTTAAATCAAATTATGTATCTCAACTCTCACACATATTTTAGTTTACGTTATGGCACTATAAAGCCTGAGCAATTACTTGCTATTGCCTCAGAAAACAAAATGCAAACACTAGCTTTAACAGATATAAATAACACCTCTGCCTGTTTAGAATTTGTACGTCTCTCCTCAAAATACAATATTAAACCTGTACTTGGTGTTGATTTTAGAAACTCAACACAGCAGCAATTTGTTTTGATTGCGAAGAATAATAACGGCTTTTTTAATATCAACAAATACTTGTCTATTTTTTTACATGACCCTAGTATGAAAATTCCCGAAAAAGCGCCACATCTTGAAGATGTTTTTGTAATATATCCTTATATACATCAAAAAATATACACGTTAAAAAATAATGAATTTATTGGTATCAAGCCACAAGATTTAAATCAGCTAAAATTTTCTAAATGGAGCACTTATAGGCATAAATTAGTTGTTTTACAGACGGTTTCATTTCAAAACAAAAAAGGGTTTAATATCCATCGATTGTTGCGCGCTATTGACAATAACACGCTGCTAAGCAAGCTTCCAAAAAGTGAACAAGGCCAAGAAACAGACATCTTGTTACCTTATAATCAGCTAAAAAATGTCTATCAAGAGTTTCCTGAACTCTTAAAAAATACAATGTCTATTTTAAAAAGATGCAATATTGACTTTGAGGCTCCTAAACATGCCTCTAACAATCAAAAGTCTTATACAAATAATGAATCACTAGATTTCAGATTGCTAAAAAGCCTTACCTATCAAGGCTTACATTATCGTTATAAAAAGCCTGGAGAACGCATTTTTAAACGCATTAAAAAAGAGCTTACTATTATCCGAGAAAAGGGTTTTGTTACTTACTTTTTAATAAATTGGAAAATCTTAAAGTATGCTAGAAGTCAAGGCTATTTCTATATTGGGCGCGGCAGTGGCGCAAACAGTATTGTTGCTTATTTATTGAGAATTACTGATGTTGACCCCGTAGAGTTAGACCTATATTTTGAAAGATTTATCAACCTTTACAGACAAACACCCCCAGATTTTGATATTGATTTCTCTTGGACAGATCGCGATGATATCATTCAGTTCATCTTCAAGAATTTTAAGCACACAGCTCTTATTGCTGTTTATAACACCTTTAAGTTTAAAGCGTCTGTTAGGGAGCTAGGAAAAGTATTTGGATTGCCTAAAGCTGAAATTGATAGTCTTTCGAAAGGTCAGTATAATGTAGAGCAATTAGATAATATATCGTCTCTAGTTATTAAATACAGTAGTTATATCAATGGGTTTCCAAATTATCTAGGTATTCATGCCGGAGGTATTATTATCTCAGAAAAACCAATCCATTACTATGGCGCTACTTTTATGCCTCCAAAAGGGTTTCCTACAACACAATTTGACATGGTTATTGCTGAAGACAATAGCCTCCATAAATTCGATATTCTAAGTCAACGTGGACTAGGAAAAATTAAGGACGCCGTAAATATTATAACATATAATTATCCAAATAAAGCTCCTGTTGATATTCATGATATCAAACGATTTAAGCAAGACGAAAGAATTAAAACTATCTTACGTCAAGCAAAAGCTATTGGTTGCTTTTATGTAGAATCTCCTGCTATGCGCATGCTTTTAAAAAAACTACAAGTAGACAACTATTTAGGGCTAGTTGCAGCGAGTTCTGTTATTCGTCCAGGAGTCTCAAAATCAGGAATGATGCGAGAATATATTATGCGTTATCGCTACCCTAATCGTCGAAAAGATGCACACCCAATTCTACTGAAAATTATGCCTGAAACTTATGGTGTCATGGTGTATCAAGAAGATGTCATTAAAGTTGCTCATTATTTTGGAAAACTCACACTAAGTGAAGCTGATATGTTGAGACGTGGCATGTCGGGTAAGTTTCGTTCTCGCGAAGAGTTCTTAAAAGTAAAACATCAATTTTTTGAGAATTGTAAGCGTGACAAAAAATCCAACGCCTTAATTGTAGATGTGTGGCGTCAAATTGAGAGTTTTGCAGGATATGCCTTTGCTAAAGGACATTCAGCATCATATGCTGTGGAAAGCTACCAAAGTTTATTTTTAAAAGCATACTATCCTTTAGAATACATGGTTGCTACCATTAATAATTCTGGAGGTTTTTACAGCACAGAATTGTATGTTCACGAAGCCAAAAAACAGGGCGGTAGCGTTGAAGCCCCCTGTATCAATAAAAGTTATTATCAAACAGTTATCTATGGCAAAATTATTTATTTAGGATTTGTCTTATTACACGATTTTGAAAAAAAAACAACTCAAAACATCTTAGAAGAACGCGAAGAAAATGGCGCTTTTAAAGACTTAGATGACTTTATTAATCGTGTTTCAATTTCAATTGAACAACTCATAATTCTCATTAAAATAAATGCTTTTAAATTCACTAAAGCTAATAAGCGAACATTACTTTGGGAAGCACATTTAAAAATGAATGCAACACTTATCAAACAAGATTCTATTCTGTTATTCAAATCAAAACGCAGTAATTATGGGGTTCCTCAATTGACAAATACAATCCTAGAAGATGCCTTTGACGAAATAGAACTGTTAGGATTCCCTTTATGCAGTCCGTTTGACTTATTACACGAAAAGTCTTCAAATAATCTTTGTGCCAACACATTGTTACTTTATAAAAATAAAACAATTACGATAGAAGGGTACTTAGTAACTATTAAAAATACTCGAACACAGAATGGTAAATACATGTGTTTTGGAACCTTTTTAGACCAAAACAGCGATTTCATAGATACTGTTCATTTTCCTGCTACACTAAAATCATTTCCTTTTAAGGGCAAAGGCATATACCGCATTACAGGAAAGGTTACAGAAGAATTTGATTGTGTTACTGTCGAGGTGATCTCAATGTGTCGGTTAGCCATTATTGAAGACCCTAGATATAGTGACTCTCATAAAGCTATTGCCGTATGATATCGAAAAACCGTGCGATTGTACATATGGACTTAGATACTTTTTTTGTATCCTGTGAGCGTTTACTTGACAGCAAGCTTATAGGCAAGCCCGTTCTTATTGGAGGAACTAGTGATCGTGGTGTTGTTGCCTCTTGCAGCTATGAAGCAAGAAAATTTGGAATACATTCTGCCATGCCAATGCGTATGGCGAAACAATTATGTCCGGAAGCAATTGTCTTAAGAGGAAATTCTGGTATTTACACTAATTTTTCAAAAAATGTAACTGATGTTATTAAAGAAAGTGTCCCTCTTTATGAGAAAACATCTATTGATGAATTTTATATAGACCTCACAGGAATGGACAAATTTTTTGGTTGTCACAAATTAGCTTCCGAATTGAGACAGCGCATCACAAAGGAAACAGGGTTACCCATTTCATTTGGTCTATCCATCAATAAAACAGTTTCTAAAATAGCAACAGGTGAAGCAAAACCTGATAATGAAATTCGGGTTATTTCAGGTAACGAAAAACCATTTTTAGCGCCTCTTTCAGTTAAAAAAATCCCCATGGTTGGTAATGTAACCTATAAGTCATTATGCGACTTGGGAGTAAAGCGTATTAAAACCTTACAAGAAATGCCCGTGGAACTCATGTATAAAGTGCTTGGTAAAAATGGGCTGAGTATTTGGAAAAAAGCCAACGGCATAGACAATAGTCCTGTTGTGCAATATCATGAACGTAAATCAATTTCAACAGAGCGTACCTTTAATAAAGACACTACTGACATTAATAAATTAAAAAGCATTGTTATTGCCATGTCAGAAAACCTAGCCTATCAGTTACGTCGCGGTAATAAATTAACCGCATGTGTGGTATTTAAAATTCGCTATTCTGATTTTCAAACTTACACAAAACAACAAGCTATTCCTTACAGTGCCATGGATCATACTCTTATTCCTGTCGTTTTAAATTTATTCAAAACACTTTACAGTCGAAGACTACTTGTGCGATTAATTGGAGTGAAATTTAGCCACTTGGTTGAAGGAGGCCATCAAGTAAATCTATTTGAAGATGACGAAAAACATCTCAATTTAAGTACTGCCATAGACAATATGAGAGAACGCTACGGAGACAGAGCTGTAATAAGCGCTGCTGGAATGGAAGCAAGAACTATTAGTCGATGGAATCCCTTTAATGGCGAACCGCCGCCTTTGCTAGCAAATCGCAAACAATAAAGTTTTAATGTGTGAGGCCTATAACATCTATTTACTCTACTTTAGAACTTAACCATTGTTTCCTGTTTGCTAGTTGCCTCGCAGAAGGTTGTTTATTCATGGTTTCGAATGTAGAAATCACATAGCTAGGATCTGTAGAAAACACAACCTCCGTTTCTTTTAGCTGACCATAACGTTTGAAAATTATTTTTACTTTATCGTCAGGTCTGAAGCCACTTAAAATCTCATTGAATTTTAATGTCTCTGAGAGTTTGAAATCTCCAACAGAAATAAGGATATCTCCTTGCTCAAGACCAGCATTGTAGGCCGGTGAATATATGGTGGTATTGCTTGTAATTTCACCTTCCATTACAGCGCCTCCAAACCATAATTTGTCATGACGACGATTCAAAAATACTCCAACATTTTCAAAAGCGGCCGTCATTTTTGGCATCTTACTGTCATATATATGATTATTGAAAAAATCATTAGCAAAAGTCGTCCCTGTATATTTTATTAAAACGTCATGTAGTCCTTGAACGGTGTAAGAAGTTTCAGTTTTACCAAAAGTCTCCCAGACCAATTTCATGTAATCATCTAAATTTAACCCGCGCGCTCGTAAGGATAAGTCTAAAGCAAGACCAAGCACACTTCCATAGGAGTAATACGATATAAATGTATTAGATTTATTCACAGGGTCAACAGAACGTGCAGCATCAACAAAAGGAGCCTGATAGCTCATTTCAATAGGATTGAAAAAACTACGCCCTGGAGAATTCCAAACATAATTAAAGGTTCCTATTAGTCCTTTTACATAATCATCTTCGGGCATTAATCCTGCTCTACATAAAATAAGTCCTGTGTAATAACTGGTAAAACCTTCTGCAAACCAGAGTTCACCACTCATATTTACATTTTCAAAATCAAATGGCTCTAATGATTCAGGACGGATACGTTCTACATTCCAACAGTGAAAAAACTCATGAGAAACTGTCCCAATATTTCTTCTCATTCCCCCATTTGCCAAGCTTGTTGTACTCGGTATAATCGTTGAATTTCGATGTTCCATACCGTCTCCTGTGACATTAGGTATATAACAAGCTAAAAAGTAATAATTTTGATAATCAAAATTTGGCAACTCTCCAAAAACTGCTTTTTGTTCTAACACCACTTTCTTAACAGATTCAAAATATTCATCCATTTCAGTAGTTGATCCATGATGATGTAAGACTAAGTGAACAACCTGGCCATCAACCTCAAAAGAGCGACTATCGTGATTACTTATTTCCGTTGGACTATCCATAAAATATTGCAGATTTGGAGCATAATACCTATCATCTCCAAGAGGTTTTAATTGCGTAGCAATTTTCCAATTCAAATCTTTCCTAACATTAAAAACAACATCCATCGCATGACTTTCCAATTCTGGAACATACATAAATGTTGCAGGCATATTTAAATGAGCGTGTGTTTCATCAACTTGACTATAAGTGCCATCCCCATGATTAGCAAACAAAGTATAACTTACTTTAATAGTGCCATTATGACCCGAAACTCTCCAGGAATAAGGATCCGGACGGTGTGCCTTTAAAATACGACCATTACCATCGGTTACTTTGACGTTATATGCGTTTTTCATGAACTCATGCAGCGCGTAACGTCCCGGAGACGTTCTACTCATTCTAAATTCTATCTCATCTTCCTTTAAATTTTTAAATACACCCTCAATTTCTGCTTCATGATGAACAGCATTTTCAAATGAAATCTCATAACTACTCGAAACTTGTGATTGCATTTGAAGGGACATCAAGACCAAAACTGCAAGAATAAAAACGTTTTTCATATTCTAAATTGTTTGATTAGTAAGATACTATTTTTGTGCAATGACAAGAACTTATAAAAAGTTAAATTTAAAGTGATTCTATCAACAATTTTTCTAATTTAGCTCGCTAAAATTGAACCATGAAAATTTTAAAAATTTACTGTGTCTTGTGCGCTTTACTCGTTCTAAACATGTCTTTAGATGCTCAAGAAAATAACAAAGAAGAACGTTTAGATTCTATTATTATTTCTTCGAGTAGGATTCAATTACCTTTCAAAGAAAATTCTAGAACCATAACTGTAATTTCTTCAACAGAGATTATGGAAAGTCCTGCCACCACTATTACAGAATTATTACAACAGGTTGCGGGCGTTGATATTAGGCGTCGCGGGGTTAACGGGATGCAAGCTGATTTATATATTAGAGGTGGTGGTTTTGACCAAACACTTTTACTCATTGACGGTATTAAAATGGATGATGCTCAAACTGGGCATCACACCATGAATATGGCACTCCCAATTGAGGTCATTCAACGCATTGAAATTATCAAAGGCCCTGCTGCAAGAGTTTTCGGACAAAACGCCTTTACTGGGGCTATCAACATTGTCACTAAAAATGATGCTGACAATGTCAATATGGCGAGATTTCAAGTTGGCTCATACAATCAACAACGTGTCTCTGGAACTATTGGAAAAGATTTTGGGAACAGTGCACTTATTGCTCATGCCTCAGTGAACACCTCTGATGGATATCGTTACAATACCGACTTCAGCAATCAAAATTATTTTATTAAAAGCAGTTTTAACAAAGAACACACCCCAATTCATATTGTTGGTTATTTCACAGAAAGAAAATTTGGCGCTAATGGTTTTTATGCTTCCCCAGCAGCAATAAATCAATACGAAGAAACACAAAGTAGTTTAATTGGAATTTCAACTAATTTAAAATCTGATAGATTGATCTTTAAACCTCGTCTTTATTGGAGACGTCATCAAGACATGTACGAATTTGTCAGACAAAATCCTGCAATCTATCGCAACCTACATTTAACAAATAAGGTTGGAGCAGAGTTCAATGCTTCTTATGATTCCAAGTCCGGTGTTACAGGGTTTGGTGTAGATTTTGCCAAAGTATTTTTGTCAAGTAATAATTTAGGAAATAGAGAACGCGAGATGATTACAGTATTTTTAGAACACCGGTTTATGCTTGCTGATAATAAGCTAGACATCACTCCCGGAGTTGCTGGAACTTATTTCTCAGATTTTGATTTTCATGCCTTCCCTGGAATCGATGTAGGATATCGAATAAATAGTCACCTAAAACTATATGCTAACGCTGGTTACACCTATCGAATTCCAACCTACACAGATTTATTTTATAGTGATCCAACAACCTTGGGGAATGAAAATTTAAATCCAGAAGAGGCTATTTCAGAGGAAATTGGAGTGACTTTTTCGCATAGCAATATTGATATATCTGCAGCATTATTCAATAGAAATTCAACCAATATCATTGATTATGTGAAAAATATGGAAACAGACCTTTGGCAAGCCACAAATATTCAAGAATTGAATTCCTACGGTCTTGAAACTAATATTAAGTATCGATTTAACGTGCTTGGACATCAGCAACGAATGCAGCTTGGGTACACTTATCTAAAGGAGGCGCTGGACGCCTCAAGGTTTGCATTTTCTCGATATTCAATTAATTCATTGAAGCACCATCTCACAATAACAAATCATTCACAGTTTTTAAAAAATGTAAGTCACAGTGTTGTCTATAAATTTGCAGAACGTACAAATGGAGAGACCTATTCTGTTGTTGATCTAAAAATTACATTAAATGTCAAAGCCTTTGAATTTTCAATTATAGGAAATAACATTTTTAATGAAATTTACACAGAGACTAATCAAGTGCCGATGCCAAAAGGAAACGTATTACTCGATGTGGGCTACAAATTTTAATAGAATCCCAAATATCGTTTCAACCATGTTGATAAATAGCACTCCAAAGGCTTCTAGCTCATGTTATTTTGTTTAACATAAGGTTTCATTAACTTTATACCTTAAAATTTGTGTGTTTTGAAATTAACCCTTCAAGAAATCCCCAGGATAAAAACCATAAGTAAACAATCGTTTATTGATGACTATTTAAGACCGCAAAAACCTGTCGTTATTGAGCAGTGTATTTTAGATTGGCCTGCTTATTCAAAGTGGAATTTGAACTTTATAAGAGAGATTGCTGGTGATAAAACAGTCCCTCTTTACGATGACAGACCTGTTAGTCACAAGGATGCTTTTAACGAGCCTCACGCCACCATGAAAATGAGTGCTTACATAAATTTACTTCAGAAAGAGCCTACCAAATTTCGTATTTTTTTATGGAATATTTTAAAAGAAGTTCCCCAACTACAACAGGACTTTAAATATCCAGATTTTGGTGTTAGATTTATGAAAGCATTGCCAATGTTATTTTTTGGCGGCACAAACTCGCATACATTCATGCATTATGATATTGATTTAGCAAATATATTTCACTTTCATTTTGAGGGTCAAAAACAGTGCATTCTGTTTAACCAAAAACAAAATAAATATCTGTATAAAATTCCTTATTCATTAATTACTAGAGAGGACATAGATTTCACGAATCCTGATTATAAAAAATGGCCCGCTTTAAAAAATGCTCGAGGCTTTAAAACGACGTTAAAGCACGGAGAACTGCTTTACATGCCAGAGGGGTACTGGCATTATATGAAATATCTGACGCCTGGGTTTTCTATGAGCTTAAGAACTGTTGCTCGAAAACCATCTCACTTAGCAATAGCTCTTTACAACATTCTTTTTATGCGACACTTTGATAACTTTATGCGTCGATTGAGAGGCCAGTGGTGGATTGATTGGAAAAATAAACAAGCCGTCATCAAAACACATAGACATAGGTGATAATTTTGTTTAAATAAAGTACTTTTATATCTCGAGATTTCATTATCAGTTTAATTGTGATAAGGTTATCGAATCACATTGCCGTTATAAGTTCTGATTTAATTCTTTATAATAAGCGTCTTGCTTATCTATGAATTTGGTTAGTTAGTCTGTTAATTCTAGTAAGTCAAGTATTATAATGATTGTTTACTTATATATTTTTTACATTCGAGTAACTAACCAATTATTTAAAAAAAATGAAAAAAATTAGCATACTTATTCTCGTTTCATTGCTTGCCTCTTGTCAATTTGATGCGCCAAATGCAACAACAGACACTCAAATTGGTGTTGAAATTAGCGACAGTGGAGAAAAAATCTCATTAAATGCGGGAGAACTTTCAACGGTAACCGTTTGGGAGAAATATGTAAAGGCACATAACGATAGAGATCTTGAAACCATAAAGCAAATGGACAGCGATACGTTTAAGGCCTATGGCCCTAGAGGTGAGTTTATTGATGGACCAGAAGCTCATATTCAATTTCTCAGCAAATGGTTTAACGATAATGACCCAACATGGGCATCAAATTATTTTATTGCCAATGAACTGACAAATGATAAAGGAGAGCTTAGACAATGGGTTACTTCAGGACACGATGTCACAATGACTGTTGATAGTACTACAGTAAAAGTAGCTCAAATTCATGATGCCTTGATTAAAGACGGAAAGGTTCAAATGTTTTATGTTTATGAGCGTGTAAAACAAGAAAACGAGGAGTAAAAAACTTATCCCTTGATAAGAAAAAATATATTCTTCTCAGCAGAAAAAAGGATATGTATTTGAATTGGATGATTCATTTAAATTATGAATTAGACACGAACAAAGACACATCCTTTTTTTGGTAATGTTTTTCATTTTAAAAATAGTTTGCGTTTAAAAAAAATATCGTTATTGTATCTAGGAGTTATCTTAACAATCATTTTAGCAAGGGGCCTTACAACAAATCTAGATTCACATTAGGATGACCACATTATAAAAAAGCGTAATTAAAATACACAAAGATTTTTTAAGGCATGTTGTTTGCTTTAAGACGTCACAATTAAAATAAGGCATTATTTAAACACTCCACAACAGACTAAGAAAGTTTGTTTTATGTTGGAGCGATAATTATTAATATATAAGTTATTTATCTATTAACCTTGCAACACTTGATACAATTTCTTTAAATTATTGAGTGGTAATAACCGTAGTCTAAGTTTGTTTACTCCTTATATATTTTTAAAATTTACAATTTATAAAAATCAAAGGAATCATCTTCATTGCTAAACTTATAAAGACATTAAAAAAGCTGATAAATATTTAAAATAAGAGTCGCAAAAGCCTAATTGGTTATTCGTCTATTCTTTTAAGTCATCTGACAGTACTTAATACCTTTTTCACCGAAAATTAAATCTGATAATTATTCCCATCTTTTAAGTTTGATTGTGATTTGATTATTAGCCCTACAAAGCGCATAATTAATCGCTAAACCGTAGTGAAATTGCCCCATCTTCATTTCATTACGGACCAAATATTAGCCGAAGATGTATGTTATGAAAAAACTTCAAGTCATTGTTCTTTGTCTGTTTTTTGGGTTTTTATACCCGATAACTTATGCCGTACATGGTCTTGTGGGTTCTTCCTTTTTACAAAATGAAATTCAATCTGAAACTTTTGAAGAGATTAGTGACAACAACAGAGATCCTAACGATGCATTTATCATAACAATCAAAACAGATAACCCTGGATCGTCTGGCGATGACCAATTTACGCTGCCTTGGATCGGCACATATGATGTTGATTGGGGGGACGGGATTTCCGATACCGGCTTAGTGGATACACAAACACATACCTATGCATCTGTTGGTACTTATGATGTAGCGGTTACTGCTACAACTGGTAGGATATCTTTTAGCAATATTGATGATAAAGACAAGTTATTAGATATTCAACAGTGGGGTACTTGTGCTTGGACGGAAATGAATACTGCTTTCTACGGGTGTAACTCTTTAACTGTTGTGAGTGCTTCCGATACTCCAAATTTAAGTAGTGTTTCTAGTTTATATTTTGCTTTTTCAGAATGTAGCTCACTTACGTCAATGGATGTTTCAAACTGGGATGTAAGTAATGTTTCAACAATGGAATTTGCTTTTAGAAATTCACCTATTACAACTCTTGATGTTTCTAACTGGAATACTCAAAGTTTGACAAATGCTGCGTACATTTTTCAAAATGCTATATTCAGTCCAGATGTTTCAAACTGGAATATGAGTAACGTTACTACTATTCGAGATATGTTGAGAAATACAAATTTATTTGATAGGTCACTAGCAAATTGGGATATATCAAATATTACTAATATGTCTGGTTTACTAGTATTAGCTCCAGGTTTATCAACTGCCAACTATGATGCCACGTTAATTTCATGGGCTGCACAGACGCCACAATCAAACATTATTATAGATTTTGGTAACTCGCAATATTCTTGTGATGCAGAAGCTGCGCGAGACATACTAATTAACACCTACGGGTGGACCATTAATGATGGGGGTAATGAGTCGCCAAATATTCTCACCTATGATGGTAATAATAATGGTTCAGGTAACACACCAATTGATGTTAATGATTACAGGTGTACTGACATTGCAACTATCCTCGGAAACACAGGGAACTTGACTAAACCTTGCTTTATCTTTAATGGATGGAATACTGCTGCTGATGGTTCTGGAACAACCTATTTAGAAGGAGATGTATTGAACATTTCAGAACCAACAACCTTATATGCGAAATGGATATATGATTCTAGTTGCGAAAGCGTCATGGTGACTCAATATTATTCAGGTACAAATCAAAATAATTGGATTGAAGTTAAAAATATTAGTAATACCATTATTCCTAAAAACTCTCTTTACATAGTTACTTTAAGAAACAACGATGCTGATAATCCAGAAAATGCAAATCCAACTTTGATCAGTAGTCCTTCTTTTAATAGTTTTACCTTAATCACAAAAAGTCTTGCTGTAGGGGAAGTACTCAGGTATGGTGAGTCGGGAGCATCACTTCCCGCCTATGCTTGTCGAGGCGAAATAGGTTATGATGAGTTGCCAACTTATAATTTACACACGAACCCTTTTAATGGAGATGACCTTGTTTTGATCAGTGGGAGTACCAACAGTACCACTTGGGACGAT